>Ga0265594_1000112_pt1 | contig 66516 bp, 42 predicted proteins | sample saktaG_11_FD_190147 | JGI IMG/M metagenome (GOLD analysis project Ga0265594, IMG submission 190147) | Saline water microbial communities from Sakinaw Lake, British Columbia, Canada - sak_2011_5_24_80m | ecosystem: Environmental > Aquatic > Non-marine Saline and Alkaline > Saline ...
AATTCGATGAAGATTCTCTGGATAGTGCATGAATAAAGTGTTTTCGGAGAATTCTTCGCGGAAAATTACTTTTAGAAAAACTGTTAATTTGTATCTATCCTTGCTGTTGTCACCCTGAGCTTGCCTGCTTGGGCGTAATGAAATGAAGACCAGTCGAAGGGTCTGTCCCACTTCGAGAACCTCAGTGTGACAGTGCTTTTAACTATTATGGTTATTTCTTTCTTTTACTATTTATACGGATGATATTCAATAAGTTTTCCTTAAAGTGTCATGAATATGAAAAATTTTGGGGGTATGCCAACAATAAATTTATAAATTCTTTGACAACAAATATACTTCTCTATCAAACATAGATGCTATAAAGAAATGCTCTTGCTATGGAGGAACGATGATTAATCCACAGATTTTCAGAGAATATGATATTCGTGGTATCGTAGATAAGGATCTCACAGATCACGCTGTAGAGAATATTGGGCTCAGCTTTGGCACCTATTTACATAAATTGAATTTGAAAACAGTAGCTCTTGGCGGAGATTGCCGTCTCAGCTCAAACAGATTTCGTGCAATACTCAGCAATGCCCTTACAGAAACGGGCTGCAAAGTTATAGATGTGGGCACTGTGCCTACTCCTGTGCTGTATTATGCAATTGAAAAGCTAAAGACAGATGGCGGATTGATGGTCACAGGCAGTCATAATCCTCCGGATTTTAACGGCTTTAAACTCTGCATTGGCACCTTCTCTATTTATGGAAAGGACATTCAAAAGATCCGAGAGATAATTGATGATGGCGTATATATTTCAGGTGAAGGTTCTTACGAAAAATACGACTCTATCATTCAGGATTATCAGGATTATGTGGTTGAGCATCTCATTATTGACAGACCTCTGAAAGTTATTGTGGATTCCGGAAACGGCACTGCAGGTCCTGTAGCGCCGGATATTTATCGAAGATTGGGATGCGAAGTGATCTCCCTTTTTGAAGAAATGGACGGCACTTTCCCAAATCATCATCCCGACCCGACAGTCAAAGAGAATATTGAAATCCTTATTAGAAAAGTTATAGATGAAAAAGCAGATGTGGGAATCGGTTTTGATGGCGATTCCGACCGTATCGGCGCAGTTGACGAGAATGGGAATATTGTCTGGGGTGATCAGCTTCTAATGATATTTGCCCGAACAGTGCTCAAGGAACATCCTGGTGCAACCATTATTTCCGAAGTAAAATCTTCAAAAAACCTCTATGACGACATACGAAAGCATGGTGGAAACCCCATTATGTGGAAGACCGGTCATTCTCTTATTAAGGAAAAAATGAGAGAAGAAGGTGCGCTTCTCGGAGGCGAGATGAGCGGGCACATGTTCTTTGCCGATAAGTATTTCGGATTTGATGATGCGATCTATGCAGGCGGGAGATTGCTTGAAATTCTCTCTCAAACCGATAAGCCACTCAGCGAACTTCTATCCGATGTACCTCCGGTGTACAACACTCCTGAGATCAGGATCGATTGCTCTGATGATAAGAAATTCGACGTCGTTGAGCATGTGAAACACTATTTTGAAAAGAAGAAATGCAATATAAATGATATTGACGGAATGCGTATTACATTTGAGGATGGGTGGGCTCTGGTGCGTGCATCGAACACCCAACCGGTGCTGGTTCTCAGGTTTGAAAGCACTTCGGAAGAACGTCTTGCAGAGATCAAAGATATGATAATGAGAAAAGTCGAGGAGTTTATCAAAGCAGCTTCCTGATACCATGAGCTTTTCACACGAGATATCCGTTTCTGATTTGCTTTCCCCAAAAGCAATTCTACTCGATCTTACCGAACTGGATAAAACTGAATTGTTACATTTCCTTTGCACCAAAATTTCTAAACTGTATCCCGATGTTGATCTACAGATTTTTTTTACAGATATTATGAAACGCGAGAATGACCTGTCCACTGGCATTGGAAATCACATTGCAATTCCACATGCCTTTGCTGAGTCCGTACAGAAAATGCACCTACTCTTTGCAACTCATACTGGAGTTGAATACGATTCTCTCGATGGAAAACCTGTGAACATAATCTTTATGCTCGCAATACCTCCTGCCGATAAACTGATTTATGCTGCATTCCTAACCGAAGTCTCAAAATTGATGAGGATTAAAGAACTTCGAGAAGCGATAATGAATGCCCATTCAACCGAATATGTCATTACGTTATTCCAAAAATATGAAGGCACAGATTAAATGAAAAAAATATTAGTTGGAGACAAAAATGTCCGAAAATAAAAAATATGTAGAACTTATCTGGGCTGGCAAATACAATAAAATTGAAAAAGGTAATAGAACTCCAATAGAAAAATTAAATCTCCAATTCCAGAATGTAGAAACAATTAACAAACCAAGACTAAAAGATTTAGAAGAAGGACTTTTTGATAAATCCCAATATTATCCGGAAAATGAATATCCAGAAAATTATCCGCAAGCTGACGGATGGAAAAATAAACTCATCTGGGGTGATAATAAACTTGTAATGTCGTCTTTGATAAAACAAGGTTGGGCTGGAAAGATAAACCTGATTTACATTGACCCACCTTTTTTCACAGGTTCGGATTTTACAATAAGAACAAAGATTGGAAATGAAAAAATAGAAAAAGAACCTTCTATTATTGAAGAAAGAGCTTATAAAGATACATGGAGCGGCGGAATTGCTTCTTATCTCAAGTATATGTATGAGCGATTGGTTTTAATGAGAGAAGTTCTGGCTGAAAATGGCTCCATTTATGTGCATTTAGATCAACATGTAGGACATTATATAAAAATTATAATGGATGAAATATTTGGATATGAAAATTTTAGAAATGATATTGCTTGGTGTTATAGATGGTTTGAACATAATGAAAGATATTGGAATAGAAAACATGATAGTATAATATTTTATACTAAATCTCGAACTTTTAATTTTAATTGGCATGAAGTTGCTGATGAACCCCAAGAATCAGCAAAAGAATTTTATAAATATATTGATGAAAAAGGAAGAAGATATTGTATTTATGGTAAGAACATACAAGGAAGTCCAGTCAAACAAAAGGGAAGATTAACTCCTAAGGATGAAAAAAAATATCCTGGATTAACATATAGAAGGTATTTGGATGAATGCGAGGGTGTAAAACCAAGAGACTGGTTTATCATCAATACAGTTATAACAACTTCTTATGAAAAAGTAGGTTTCGATACTCAAAAACCTGAAGCCCTTCTAACACGCATAATCCTTGCCTCTTCCAATCCAGGCGACATAGTTGCAGACTTCTTTTGTGGTTCAGGCACAACATTAGCAGTTGCAGAAAAACTTGGCAGGCGTTGGCTCGGTTCAGATTTATCAAAATTTGCCATACATGTAACAAGAAAAAGACTTTTGGATATTCACAATTCAAAGGACCTAATAGAAAGAGAATAAAAAAACAATGCTTACTTTATTAAATTTTAATATCCAGAATTTAAGAAATGAATTTCCGTCTTACATGGTTAAACCTAATTTTAAGTCAGTTATTTCCGTCTTAAATTCAAAATTCTATTTTAAGACGGCAAGGGGTAGCTTATGATTGAAAGAACAGGAAAATATATTAAGCAAATGGGAGGATATAGGGCATATATAGTAAAACCCTTGCCTCCTGAACCACCTATTAAATATGATGGTGAACTTAGAATTTTGCTTTCAGAAGCCGATAGGGCGTTGGCAAGACTTGATGGTATTACAACTGTTCTTCCTAATCCTGAACTGTTTGTTGGAATGTATGTTAAAAAAGAGGCACTTCTAAGTTCGCAAATAGAGGGAACTCAGGCATCCCTTGAAGGAGTATTGAGGTTTGAGGCAAACCTTACTCCCTCTGAAGATATAAATGAAATAAAAGAGGTAGTAAATTATATAAAAGCCTTGAATTATGGAATGAATAGGCTTAGGAGTTTGCCTATGTCTATTAGACTTATTAAGGAGATACACAAAATTTTAATTGAAGGCACAAGAGGAACTCATAAGACACCTGGAGAATTTAGAAAGACTCAGAATTGGATAGGAACATCTGGTGCTTTTTTGAATGAGGCAATATTTGTGCCACCTCCTCCTGATAAGGTAATGGATTTAATGTCTGAGCTTGAGAAATTTATTTATAAAAAGGATGATATACCTCCTTTACCCAAAATAGCTCTTATTCATGCTCAATTTGAGACAATACATCCTTTCCTTGACGGGAATGGAAGGATAGGAAGATTGCTTATTACTTTTTTTCTATACTGGGAGGAAATACTTGCTCGTCCTTTGTTGTATTTAAGTTTTTATTTTAAGAAACATCGTTCTGATTACTATGATTGGCTAATGAAAGTAAGGTTAAATGGAGATTGGGAAGGATGGTTGAAATTTTTTCTTAAAGGGGTATGTGAAACCTCGCAAGAGGCAGTAAATACTGCAAGAACAATAATTAAACTAAAAGAAAGTTTGATAACAAGACTTTACGAGAACTCCATCTCAAGTATTCATGCCATAAAACTAATAGATTTAGTTTTCGAGAATCCACTAACTGAGGTTAGAGATATGAGTGAAAGACTTCATATCCATAAAGATACAGCAAATGACTTGATGAAAAAATTTGAAAAAATTGGTATTTTAAAAGAAATAACAGGAAAGAAGAGATATAAAAAATATATTTTCTCTGATTATGTAGATATCATAAAAAAAGGAACAGAACTATGAAAACAAATAAAAAATATGGAAAACCAGCAAGACCTTTTGAAATACAAAATATAGGAAATTATGAAACAGTTTACTGGCAGGAAAAACAAAATGAATATCTTACATTTATGCTAAAATTGTATCAATCTCAACTTCTTTCTAATTTTAAATACATTCACGGAAGAAAAGGCGATAGAGCAGTTCATATTGGTCCCTTGAATGCACCTGTATCAAAAGAAGAAATTGAAAAAGTTGTAATTGAATGCAAAGAAAATAACTTTAAAAAATTAGATGTATTAGGCTGGGAATGGAGTTATGAGGTTAATGAACTTACAAAAAGTTTAGCAAAGAAAAAAGGAATAGATTTAAAGCTCATTCAAATACCATCTTTAAATGAGATAAAATCTGCTCTTGTAGGTTTTGACCTGAATTTATTTAAAATCCCAGAACAGGTTGTTGAAAAAGCACTTTTACCGTATATTAAATTCTCAGAAGTTGCTTATTTGGAAATTGAAACCAAGACAAATAACAATGAGATTACTTTAAAAATAACAGATTTTCAGATTCCGCCAACGCCAGAGTTAGCTGAGATAGCAAGTAAAATCAAAGATTCAAGAGAACTTATAGATTATTGGGCAATTGATTGGGACTATAAAGGAGATACATTCCATAACCAATGGCAGAGCTTCAGAGTAAAGAAGAATCCAAAAGTAGATTATGTTGCAAGGCATAAATATGAGAAATCAGGAGAGTATCAAATAATGGTGAAGGTTGTGGATGTGTTTGGGAATGATACGAATAAAGTTTTGAAAGTGAGGACAAAATGAAAGAAATTAAGTTGCCGTCAGAGGTGTTGAGAACACTTCGGGAAACATCGGGGTATAATGTTGAAGAAATAGCAAAAAAACTTAAAATAACTGAGGGGAAAGTCAATGCAGTAGAAGAAGGAAAATCTGCTTTTACTTTAATCCAGATTAAAAAGCTCGTAGATGTATACAAGCGTCCACTAGCAGCATTTTTTTCAGATTCTATACCACAACTCCCCAAATTGGTTGATTATAGGATTAATCGTGAGAAGAGATTAACCCCTCAAGTATATTTAGCTGAAAGAAAGGCACATTATCTTTCTGAAAAGATAAAAGAATTAAGTGAAAAAAGAAGTCAAATCCCATCTTTTTCAGAGGAATTAAATGCTGATGAATTAGCAAAAGAATTTAGAAAACACTTAAATATTGAACTTATAAAATCCCAAAAACCTGAAGAGATTTTAACACATTACAAAAAAATTTTGGAGGATGCATTAACTATTATTATTATAGAATATCCATTAAAGGCAGATGATGTAAGAGCATTCAACATCTTCTCCGATATTTCTGTTATAGTATTAAATGAGGAGGACAAACCATCAATAAAATTGTTTTCTCTGTCTCACGAGATTTGCCATTTACTTAAAAAAACTGCTGGAATATGTTCATTAGAGATTGAACAAGAAAATCAAGGTATAGAATCCTATTGCAATCGTTTTGCCGCTGAGCTTTTAGTTCCATCAGACGATTTGGAGAGTAAAGTTAAAAAGTTTGGACAAATTGATAATGAAGCAATTAATCAACTTACCAAAATCTACGGTGTAAGTAAACAAGTGATGATGATTCGGCTTTTATGGTTGGGATATGTTGAGAAGGAAAGATATGACCAGTTCAAGAAGGAAATTGAAGAAGGTTTAAGACAAAGAAAATTTGGTCGCAGAAATTGGGATAAGGTTTTCTTAAATCGTGTCGGAAATTTGCCTCTTCAAGAGATAAAAAAAGCATATAACGAAGGAAAGATTACTTTTTACGGAGCTTCAAGTATTTTAGATTTAAAAACAAAATATGCCGAGAGATTTATTGCCTCGTGATGAAAATGGCAAAACAGCAAAAATTATTTCAAGTTCCTGTCTATTGCATCGATGCAAGTGCCTTGATAAACGTTACAAGATACCCGGGATATCCAAAGGATGTATTTCCTACAATATGGAAAAAATTAGAAAGTATGATTAAGGGAGGCGAGCTTATCTCACATGTAGAAGTATTTAAAGAAATTGAAAAAACAAATAACCTGAACGACCCAATGCTTCAATGGTGCAAACAAAATAAAGATATGTTTAAAGACCCTGATGAATGCCAAATGAGAGAAATAGAAAATATCAAAACAAAATACGACTCTAATTACTGGAATACCGAAATTAATAAATCTGGTCCTTGGGCAGATCCGTGGTTGATATCGTTAAGTATTTGTGAGGATGCAATTATTGTAACAGATGAAAAGAATACTTCAAATCATATCCCCTATATTGCTAATCAATTTAATAGGCGATGCCTTAATCTGATAAATTTCTTCAAAAAAACAGGAATTAAATATTAGGCGATATAAATGAAACCAACTGAACTTTTACACCCAGAGCAAAGACGACCAAGCAAAACATACCTTTCTAATGAACTTCGTAAAGCAGTTTTCACCTGGAGAGAAAATGGCTATGATGGTGTTACTGATACAACAAGAAGGCTTTTACAATTTTGGTTTGATGAAGACCATATTATAAATGGTAATCTTTTTGAGTTCTGGTTCTGTCAGAGAGAAGCAATTGAAACTTTGATTTATGTTTATGAAGTTATGAAAAAGAGAAACTTCATAGATATGGCAAGAGATTTTGGCTCTGGACCTATTCAGGGTTATGACCCTTCTTTTGACCAATATCCTCTTTATGCTTTTAAAATGGCAACTGGCTCTGGAAAAACTTTTGTAATGGTATTAAGCATTATCTGGCAATATTTCAATTATAAGAATGAAAACAAAAATGATTATACCTCTAAATTTTTACTCATTGCTGGTGAAAAGAATGTCATATATGATAGACTTACAAGAGATTTTAAAGATGGGAAAATCTTCAAAACATTACCATTCATACCATCAGAATGGCAGGAAGATTTTGACCTTAAAGTAATCCTTAAAGAAGACCCAATTCATGTAATTCCTGAAAATGTATTATTTCTAACAAATATTCAACAATTAGAGAAAAGACAAAGTAGTAAGAAAGAAGCTGAAAAATATGTAGATAAAGTTATGGAATTGCCTGAAGTTTACAATGTTTCTGATATTTACCAGGAAAACAGAATAAAAGGTGTTTTAACATCTTGTCCAAACATAATGATTTTAAAAGATGAAGCACATCATATTTACAGTTTTGAAAAAGCCTGGAAGAAGATATTATTAAATCTTAACAAAAAACTTATTCCTGAATATGGTAAGGGTATAATTATAGAGTTGGATTTCTCAGCAACACCAAAGACAGAAACAGGTGCTTTATTCCCTTGGATTATTGTGGATTATTCACTTAAAGAAGCAATTGAAATGAATATCGTGAAAAGGCCATTAAAAGGAATTGTTAAGAATGCTGAGGAGATTGCTTCAACAAAAGCAGTTGAAAGATATAGAGTATGGATTAATGCTGGAATAAGAAGATGGCGAGAATATAAAGAAAATTTAAAACCATTATCAAAGAATCCTGTGCTGTTTTTCCAATGCCCTGAAAATACTCAAGCAGATGATATATACGAATACATAAATTCTATTCCTGACTTAAATGGCAAAGTTTTACTAATTCATACAGATAGCACTGGAAACATACAAAAGAAAGATTTAGAACCAGCAAGAAAAGTTGCAAAATTAATTGATGAACCTGAGAAAATTTCACAAGACCCAGAGCTAAAAGCAGTATATCCAAAAGGAATAAGTGCAATTGTAAGCACTATGATGTTAAATGAGGGTTGGGATGTAAAAAATGTAAATGTTATTGTCGGGTTAAGACCTTATGGCTCTCAAAGAAAAGTTCTTCCTGAGCAAGTAATAGGAAGAGGTTTAAGAAAAATGTTTCCAGAAGAACCCGCTAATGTTAACAAATCTATAAATGTTCTTGAAGTCATTGGACCACCAGGATTAACTGAAATTCTTGAGGAAATTGAAGCTGAAGAGGGGATAAAGTTTACTGAATTTGATACAGATAAATCTCTAAATTTAACAACAATTTTTGTTGATCAGAATAAATTAGATAAGGACATTGAAATTCCTATTTTAAGTCCAAGAATCTTAATAAAAGAACCCAATTGGAAAGATATTAAAATTGATAATTTACCAAGTCTCGACATTCATTTAGAAAACAAGATATTGGAGATGGAATATGTTGCAGTAGATATGCTAAAGGGTATGGAGGTTATAAAAAGAAAATGGGATTTGCCGGTTCCACAGGATTCAAAAAGTGTTATAGCGTATTATACTCAGATTATACTAAAGCAACTAAAAATACCAAATGCTTTTGCCAGTTTTAATCTGTTAGTGAAAAGATATGTTGTGGAGAGATTGTTTAATGAGGAAATTGACCTTGAAGACCCAAGGGTTCTTTATCAACTCAGCACCCAGGAAATTCAAGAGAAATTATTAAATCTATTTGTAAATACACTAAGAAGTATGACTTTTACAGAGAGAGAACCTATAAAAACGGACATATTAAAATTATCAAATGTAAGTCCTTTTGTATGGTCAAAATTGGTTTATTCAGCTAATAATTGTATTCTCAACTATGTTGCTTGTGATAATAATTTTGAATTAGATTTTGCAAAATTTTTGGACAGAGCAGAAGATGTAGAATCATTCTCAAGTTTACATAAGATTCCTTTTTTTGTAGAATATGTAGATTCAAAAGGGAATTTTCATCCGGGATATCATCCTGATTTTATTGCTAAAACAAAAAATAACGAATTCTTCATACTTGAAACAAAAGGAAGGATAGATGAGGATGTTCAATATAAAGATAAACGGATGACATTATGGTGTAAGGATGTTACAAATATAACTAAAGAAAAATGGACTTATATTAGAATTGATCAAGAATATTTTGAAAAATATAGATTTAAGAGCATTCAAGATTTATTATCGACAATATAAAATTTTTAGATTTTATAATCTTAATCGATTTTATCCCAAAAATTTGTCATTATTTAAACATGCCAGAAAAATTATCCTGCCAAATCTGCACGGCAATACTGATAGAAAGAAAAATTAATGGAATAATATATGAATGACCTATCTATAGTCAACAAAATAAAAAAATGGGGAGACAATGAAAAAAACAGCAATTAGTATTATTTTAACAATTTTAATAGCATCGATATTACATTCAGAAAATCTCACGCTTACGTTCACTCTTGAAGATTTTACATTCACAAAACAGAATACTTATAATGTGATCAATCCGCCAAAGAATAATAACTATGTTTTTACTACCGGGATAGGTGAGCCGCAGCTTCCAGTGAAAATTATAAATTTGTCTATTCCATTCGATAAAGAAATAGATGAGGTAAAAATTGTCTCTCATGAAGCAGAAATTTTGAAAGATGAATTTTTATTATTTCCAGTCCAACAGCCCAAAATACTTTCCGACGACTCGCCTTATGAGTTCATTACTCCCGATCCTGCAGTGTATGAAAAACGGGGAAATTATCCTGAAAATATTATTCAAAAGGGAAAATCCGGCTTCCTTGCAGGTTACCATATCGGCTCTATTTTGGTTAGCCCTTTTCAGTACGATCCGGTAAATCGCAAACTCACATTCATAACAGAACTCGAAGTTGAAATTACGTATGCAGAGAGTAAAAGGACTGGCGTAGCTATCAATCAGAGAAGCACAACCGCGCAGGAATTCCTGAACAATCAACTGTCGAATATTATCTATAATAAAAGCGATATCCATAAACCAAATATTACCTATAAAAAACAAAAAGATGACATGTATGAATATGTGATCATTACGACAGATAATTTTGCTGTGGATTTTCAACCTCTTGCTGATTGGAAAACCCAAAAAGGTATGAGTGCTTCAATTGTTTCAACTTCCTATATATATGATAATTATGATGGATGCGATAATGCGGAGAAGGTCAGAAATTTCATCAAAGATTATTATCAAAATCATGGAACTTTGTGGATTTTACTTGGCGGAGATACCGGTTACGTGCCCTACCGGACAGCTTTTGCTTTCGACTGTGAAAGCGGTTTTTACATGGATAATTACATTCCCTGCGATCTCTATTTTTCAGATTTGGATGGTACGTGGAACGATAACGGAAATACTATATTTGGTGAACTTGAAGATAATATAGATATGTATCCTGATGTATTTGTGGGACGTGCATCTGTGGAAAACATCGATGAAGCTGTGGCATTCGTAGATAAAATTCTCACTTATGAGAAAAATCCGCCTGTAGATTATCAAACCGATATGATGTTCCTTGCCTCGATTTTGTGGAGTAATCCCTACACAGATTCGGGAGTGAGTAAGAATTTTATCGATGATGCATATGTGCCGAATGTATTCGATCCTATCACAAAATTATATGAATCTTTGGGAAATGTTAATTATAGTATCGTAATGACAAATCTCAATGAGGGTATGCATATCATCAATCACTGCGGGCACGCCGCAAGTAATGTTATGGATTTAGGTCCGTGTCATCTCAGTAATAGCGATATGGACGAACTGACAAACGCACCCGCTTTTTCGATCTGGTACACGATCGGCTGTTGGCCCGCTGCATTTGATTATAATTGCATTGCAGAGCACTGGATTAATAATCCTGACGGTGGGGGAGTCGCCTTTATCGGAAATTCCCGCTACGGGTGGGGAAGCCCGGGCAATCCGCTTTATGGTTATTCCGATATATTCGATCAAGAATTTTATAAACAGCTTTTTCAGGAAGAAATCTATAATATCGGATCGACACTTTCGATGACAAAATCCGTATATGTGCCCTATTCGAGGAATGAAAATGTCTTTCGTTGGTGCGAGTACCAGACAAATCTGCTTGGTGATCCGGAGATGCCTGTTTGGACAGATATTCCTCAAAATCTTGTCGTGGATTCTCCGGACAGTATCACTGTGGGGGATTGCGATATTCAGATTTTAGTGAGCGACGGACAGTTTCCTCTCCAAAATGCACTCGTCTGTATGATGCAAAATGACGGCATATATGAAGTTGGCTATACCGATCTTCAAGGAGAAGCGAACTTCTCGGTTAGCTTAAACACATCGATCGACAATGTGCTGATAACAGTAACATCACAAAATTTTCTGCCTTATCAAGATACAATAAATGTCATTACCGATCAACCCTATGTTCTGATTGATTCCTATGAAACCAATAATTCGATACAGGGTTATGTTACTCCCGGAACAAGCGTTCAAGTGGATGCTGGATTTCATAATTTCGGACAGATGCCAGCACAGGGCATCGAGGTCGTTCTTGCGACAGATAGCGACTTTATTACGCTGATAGACAGCACTCATTATATCGCACTTCTCGATCCTGAAACAGCAATATTCGAGGATAATGTTTTTAACTTTGAAGTATCAGCAGCTATTGAAAATGGTGAGGTGATCCCTTTGGGCTATTCCATAACGGATAATTCGGGTGGTTTGTGGGAAGGAACTCTTTCGATTACAGGGGCTATCCCGGAATTTGAATATATCTATCATCAGGTATCCGACTCGACAAACGGGAATGGGAATGGAATTCCTGATCCCGGTGAAGAGATCGATATTCAATTGATCATCAAAAATTTTGGTTTACAGAAATCGATTAATACTATGCTTGAAATTGATTCGGATAGCCCGGATATTAGTATTCCATACAGTATCTGGGAACTCGGTGATGTCCCTTCACATAATTGTGAAGATATCGTCATACAAATTGCCATTAATTCATCATGCATACCGCCCGCTTTTCCGGAAATCGAAATTACTTTTACAGACAGTCTTGGTTTCGCAAGCGTAGATACATTTACAATAACTATTGGAGAAACAGGTTTTTCTGATGATATGGAAGCAGGTGATAGCAAATGGACACATTGGGGAACCCATGATCTCTGGCATTTAACCGACTATAAAGCACTTTCTGGTGAGTATTCATGGTACTGCGGCATTGCAGATTCGATGCATTATCCGAACGAGGTTGAAGATATATTGGAGTCCATAGCATTTACTGTCGGGAAGGAAGCGATGCTTTCATTCTGGAGCTGGTATAAATTTACAAATTACGGTGTGGATGGCATTTATGTGGAAATTTTTGACGGAACAGATTGGACCACATTGGATTTTATTGGCAGCGGTGGCGCCTTGGGAATACTCACGACAAAAAATGATTGGTTGGAGTATATCTACGATATATCATTCATTCCCGAAGGCACACAGTCACAGATACGTTTTCAGTTTATCAGCGATGACGAGGATGTTACCGAAGGTGCATATATAGATGATGTTTGTATCTATGAAGATGATAATCCCGTTCATGCGGAGTTCATCGCGGACAAATTTTACGGGCAAAAACCCCTTGAAGTGCAGTTCAGTGATCGAAGTTATGCAGAAACAGGTTCGATCACAACTTGGGATTGGAATTTTGGAGACGGATATTTCTCCTATCAAACGAATCCCCAACACATATATAATGAGGATGGTTTGAAAACAGTTACGCTCTTAGTTGCCGACCAATTTGCGATCACCTCGACTATAACAAAAGCGAATTACATACATGTACTGCCCGACACCACGAAAACCGTATATGTTAACCCTGATGGCACAGGTGATTATATGACCATCTCCGAAGGAATGGGAGTGCTCAATGTGGGGGATACTCTTATTCTTGCCGATGGCACCTATACAGGTTCGATGAACACGGATATAGTCATTCCTAATGACAACATCACAATCAAATCCGAACATGGTTCATTGTACTCTTGTATAGATGGAGATAATTCCGGTACCGGTTTCATTCTTGGTTTCCATGAAAATATTTATATCGAAGGTATCACATTCCAGAACTTTCAGTATTATGGCTTAGGAGGAGCAATAAGCGCAAATGGTTCATTTTTGATAACTGACTGTATCTTTTATAACTGCTATTCATATTGGGGAGGAGGTATATGTAGCACGGGCAATACGAAAGTGAGCATTTCGAATTGTCTGTTCGAGGATTGTAGTGCACATAAAGGTGGGGCTCTCTTCGCAGAATATATTGATGAGCTGTTCATGGAGAATACATTGTTCGTTAATTGCGTAAGTAGTATGTACTCTGGTGGTGCAGTATGTTTTAACGAGATATCATCGGTTGAGATAATAGGATGTATTTTTGACGAATGTGAAGTGGGTAATCATAAGAATGGTGGCGCCATAAATGTTACCATTGTTGATACAATAACTATTCTAAATACTGCTTTCAGCAATTGCGTTACAGCTTCAAATGGTGGTGGAATCAATTTTGATGAATGCCAAGTTGTGAAGATAGATAGCTGTGCTTTTGGGTTCAATGTTTCTCAGAATGGCGGAGCGATAAAGAGCAATGCATCAAATCTCACTATTTCTCAAACAAGAATTTTTTCTAATGAAGCAATAGTCGGCGCAGGGATATATTGCGGTGATGAATCCTTTGTGAGCGTGGACAATTGTCTTTTCTATGAAAATAGCAGTGATGGCACGAATTCTAAGGGTGGAGCTTTTTATATAAATGATTCCGAAGTTGAGATTTTCAATACAACTATCGCGAACAATAATGTTAGCAATCAAGGTGGAGGAATAAGCCATCTCGGCACAAAAACGCTCGGCATTTACAACTCCATTCTGTGGGATAATCTTCCTCAAGATGTGTGGAGTATCGATACGACAAAAGTAACCATTTCTTACTGTGATCTGTCTGACTATTGGGCTGGAACAGGCAATCTTTCCCTTAATCCTGATTTTGCTGATACGACAAATAATGATTACCATCTCACTGAGGATTCGCCCTGTATTGATACCGGCAGTAATTTCTATGTTCATTCCTTTGCAGACCTTGACGGTAATGTGCGTATATGGAATGGAACAGGCATAGGAAGTGATATTGTTGATATGGGATGTTATGAATTCGGAGCGCCGATCTATAAGGTTGATGAAGACATTCCCGAAGAAAATAATCTTACTATTCTGAAAAATTTTCCCAATCCATTCAATGATAAAACTACTATTTCATTTTATCTGCCGAACAGCAAGAAAGCAACGATTGAGATCTATAACATAAAGGGGCAGAAAGTGAAAATCCTACCCATCGTCTCCCCGTCTCAAAGTCACCAAGTCTCCGTAGTATGGGACGGTACGGACCAGCGTGACCGCAAAGTGGCGAATGGTATATACTTCTATGTCCTGAAATCAGGTAATATGCAGGTGATCAAGAAACTGCTCTTTATGAAATAAACACGACTCAGCTTGCAAAGATGAGTCGGGTTGAAATAATACCGATTCCATCCCGAGTAGTTTTCTTCACAACCGACTCGTGATTTACATCACCAACAAACAAAAATGTCATTCCCGACCTGATCGGGAATCCAGTATTTTCGCATTCTCTGAACTCCATTGCCTGCTGTCAGAATGAAGGGCTATTCCGTGCTCTACACCATCTGGCAAGGTAATTCCAAACAAAAAGGGCATGTCGTTCTATTCGCGACTGACTCGTGATTTACACCGCCAACAATACCCAAAATGTCATTCCTCCCGATTTGTCGGGAGGAATCCAGTATTTTCGCATTCTCTGAACGCCATCCGTCTGCTGGCAGAATTAAGGGCTATTCCGTGCTCTACACCATCTGGCAAGGTAATTCCCAACAAAAAGGGCATGTCGTTTTCTTCACAACCGATTCGTGATTTACACCGCCAACAAACAAAAATGTCATTCCCGACCTGATCGGGAATCCAGTATTTTCGCATTCTCTGAACTCCATTGCCTGCTGGCTGATGAAGTCCAGTAATGCCAAATTCAATATTGTATTCCTTGACGTAAAAATCGTAGTTTAATTCGTTTACAAATAATTTAAAATTCTCTTGTAAAAAAAATAAACAAGGTGGTCTCATGATAGAAATTCAAGACCTGAAAAAGGTCTTTGAAAACAAGAAAAAAGGAACGGTCTCTTATAAAGAAGCACTAAAAGGAATCACATTTACCTGCAAGCCCGGTGAGATTTTCGGTCTGCTCGGTCCAAATGGAGCAGGGAAAACAACGACACTTCGCTGTATCTCAACTTTGATCAAACCGACAGCAGGCAGTATAAAAGTCAATGGTTATGATGTGCTCAAAGATGACAGGAAAGTGCGCTCCATCATCGGCTTTCTTACCAGTGATATGAAACTGGATGGCTTTTTCACTCCGGACTACATGATGGATTACTTCGGACGCTTGAACAAGATGTCGGAAGCATCAATTGCAGAGCGAAAAGAGACTCTCATCAAAGAACTTCACATGGAGGAATTCCGTCACAAGAAGATCGATAAACTCTCTTCAGGAATGAAACAGAAAACGTCGATTGCGATAAGTCTTATTCATGATCCAGACGTCATTATTTTTGATGAGCCCACGAACGGACTGGATGTTATTACTGCGAAGAATGTCACAGATTTCCTGAAAAAATATGCAAAAGAGGGGAAAACTGTACTCATTTCCACGCATATTATGGGCGTTGCAGAGCAGATCTGCGATAAGATCGGAATTCTTATTGAGGGAATGGTCAAGGAATTAGGAACCCTTGATGAAATAGTGAAATCCAACCAAGCCCATAATCTTGAAGATGTGTTCTTCAGATATCTGGAGGTGCAAGATGTGGAGTGATTCATATATAATCCTGAAAAAAGAATTAAAACGACTTTTTACTGATAAACGAACTGTCTTTTTTATGGTTGTGCTTCCTCTTCTGCTGCTTCCAATTTTGTATACGGTGATGGGAAAGATAAGTCAATCCAGATCAGATGAAATAAGATCATATCATGGAACTATCTTCGTTGCTCCCGAAGCTCAGGAACAATCGTCCATATATCAAAAATTTATCTCTATAATCAATGAGCAGATGAATGCAACTATCAATGAAATTCCTGAAGCTTACATTCCAACTGCCAAAGACCTTATTATGGAAAAAGATGCTCAATTGTTGATAACCTTTCCTGAAAACATGGAAAATGCTTACGAACAGCTAAGGCCCTTTGATGTGCATATTTACTATAATGGGGCTTCCGATTATTCGAGCTACTTTTATAGAAGAACACACGAAGCGATTGGTTCTCTAGCTGATACCTTAATAACATTGAGATTGGAATCTCTTGATATTCCAACGGAAATCTTAACACCTGTCACTGCAAATGAATCACTAACCCCGGAACAGGTGAATCTCGCAAAAAAAGGGAGTGAAGTCGGAAAAATGCTTGGCACACTCCTACCTTTCATAATCATTTTATATCTATTTGTTAGCTCCATGCAGGTTGGCATTGATACAGTTTCCGGTGAAAAGGAGCGTGGAACCCTGGCAATTTTACTTGTCAATCAAGTTGATAGGGCGTCAATAATCATTGGAAAGCTGATGGCGGTCGTGTGTGCTGCTTTTGCGAGTGCGATCAGTTCTGTTGTCGGTCTTATGATCGCAGGAAGATTTTTTCTTAAAGACCTATTCCGCTCCTCTGCCAACATGTCTGATTTTATGCTCACCTTCGACGAATATGTTCAGTTTGGAATTATTCTCATTCCTGTTGCAATTTTGCTGGTGTCACTGGTACTTATCTGTGCCACCTATGCTCGCAATTCAAAAGAAGCAGCCGGTCTGGTCATGCCGCTATATATGATCGTTTTGATCGTTAGTATCGGCACAAGCTCTATGGGAGAAACAGTTCCCTCATGGATGTATTTCACTCCATTCATTAATACGGTAGTTGGCATTAAATCAATATTCATCAAAGCATCCACATGGGGAAATGTTTTGATCGCGGCTGCGAGCAGTCTGATCTTTGCAGCAATACTCATCTATTTCATGATCAAGATGTTCAAAAGCGAAAAGATTTTATTTAGAATATAAAAAAGGAGTTTTCATGATAGAAAAAGATATCTCAAAATATAATAACCTGTTTTCCGAATATACTGAATTGCGGATACAGGAAAATAGAAATTGTGCTATTTCAATAGTAAATGGCGATATAATGGGGAATAACAGAAGTTCCGAAAGTGGAGTGTCCGCACGCGTCTATAAAAAAGGTGTGTGGGGATTTTCATCCAACCCTACGATCGCAGACGAAACTGTTAAAACGGTAATCAAAGCTGCTACAGAGAATGCGCTGTATCTCAATGACAGAGAACGTAAAAACAAAGAACCTTTTCCTATTTCCATCGGCACGGCTGAAAAAGATTTTAAGACCAATCAAAAGAGAAAAACCCAAAAAGATATGATCGAATTCCTCAGAGAAATTGATGGTTATATTGAGAAAAAATACCCAGACTTAACTGCCCGAACCACGGTATATCGTTCTCTTGAAATGGAAAAAGCGCTACTCACTTCAGAAGGTTCGCAGGCGTATTCAATGGTTCCAAGAACGCTCATTTATACGTCATTAAATCTTGCAAAGGATGGGCAACCCTTTGAACTGTATGAGATATTCGGCGGATTCGGACAATTTGAAAACATCTTCAGTAAACCCGAAGACCTGTTTGAAAAGATCAATACGCAATATGAACACTTGAAGAAAAAATCCGAAGGTGTATATACAAAAGCAGGTATCGCAGATTGTATTTTCGGACCTGATCTTGCAGGCATTCTTGCTCACGAAGCTATCGGGCATACAGTCGAAGCTGATATTGTGCTTAGCGGTTCCATAGCTGCGGATTATCTGAATAAACAGGTTGCCAGTCCGATCATTACTATGGTTGATTTTGCACATACTGCAATGGGTGAACCTTGCCCGATCCCTGTATTCGTGGATGATGAAGGAACACAGGCAGAAGATGCAGTTCTCATAGAGAATGGGATTCTGAAAACCTTCATGCAAAACAAGGAATCTGCTCAGCATTTTGGTGTAAAACCGACTGGTAATGCACGTGCCTATGCCTATTCCGATGAACCGATCATCCGCATGAGAAATACCGCAATAATTCCAGGAAAAGATAAACTTGAAGATATGATCGCATCAATTGATGACGGGTACTACCTTATGAAGTCATCAAACGGGGAGGCGGATTCCACCAGTGAATTCATGTTCGGTATTGTTAAGGGTTATGAGATCAAAAACGGCAAACTCGGAAATGCGATCAAAGATACTACAATCTCCGGTGTTGCATTTAATATGTTGAAAACTATCACAATGGTTTCTGATGATATGGCATGGTCTTGCGGCGGTATGTGCGGTAAAAAGCAGTATATCCCGGTCGGCATGGGCGGTCCTGCACTGAAATGCAAAGTCAATATTGGAGGTAAATAATGAAATCAGATAGAGAATTGGTAAAATATTGTATTGATAGAATGCTCACAAAGGGCGCCGAAAAAGCTCAATGCTATCTGAAATACAACAAAAAACACGAGCTCAATGTCGATGCAGGTGAGATGAAACTTTTGCGAACCACCTTTGACACAAGCATTCTTCTCAAAGCTATTATCAATGATCAAAAAGGCGATCTGAAGATCAATAAGAAGGATGAAGGTTCCATTGATAGGGCAGTTGATCAAGTCATTGAACTTGCCCAGTCCTCCTTGCCGGATAAAGCAAATGATATTGCTGATAAGCAGCCGCCAAAGGAATTTACCTCAGGCAGGGAAAAAGCCGATCTCGATGTGATGTATGACAGATTACATGATTTTGTTCTGTATGAAAAAGAACGCTATCCCAAAACAATGATCGATCAGGCGATCGTTGACTTCACACAATCCAACATACTTATTCAGAATTCAAATGGTGTTGATTTTGCAGGAAACCGCGGTATGTATTCCTTTTCCGTGACGTTCACTTCAAAGGAACGCGAAAAAGTATCTTCCTTCAATTATTCTGGATTTTCATCAAAAGAGTTGGATAAGCCCCTTCACGAATATGCTTCTGTTGATATGCTTCTCAAACAATCCGGAGAGCAGATACATACTTCTGCCTTCCCCGGAAAAATGGTTGGCGATGTGATCATCACACCCGACTGCCTTTCATCATTTATAGAATATATCACGATGTATCTATACGATTATTCACTTATTTCCGGTAGTTCGATCTACAAAGATAAACTGAATGAAAAAATTGCAAATGAATCTCTGACTCTGCACTCCTACCCACGCTCTCCTGAGATCGCAAAGAATTATTTCTTCACCAGAGATGGATTTGAAGCTCAAAATATGACTGTTATTGATAAAGGTGTGCTGAAGTCCTTCCTGCTGTCTCAGTATGGAGCTAATAAAACCGGCAAACCCAAAGCGGTGAATAGCGGTGGATGCTACATTGTTGAACCGGGAACTTCCGATTTTGAAAAGATGGTTTCATCGATTGATAAAGGATTGCTGCTCTGTAGATTTGCTGGTGGCAATCCCAGTGATAATGGAGATTTTTCGGGTGTCGCAAAGAACAGCTATCTTATTGAAAATGGGAAAATTACTAAACCTGTTAATGAGACAATGATCGCAGGTAACCTTGCGGAAATGATAAACAATATTGTAAATATCTCTAAAGAGAGAATCGATTACGGCAGCGAAATTTATCCCTGGATACAGGTGAAAGGGATAACAATATCAGGAAAATAAATTAAAATATATGGAGGTAATGTGAATGAATTCATTTGGGCTGAGATAATAAAGAGAACTTATGATGGTTCTCTAATATTAAGATTAGTTGATAGTAAAGAAACAGTGTTTTTACCCTTTAAACTGATGCAAATTCAATTGAGAAATGAAATAAGAAATAATGCTGAATTACCTAATCAAATAAAGGTTAGATTTTCAAATGATGTGCGAGATGAAGAAAAATATCCTGTTTATACACAATATTACTATCACCAGGATATAGGCATACATAAATTTTCCTATCTAAGTATTGATGAAAATTTGATTTATTTCAAAGGTGAGGATGGTTGCGAGTATAAAGCATTAAGAGAGAGATGGGAAGTTGGATTCGAATTTGAAAAATATATCAATGATAAAATTATTACATCTTTTAATGTAAAAGTATTATATAATTCTATACCTCCTGAAATTAAAAGATTGAATACAAAAAATCCATATTATAAAAAAATTAATGATATAATTAAAGACAAAGAAGTGATTCAATCAACATTTAATAGATGGATTTGTTATCCTAATAGTGAATTACAAAGTAAACTAAAACAATACTATGAGTGTGAAAATGCTAATTGGGTTCTATCATATGAAAACTTATTATATAGAGAAATTATAGAAAGAATATCAAGGAAAGATTTCGAACTATCCTTAAAATATACAATTACGAATATTAAAATTAATGAATGGATTATTGATAAAAACATTTTAATTGCAAGAATATATGAATATTATGCAGTAATTTCTGATAATATTAAAGATATTATTCAATATTTTACATTATCCCTTGAATATATGGAAAAATCTCCAATAAAGAAGATTGTTTTAATTCAAACATATATTGATTATTACACATTTATTGCTACAATTGATAAGAAACAAAAAACAAAAGAGAAAATTAGTATTTTAAAAAAGGATGCGAAGAAAAATTTATCATATCATCTACAAAAAAGGAAAAAGTTTGAGGAAATTTTTCCAGCTTTGAAATTATTTGAAAAATATTATATTATCCTATCGAAAATCGATTCATTTGATGTTCAAGATTTTAATATTCTATATAAAATGGAGTTAGAAAATAATAAGGGTATTAATAATATTATTGATCTTAATAAACTCAGGAATTTGGTTCTAGCGACTAATATTTTGAAAAAAGAATTCAAAGATATATATTCTTTCGATTCTGGAATTGTTGAATTACTGACAAAGGGTGATTTAATTTCTTTAATAAATGATAATAGTTTAACTATCGATGAAATTGAAGATTATGATAAAAATATGCTTGAGGAGATTTTTAGAGATGAAGAATCTAATCGTGAATTCAAGGGTTCGTTTGCATTTGATATTAATAATTATCTAGATAATGGGTATCGTGAAGTATCTGATAAAGTTTTTTTTGGATTAATAAAAAATATTGCAAGCTTCTTGAACACAAATGGTGGAAAAATTTATATAGGTTTGTTAGAATACACTGAAGAATATAGAAAAAGAAATGATAAAATATTAATAGAAAATCGGAAGATTAAAGATAATAAAGTATTTTGGGGGGTACAATATGATCTTGATTATGAGAATAAAAATTGGGACACTTATATTTTGGGATTTCAAGATACATTAAGAAATAGATTAGGTAATGACGGAATAATACGTAATATTCGTATTATTAAGAAACAATTATTTAAGGCAAATATTTGTATATTAGATATTGAACCATATAAAACACATAATATATTTGTGGATAAAACAAGATATTTCTATTGAGAAAATAATCAAGTAAGAGAAAGAGATCCTCAAACTGCGTGTGATATCATACTTGAAAAAAACAGGAGTTAATATGATATATTTATATCAACACACATAGAGAAGTAAGATATTTTTCTGGATAATCATTGCAGTGCTGCTTTTCATGTTGTTTTTGATGTACAGATTCGGATTCAACTGGATCAATGTTGTTGTTTTTATTTTAATAGTTGTAGCTTTGTATCTCTTTAATTCACTGGTTGTAAAGGTCAGCTCGGAAAAAATTTATGTTGCTTTCGGTTCCGGACCGATTCGAAAAAATATACCATTTACTATTATCAAATCTGCAGAAAAAGTTCGAAATAAATGGTACTACGGTTTTGGTATTCGGCTTATACCTGGTGGACAAATGTATAATGTTGCAGGTTTGGATGCAGTTGAATTGAAATTGACAAACGGAAGAGCATTTCGTATCGGAACGGATGAGCTGGATAAACTGATGGCAGTCATCCAATCTAAAATGGGAGTAAGACAATAAATATTCTCATATCAAAATTTATGTAGCAAGGAGCAATGATGAAAGTCCTTATTATCTATGCTCATCCTTATGAAGGAAGTTTTAACAAAGCTATACTCGATAATACTCTTGAAGGCTTGAAACACGCTGGTCATGAGGTTGAACTCATTAATTTGAATGAAGAGGGTTTCAACCCGGTTCTTACTCGCGAAGAGCTGGCGAAGTATTCCGACGGCGAGTATCTTGATCCGAAGGTAGGGGAATATCTTGCAAAGATCAAAGATGCCGAACACCTGGTTTTCATCTTCCCGATCTGGTGGGGTGGAGTCCCGGCAATTCTTAAAGGCTTTTTTGATAAAGTCTTACTGAAGAAAGAAACCTATGACTTTAAAGGTATGATGCCTACGCCAAAATTAAAAGGTAGATCTGCGACAGTCATTTCAACAATGAATTCCCCGAAAATATTCTACAATCTATACGCAAAGGCACCTGTTAAGCAAACTGTGATAAAGGTCACGTTGAAATTGTGCGGCATCAAACCGGTGAAATGGATCGAGTTCTCACAGGTTCTTTCTACTTCTGGTCCAAAAAGAGAAAGCATGTTGGACAAGGTTTTAGACTATTTCACGAATTTATAAAAAGAATACTATGAAATAAATTATGAAAGGAGAGTTGATATAAAATGAGGAAACTAATAATTCTGTTATTTTCAATAAAACTTATATTGTCATTAATCTCATGTGATAAAACCACAGGACCTAATAATCAAACAACCGTAACTGATATTGATGGTAATATATACAAAACAGTAAAAATTGGTGACCAGGTATGGATGGCGGAAAATCTAAAAGTGACTCATTACAGAAATGGAGATCCTATTCCTGAAGTAACTGGAAATTATAATTGGTTTGATTGTTTTAATGGTGCATGGTGTAACTATAACAATGATGCAGTAAACGGCGCTATATACGGTCATTTATATAACTGGTACGCAGTCGATGACGACCGTGGAATTGCGCCGGAAGGATGGCATGTATCAACAGATGATGAGTGGCAAATATTAGTAGATTATCTTGGTGGAAGCACCGTAGCAGGCGGGAAAATGAAAGAGACAGGTACTATCGAGGTAGGAGATGGATTATGGTATGAACCAAATACTGGTGCAACAAATGAAAGTGGCTTTACAGGATTGCCTGGTGGTTACCGATACTTAGTTAGTGGTGATTTCAATTATATTGGATTCTTCTCATACTTTTGGTCATCAAGCGGATACAGCATCACTAATGCTTGGAGTAGGAAATTAAGATACGCTTCTCAAGGCGCAGGTAAGACTGGTATAAATAAAAGAAACGGTTATTCAATTAGATGTGTCAAGGATAGTGGATCGAATCATCCACCAGATAAGCCAAATAATCCATCACCATCTAATAATAGTACATTGATATCCATAAACACAAATTTATCTTGGATATGCACTGACCCTGATGATGATCCATTAACCTATAATGTATATTTTGGAATTTCATCAAACCCACCGCTCGTTAATAGCGGACTCAGCGAGACAACCTACCATCCTGGGGCTTTGAGTGAAGAAACAACCTATACTTGGAAGATAAAAGCATATGATGACCATGGAAATTTTACTACAAGTGATGTCTGGGAATTCACAACTACAAGTGGAGGAACAAGCACAGTAACAGATATTGACGGAAATGTGTACCAAACAATAAAAATAGGTGACCAGCAATGGATAACTGAAAACCTTAAAGTAACACATTACCGCAATGGAGATCCCATTCCTTACATTACAGACAGTGTTACATGGGTTGAATTAAGCACTGGCGCATGGTGTAATTATAATAATGACATAGAAAACGGATCTATATACGGACATTTGTATAACTGGTATGCTGTCAGTGATAGTCGTGGAATTGCACCAGAGGGCTGGCATGTCCCAACAGATGAAGACTGGCAGATATTGGAGGGCTATCTTGGTGGTATCATTATTGCGGGTGGAAAGATGAAAGAAAGTGGTTTTGAGCATTGGGCAAGTCCTAACATTGGTGCTACTAATGAGAGTGGCTTCACCGCGTTGCCCGGTGGCTATCGTTTAGTTTTCCTTAATGATGGCTTCAGCGATATTGGTTACTCTGCGAATTTTTGGTCTTCTAGCAAGTTCGGTAGCAGCTTAGTGTGGTATAGGAGATTGTGTTACACTAGTTCTGGAGTAGGTCGTAATTTTGACTATAAGACATTGGGTTATTCTATTCGTTGTATCAAGGATAATGATATTTTAAACCTCATCCCATAATCCCTTCTCTTGCGCAAGACAAGGGAAATACGTAAATAAAACGATGCATAGTACCGCAAGATTCCAATCTTGCGCATCTACAAGACTCAACATCGGAATGTTGAGTTAACAATTCAAACCATTCGCAAGGTTCAAGAAAAATTTGACAAACAAATTACTTTCCCTAAAAAATAGACCGACGGTCGGTCGATAAAAATCGAAAGGAACATAATGGCTCGTATAGTAAAAAAACATGATGTCAGATTGAATGAGATCATCGATGCTGCGCAGATGCTCTTTTATACAAAGGGTTTTGATGTCGCATCAGTTAATGAAATTATCAACACGATCGGTATAGCAAAAGGCACTTTCTATCATTACTTCACTTCAAAATATGATCTTCTCAATGCCGTGGTTGAGCGCTTTATTATGCAGATCGCAGAATCGATCCAGCCAATATTGCAGCAGGAAGATTTGAATGCAATCGAGAAATTGAATACATGTTTTCGGCAAATAGGGCAGATCAAATTTGAGAAAAAGGAGTTCATGTTTGAGCTTCTAAAAATAATGAATAAGGATGAAAACATCGTGCTGCGATATAAGATGATCACGCGAAGTATCGAATTTCTCACACCCATTATTTCACAGATCATACAACAGGGCATTGACGAGAGATTGTTCAGTACAGATTATCCGACTGAGTGTACTGAATATATTTTATCAATTTCAGGTTACCTTAATGCAAAACTCTCAAAAATAATTCTCGAAATACTTGAAAAAAAACAGGATGTAGCAGTTCTAATAGATAATTATGAAGCATATGAAAGAACCATCGAACGAATCATAGGAGCTGCAGAAAATTCAATTTCGCTTGCAGATGAAGAATTGATTAGAAAATTTTTTATTTCTGAGGAGGAATAAATGCCATTACTCGAATTGCAAGGTGTTATCAAGAACTACACAAAAGGGGAGCAGATCATACCTGCACTCAGGGGTGTCGATCTCATTATCGAGAAGGGTGATTTCCTTTCTATTGTAGGACCTTCCGGCAGTGGCAAATCAACGCTTCTCAATATCATAGGATGTATCGACACACCCACAGAAGGCAGGGTGTTGTATAACGGAGATGATCTCACAATACTTTCCGATAAAGAAAAAACCTATTATCGAAAAGAGAATATTTCATTCATTTTCCAATCCTTCAATCTCATTCCGGTTCTGACCGTTCAGGAAAATGTGGAACTTCCGCTCATCATCGAAAAGAAATTTACTAAGAATGAAATTCACGAAAAATCCACGAACATAATCGAGATCGTCGGGCTCGAAGATATGGCAGACAGATTTCCCCGAGAACTTTCAGGCGGACAGGAGCAGCGCGTGGCTATTGCTCGTGCACTCGTGAAGAATCCTCTGGTCGTGCTCGCTGATGAACCGACTGCAAACCTTGATTCTGAAATGTCCGAAGATATTATCTCAGTCATGCAGAAAATGAATGAGGAGATACATACCACATTTATCTTTTCTACGCACGATCGTCTTGTTGAGAAGCATGCAAAACGTGTTATCATCCTGCGGGATGGCATGATCGCATCGGACGAAAGGAAGAACCATGGGAACACTCAGTAAGATCGCATGGCGCAATGTACGGAGGAATAAACGCCGAACCTTTCTTTCTGCACTCGTTATCTCTGTGGGACTCGGTATATATATCATGATGAACTCTGTCATGACCGGCATGGACCGCGCCAATATTGATAATCTCATTGAACTGAGCACTTCTTCGATCAAAATATCAACAGAACAATATAGTGATGAGAAAGAATCACTTCCCCTCAAATATGGTATTACTGAGCCAGACAAATTGCTTTCTTTTATAATGGATCAGCAGCATGTAATCGGTGTAACTCCGAGAACACAATTCCTCGGACAGCTTTCCAACTGGGAAGACACTATGCCAATAATGGGACAGGTCATCAATATCGATACTGACCGCACTGTTTTTAATCTTGATAACTACATTGTTGGTGAGTATTTTACTGGCTCAGAGGAAAACGAGATCATGCTCGGAAAGGATCTGGCGGAAGAAATGGGAGTGGGCGTCGGTGAGTATATAACACTCTATGCACTCACCAAATTTGATAGCAGGAATGCTGATGAATTTTTCATTATCGGACTTCTCAACACCACAGATCCGAATATCAATCTTAATAATGTTTTGATAAGTTATCAGACCGCAAATGAATTTCTCGATCTCGAAAGTCTTGTCACAGAGATAGATGTTGCTGTTGAGAGAAGAGTTAACTTCAATCAGTTTACACAAGACGTTAACGAAATTGCTCAAAAAATAGGACAAGAGTTTCCTGATCTGCAAATCGACACTTTTGAGGAACTCGCAAGCGCATTTCTCGGTATAACAGAGCAGAAGAAGATCTTCGGCTCGATAATAATGTTGATCATACTTGCCATCGCAGCAGTAGGAATTTTTAACTCTGTGTTGATGAGTGTGTATGAAAGGATCAGAGAAATTGGTGTATTGCGTGCTCAGGGATTCAAGAGAAAAGAGATTGTGGGTCTTTTCGTCTGGGAAGGTGCTTTTATTGGACTACTTGGCAGTATAATGGGTCTCATTCTCGGGTGCGGTGCCAATCTTTATTTAGTTATTAAGGGTTTCCCGTTGGACAAATTTGTTGGCTTTCAGAGCAGTGGAATTCCCTACTGGGGCACATTGTATGGTGAATGGAATATTGACACAATAATCTTCGCATTTTGCTTTGGTATGATAGTCGCACTCGCTGCAAGTTATCTTCCTTCGAGAATGGCTTCAAAGATGGAAGTGACCAAAGCATTGCGTTTCGTGTAAGGAGTATCTGATGTCATTTATCCAAAAATTTGCAGTGAGAAATGTCGGGAGAAATAAGCGCCGTTCGATGCTGGCAGTGATCTCGGTTACGCTTTCAATTCTATTGATCGTATTCCTTCAGGGTTTGATCGGGGGCTTCCTCGACAACCTCGTGCACAACTATACAAAAAATGAAACAGGTCATATCAGAATTGCTACAAAGAAATTTGAAGAGAAAGCAAAGTTCTTTCCTGTAACTGAAAATATAAAAAATCCCCAACAGATCATAGATGAGATTACAAATGATGAAGCAATAAACAGGGAAATAAAGTCGATAAGTCAGCGGATAACCTTTGGTGTGTTACTCACGAATGAGGGGAACAATAAGCAGGCACTTGCCTACGCAGGTGATCCGGAAATAGAAAAGAATCTGTTAATGCTCAATAGATCAATTCTTCCAGGAGGAAGATACCTGGAAGCTGGAAATGAAGCAATCGTAGGAAAAATCCTTGCAGACGATCTTGGGTACAAGCTTGGCGATGAGATAAGTGTCATGACACAGGGGAGTGATTATGCGCTTCACCTCAAGAAATTCACAATTGTGGGAATCTTTGATACAGGTTTGAGAATATATGATGAGAGGATATTCCAGGTACCTCTTTCCAGTGCGCAGGAATTGCTCCGCATGCCCAATCAGGTGCAGCAGATCGTGATCATGCTTGATAATTATCATGATTCGGGAAAAGTAGCCAAAGAAATAGCCTCGAAGTTGGCAAAGTATGATGTGGTCGTGTCACCTTGGACGGAGATCGGTGGCTATGCGATGTGGGTGGATATGGCAAACCAGATCTATAACTGGATATACGTAGTGATTGCATTTCTTGGCGCGTTCATTATCGCAAATATTATGATGATGGTCGTGCTGGAACGCAGAAGGGAAATTGGCATCATCAAATCAATGGGTTTCACGAATGGACAGGTGCTTTCTATGTTCATGAGTGAAGGAATGCTGCTTGGTTTTGTGGGAAGTGTCGTCGGTGCGCTTGTTGGACTCGGTATTGTCACATTTCTCCATTTTCATGGCATTGATTTCTCTAAAATGATGGGCGGGATAGAATTTCCTATGAGTAATATAGTGTATCTGAGATTGAATTTTCTCAGTTTATTAGTTGCCATTCTGTTGGGAACTTTGGTTTCGACTGTTGTCTCATTCTTCCCATCACGAAGAGCAGAAAAAATGAAGATAGTCGATTCTTTGAAAAGCGTGTAATAAAGGAGAAATCATGAAAAAAGTTGTAATACTCATACTCATTCTTGGATGTTCATGTATACTGTATGGGCAGAGTTTATTACTCACAGGTATTGAATTACTTCAGAAAATAGATGAGAATGAATTCTATCAGACAATTGAATACTCGGGTACAATGACCATCCATATAGATGATCAGGTCAGGACAAAAAAGATGACTGCCCAGGCAAAGAGTGAGGGACACAAAGCACTGGTCGAGTTCACCAATCCCGAAGATTATGGCACAAAGTATTTAATGATGGATGATGAACTTAGGATCTATTTCCCCAGTGAAGAAGAAGTAGTAAAGATATCAGGACACATGCTCAAAGAGGGGATGATGGGCAGTGATTTTTCTTATGAAGATGCACTCGAGGCGAGTAAGATCTCAGAAAAATATGAGGTTGAAATTGCTGGACAGGATACGCTGAATGGGCATGAATGCTGGGTACTGACACTCAATGCGAAAGTGAAAGATGTGCCGTATTACTCCAGGAAAATGTGGGTGGATCAGGAGCTTTTCATTCCGTGGAAGGAAGAAATGTACGCAAAATCCGGACGCCTGCTCAAAGAGATGAATGTGCTCGAGATCGGGCAATTTGGCAAGCGGAACTTTGCAGTTAAATCAGAAATGATAAATAAGCTGAGAAAGAACAGCAAAACGGTTTTTGAATTGGAGGATATCACTTTCGATGTCGATTTACCTGACGATATCTTTAGTTTGAGATACCTGCAGCATTAGGTGAATATGAAAAAATTAATTATACTTGTTGGGCTCATATTATTCATCATGGTAGGGCTTAATGCGGAGACTCAATCCGGCTTGAAGGTATGGGGTTCAAATTTTATTGATCTGAGCGCATATCATTACCTGAATAATGAGAGTGATTCTATTAAGTTCGGAGCCATGAACACCTTTCGCTTTAATTTTCATAACAGGAACAAACGTTATGGCAAAATTGAAGGAAATTTTGATTTGATCATTCCCTTCGGATATACTGCCGGTCAATTTCATAGTTTAATAGATCAAACGAAAGCATCCGACTCGCTTTCCATGCCCTACTATCCGCTATTTATATATGGTAACACTCCGGTGCTGCTCGATATAAGAAAGCTGTATGTCTCTCTTTATCTACCTTTTGCGGACATCACGATAGGTAGGCAGATCATAAACTATGGCAAAGGGATTGTGTTCTCTCCAATAGATGTATTCTCAACTGTCGATGTCACAAACATTAATTTTGAGCGGCATGGGAGTGATGTTGCAGTAATAAAAATTCCCTTTTCCTTTCTTTCGGGATTGGATGTGGTGACTGAACTCCCAAGAAAGAACCACGAATATTCGACAGCTCTTCGTGGGTATTTCAATACTATGGGCTTTGATATTGCTCTCAACACAATATACAAGCATCGATCCGAAGAAATGATCGCGGGTTTGTCCTTTAAGGGTGATGCCTTCTTCGGTGTATATGGAGAATTCGTAGAGCATTTTGCAAAAGATTATTCTGATAGATATTTTGAAGGAATGCTCGGGCTGGATTATTCGATTGCTAATACCTATTTTTTTACGAGTGAATACTATTACAAAAACAGCAATATCCAAAATGAATGGGGGAAACATAATCTCTTTTTATCTTTTAAGTATGTGATAAATGATCTTATGAACGTGTCTGCTCATGTGATTGGAAGTGATGTCGGTGGAGATACTCAGAGGCTTATGTATATGGGGCAATTTTATTACAATATACTCCAGAATGTTGATGTGATAACCTATGCACGGTATTTTTCATATAAGCAGGATAATGACACTCTGCCTGATCTGGAATATGCAGTGAGGGTTGAGGTGAAGTTTTAGGATCATAATGGAACGCAGATAAACACTGATAGAGCAGATTTTCGCAGATGAAAAACATTAACCATGAAATACCAGTCTTCTCCGATTGTTGGTAGATACGCCTTGGCTGTCACTAAAAGGAACGAAAGAAAAAACTTTCGTCCTGAGCTTGAAGAAGAGTTTATTTAATATAAATCGTACCAAATATTATTATAGGATAAACTCGTCTCAAATAAAAATGCCGTGTATTTATACAAATCCATTATGTGTCGGCCTAGCAATCCTTATCAATATTCATCGGTATCGTCTCTCAAAAAATCACATAACAATTGACATGCATGGAATCAATTTTCGAATCTATCCAAGCTAAAAAGTATCTCAAAAAAATATGAACAAGAAATTTGACCCGAAACAAAATTATGCCGAAAGCATGAAGCGAGTGGGCTATATCGCAAGAGAAAAAGCCACTCCAAAAGTTTATACAGAAATAGGATTTAAAAGCGGCCTGGAAGTACATCAGCAATTAAAAACAGAGGAAAAACTTTTCTGCAGATGCCCTGCCGGAAAATATCATGACCTGCAAGATTATGATGCCGAACTTATACGTCACATGCGTCCCACACTTTCAGAAATGGGCACTTATGATGGCACTGCATTGATGGAATTCCGCACTCGCAAAAATATAACATATTACATCAAAAATGAAACCACCTGCACCTACGATATTGATGACACACCGCCCTTTCCAATTAATAGAGAAGCCCTCGAATATGCGATTGAAATATCTTTGCTGATGCATCAAAACATTGTTGGCGAACTGCACATTACGCGCAAACAATATCTCGACGGCAGCATTCCAACCGGTTTTCAGCGAACTGCGATCGTGGGTATCGAGGGAGAAATTCCGCTCAAACATAAAAATGTCCGCATCATTCAGCTCAGCATAGAAGAAGATGCATGCCGCGAGGTTTCCGATATTGGTCATGAAAGGATATATACAACTGACCGCCTTGGGATTCCGCTTATCGAGACAGTGACCTATCCCGAACTTCTCACTCCGGATGAAGTAATGGAAGCAGGACAGGTTATCAGATTCATAAATAGAAGCTCCGGTAAAGTACGTGTTGGTATTGGAGCAGGCAGGCAGGATGTGAATGTCAGTATCACCGGCGGAACACGGGTCGAAATAAAAGGTGTTTCCCGTATCAAATGGATAGCAAAACTTACACATAATGAAGCATTTCGTCAGAAAGCACTGCTGGAAATCAAAAAGGAATTATGTGATCACATCAAGGACACTAAAAAATGGAAGCCCACCTTCAAGGCAATTACCTTTGATGTATCCGATATCGAGTACCAGCCAATAAAAGATGCAATGGATAGGAGCTGGAAGCTCATTGCCTGCAATCTGACTGAGTTCAAAGGAACACTCTCTTTCTTCCTGCAGCCCGGAAAAACCTTTGCTGATGAGCTGGAAGGTCGTTTGAAGGTCATTGCATGCCTTGAAAAACCGAATATGGTGCATTCTGAGGATATGAATCCTGTGTTCAATGAAGATATGTTGAAGAAGCGAAGCAAATTATTAAAATGCGGTGAGAACGATGCACAGATCGTGTTCTGGGCTCCGGAAGATGATGTGAAAACTGCGATGGAAACCATTGAGGAGCGCTGCAGAATGGCTTTTGAAGGCGTGCCCAACGAAACAAGAAAAGCTCTCGATGACGGCACCACGATCTTTGAACGCGTGCTCCCAGGTGCTGATAGAATGTATCCTGACACAGATTCTGCTCCCATCCCAATCAAAGATGAGTATATTAAGGAAATTGGTAAGGCGCTTCCTGTTAGTTTGAAGAAGCGAATGAAGCAGCTCAAAAAATGGCATATTCCTGAAGATTGCTATTATTACATTCTCAGGAATGATCTAATGCCATTGCTGGAGCGAATGATCAGGTATCTTGGGATCTCTCCGAAATGGGCTGGAACGCTTCTGGGTCATAGGTTAAAACATATTGAGGGTCAGAACAGATCATCAGTTCCATTTGAATATGAGCGGGTGTACGAGTTGATAGAATTCCTTCAAAAAGAGCAAATTGATCTTGATATTCTTCCCTCGATGCTTGAGATCCTCTATGTGCATCCACGTATGGAATTTGAGTCGATACTCAATCTCGTAACATTTGAAAGACATCAGAAAGATGAAATTCTGAACAATATTCCAAGTTTACATGCGATGTTCAAGAAGATTGGCTGTACGCTCGATTCCAATGCTGAAGAGAAATGGATAATGGGGCATCTGCGTCCTATCGCTCTGGGAAATATGCGGCTCAAGGAGCTTAATCAAGCAGTACAGAAAATTCTGCAGGGAGATGAGCTATGATAGATATATTTAAAGGTTATAAAGGACAGTCGCTCTCGGTTTTGAAGAATTTCAAGGTTCGTGTATGGAGCGATGCTGAGATATCAACAACTCGAGGAAATTTCAAAGGGATCATTCTGCCTCGATCAGAAAATGACGATGACATGCACATTGTGCTGAAACTTGCCACCGGCTACAATGTGGGAATTGATGTAAACACGATCACGGATATGAAAGAGATCGGCTATAAAGAAGCTCATTATAAAATTCCTGAAAAAAAATTTCCTTTTACAGAAGGCAAACCGAATATAAAACTCTTAGGCACCGGCGGCACGATCGCTTCACGATTGGATTATAGAACCGGTGCGGTCATTCCTGCATTTTCTCCGGGTGAGCTTTATGGCGCAGTTCCGGAACTTGCTGATATTTGCAATTTGCAGACCGAAAAACTTTTTGCGGTTTTCAGTGAGAATATGGGACCCGACCAATATAAAAAGCTCGCAATTACGATCGGAAAAGAGATTGAAAAGGGCATAGACGGCATTGTGATCGGGCATGGAACAGATACGCTTCATCATACTGCTGCTGCACTTTCATTTATGATACAAAATTCACCTGTTCCTATTGTGTTGGTTGGCTCGCAGCGCTCGTCAGACAGACCTTCTTCCGATGCAGCTTTGAATCTCATCCACGCAACAACCACTGCTGCCACGTCTGATATTGCGGAAGTTCTGGTATGTATGTTCGGTCCTACATCCGATGAGTATGGCTTGCTGCACAGGGGAACTCGTGTGAGAAAGATGCACTCGTCATATCGCTCAACTTTCAGAACAATAGGGGATGTGCCGCTTGCGACAGTTACTCGTGATGGAGTTGTGCTGATAAAACATAATTATAATCACAGGCGCAAAGATAGGAATGTTACGATTCTTCCTTACTTTGAGGAAAAGGTCGCTTTGATTTATTACTATCCGAATATGCAGCCCGATATGATCTACTCGCTCATCGATAATGATTACAAAGGAATTATCATTGCCGGTACTGGTCTGGGGCATGTGAACAAACCGCTTTATCCTGCCATCAGGAAGTGCAAAGAAAAGGGCATTCCTGTTTATATGACTGTTCAGACTCTGTGGGGTTATGTGCACATGTTCGTGTATGATACAGGACGTGATCTGATGAGTTATGGAATTATTCCGGCAGAAAATATGCTTCCTGAAGTTGCTTATATCAAGCTTGGCTGGGCGCTCGGGCAGACCAATGATCCTGAAAAAGTAAAAGAGATCATGCTTACACCAATTGCCGGTGATATTACTAAACGGGAACCCTATAACGGTTATCTTATTTATCAGGGTGGCATTCCGGAAGTGGAAGAATTCATTAAAAAAGTGCATAAATAAAAGCAAGCACTGAGACTAATGGAACGCAGATATATGGCAGATACAGAAATTGAATTATTTTACCACAGAGGGCACAGAGAGTACCAGCCTTGGTGACACTACGACGCGGCAAGCAGAGGGCTTAGAGAAAATGATGGAGGTATTATGAATTGTGGCTTCAAATGTAACTCAACATACCAATGTTGAGTACGCAAGACTGGAATCTTGCGTTACATTAAAATACGCATTTACACAAAATAATAAGGATTGTCACACTGAGGCTCTCGAAGTGTGATATGGTATTAGTCTATAGCCCTTCGACAAGCTCAGGGTGACAATTTTATTGGGGAGAGTTCGGTTTATCCCTTATTCCTGACTCAATTTATTCAATCTATTCATTTCCCTTTTTCTATCAATTTCTCTGAGAATTTTCTTTCGCATTCTGATGTTTTTGGGAGTTACTTCCAGCAGTTCATCATCATTGATATATTCAAGCGCTTGTTCCAAACTGAATTGCCGTGGCGGGACAAGGTTGATCGCATCATCAGAGCCCGCAGCACGAACATTTGAGAGTTTCTTACCCTTCACTATATTCAGCACCAGATCGTTTTCCCGCGAATGCTCACCAATTATCATACCTGCATACACTTCCACACCGGGTCCGATGAATAAAATTCCGCGTGCCTGGAAATTGAATAGCGAATATCCGGTCGCTGTGCCTTTTTCCATAGCGATCAACGCACCCCGGCTTTTTTTGTCCAGGTCGCCTTTATAAAATTCATATTCGTAAAAACTATGATTGATGATACCTGTGCCGCGCGTTGTTGTCAGAAATTCGTTCCTGAAACCGATCAAGCCGCGAGCAGGCACTTTATATTCCAGACGTGTGTAGCCATCGTTGCCTGGCACCATATTCAGCATTTCGCCTTTTCTGTATCCAAGCATTTCGATAACTGTTCCTACAAATTCATCAGCAACATCTATAGTCACAAGTTCAATAGGTTCTGTACGTTTTCCTTCAAGCTCCCGATAAATAACTTTGGGTGTGGAAACTTGGAATTCAAAGCCTTCGCGACGCATATTCTCGATGAGAATGGAAAGCTGAAGCTCGCCGCGCCCTTTTACAATGAACTCATCTCCGTTTTCCGTACCTTCGATCTTGATGCTGACATTTGTTTGAAGCTCTTTCTGCAGTCTATCCCAGATATTTCTGGAAGTGACATACTTGCCTTCTTTTCCAGCAAAAGGAGAATCATTAACTCGGAAGGTCATTGAAAGGGTAGGAGCATCGATCTCAATGATCGAAAGCGGTTTGGGATTTTCTTTGCAGGCAGCTGTTTCTCCCACATCGACTCGTTCCATCCCGGCGAGTGAGACGATATCTCCAGCAAATGCCTTTTTTATTTCTTTCTTTTTCAAGCCATCATAATGGAAAATCTTTGTGATACGATAGAGCAGTCTTTCTCCATCACGCTTGAGTAATACGACCTCTTCGCCCTGACTCACAGTCCCGTTTGTGATCTTTCCGGTTCCGATCTTTCCGAGATAATTGTCATACTCGATGGCTGAAACCAGCATTTGAAAAGGTTTGGACTCATCGCCTTCAGAATCTTTCACTCTGTGTATGATGGTTTCGAATAAAGGGATCAGGTCGTCATTTTCGTCTTCCAGTTCATACCTTGCATAGCCGTCTTTTCCTGATGCAAAAATAATAGGGAAATCCAGTTGTGCATCATTTGCATGGAGGTCGCAGAAAAGGTCGAACACCATTTCAAGAACCTCGGCAGGACGCGCATTTGGTCTGTCTATTTTATTGATGATCACGATCGGGTCCAGTCCTAATTCCAGAGATTTTTTCAGCACATATTTTGTTTGAGGCATCGGACCTTCAAATGCATCGACCAGAAGCAAAACAGAATCCACCATTTTCATGATGCGCTGGACTTCTCCGCCAAAATCGGCATGTCCGGGTGTATCAACAAAATTTATCTTATAATCTTTATAGTTAAGAGAGGCATTTTTGGAAAAGATAGTAATGCCGCGCTCTCTTTCAAGGTCGTTGCTGTCCATCACGCGATCGGCAATGTTCTCGTTCTCTCTGAAGATGCCGGACTGCCTGAGAGCTGCATCCACAAGAGTTGTTTTGCCATGATCAACATGAGCAATAATAGCGATATTTTTAATTTTTCTCATTATTTTTCATTTCATGATTATTTCTTTTGCAGCAGGTCACAAAAAAGTAGTCTTATCAAAATCCGGTGGTTATTGAGTCAATGTATTTGAGGGAATGTATAAATTATGTTAGAAAGTAGTGTTAAGTTTGGGATAAATTAATTTCAGCAAGCATATTGTATCCTTTGTGCATACATCTGTATGCTTATTTCATACAAAAAAACTGGTAGTGAGTTTTTTCTATCCATATTTTTATATAATAACAAATAGATCTATTCCTGATTCCAGCGATATTTTAATTTTTTTCATTATTTTCATTACGCTTTAATCAAAAAATTATAATTATCTCACCATGGTCTCTGATGTTTATTTATCATCATTTTCCAAAGTTCAAATAGTATTTCTTCAAGTTTCTCCACTCTAGCGCTTGTAAAAACTTTTTCTTCTCTATCTTCTAAATTGTTATAATAATTTTCAATATGAACTCTGTTCCTCATATTACCAAATTCTTTCAAGCTATCATATATTATATCATTTTTGTTTCCAAATAACTCATATTTACTCATTATTTTTATTATATCGGAATAATTATATTTTTTTATTGAATAATATATACTCCCACTTTCTTTATCTCTTTTTTTTACCTTTTTACTTTCAATTTCCTTTTTTATCGATTTTACTTTTATATAATCTAAACCCACTGAAAGATGATTTGTTGCTCCATATAATCTATAAATAAAATCAACTAATATAGCTTCAATAATTGATACTATTGTTATTGTTATCGGCTTGTTTAATATATCATTTTTTTCATTTATTTTTGCCGTTTCAAAGAGAGCTTTTAATATTTCGAAGTTATACATAATATTATCACCATGTTTAAAGCTCCATATAAACATAAAAAGCTCATCTCTAATCTTCTTACAATCATTGTAATCTAACTTGCATTTTTGTTCTATCATTTCTCTCTTTCTAAATGTGTTTCATATAAAAAAATTGCAAGAGTCGATGCTGCTCCTGCAGCTAACCTAGCGTGCCTTTGCGTTAATCCACTCTTTGTTTTTGCACTTTTCCCATGCCCTGTTCCATATAAACCTCTCAATTCAGCCATATTTTGCGCAATATTTCCAAGATTACTTAATAGTACTTTTATTACTCCTTCTCCCTTTACCTTATTATCTATATCATCTGGTAATAATTTTATTACTTTCCTTACTTTTTTTACAAGTTCTCCTATTTTCTCACTTTTTCCATAATCTACATTTCTTTCATCAAGTATTGTTTTGCATACGGTTTCAATTAATTCTTTTGCAGTACCGATAGCAAGATCTGGCTCCTTTTCAATTGACTCATTAATTCTTTCTAACTGCTTATTTACATAATCTCCATCAATTTTTTCTAATGTTTTAACTGTTTCATCAATTAATATATTTTTTGTATTTTCTTTAATATTTCCATCTTCATAAATAAAACCATCTTTTTCAATCCATTTCTTCAAACCATTAAATATTATTCTATTTATTTTTTTTGTATCTTTTGGATATAAATCGTTTTTTGTTCTATCTTCTAAAGTTGATAATACATTACCATACAAATTTATAAACTTTCTTACATCTATTGGATCATTAAAATCTAAAGTATGATAATATTGTTCTACTAAAGATCTTCTTTGCCCATCTTCAGGTGGTTCATAATCATAATCACAATCAATATCAACAGCATCAAATTCCATTTTTATTTCTCTTAAAATTGTCCCAACAAAATATTCCCTTAATTCCAACCTTGTTTTCTTAGAGATAATATCTTGTTTTATCATTTTTTTCCACTTCATCCTTTAACAATTTTTTTTCTTCCACTTTAAAATAAGAAACAATTTAATTTTTTAAATCTTTTTATTTAATTTCCTTCCCTTCATGTCAAATTTTTAATTTAATGTATTTATCTACTTGCTATTAAACCTCACATAGCTAAAAACACTCTACCATGTCTTTTCGTAATTTTTTAACACCATTAATGTTTTAATATTTCAGATCCATCCCCCCTTCTCCCTTTTCCTTTCCTCCATTTTTACTTTCTTTGACAAAATATGCACTCCAATAAAACTTCATCTATCATAATTCCGGAGGTTTCATGCTCAAAAAGATAGATCCTGAAAAAACTGATGCATGGAATAAACTACAGGAACATTACGAAACAATGCAGCACACTTCTATGAAGGATATGTTTGCACACGATCCAGATATATTTGTTATCCAAACCATCGAAAATATTGAATTGTGCTTTTACGACTCTTTCTTCTCTTGTTATTGTTTGAATTGCAGCGACGTTATCTTTTCTTAAAATAATCACATAATTTATTAACAGCGGATCCGCCTTCGTACCGAAACAAGGGACTTCGGCGGGACAGCCAAAAGCGAACAATGCCGTTTTGCACCCTTATATTTATTTGTTTTGAGCAGTGTTCTGAGCAGTTTCAATTGTCAAGCGGTAAATAGAGATTGCTGAAATACAAAAGTGTCTCCGCTCTGAAATCCAAGGATATCGAACCAGACTCACTCTATAATAACATATTAGTTTTGTCGTATCAGGACTCTGATCGACAAACAAAATCTGCTATTTAAAATAAGTGCTTATTACTTTCCAGTTTTCGAAATAATTATATTCTTCATTATTGATTATCGCTGGATATACTTTATCTGAACCCTGATGATCAGTTGCAGAAAAAGAAATCTGATGATCTATACCAAGATCTAAATTTTTAATTGATTCCATCTGAGTAATAAAATTTGATCTTGTAAGGTTTTTACTAGATCTGGTTAATCCTTCTACCAAAACCTTGGCAGCGAGATATCCTTCCAGACTCACATGATTCAATTCTACATCCGGAGCATATACTTTCAAATCATTTCTGGCATCCACTACTCCGGGCAGCATACTGTATTCGGGAGGTACAACCTGAGTGATAATTTCTCCATCACCCTGTCCTGCATCATTCAAAATATCCAAAAGTTTGTGTGCTCCAACAAAAGACACGTTCATATAAATAGGATTAAAATTCTGTTTTTTTCCTTCGATAATGAATTTGGCGCAGCTTCCGTAGGTTCCGACCATTACAATTGCATCCGGATCTGTAGGTAGAATTTTGTTTAATCCCGCTTGAATATCAGAAGTATTTCTCTGATAAGTTCCCCGGGAATGAATCTTTAATCCTCTTTTTGTTAATGAGTTATTCAGGCCTTCAAGCACAGTATATCCAAAAGGGTCATCCTGGTAGAAACAGGAAATTTTGGTCATTCCAAGCTCGTCTACAACTCCTTTAATAAATTTTTCTACTTCGTCGTAGTAGCTGGCACGATAATGAAATATCTCTTTCACCAGCGGATGCCTTAACGGCTCAGCTCCGGTAAATGGTGCAACGAGCGGAATTTGTTTTTCAATAATAACTGGTTTTATGGCCATGGTGGTTGGTGTTCCCACGTTTCCGAATAAACAAAAAACTTTGCTTTCATCGATCAATTTATAAGTATTCTCGATGCAGCGACCCGGCTCATATCCATCGTCATAGGCAATCAGTTTAATATTTCTACCATTCACACCACCCAACTTGTTGATACGATTGAAATATGCCATTGCTCCATTTTTGAAGCTAATTCCCAAATAGTCTGAAGGACCAGATAAAACCGTGGACATCCCAATCAAAATCTCAGTGTCTGTTACTCCTACATCGACTTGCTCCGTTACATTAACTTTCACCGCAATACCTCCTATGTATTCCTATATTATTAACATTCGGACAACAAACAAATATAATTGCATATTATGTAATTATTTAGTATAAATAATGTTCTGAGCAGCTTCAGTTGTCAAGTTGTAAATGAAATCAATAGAATTCACTTTCTACTTTTTTTGACAAAATATCCAGCTCCATAACATTTCACCCATCATACTCACGGAGGTTTCATGCTCAAAAAGATCGATCCTGAAAAAACGATGCATGGAAAAAACTACAGAAACATTACAACACAATTCAGCACGCTTCAATCCTCGTCCTCTTTACCAAGCCCCAGCTTGGTAAAGCAAGCTATCGATAATTATTTATGAGAAGCTCATACAAGTTTTCTGAATATGCCACCGAAATCTACTTTTTAACATTCACAATAGTTGAATGGATTACCATATTCAATTACCCCAAATATTGTGATATAATCGTGAACAATTTTCAGTTTTACAGAAAGAATCAAGGGCTAAAAATACATTATCTTGTCATAATGCCCGAACACATTCATCTTATTGCATCCTCTGAAAATAATATAGGAAGGATAATAAGAAATTATAAAAGTTTTTCAGCAAAAGAAATTATACAAAATCTGAAACATGATAAGCGCACAGAGATATTAAATTTGTTAAATTTTTATAGAAAGAAGTCTAAATCAGAATCAGAATATCAAGTATGGCAAGAGGGCAGTCATCCTGAAAGAATAACTACTACAGATATGTTAAATCAGAAGATTAATTATATTCACTTTAATCCAGTTAAAGCTGGTCTAGTGACCACTCCTGAGCAATGGAGATATTCAAGCGTTGGTTATTATGATGGAAATGAATCTATAATGGAATTTGATGAGCTTGTCTTTTAATTCTATGAAGACACAGTTATTTGTGAAGTAATTGCTTTACCAAGCTGGGGCTTGGTAAAGAGAAAAAAGAGTGGGCTGCTTTTTCGAGGATTCAGTAGGGCCATTTGCCATTAATAGACCGCTTATTATAGCATTCTCTGAATGCCACTTCGATAAATCGTTGAGAAGTCCAGTAATGCTTCTTCCGTCCTCCTTTCTCCATTTTCCGTATTTCTTTGACAAAATATCCTGCTCTACAAAACTTCACCTATCATAATTCCGGAGGTTTCATGCTCAAAAAGATCGATCCTGAAAAAACCGATGCATGGAAAAAACTACAGAAACATTACGACACAATTCAGCACGCTTCAATGAAGAAAATGTTTGCAAACGATCCATCACGATTTGATAAATATTCGATCACATTTGAGGATATTTTGCTCGACTATTCAAAAAATATAATAAACGAAGAAACAATGAAACTACTTATCGAGCTTGCAAAGGAATGTGAACTGGAAGATGCTATTGAAAAAATGTTCACCGGTGACGAGATCAATGAAACCGAAAACAGAGCGGTTTTGCATACTGCATTGAGAAATTTCTCAGACGATCCTGTGTATGTGGATGGGGAAGATGTCATGCCGGAAGTGAAAGCAGTACTTAATCAAATGAAGGAATTTTCTAAGAAGCTTCTCAGCGGAGAATGGAAGGGCTATACGTGCAAGTCGATCACGGATATTGTGAACATCGGCATTGGCGGCTCAGATCTGGGTCCGGTCATGGTCACTGAAGCGCTAAAACCTTACTGGAAGAACATCAAACCTCATTTTGTATCAAATGTGGATGGCACTCATATTGCAGAAACTCTGAAAAAACTCGATCCGGAAACTACACTTTTCATGATCGCATCCAAAACATTTACCACGCAGGAAACAATGACCAATGCTCACACTGCACGGGACTGGTTTCTTAAACATGCAAAAATATCAGAACACATAAAAAGGCATTTTGTTGCAATATCAACAAATGAAGAAGGGGTTATCAAATTCGGCATCGATCCGAAAAATATGTTCCGATTCTGGGATTGGGTTGGCGGACGATATTCATTGTGGTCAGCAATTGGGCTTTCCATTGCCTGCACTATCGGTTATGAGAATTTCGAGCAGCTCCTGAGAGGTGCGTATGCCATGGATGAGCATTTCAGAACTGCATCCTTTGAGAAAAATATACCTGTCGTATTGGCTCTGCTTGGGATATGGTATAATAATTTTTTCAATGCACAAACACAGGCAATTCTGCCTTATGATCAGTACATGCACCGCTTTGCTGCGTATTTCCAGCAGGGAGATATGGAGAGCAATGGAAAGTCAACTGACAGGACAGGAAATCCCGTCGAGTATCAGACGGGTCCAATAATTTGGGGAGAGCCGGGCACGAATGGACAGCATGCATTTTATCAGCTTATTCACCAGGGCACAAAACTCATTCCTTGTGACTTTCTCGCACCTGCGATCAGTCACAATCCGATAGGGGAGCATCATAAGATATTACTCTCGAATTTCTTTGCCCAGACCGAAGCGCTCATGATGGGGAAAACAGAAGCAGAAGTTCGAGCTGAACTGGAACAAACCGGAAAATCACAAGAGGAAATTGAGAAACTACTGCCATTCAAAATTTTTAAAGGGAATAAACCAACTAATTCGATCCTATTCAAAAAGCTAACACCCAATACGCTCGGCAGTCTAATCGCTATGTATGAACATAAAATATTCGTGCAAGGTGTGATATGGAATATCTTTAGTTTTGATCAGTGGGGAGTAGAACTTGGCAAGCAGCTTGCCAAAAGCATATTAAAGGAATTGGAAGATGATATGCCGGTACACGATCATGATTGCTCGACTAATGGCTTGATCAATGCGTATAAGAGGATGAGAAAAGATAAATAGGATTTCCATAAATTTGATTGCGTTTAATGAATTTTCATAATTCTTGACGTCAGGTATTAATTCTGTAAGGAATGTAATGTTTGTTTATGTTGGGCATTTCTAAGAGAAAAACAAGGAGAAAAAAAATGAAAAGAATTTTGTTAATTTTACTGACGCTTTTGGCTTTGCTCTTGGTTTCATGCGATAAAACCACAGAATCAGACAACACTCCACCCACTGTAGTTATCACATATCCGGCAAATAATTCTGAATTCATAGAAGGAACAGAGATTAGAATTACTGCAGAAGCATTAGATAATAAAAAAGTTGAAAAAGTTGAATTCTTTATCGATGGCACAATGGTTTCAACTGATACTACCGAACCCTATGAACATGTGTGGCACTCTGGATTTAGAAAAGATGTAAATCATACCGTTTATGCAAAAGCGTTTGATGCAAGTAATAATAGTTCCTCATCAGAATTAATTAATGTAATAGTTGGAGAAACGGGTACTGTAATTGATATTGATGGTAATATTTATTCTACGATTTTACTTAGTAATCAGATTTGGATTGCAGAAAACCTAAAAGTAACCCATTATCGAAATGGAGATCCAATTCCTCATGTAACTGATCATGAGGAGTGGATCAACACAACTTCTGGTGCATATTGCGTGTACTGGAATAATCCTACTAATGTAGACATATACGGCAACCTTTATAATTGGTATGCGGTAGATGACGAGCGTGGACTTGCACCTACGGGATGGCATGTGCCTACTGATGACGATTGGAAAGAACTGGAAATGTTTCTTGGGATGACACAAACTCAGGCTGATAGTACAGGATATCGTGGAACAAATGAAGGTAGTAAATTAGCTGGTAGGGGTGAGTTGTGGTATCCTGATGTTTTAGAAAATGATCCTGAATTTGGTTCAAGCAGATTTACGGCTTTGCCTGGTGGTCGCCATGACTACACTGGTTTCTATTATTTAGGATTCGGCGCTTATTTCTGGTCTTCTAATGAGTTTAATAGTAACCGTGCATGGAATCGGTTATTGAATTACATTTACACAAAAATTTATCGTTACAATGTCCCTAAAATGTATGGTTATTCTGTTCGCTGTGTCAGGGACTAAATTTATTGTTTATCGACAATATAACGGATGAAGTTCAGATCAATTTATGAGTCTCTGAATTCCGTGTCAGATTTGCTACCAGTGAAGTCCAAGTAATATAAAGACACCATAATTAGCGTTCATCTGATTTCCATCCTCCGTCCTCCATTCTCCCTCCTCCGTTTTCCATTTCTTTGACAAATAATCATTACAAATAAAAGTTCACCTATCAAAATATCAGGATGACTAAATAAAAAAGTGGAAACCAATATTCTCATTCTTGGCTCGATTATAATATTCCTTGCTGCATTTTTACAGGGTACAACAGGTTTTGGTTTCTCATTATTTTCCATTCCTTTGCTGACTCTTTTCATTTCTCCGAAGACTGCAATACCAATGATACTGCTCGTCTCACTTATCATAAATATTTCTGTGTTATATAATAGCAGGAAATCCCTGAATTTCAAGTTCATTTTGCCGATTTTCCTTTTTAGCATGATCGGTGTACCCATCGGAGCAAAGCTGCTGCTCATTCTTCCTGATTATGTGCTCAAGATCGTGATTGGCATTTTCATCTTGTTGTTCGGGATTCTTTTCTTATTTAATGTACGCTTTAAGGTGAAACATGAGAAGGTCACTAGAGCATTTGTCGGTTTTTTCAGTGGTCTGTTGAACGGCAGTATCACAATGAGCGGACCGCCGATAATTATTTTTCTGGCAAATGAGCAAAAAGGAAAAATGCACTTCCGGGCTCATCTTGCATCATTCTTTCTGCTCCTGACGCTGTTCACAATTCCGGTTTATTTATACTACGGGCTCATCACAAAAGTGGTTGTGGATTATGCCTTGATCTTTAGCATTGCGGTCATTCTTGGTGTGCTCGGAGGTAACATTCTCATCCGCAGGATACAGGAAGTACATTTCAGAAAGTTGACACTAATGATCATTATTTTAATGGGAGTCCTGGCAGTATATTCAGGCATTCGAGGAGTTTTATCATGAAAGAATATGATGTGATGATAATCGGCGGCGGCGCTTCAGGACTTGCTGCTGCGATATCTTCAGCCAGAAAAGGGGCAAAAACTACGATCATCGAGCGTTTGCACCGAATTGGGAAAAAGATACTCGTGACTGGAAACGGGCGCTGTAACTTCTTAAATGCATCTCTGCAGAAAAAAAATTATCATGGAACTGATCCTGTGTTTATACAAAATGTGTTCGCACAGTTCAATGGTGCACAAATTCTTGATTTTTTTCATGAACTAGGAATTCTTTCAAAAGAGGAAGAGAATGGGCGCATATTTCCGAGATGTGACAAGGCAAGTGCAGTTCTTGATGTGCTTCGATATGAATGCGATCGGCTGGGGGTTGATGAGTTCTGTTCGCAGAAAGGCGTGGAAATTCAGAGATTACTGGAGTCTTTTGTGATAAATACTAATGAAGGTCAGGAATTCCGGGCAAAGAAGGTAGTGCTAACAACAGGCGGGAAAGCAAGTCCGCAGTTCGGCTCTGACGGCTCGGGTTTTGCTCTTGCACAGAAGTTAGGGCATACGATCATTGAGCCATATCCATCTCTTGTGCAGATAAAACTGGATGATGAATATCTTAATCACCTTAAAGGAATACGAAATGATACACGTGTATCTTTGTATGCAAATGAAAGTCTTATCGATACACAGAAAGGGGAGATACTTTTTACCGAATATGGCATTTCGGGCATACCGACCCTGCAGCTCAGCAGATACATTCATTATCCTGAACTGAAAGATACTTCTATGGAACTGCATGTTGATCTCTTTCCGGAAATATCATTTCACGATATGAAAAAGATGTTGATCGATCGTTTTCAAACATTATCTTACAAATCTGTGGAACATGCAATGATCGGGCTGATCAACAAGAAAATGGTGCTTCCGACTCTTTCATTGGCAGGAATCGATAAGGCAAAGCTGAGTTCCGAATTAAATAGCGCTGAGATAGAGAACATCACTCATCAAATAAAAGATAGAAGATTCACTATCAAAGGCACACTTTCATGGCGTGATGCGCAGGTAACAGCAGGCGGAGTTTCCACTAAAGAAGTAGATGACCGAACTCTTGAATCAAAACTAATACCGGGTTTGTATTTTGCAGGAGAAGTGTTGGATATTCACGGCGATTCGGGCGGTTACAATCTTGCATGGGCATGGGCATCGGGATATGTAGCTGGAATGCATGCTGCTGAACCCTTGAAGAAAAGGAAAAGATGATACTAATTGAAGAAATAAAACTTCCAATAAATTCTTCTCGAACTCGATTGAAAGAGGAAATTTTCAAGATTCTCCAAGTAGAAGCTGAGGATGTTGAGTATTACAAATTGATAAAAAAGGCACTTGATGCGCGCAAGAAGAATAATATCCAGTTTGTCTATACAGTTGATGTAATATTTTCTGATGAAACAGTTGAGAAAAATCTCTTAATAAGCTTGCAGGAAGATAAATATGATAAAGTGGTCAAACAGCATCGTATCAGAGAAATCGAACCATATATCTATGATGTGCCACGAGCAAATTATACAGATCATAAGCAAAGATCGATAATTGTTGGCAGCGGACCAGCCGGATTGTTTGCAGGATTATTACTTTCCAAAGCAGGTTTGGAACCACTCATTATTGAGAAAGGTAAAAAGGTCGGTGAAAGAGTAAAGGATGTTAGAGAATTTTTCAATACAGGTGAATTGAATACGAAGTCAAACATACATTTTGGGGAAGGCGGGGCAGGTACATTTTCTGATGGAAAACTCTACACACTGATAAATGATAATCGAACAAAACATATTTTTGATGAATTTATTGCAGCCGGTGCTCCAACAGAAATTGCCTACAATGCACGTCCTCATATTGGTACTGATAATCTGCGTAAAGTGGTTAAAAATCTTCGGGAAAAGATAGAACATCTCGGCGGCGAATTTTTATTTGAGCATGAGTTGAAGGATGTCATAATAGAAAACGGAATACTAAAAAAGATACAAGTCAATGATGCTTATTATGAAACTTCATCTTTGATACTGGCAGTTGGTAATGCTGCAAGAAATACTTTTGAAATGCTTCACGATCGAAATGTCAAAATGGAAGCTAAGCCCTTTTCTATGGGTGTGCGTATCGAACATCCACGGGAATATATTAACAAACTTCAATATGGTGAAGAGTACAAAAATCCGAAGCTGCCGCAAGCACATTACAAACTGGCGGTACATCTGAAAAATGGCAGAGGAGTATATACTTTCTGCATGTGTCCCGGCGGGTGGGTTGTACCTGCTGCTACAGAAATGGATGGTGTTGTGATCAATGGAATGAGTACTTTCGCTCAGGATAATATAAACTCAAATGCAGCGATTCTGGTGAATGTCACTCCTGAAGATTTTCCTTCTGAAGATCCTCTTGCTGGTGTTGAATTTCAGAGAATGTGGGAGAAGAAAGCTTTTGCCTGTGGCGGAGGAGATTTTTATGCACCTGTGCAGCTTTTGGGAGACTTTCTTGAGGATAAAATTTCAGCGTCTTATAAAAGTGTGATCCCGAGTTATAAACCTGGGAAGACACCCGGAAGTATCAGAGAATGTCTGCCTGATTTTGTATATGAAAGCTTGAAAGAAGCAATTCCACTCCTAGACAGAAAACTGCCCGGTTTTGCCTATCCCTCAGCAGCTCTGACAGCAATCGAAACCCGGAGTTCGTCTCCTGTTCGCATTGTGAGAGGTGAAGATCTTCAGTCAAATATAAAAGGGCTCTATCCAGCAGGTGAGGGAGCAGGATATGCGGGAGGGATCGTATCTTCAGCAGTTGATGGAATGAAGGTAGCTGAAAAGATCATAGAAAAATACACTACAAAGAAGGATCGATGAATGTCTTTTTTCTTTTAGCTGGAATTCTCTTACTCGTGATTTCAATCGCCCATGCCATGTGGGGAGAGAAGAGCGAGGAGCGTAGAGCGAAGAGAGGAGTGATCCGGTTTCGGGTTTCGGGTTGCGGGTAAGAAATTGTTGAGTAGTTGAGTAGTTGAGTGGTTGAGTGGGGGGAGTGAGGAAGGAAAGTTTAAAAATTGAATAAATTAGCTAACTCGGTTGAAATTTTAAAACTGCAATCCTCCTGAGATTTGAAACACGTAATTTTTCATGTTACTATCATCGCTTGGAAAATTTATGAATCCCAAGGATGCACGGGTATCAACAAAGAATTTCTTGATGGAATACATGCCACCAAATACAACGCCAACATCAAAAGGAGTCATTTCTCCTGCAGGAATATCCAAAGAAATATCAATTCCCCAAATATTTAACGTTATTGATCCGTTAAGAAAAATACTTATATATGGTCCTGCAAACAGACCAAAATTTGTTTTAGGAATTGTATAAATGAAGAGTACCGTTACTTCAAGATAATTGAGAGAATACCGTGCTTCGCTTGAAAGACTGTCACTAGGTGTAATGTATCCCTTTTGAGAGTAATAAACTTCCGGCTGAATGGAAAAATTATTACTCAAGGGTTTGCGAAAAAATGCACCAACCGCAAGACCTGTCGTGGATTCTGTGCTATCAAGTTCACCATATACATTGGCAATATTCAATCCAAGCTTAAAACCTTTTGTTGGTATATTGTCTGTGAATAAATATAGTGGAGAAATGATCAGAAGTAAAACAATTAAAACCCATACTTTTTTCATGGTGTTCCTGCTCTTTGTTCAATGTTCTTATTGGTTTTGAAAAAAACCTCAAAACAACTGTCAATTATTTTAATAATTTTGACAATAATTCACTGGAAAACAGTAGTACTCATATAAAAAAATCAAAATGAATATGATCGATTTAAAATCTTATACATTAGAAGAATTAGAGAGCGTTATAACTTCGCTTGATGAAAAAAAGTATCGTGCAGTGCAGCTTTTTCAGTGGGCTCATCAACAAAATATTAAAGTTATTGATGACATACTGGTACTTCCAAAAGAGTTGAGAAATAAGCTATCCCAGAATTTCTTTATTGATACTATCAAAATAGAAAAACGGTTCGATTCCAGGATTGATGGCACGAAGAAATATCTTTTTCGCTTGCATGATAACCACCTTATCGAGAGTGTGCTGATGAAGTATAAGCACGGCTTTAGCGCATGCCTTTCAACGCAGGTTGGATGCCGAATGGGATGTCTTTTTTGCGCATCGACAAAAGGCGGTCTTGTAAGAGATCTTTTTGCCGGTGAGATAGTTGATCAGGTGTATCAAATGCAAAAAAACAGCGGAGTGAGGATATCAAATATTGTGCTCATGGGAAGCGGTGAACCGCTGGAAAATTTTGAGAATGTGATGAAATTCCTTTCCATAATTCATGATGAGCACGGGCAGAATATAGGATATCGGCATATTGCACTTTCTACCGTTGGAATTCCAGAAAAGATTAAGCAACTTGCTGATAAGGGTTTGCAGATCACACTTTCAATCTCGCTTCATGCTTCTAATGATGAGCTAAGAAAGGAAATCGTACTTGTTGCACAAAAATACTCAATAAAATCGATTCTTGATGCCTGCACCTATTACATTAAGAAAACACATCGTAGAATTACTTTTGAGTATGCACTGATAAATGGATTGAATGATTCCGCAGACAATGCACGTGAACTTGCAAAATTGCTAAAAGGAATGCTATGCCATGTGAATTTGATACCAATGAATCCGATAATGGAATCTGAGCTGCAACCTTCATCTAAAAAGAACATTTCGCAGTTTTATGATATGCTTGTTTCAAAAAGGATAAATGTAACGATCAGAAGGGAATTAGGACAGGATATCAATGCAGCTTGTGGGCAATTGAGAAGGGAATATGGATTAACCACGAAAGGCACGAAAAAATAAAATTTAGCAACCATCCGGCTTCTCCCGATGAATCGGGATAAGCCGTGACAGGTCCGTCTTCATTACATTACGTCGTGACAGGCGAAAAGCACAAAGAAACGAAAAATATTTTAATAAATTGAAAAAACCACCAGTCTCCATTTCACTTCAGTCTTCTCCGCCAGCTGGCGGATACGCCCCGACAGGACGCCGTGGCAGGTATATTGATTCCACAAGAAAAATATTTTTTCATAAAGTTGGCATGTCATTCCCGAGACCCATCGGGAATCCAGTATTTTCTTTTTCAAAATTTCTTTACTAAACCCCTGCTTGGTAATGAAAAAAGATTCTGAAGAGCTTTACCAATTGAGGAAGTTGGTAAAAAGAATAGTAGGTTATAGTAACGCAAGATTCCAATCTTGCTTTACTCAACATCGGAATGTTGAGCTACAATTGAATTATCTTTACAGCGATCATCAGCTATATCTGTGTTAATCTGCGTTCTATTAATCTTCAAATTATTCAAGTAAATTGACATCCAATTTTGCAAACAAAAATACACATGAAAGAATTCTCAGGAAGTGTATGCGAAAAAAATATGCGATTTGGCTCATCTTACTTGTTACAATTTTCCTAAATCATTCATTGCTGTACGCAAGAAAGAAATCAAATGAAGAGATCAAACCTTATCCCTATGAATGGTATTTCCAGCAGGATACAGAACCTATTCAAACTGAAATCATTGGCAATCCCCTTGATTATGCAGGAAAACGGATCAGAATGGATGTTCGCAATTTTGAATTACCAAGAGCTTATGAGAATTCATATAGATTTGCCTGCCGATTTCCGCTTATCGATTATGTGTCCAATCAACCGCTGTACATGAAGCAATGGACAGAAGAGGTAAGTGAACAATTTTTTGAGATTCAGAAGAAAGGGGGGATCAAGATAACAAATTATGCACTTGAATTGTTACGTGATACCCAGGAATTTCCTTCCATGAGCATCACTGAGAATGTTGAGTTATTAGATGATTTCAAAGATATATTGAAGAGCTGCTTATTTTCTATTGAGTATCAAAACGCAGTTTCAAATCTTGTAGAAAAATATCTCATTTCGAAATCCATGATTACCAAAGCAAAAGAGGATCTTTCACCTGAAGATATCAAATTTTTCAATGATAATCCGGGTTATTTCCTTATTCCAGATGGCGAGCATATGCCTGCAATAACAGGAGATGTTTCAACTCATTTTGAATTTATCGAGCATGCAAAGAAATTCAAGTTTCAGTATATGTTCTTTACTGCAAAGCTCATGTCTGATGCGATATACGAATATTGGAATGAAACAAAGGATATGGCTGTTTCTGATATTTATACTGAAAGCTCCGCAAATGAAGAGCCATTTATTTACGTTACAAATTCATTGAGAATTGTTATTCGAGGTGTCGGTGATGACGTCTATACGAAAGATGCTCACTTGCTTATTGATATAGGTGGTGATGATGTATATCATAACAACGCCGGCGGATGCAGATCGAGTTTCGAAGAGATTGCAGTCTGTATTGACCATGGTGGCAATGACAGATATGAAACACCGAATGACCTTTATGTGCAGGGCTTCGGTTTCTTGGGATGCGGATTTCTTGCAGATTTCAAAGGAAATGATATATACGATGCAAAGCATTTTGCTCAAGGATCTGGAGTGTGCGGAGTTGGGGTGCTTTGGGATGGATCAGGATTTGATACATACAGCGCTCATGCTTTTTGCCAGGGAGCAGGCATGTTCGGATTGGGTATGCTGTTGGATGATAGTGGCGAGGATTTATATAATTGCGCAACGCTCGGACAGGGAGGTGCAACTACGCTTGGTATGGGTATTCTCTCAGATTTGAACGGAGATGATCGCTACTATCTCGCAATTGATGAGTCAAAAGACAAATTGGGTAATCTCGCTGGATACGGTCAGGGTGGATCGCTTTCATTCCGAAACTATCCATGGAAAAAGAAGCTCACTGCTTACGGAGGTGCAGGTCTGCTTTTTGATGCTGATGGTAATGACAGATACTGGACAAAGGGCTGGTGCGATCAAGGCAGCAGTTATATTATGTCATTGGGTGCGTTGGTGGATCAATCCGGAAATGATCATTACACGGCAAATACTGGTCAAGGAAGCGGCATTCATATTACAAATGCAATTCTTATTGATAAGGATGGGCATGATATTTATGAAGGAGGTTTTCGTGCCGGGGGCTCAGGTGGAGATCGGTCAGCGGGTTTTTTTATAGATTATGCAGGAAATGATATTTACAGATCAAGAACCTCATCCTATGGCACTGGTGTGAAGCCAATGAGTTATTCGCTTTTCATTGATTACAAGGGCGAAGATACCTATATTTGCAGTGAACCGAAAAATGAAATCACGTTCAATAACTGGCAGAGTTTTGGGGGAGTGTGGCCCGAATCGGAACCCTATAATTGGCCCCTTGCAATTTGCATGGATCTCGGTGGAGAAGATGATTATCAGGTTCGATACCATGAAAATAATTGTGAGCGATCGAGTTTTGGGCATGGAATATTTCTTGATACCGAATGGAGCGGTGGTGATATAATAGGGGAAATACATAATGAGTTGAAAGAGCAGACTAAACCAGAATTAAACAGTAAGATCAAGAATTCACAATATTATGGCGATATCAAGGAATTATTATCTCAAAGTACCTTCATACGCTTTCAGGTAGTTGGGAAATTAATTCAGGATTCGACAGACATCATACCTTATCTTGCAGAAATTCTCAAAACATCAGAGAATCGAAATATAAATCGTGATGTAATGGAGATCATTCATTATTTTCTGGTGAATAACAAACTTACTGAAAAATCAGAAAAGGAGATCATTACTTTGCTGGATTCACCTGACGAAGAAGTTCGCTATATTATTGCCGATGATATTGGAACGTGGGAATTGGAAAATGGTGAGGATGCTTTACTGAATGCAGCAAAATACGATAGCTCTTCAGATATTCGCTACGCAGCCTTAAAGTCATTGATTCGATTGAAATCAGTAAAAGGACTTCCCATTGCACGCAGATTATCTGAGAAGGATCCATCTGAAAAAGTGCGCAGGGTGGCAACTTCATATTTAGGAATTGTAAATGATGGCATTGCCCCCTTCCCTTTATTAAGTTACATTCTTCAACACGATTCTTCACCCTCTGTTCGTGTGGAAGCAGCAGAAGCTATGGGAAAGCTTAATGATGAACAAGCAGTACCCCTCTTACGGGACGCAGCAAAATCCTTTGATGTCTATCTCCAACGGACTGCTGGCAAAAGTTTGGCTGAATTGGGTTATATCGAAGGTATTGAAATTTTGATCGAATCATTATCCTTCCCATCGATTGATGCCTTTGAAAATTATAATTACAATATTCCCAATTTTGTTGCAATGTACTCCGGCTTTGATCTGACCGGGTCGGAACGTTACGATCAGCAAAAATGGAGAGAATGGTTTGCAGCGAATAAAAATTCAATAGATATTCAAAAAAATCTTGAGAACTTGCATGCATACAAGGCGCTTCAAGATTCACTTTCTGATCTTTCTGATAAAGAGAAAATTTCTAAGTATGAAGCTTTTTTATCTGATCATCCTGACTTTCTTAAAGGGAAAAAGGATCTTGCTCGAATTCTGAACAGCGCTGCATGGGATATGGTTACTGCTCCAAAAGAGAGTAAGAGATATGATCCGGTACTCGGTCTGAAGTACACAAAACGCTGTGTCGAACTCGATCCTCAACTGAATTATATTGACACGCTCGCAGAGGCATATTATCAAAATAGAGATTATGATAACGCTCTTGAAATTTGCAATAATGTTCTTGAGATTCATCCTAAAAATAATATGTTTTTAGAGAGAAAAAAGCGTTGTGAGCACCTTTCTGGAAAATAAATAAAAAAGTTTCGCAGTAGATTTTATAAAAGGTTAAATATGATTTTTTTAAGTAATTTCCATCCTGTGAAACTTGAGTAAATTATTTCCACTTTTTCAAAAAAACTTGACGACCCTCATGAACAGCATACCTTTTTGTTCAAATTTTTTTGAATAAAAAATCAATGATGAAAGTTAATAATAAAAATGACTAAAAAATATTTGCCATCTGTATTACTTATTACCCTACTATTGGTCAGTTGTGCAGATTTTCTTGAACCAATTTTTAACAATGGGGAACTGGTGATCGAAGCAATTATTCCCACAATTGGCTTTGCAAGAGATGTGTTTGTTTCTGATGATTATATCTATATTGCAGAAGACCAGGCAGGTTTTTCCATCTATAATAGGGCAAACAATTCACTAATGGCTCACTGCTATGGTGATATTGAATATGCACGTCTTATTCAAGTAGTCGAACCTGTTAATTTAGTTTTTATATATGATCACAATGGGAGTCCCGGTAGATTAGTAGTCTATGATATTACTAATTCCACAGACCCAAGCGAAACATGGCCTATCACAAATGCTGGTGGTGTTGTTAATAAACTTTTCTGTGAAATACAACCAAATAATAGTGTAAATGTATATTGGACATTTGGTAATACATTCCGTTTTGGAAATTATATAATTAATGAACCCTGGGTAGGTTCAAATGGGTATGATTTCCCCAATGCAATAAAGGGCTTTGATATAGTAGATACTCTGCTTTTTGTCACAGGCGAGCAAAGAGGATTATATATCACAAATCGAAATAACGGAAATATCATCAGTATAGTGAATACCCCGGGCACAGCAATAGATGTCAAAGTGTATGAAAATTACGCTTATGTTGCAGATAAAGAATGTGGAATCTCAGTCATAGATATTTCAGATATTACTCAGCCGAAGCTGGTTTACAACCATGACACATCCGGATATGCTCAGCGAATCGATGTTGAAGGAGATTACCTTGTGGTTGCTTCCGGTGGCGGGGGAGTGTATCTGTTTGATATTTCAGACAGAGCTCAACCTGAATTTGCAGACCGGTGGGATGATTCGGATATTGGATATACCTATGATGTGGATATGCATAATGGGGAAGTATTTGTTGCAACGCGTGATGGTGTGTATCGTATGATAATAATTAATGATAAATAAAAGAACAAGGATTAAAATGAAAAAAACCCTTTTGGTATTTATTTTATGTTTTGTAAATTTTTCAACTGTTTATGCTTCATCCTGTGACCCTGTTGCTATTTCTCAGGATGAGAAAGTGATGAAATGTAAATTTTCAAATCTGAAAGTATCAGAGCTTCGTTTTGAACTTCCTGATTTTGAACAAACCTCAGTAAGTGAAAAGAATGTTGAATACACTAAAATCACCATCCCAACTGAAGGAGCGTTAGTGCTCGAAGGATATCCTGATCTGCCGGTTATTAGCAGACTTATCGCTATTCCGTCTCAAGGATCAGTAAGTTATGAAATTGATAATATTTATGAAGAGGTTATTTCAAATGTAGAGATTTACCCCTATCAGGGAGAAAATAGAACTGTTGGGAATTTACTTATGAATGAGAAGGTTTATAATGGTAATGAACCTTATCCGGCAGAAATTATTTCGATATCCGAGCCACAGATCATGCGTGATCTGCGTCTAGTCCGTGTGACGATCCAGCCATTCCAATATTTCCCGGAAACGAAAGAACTACGAATTATTAAGAATGCTGATGTGCATATTACCACTTCCAGCACAGGTGGAGTGAACGAGAAATCATCACAGAGAAAGATTTCACGTTTTTTTGAACCGATATACAAATCAATGGTTCTGAACTATGAAGAGATATTCAAAGATGTTGAGTATCAAGAGCCGAGTTACTTGTTCATATATCCTACTGATGCAACCGTTTTGGCATATCTCTCTTATATTACAGATTGGAAACATCAAAAGGGATTTCATGTTGAAACGGCTGATCTTGCTCATGCAGGTTCGAGTTTATCACAAATTAAAACTTTCATACAAAATGCTTATGATACCTGGGCATATCCACCGGAATTCGTTTGTATCGTTGGTGATGCTGATGGTTCTTATAGCGTACCAACAGGATACTATTCGAGTGGAGAAGGAGATCAATACTATTCTTTACTTGAAGGCAACGACATCTTAGCCGATGTTTTTATTGGAAGACTTTCCTTCAATTCCCTTTTGGAATTTCAAACGATCATTTCAAAAATACTTAATTATGAAAAAACTCCTTATATGTCAAATACCGACTGGTATAAAAAAGCACTTCTTGTTGGTGATCCTTCTCAGTCGGGTCCTTCTTGTATATCAACCTGCAAATTTGTAAAAGAAGTCATGCAGGCATACTCAAGCGAATATACTTTTGATGAGGTTTATTCAAACCCCTTTGTTTCCGGAATTGCAAATTCGATTAATAATGGAGTGAGCTATTTTCATTATCGGGGATGGCTTGGAATGAGTGGCTGGAGTAATAGCAATACCGCAGCACTTAATAATGGATATATGCTTCCCTTTGTTGTTATACCAACATGTGGAACAGGAGATTTTGAAGGAACTAATGATTGCAGAAGTGAATATTTCTTAAAAGCCGGATCTCCTTCAATACCCAAAGGTGCGATCGCAGCAATCGGTACTGCAACAATGAGTACACATACCGCATTTAATAATTGTGTCTCAGCAGGTGTATTTACTGGAGTGTTCCGTGACCGTATTTTTAATCCAGGTGGGGCACTTGTTCGGGCAAAATTAAGTCTCTATAACAGCTATCCCACGAATCCCAATAACTGGGTCGATAAGTTTTCATATTGGAATAATCTTATGGGTGATCCTGGCATGGAACTTTGGACAGGAGTACCGATTCAATTAGAAGTGACACATCCTACAATGGTTGCAGTGGGAACTAATAATATTGAAATTACTGTCAGAAATACTTATGGATTTGTAATTGAAGGGGCATGGGTTACTATCCTTCAGGAAGGTGATAACATTTTTGAAAGCGATTATACTGACTCAAATGGAAAGGTCGTTCTCCCGGTTGAGACATCAATCACTGGGAATGTCACCATTACTGTTACAAAGCATGATCACATTCCATATATATCAGAATTCCTCATTTTACAGGCAAACAGTTTTGCAAGTATTTCTCAGACAACAATTGATGATGATAACAGCGGGTCATCTTCAGGAAATAATGATGGATTGGTCAATCCTGGAGAAGATATCGAGCTTATTATAAGCTTGAAAAATCACGGAAACAATGATCTTTATAATGTAACTGCAACTCTTGAAACTGATGATCCAGGTGTCACGATCAAAGATGATACAGAGAATTTTGGAACGATCAATGCTAATCAGACGGTGCAGTGTCTTGATGATTTTGATTTCTCCATTGATGCTGATCTTCTTGGTGGAGCTGAAATATGGTTTGATCTCATCATTACTGATAGCGCATCAGATGAATGGACAGATCGATTTTCAATTCCAATATACGGTGCAAATCTTGATTTTGTAGAATGTACCATTATTGATGGAAATGATGGAATCTTAAATCCCGGTGAAACAGCTCAATTGCTTATCACGCTCAGAAACTCCGGCTCGGTTTCTGCCCAAGCTGTTGATGGACTGCTCTTGAGTAATGATGATATGATCACAATAAATGACAGTCTCGGTTTTTGGGGAGTGATTTATCCTGATGATATAGGTACAAATAATACCAATACTTTTGAAGTCTATGCTGACACGCAGGTCATTCCCGGAACACAATTTCAATTACCTCTTCATCTGACGAATAGTGCGGGATATGATGATCAGATTACTGTAACCCTGGAAGTTGGAATCGTTGATGTCGGTGATCCATTAGGACCGGACTCGTATGGCTATTACTGTTATGATGACGGGGATACGGACTACAGCATCGCTCCATACTATTCGTGGATTGAGATCGATCCTGATTACGGTGGCAATGGTACTATTCTGAGTCTGTATGATAACGGTGATGATGGTGATATCGCTACGATCAATATACCATTTAGTATGACCTTTTATGGACGTTTTTATCATGCTATCACTGTATGCACAAATGGATGGCTTGCACCAGGCGGGACAGAAGAATTTGCCTTTATGAACAGACCCATCCCAGAATCGCTAGGACCTTCTCCAATGATCGCTGCTTTCTGGGATGACCTGAGAACACAGGATTGTAATTTAAATGATTATGGAGATGTTTGTTATTACTATGATTATTCAAATCACAGATTTATTATTGAATGGTCGGAAATGCTTAATGATTATGATACAAGTATTTATATAAATGGATCAGAAGAAACATTTCAAGTCGTGATCTATGATCCTACATATTATCCTACTCCAACGGGGGATTCTGAAATACTAATTCAGTACAAGGTTTTTAATAATGTCAATGCCGGATACTACTCGGGATATGTTCAACATGGTGAATATGCAACTATTGGTCTAGAAGATCATTCGGGACTTGTTGGTCTTGAATATAGTTTCTGCAATTCCTATCCTACTGCTGCAAAAACTCTGAGCAATAATTCAGCTATTTTCTTTACAACACGGGGTTCAGAAATACTTGATCCGCCAATTGCTGGCGTGACGCCTTTAGAATTCACCTTTGTGCTGGAGCAGGGACAGACGGGCTCTGATGTGCTGAGTATTTCTAATACAGGTGAGTCCAATCTGATATATTCTATTGAAAAAGATTACAATATCGACCGTGATGCAGGCGGACCTGACAGCTATGGTTATATGTGGAATGATTCCAATGAACCTGGCGGTCCTGATTATGATTGGGTCGATATTAGCGAAATCGGGACACAGGTTACATTCACTCATAATGATGTGGGCTCAGGTTCATTTGATATTGGATTCGATTTTGATTTTTACGGAGAAATGTACAATGAATTCATCATAAATCCTAATGGATGGATTGGATTCGGTAACGATTGGACTGATTATTATAACTACTCGATCCCGAGAAATGATGCACCAAAACCAGCTATTTTTGGCTTCTGGGATGACTTAAATCCAGTTAATTCTGGCAATACAACCGGTTCTGGAGATGTGTATTATTATACAAACGGCTCAGACAGTCTTATTGTCTGGTTCGACCATGTGATCCATTATCCAGGTGGGCAAAACGGCACTTATGATTTTGAAATAATTATTACAAGTGATAATGGGATAAAGTTACAATATCGCTCTTTGAACGGCGATCTCAATTCATGTACGGTCGGTATCCAGAATGAAACGGGCTCGGTCGGTCTGGAAGTTCTCTATAATAACTATTACCTGCAAAGCAATCTCGCAATTGAATTTTATAGAGTTATTGATTGGCTTGCAGTTGATCCTTCAAGTGGAGTCGTCTTTGCAGATGATACACAGAATATCGATATTATTGTGGATACTGATGAGCTTGAGTATGGGCAGACCTATCAATGTGATCTCTATCTCACGACGAATGATCCGAATCTCAGCCAGACGATCATACCCGTTTATCTGACAGTTGGTGATATTGATCAGGGAACTGTACAGGGTACTGTCTCTCTTCTGGGTGGATCATCCACTCCGGATAATGTTACCATTGATATAGATGGTATGACAATCTATCCTGATGCAGCAGGATGGTTTGAAGCGATCATTCCTATTGGTAATTATATTCTGGAAGCAACCTGCCCCGGGTACGATAGTTATACTGAAGATATTGAAGTATTGCTTAATCAGATAACAACGGTGAATCCTGTTCTTGAATACATCGAAGCACCTGAAAATGTATGGGTTTCTATCTCAGAAGATTATCGCGCCACAATATTTTGGAACAGTGTATCCCAATATACAGATTCCAAGCTTTTCCAATCCTATACTCTTGCCAGACAGTTGGATGGAGGAAACTGGATCATTATTCAAGAAGGGTTAGCAGATACTGTATTTGTTGATAATCTTTATAGCCAATCCGACGGTGAATATAAGTATGGTGTGAAAGCAGTTTATGAATACTCTCAAAGCGAGCTTACTCAGTCCGATGTCCTTCCAATTTTCCGTTTTGTGGATGTGCTGTTTGAATTTACTCTATCCGATGGTCAAACTCCGCAAGGTGTTATTTTCAACTTGATAGGTCAGGATACGATCTATACTCAAGTATATGAAGATTCAACTCATTCAGACGGTATTTTGTCCTATACGGATGTTTTCATGGCTGATTATCATCTTACTGCAGAAAAAGTAGGTTATGAACCTATTGATGAAATTATCACAATTGATGATGAGACAACAAATTTTGAATATACACTTCAATATTTTATCGCAATCGGAGACGAACCTATTCCTCTGGTGAGCAAGATCGAGCAGAACTATCCAAATCCATTCCATATATCTGGATTTTCCCGCGGGGGAACTGAGATCAATTATCACGTGCATAAAGTGGCTCAAGTTAAAGTAGAGATATTCAATATCAAAGGAGAACGTGTTGCTACTCTGGTTAATGGAAGCATGATTCCCGGCATATATTCCACCTCGTGGAATGGAGTTGATGATCAAAATAAAGCGGTGAGTTCAGGAATATATTTTTACAGATTAATGCTTGATAATTCAACAATAGAAAGCAAGAAGTGTGTTCTTATTAAATAAATAAAGGTTCAATATGCCACAAAGACTCGAAGAGCCAAAGATTCACAAAGAAAAATTCAACGGATTTGGCTTTTAATTTTGTGCGTTCCCACAAGCAGGGGCTTGGGAACGAGAAGTTAATTTAACTTTGAATATTCTTTGTGACTTAGCCTGCCCCGTAAGGAAGTTTACCCTGTGTAATCCACGAAGTGGTGCAAAGCAATTACACAGGGCGGGCAATATTTAACAGGGAATGACTGTATCGGGGTGTCTTCGTGGCAACAAGAAAGGAAAATTTTTTTGGAGTTTTAATCATGAAAAAGTTTTTGTTCATCACTATTGTTCTACTTGTGTGTTCCTCAGCTTTTGCAGATGTAATTGAGAAAACCTATTATTTTGATGAGCCACATTTCACTCACGTTGATGCACAATATCAGCTTATATCATTTGAATCAACTCTTCAATCTGCTCCGGCAGGCAATCCCTCCTTACCATATTATGCAGTTTCATTGCTATTACCTTCCGGACATGAAGCTTATGAAGTAGAGGTAATTCCGGAGAATAAAACAGTGATCTCTGGTCGCTATGAACTTTATCCAATGCAGCACGTACAACCCTATTCAAAAGGGTCTCGTGGTGAGTTTGTTATAAATCAGGATATCTACAATAAAGTAAAACCCTATCCTGAATCCATACATGGGACGCTTTCAACCCACTATATGAATGGCTATGGATTTGCTTTTACAACGATAACTCCTGTGGAATATATTCCAAAAGAAAAAAGTATTTCATACTATAAAAGCATTACAGTCAGAATCCACACAAAACCAGTGAAAAATGAAGCACATGTTGCAATACCGGCTTATATTTCCGATCCGCAAATAAATACTCTAAAACAACTTGCTCAGAATGATGAGATGTTTTCTACATATCAAGGCATCCATCGTGACGGAGGATATGAAATATTATTGATCACGCCCGAAGCATTTATGAACGATTTCTCAGCTTTGACCGGCATGTATCTTACACAGGGTTTTAGAACAGAGATCGCCACAACTCAATCTATAAACCTGTCTATGTCCGGTGTTGATCTTCAGGAAAAAATTAGGAATTATATTATTCAGGAATATCAGAATAACGGAATCCTTCATGTGATACTTGGCGGAGATGATGAGCATATTCCGCATCGAGGTTTTTTCTGCGAAGTGCAGTCCTCTTCTGTATATACAGATGATGATATTCCGGCTGATCTCTATTATTCAGCCCTTGACGGCTCATGGAATGACGACGGAGATAATCTCTGGGGAGAAATAGGGGAAGACGATCTGTTGCCTGATGTATCTGTCGGAAGAATGTCCTTTAGCGATTCTACAGAACTCGCTCATATTCTGAATAAAACTATGATGTATCAGGAATATCCGATTCTCGGAGAACTTACCAAACCCATTCTTGCAGGAGAACATCTCTGGAGTGATCCCCAAACATGGGGTGGTGATTATCTTGATCTGCTTATCGGTTATCATGAAGATAATGGCTATACAACTGATGGTATCCCTGCTGATCAGAACATCGAAAAATTATACGATAGGGACCTGGGATACTGGGACAGCTCAACTCTTATCAGCAAAATCAATGAAGGAAAATCCTATATACATCATTCAGGTCATGCGAGCGAAACTTATTGTATGAGAATGTACGATAGCGATATCACGAATTCAAACTTCTCGAATGTGAACGGGACTACTCATAATTTTACTCATATATATACTCATGGCTGTTATTCAGGTTCTTTTGATTACAATGACTGTATCGCTGAAAAAATAGTTAACTTAGAAAATTTTGCAGCTTCATTCATTGGGAATTCTAGATACGGTTGGTTCAACGAAGGTCAAACTGAAGGTCCCTCTGAACATATGCATAGAGAATACGTGAATGCACTTTACACACTTCGCAAAGACAGAATCGGGGAAGCTCATCTCAATTCCAAAGTAAATACCGCCCCCTGGGTTAATGCTCCGGGGCAGCATGAAGAGGGTGCATTGCGCTGGTGTTTCTACTGCTGTAATGTCATTGGCGATCCAGTTATGCCCATCTGGACAGATGAACCAATTAATATTCAGACCATTTATCCCGACAGTATTTATATCGGGCAGAATCAGGTACAAGTTACAATTACAAGCATAGTATCCGAAACGGAAGGTCTGGTCTGTACTCTTCTAAAGGATGGAGTATTTCACGGATCTGCAGCAGTCGGCGTAACCGGAGTTGCAAATATAAATATCGATCCCGTTTTCACAGATGTTGGTATAGCACAGCTTATTGTGACCGGGTATAATTGCCTGAAATCAAGTTATGATATCATGATTATTCCAAGTTCCAGCGCTTATATTATTATTGATAGTGTTGCAACAAAGGATGATAACAACAATATTCCTGAATATTCCGAAGAAGTAAGTTTTGATTTCGTACTTAAAAATGTGGGAACTCAAGATGCTACAAATGTAACTGCCACACTTAGTTCGGATGATGAATATATCACCTGTTCCTATTCCTCAGCTTTCTTTGATACGATCTTTGCAGGCGGAACAGCTTCTCAAGAAAATGTGCTTCCCATACTTATTGATGATTATGTTCCTGATCAGCATGTAGCTGAGATCACAATGGATATTACTGCGGATGGAAAGCAGAATTGGGATGCTCATTTCGCGATCGTACTGAATGCTCCTGTATTGGAAATGGATAACTGCGAGATAGATGATAGCGCTGGTAATAATGACGGAGTTTTCGATCCGGGAGAAACAGTTGTTATGACGATCCCGACACTCAATACAGGCCATGCTACCTCGCCGGATGCTCAGGCAACGCTATCCTGCTCAGAAAATTTGATCACGATCCAAAATACAACTCTTTCACTTGGACAGATTGACGCCGGAGAAAGTGTAAATGCGAATTTCACCGTTACTGCAAGTTCTCAGCTTGAAGAAGGAACTGCAATCATTTTTGAATATGATGTAATAGCCGGTGCGTATGAACTTGAGGAAGAATTCGGCATAACAATAGGTCTTATTATAGAAGATTTTGAAACAGGTGATTTCGGTATGTATGATTGGTATTTTGGTGGACAGGCAGATTGGACGATCAGCGAAACAAATCCTTATGAAGGTAATTATTGTGCAAGATCAGGAAATATTACAGACGACTCCGAGACTTCTTTACTTATTGATGTAGAAGTTTTTTCTAATGGTGAGATCAGCTTCTGGAAGAAGGTTTCATCAGAAAATAATTATGACTATTTGCAATTTTATATAGATGGTTCACTTCAAGATGAATGGAGCGGAGAATCATCCTGGTCTGAGGAATCCTATGCCGTAACGCCCGGGATTCATACCTTTGAATGGCGCTATGATAAGGATATGTATATGACCGGCGGGCAGGATTGTGCGTGGATCGACTATATTATTTTCCCGCCACTTGGCGCTCCGATTTCCAATGACGAGCCATCTCAAATCACTCACGATTTCCTTGCTGAAAATTTCCCAAATCCTTTTGGTAACATAACAAATATCCAGTTTGCTTTAAAGAATCCTTCTAAAGTAACCATCGAAGTATATAATATTTTAGGGCAGAAGGTCAAGACGATTGCAGAAGATGAACTTACTGCTGGAGTTCACTCAACCCAATGGGATGGAAAAGATGCATTTGGGCATCCGGTTGCAAATGGAGTGTATTTTTACCGAATGAATACAGAAGAATTCCATCAAACTAGAAAAATGATCTTGATGAAATAAAAGGAGTTTGAATGAAAGTTATTCCATTGCTGCTTGCTTTTTTACTTATTTCTACTTTACTTTTTGGACAAACGATCTGGCAGGATGACGGTATTCCAATACGTCAGGGTGTCAATATCGAATGGTACCGTTCCGGCACAACCCTCGAAGATGGCTCAGTAGTATATGTATGGTCGGATACGCGAAGAGGGGATCGGGATGTATGGGCTCAGCATGTTGATGTGAATGGAAATCTTCTCTGGGGAGTTGATGCAATTATGGTGAATGGTGAGATCAACAGGCAGGAAGATCCCGTTGTAATTAATACAGGAGACGGCGGCGTTATCGTTGCATGGGTGGATTTCAGAAATGAAGATGCCGGAGATATATATGCTCAAAAATTAGATGAGAACGGCAACCTTATCTGGGATGAATCAGGCGTGCCTTTATGCCTTGCCTCAGATGTACAGATATCACTTAATATTGTGAATGATGCAATTCAAGGTGCTTATGTTATTTGGCAGGATCACAGAAATGCAGGGGGAGTAGATATTTACGGCACGCATATTAATTCCGCAGGTTCAATTGTTGCCGGCTGGGATGCAAATGGAAATCCAATAGCTGCGAGTAACGGTGATCAGGATCAACACACTTTCTGGGAAGACGGAACCGGCGGAGCTGTAGTCGCATGGCATGACACGCGTGATGCTTCAAATGAGAATCTATACATGCAACGAATTGCTTCTGACGGATCCTTGCTTTGGGATGCAGGCGGCTCGCTTTTATGCGGTTCCACTGATACCCAGAGTAACGTGAAAATGTGCCCCGATGGAACTGGAAATTTTATATTTACCTGGAGAGATAAACATGATGATCCCGAAGGTGATATCATGGCAATGCGCGTTGATATTAATGGTAATTTTTTATGGGCTGGAGATGTCCCGATCTATCAGGATGATAGCATTCAGAAGGATCCAAGAATCACCGAATCGACTGATACCGGTGCGTTCATAGTGTGGGATGATTACCGTAATGATCCATATACTTCAGATATTTATGCACAAAAGATCGATGTGGATGGAGCACTTCTCTGGGATGCAACAGGACTTCCACTCTGTACTGCTCCAAATGATCAACTCGAATCCCGCCTGACAAATGATAACGATGGCGGTTGCTATTTTGTCTGGACAGACGGTCGCGATGGTGGGCATCCTCACGAAGATATCTATATGCAGCATGTTGGTGATACCGGCTCATTAGAATGGGAAGCCAACGGTAAAATGATATGTGATGCTTATGGTGAGCAATTTTCTCCGCTTCCTCGTGGGAATGGGGCTGGAAAGGTTTATGCTATTTGGGGTGATAATAGAACCGGATCAACTGGGCTCTATTTTCAAATTCTGGATGGCGCTGGGACAGAATATCTTACTGCGAATGGAAAACTGATCTATTACGGTTTGTGTGGAGATGCAAAGAATTACTCTCTGTTTCAAGGAATTGATAAATCGCTCATTTTATGGGAAGATAGCAGAAGTCCCTATACCGGTAACCAATTATATCTACAGGTTCTCAATGATGATGGTTCTGTGGGTCTTGCATTGAATGGCGAATCTCTCACTGATCCAACCGGATATGATCAGGAGTATGTGGATGCAATATATTCAGTTTCTGAAAATGAATTGGTCGCAGTGTGGGAAGAAAATAGATCAGGTTTCAAACAAATTTATGCTCAAGCAGTCGATGACCTCTGTACACACCTTTGGGCAGCTACAGGTTTGGCATTAGGAGATTTTTTGGGTGAGCAGCAAAATCCAAAAATTTCAACAGTTG
>Ga0265594_1000116_pt1 | contig 64143 bp, 76 predicted proteins | sample saktaG_11_FD_190147 | JGI IMG/M metagenome (GOLD analysis project Ga0265594, IMG submission 190147) | Saline water microbial communities from Sakinaw Lake, British Columbia, Canada - sak_2011_5_24_80m | ecosystem: Environmental > Aquatic > Non-marine Saline and Alkaline > Saline ...
AATCATTTATTCTCATCCAAATAAAAGAGATATAATCTTCTTAAGAATTGTTTTGATTGGATATTGTATTTATGATTCAAATAAAACTTCTATATAGCGTTGATTTAGGGGGATGTGTTGCAAATAAGGGTTTTGCGGGAAGGAGGTGATATATATTATTTTATAATATAAGATAGTGATACACCTGTTTTAATTTAAATTTTTGCATTTTATGAAACAAAGGTTTTTAAATGGTAAGAATTGTTGTCTGATTATGGAAAATGGAACATTAAAAGATTTTGGGAATGGGATAAAAAACACTTGGAAAGGTATAATTAATTCTTGTAAAGAAGAATATTTTGGAATTCCTATGAAAAATCCAATTCAATTATGCTCAAGAACTAAAATGGGTTTGGTAGGATTAATTGTAGGAGTTGGTTTAATGTTTGGAACAATTGGAACAACTACATTAGGATTAACAAGAGGATTTGATTCCTATTTAAAACATGAAGGACAACCAAAAGTAATTTATTTAATTGATGGAAAAGAAGTAATAGAAAGAAAATTTAAGACAAATGAAGAAATGCATCAATATTTAGATTCAGAACAAGGTAAAAAAGAGGCGGCGTTTTATTCAGCACAAAACAAACATTAGATTTGTTAAACATCTAACTAAATAATAATACATTTTTTAAAACTAATAAAATTCCCATAATTATAATGATGCTTCCAACTAATTTATTTAATGTTTTTTCTTTAAGATAATTTGCAAGTTTAGAAGACCCGATAGCTCCTAAAATTCCCCCGATACTACCAATTGTTAATGTTAAAATAGAAAAAGGCAGATTAATATAATGGGCAACTCCTCCAAACAAAGCAATGAATATCATAAGGAAAACAGATGTACCAATAGCTTCATGAGTTTTATAATCTAATATTAGAATTAGTGCTAATAAAATCATTATTCCGCCACCTGCTCCAAAAACCCCTGCAATAGTTCCGATTAATAATCCTACTAAAATTAATGATAATGTTTTATATTTTTTTAAAAAATGAAATTTTTTAGTTGTAGAGAAATTTCTCTTCTTTTTTATTATTATAGAAATTCCTGCTAAGATAATCCCAATACCTGTAGCAAGACCTAAATTATCAGAAGGGAGATTTTTTGAGAAATAACTGCCAATTATAACTGCAATTAAAGCAGATATTAATAAAATTAAACTGGGCTTTATTTTTAATCTTTTATGTTTCTTATAAATTAATGTTGCAAATAAAGAAGCAAAAACATCAATAGATAACGCTATGCCAATAGCAAGATAAGCAGGATAATCTAGGAATACAATTAATAAAGGAGCTGCAACCATTACAGCACTTGCTCCTACTAATCCTGTAACTATTCCAGCACCAATTCCTGCTATTAAAAGTATTATTATTTCTAACATCTTTTATTATAACAATATCCTTCTTTATTTATAAATTAGTTCCTTCTAACATAAATTTATCAAACAAATTTAAGGTGGTTTCAATAATTTTTAACCTAATTCTTTTCTAACTCAAGCTTCCTTAACTTACTTCTTACATTTTCTGCCAATTCTCTAACCTCTTCAACTTCCTTTTTCATTCTTTTAAACTCCTCCTTTCTTAACTCATTTTCCTGCTCTGTTTTAGTCAATCTTTTTTCAAGTTCTGTTCTGGTAACATCAATCAATAAATCCTCTTCACTGATTGTATCTTTCATTCCCAACATCTCAGAATAATAATGAATCTTATCGCTTTTTTTCCAACCAAATCTGTACTTCAAAGCAGACTCACTTTTGTATCTCGGTAACCAATAACAACAACTAATATGCCTAAAATCATATAAAGTGAGTTCTGAATATTTCTGCCCTGCTAAACTTTTCTTATCACCAAAAATCTGTCCAGCAAATCTTTTCAAATATCTATTAACAACATAAGGATTAATTGGAAATAAATAATCTTCTGGTTTAAGTTCTCTTTGTTGAATATATTCTCTTAACAATTCAGAACATAACATCAGCTTAATTTTTCTGCCAAAAGTCTTACTTATTTCTTCTCGAATATGCAACTCCTTGCAATTGCTGTATAAATCAGAAACCTTAACATTAATTAATTCTGTAGGACTTCTTATTCCAGAATCAAATAAAAACATAATCAAAACTCGATATTCATATTTTGCTTTATTATAGAACATCTTAACTTGCTTTTCATTAAGATAAACCCATTCTGGTTTAGTTCCTGATGTGTCTAAGTCAATTGTGATGTCAGGGATCTCTATCTTATTTTTTCTATTAACCTTCTGATGCCAATGCCAAAATGCTTTAAAAATTTTAACATAATCCTGAACAGATTTATACTTCTTTTTATCTTTTCTCCTAATCTTTCCATTTCTCATGTCTGCGAAAAAACTAAACAATCTATCTTCTGTAATATCTGTTACCTTATCAAATTTAAACCTTATTTCAAATTGCTTAACAAGAAAAACTAACCTCTGCCTTAAAGCATTTAACCTAACATAACTCCTCGCACCTTTTTTATTTGTAACAGCAATATTAATTCCGTTTTCCATATCGCTGAGATATTGCTTAATAATATTAGAGTTATACTTTGTTAGATTTGGAATTGCTTCTGTTGTTTTCTCTTTCCAAGTCAAATACCTTTCTTTATGCTTATATGGATCAATCTTCATGTGTTCAAGACATTTTCTGTCTTTTTATACAACTTGTGGCGGAGTTGCACCCCATGAATTTGCCAAAAAGGTATTATGCCCCCGCCGAGCAAATATCTCCAATAATCCTAAATCATTTAAATTGTATTCAAACCCCCCGACGGAGCGTGTCTAACAATTAGTAAATAAATGCTAATTGTTTTATTATTAACCCTAATTAATAACTTAACTTGATAACTTATAATTCTTCCGAGAGTTCTTACTTGCATAACTTCCTCCTTACAGGCTTTAAATCTATCTCCAAATTCATTAGTTAAACTTCCAAACAGACTTTCTCCTCTTCCTCTTTGCCTATAACCGAGCCTGTTTTCAATTAGCCAGTAAAGTTTTCTAGCTTTTCTTCTCCAATAACCATCTGTTCTTCTTTTGTTTGGACATACAATAGGTTCATATCCTTTATTAAACATAACTCCTATCGCTTTGTTTGCATCATACCATGCATCTGCATAAAGTTTACCTGTTCCAGGAGGCAAACATTCTTTCACTGGATCATGTACACTATTAGTTAAAAAACTTACTCCAATTGGATAAATTGTTCCATCTACAATCCTATTAGCGACGTGAATCTCTACTTCTTGTTTATTCCAAGAAGTAAATTTTGTTGCATCAACAAAAGTAAATGTTTGTTTACATAACTTATCTAATAACTGCCCTGCTCTTGAGATAATCAATTTTAAACATCTCACAATCTCTGGCTTTTTCTCCCAATAGCTTATCACAGAATGATCTACTCTTTCTCCAATAACAAGCCTGCTTAATCTCACTTCTGCTCTTCTTAAACTATTTTTCTCAAGTTCTTTAAGAATGATTAATTGAGCATATTCAGTAGGATTATGTTTTGGATTTCTCCCTCTTCCCTCCTTTTTTCTTATTAAGTGCTTACATAATCTTTTCACATTATGAAGCACAAGATTTATATTATTTATTTCTGTTGTCCATCTAGCTAGCATATTAATCACCTCCTTTATGCTAAACAAATGAGGTGAGCTAGCTATTTAATTTTATTTTTAGACACGCTCCCCCCGACGCAAATTTTATAAACAACTATTATCTTATAATACATATGTTAGATAAAGATAATTTCAAAGAGTTATTGAATTATATATTAGTCATTGGACTTTTTATAATAGCATTCATAGTTATAAAACCAATAATTTTTGCAATAATTTATGGAGTCTTATTTGCGTATGTTCTTTATCCAGTTTACAAATACACTTTATCAAAAATAAAAAATGAAAATGCTTCTGCTTTTATTATTTGTATGGGATTATTATTTATCCTTCTTATTTTTACTAGTATAATCTTAGGTTCTTTATTAAATCAAGTTCTTAGTCTTTATTCGTCTTTACAAAAAACAAATTTAACAAATATAATACAAAGCTCCCTCCCTGATTTCTTTTCCTCTGAACTTTCAACAAACATGGTAAGTTCAATAAACTCTTCTATTTCAAAATTACTTGCTAAATTTGCTAGCAGTATTGGAGATTTTGTTTTAGATCTTCCTTCTTTTATTCTTCAAATACTTGTAGTATTTCTTATTTTATTTTATTCTTTAAAAGATGGAGAAAAAGCTTTTGAATATATTAAATCTCTATCTCCTTTAAAAAAAGAAGTTCAAGAAAAATTCTTTCAACATTTTAAAAACATAACAAAATCTGTTTTAGTAGGCCAGATTGTTGTAGGAATTTTTCAAGGAATAATTGCAGGAATAGGTTATTTTATTTTTGGAGTTCCAAATGCCCTTTTATTAACTCTCTTAACAATGATTATTGGAATAATTCCTATAATTGGACCATGGCTTGTTTGGATTCCAATTGACATTTATTTATTTGCAATTGGAAGAACAGGGGCAGGATTAGGCCTTCTTATTTATGGATTATTTTTAATCAACTGGATTGACACAATAATAAGACCTTTAATAGTTTCAAGAAAAACTCAAATAAATCCTGCAGTTATTTTAATTGGAATGATTGGAGGACTTTTTGTATTTGGAATCCTAGGACTTATTTTAGGTCCATTGATTTTAGCATATGTTTTATTAGTAATTGAAATATATAGAAAACAAAAATTCGATGAAAATATAATCTTTAAAAAAATTGATGATTTTAAGAAACATTAATTTACTAAAACGTCTCAACAACATTTTTATACTCTTTTCTATTATTTTATTTATCTTATTAAAAGAGGCATCTTTAAAGAAAAGTTGCTTTAAGAAAACTATAGGTTGTCTTGGAAAATGAAACTAAGAATAAAAAAACTAAATTTTTTAACAGGAAAACCAGTCTGCATGATTCATGAAAAAACAGCTAAAAAAATGAGCTTGCATGTTGGAGATAGAGTTTCAATTAAAAATAAAAAGAAAAACATAATCTCAGTTATAGATACTATTTCAAAAATAATAACTCCAAGAGAAATTGCCGTCTCAAGAGATATTATCCAATATCTTAATCTCAAAAATAAAGAAATTGTTAATATAAATATAACAAAATCTCCACGTAGTATATCTTTAATAAAAAAGAAATTAAGTGGCCAAACTTTGAAAAAACATGAAATAAAAGAAATTATAGAAAATATAGCAAATAATTCTCTAACAGAAGTTGAAATTGCATTTTTTGTTTCAGCAGTTTATATTCAAGAAATGTCTTTAACAGAAACTAAATATCTTACTCAAGCAATGATTGACACAGGAAAAAAATTAAAATTAAGCGGGAAAGTTGTAGATAAACACAGCATCGGAGGAATAGCTGGAAACAGGACAACCCCAATAGTTGTAAGCATTTGTGCAGCAGCAGGACTTAAAATACCAAAAACATCTTCAAGAGCAATAACAAGTGCTGCAGGAACAGTAGATGTAATTGAAACAATAGCAAAAGTTGATTTTTCATTAAATGAAATAAAAAAAATAATTAAAAAAACAAATGCTTGTTTAGTCTGGGGAGGAGCTTTAGGTTTAGCACCTGTTGATGATAAAATAATAAAAATAGAAAGAATAGTAAGTATAGATTCAACTACACAAGTATTAGCAAGCATTTTATCAAAAAAAATTTCAGTTGGAAGCAAATATATATTGATTGATATTCCTTATGGAAAATCTGCAAAAGTTTCAAAATTACAAGCAAAAAAATTAAAATTAAAATTTATAAAATTAGCAAAACAATTTAATCTAAAACTTGAAGTTGTTTTAACTGATGGAACTGAACCAATTGGAAATGGAATAGGTCCTGTTTTGGAAATAAAAGATATTTTAAAAGTTTTAACAAGAACAGATTCTCCAAAAGATTTAGAAGAAAAATCAGTTTTTTTAGCAGGAGAATTATTAGAACTTGCAGGAAAGGTAAAAAAAGGTAAAGGCATAGAAAAAGCAAAGGAGATTCTTGATTCAAAAAAAGCTTTTGAAAAATTTAAGCAAATAATAAAAGAACAACAAGGGGATATTAATAAATTAAACAAATTTAAAGAACAAATATTCCCTCATGTAATAAAAGCAAAAAGAAAAATTAAAATTAAACATATAAATAATAAATTAATCAATCTTCTTGCAAGATATGCAGGATGTCCTGAAGATAAATTAGCAGGAATTTACCTTCATAAAAAAAAGAATCAGATTGCAGAAAAATCAGATAAAATTTTAACTATTTATGCAGTTTCAAAAGAAAAATTAAATCATGCTGTTTATTTTTATAATAAAAATAAAGAGAAGGTTGTTGAGTTTTGGTGAGTGGGATAAATGCCCCCACGATTTTTTAAACTTCAAGTTTAAGAAATTTGAGAGGAATTAATTTATTAAGAACGACTATAGATTAACCAATTATTTTCTTAATTTCATCTCTTGCCTTGTCGATTTCATCAAGAGTTATAGAATTTATTTTATTCTTTATAGTTAGAATAAATTCGCTTAATTCTCTACTATTAATCTCAACAGGTCTATTTTTAAGATAATATTGATTGTCTATTCTTAACTCTTTATCATCTTCAAGTTTTTTAGAGCAATCTTCAGGAATTATTTTAATTTCTTCCAATAACTTTGCTATTTCGATTGTGCAATCATGTATTTCACACTTAATCCCTAGCTTTTGAAGTAAAGCGTAAATAGAGAAGTATTCAGAATAGTACTTTGTAGTTGCCAGCCACATATTTGATTTGCCTTTAATGTCCTGCAAAACAGAAAGAGTTTCTTCTGCACTTTGTAGATATTCTCTTGCTAAATTATCATTGGATTTATCTATTTTTAAACCTGCAGATTGCTTACAACACCATTTTAATTTTTTAACATCCATTTTATAATTTCTTCAGAGTCTTGAACTATTAAATGTTTCTTTTTTATTTCTTCTTTTAGACTTAGGCCTATTTCCCCTAATTTTTTTAAGTTAATCAAATGAAATTTTATATTATGTTTTTTTTCAAATTCTTTAAATTTATTTTTTTCAAATTCTTTAATGATAATTAAATCAATATCATTTGCATTTTTCAAATCAACAGAAGCAGAGCCAAAAATAATAACTGGATTGTTTGACTCATGCAAAAAAGAAACTATTTCTCTTAATAATATTTCTTTAGAGCATTTTTTTATCAATTTATTCTTTTCAACTAAAACAAGATAATCTATAATTAAAGGATTAGAATAATTTAATTTGTATAATGTAAGCCTGCCTTTAATCTGTTTTACAACCACTCCCTCTTTTTCAAAATTACCCAGATATATCCTTGCTGTTGGATGCGGCATTTTTACTTCTCTTGAAATCTCTGCAAGATGTACCCATTCTTCTTTAAAAAGTAATGGTTCTAAAACTGACAATACTGTTATATTAATAACCATATTGTTATAAATATAACAGTAGTATTTAAATGTTTTGTTAGGCAAAAAATTTAAAAAGCATATATTTTATTATATTAATACCCCCCTAGGGGAAGAGTTCTGTGTAGTACTTTTTATTACGAAATTTATAACACATTTTGATACACAAAGTGTGATACTTTTTGTATTACTTTTTTCTTGCTAGATATTGGACAAAAAGGCTTTTTTCTTTCTTTTCTTCTTTGAAATTGTGATATACCTTTTCTATCACAAAATCCTTACTAAGTATCTCAATCATATCTTGTTGGTAAATTGGGTATAAGTCTAATTTGCTCCATTTCTTATTTTTCTGGTCATAATAATGAATAACAACAACCGTGTCACTTATATAGGCTGGGAAAGCAATTATATCCTTTTGGAATCCATGATAATAAACCGTGTAATCAAATGAAAAGTTCTCAAGAATTTTTTCCTTAGGTAAATTTGTTAGTGATCTAATGTAATCATAATTTCTAGAATCAATAAACAAATATCCTCCTTTTTTTAAAAGGCTAGCAAATTTATCAACAACTATTTGCTGAGCTTTTTTTGTGTATTCTCGAGTTCCTCCACCTATATAAGTTAGAGAGTTTCCTGTTAAAAAACCAAAATCAAATAAATGGGTATATGGAGGTTCTGCTTTTGGTAAATCTAACCAATTAGCTTTATGAATAATCACTTCTGGTTTATTTTGTTTGAATAATCTATCCGCTTGCCTAATAAACTCGTCATCTACCTCATTTGCTTCAGCACCATCTAAATGATAGTTTCTTTCTTTTAGCCCTTGTATAATCCCGTTTAATTCTGTTCCTCCACCAACACCAAAATCAATAACACTTTTTAGTTTACGTTTAATTATCAAGTTAAGGAAAAAATCTCTTTCTTCTTCTTTTATGTTTCCTTTAAATTTAGGATAAATATATTTTTCCCAGCTAACAAATTTAAAATCAGAAAATTCTTCTATTGGGTTACTAACATATGGGAGAGTATTAACAAATGACATTCTATTAAAGTAAATATATTGTCCTTTTAAAAGATTTCCAATAATCAATTTAGGAAAACTCGGGGAGCGTTGAACCAGCAAAATTCAGTAAAAAGCTCTCAAAAATGTGAAAAAAACACGAAATGGATTTCCGTCGATAAAACGAAAAAACTATGTGAGATTATTAACCTTAGGTAACATGCCCCCACGATTACTTAATCCCAAATATTAACTCCCCTATAACAATTACATCATTAATACAACAACTTATGCACAGAATTCAAATATTTAATATGCTCTCTTCGAATATCTTTTAATTCTGTTATGTTTCTTTTAGCTTTTTTAATTAACTCTGCTCCTTTTTGACCACTAAGGAGCTTAGGCAAAATAACATAATCAGCACCTTGTTTATATAATTCTAAAGCCTCACTTATTCTCGAAGCAACAATGACAATTACTGCCTTTGGATTTATTTTTCTTGTTTTTCTAATTAATAGCATATTATCTTCAAAATCGGGAATAGTGCTCACAACAATTTTAGTATTTTTAAGATTTATTTTATCTGTAATTTCTTCATGCATAAAATCACCATAAATGCAAGGGATTTTTTTATCAATTAAACTTTTAATTATCTCAGGATTATAATCCACAACTAAAATATCTTTTTTATCTTTTTCAAAATCTTTTAAAATTAAACTTCCCATCCTATGGCATCCAAATATTACCACTCCTTTTTTATTAATATCAATAAATTCTAATTCTTCTTTTTTTGATTTAATCCCTTCAAGAATATTTAATGGCCAGGCAAACCAATTAACTAATCTTTTTTCATAAGTTATTAAATAAGATGTAAAAGACATTGTTAAAATAGTTAATAAAACAAGAGTACTAAACAATCCTGAACTAATATGTCCTAAACCAAATCCTAAGGTAACTATAATTAATGAGAACTCACTTGTTTGCGCTAAAGCATTCCCAGTTAAAAACGCAGTTCTTTTCTTATATCCAAAAATTCTTACAAGAAACATAAGTAACAAAGGTTTTAGGATTATAACAAGTCCTAATAAAACAAAAAGTAAAAAAACAAAATTTTTTGATATCATGCTTAATTGCATCCCTAATGAAACAAAAAATATTACTGAAAAAAATTCTCTTAGTGAATTAATATTCCCCTGAATTTCTGTTTTATAATCTGAATTAGCTAAAGCAACACCTGCAAAAAAAGCACCAATAATTAAAGACAAGCCAGAAAAAAAAGATCCAATTACAAATAAGAACAAAAAAGATATAGAAACCAAAAGAAGCAATTCACGATTCTTAGCTGCAGACCTAAAAATAGGATTAGCAATTTTTGATAATATAAATGCAATGACTGCAAATACTGCCGCTTTCCCCAATACAATTGAAATACTATTAAAAGAAAAATCACTTGAAAGAACAGTTAATGCAATAATTGCAGCAATATCCTGAATAAGTAAAATACCAATAATAATCCTTCCATGCAGACTATTAATTTCTTTTCTTTCAGCTAATAAAGTAACAACAATCATAGTACTACTAAATGCAACAACTAATCCAATATAGATAGGAGCTTTTCCAACAAAACCCATCCAACTTGAAATCAAAAAACCAATAAAAAATAACAAGACAATTTGCAATATTCCTCCAATAGAAGAAACTTTTCCAACCTCTTTTAATTTTTTAAATTTAATTTCTAAACCTGCTGTAAAAATTAAAAATGCAATACCTATCTGTGAAAGAGAAGTAATAAGTTGAGGATCTTTAATTAAACCTAAAAACAAGGGGCCAATAAAAATTCCTGTTAAAATATATGCAGGGATTAGTGGCTGTCTCGATAGTCTTACTAGAAAAGCAAAAATAGTAGCAATTATAATTAAAACCCCAATTTCGGTTATGATTACTAACTCTGAAGGAACTCCTGCCATAAAACTCTGTAAAAAATTAAATATTATCATTTTATTCCTCTTCTCTTTATATTAACAAAAATCCCTTATATAAAAACATTTCTAAACTTTACTTTCATTAACTATACATATCTTTCTAACTCAACTCTATCATACAAGTTTTTTTAAATTGATAATATTTCTAATAAAAATAATAAAACTCAAAATGGAATATAAACCTCAAAACATCACCCAACAACTAGCAGATTATATAAAAAATAATTTAAAAAAAGGATATACTATTGATTCTCTTAAATTCTCTTTATTTAATCAAAGATATTCAAAAATATCTATTGATAATGCAATAGAACTTATGAATAAACAACTTGCAGAAGAAATTCCAAAAATCAAAGAAAAACCTCAGATAACTTATAGAATAATAGTTAATGATTTAGATTCAGAAAATAATGCCCCTTCCGAAATAATAGTATCAAATCAAAAAAAAAGTTTTTGGAAAAAATTGTTAGGGTTTTGAAATTGATAAAGGTGTTACGCCGTCGCCCGGAATCGAACCGGGAAGCCCGTAAAGGCACTGGTCTCAAGCCAGTTGGAGTACCATTGTCCCACGACGGCATAATAAAAGTATAAGAATGTAGCTTTTAAATGTTTTTGTGTTGATTAATCCTCACAATTACCAACCCAGAATTATTAAAGCCCAACTACAGCTAAGCCCATCTCTGTTTAGTTTAAAATTAAAAACAAATTAACCAAACAGAGCACTCAAACCTTCTGCTGCAGCTTCTTTCTTTTCTTCTTTAGGAGCTTCTTCTGCTTTTGCTTCACCATCTCCACCAGCTACACCACTAGAAACAGCTACGCCAGCAACAACAGCATTTTCAAGCTCTTTGTCTATATCTACATCTTTCAAGCTTACAACAAGGCTTTTCACTTTGCTTTCATCTATTTCCACACCAGTTGCCTGAAGAACTTTTTTAATACTTTCTTCATCAACAGGTTTTCCTAACTTGTGCAACAGCAAAGCTGCATATACATATTCCATTTTAAGGTCTTTCCTCCTGTTTATTTAATTGAATTTGAAATTCATCTTCTTCATCTAAGAATATCTCTTCTCCACCTAAAGTTAAAATATTCTCATAATCTCCTCTTAAATCTTCCAATTCCTTAAGCGCTAAATTTTCAATTCTATTATTTCCTATTAAATATGCTTTAACAGTCATTCTATAAAGTTCTTCATTTAATTCTTTTGCTTCTTGAAAATCCCATCCTCCAACTGCTTCTCCAAACTCTTCTTTAAGTTGTTGATAAGATTCTCTAAAACTTCTTGGTTTTATTTCCTCTGATTGATTTAGTTGAGCATTTTTTAATTCCCTTAATATTTTTGCTTGTTCACCTAAATACTTTAATTCTTCTCCAACTAATTCTTTTTCTTCTGAATCTTTTAAATCAAAATATAATTCTAAAAGTTTATCAATATATGGCCCATTTGTTCTTAATGCCTTTTCAACATCAACAATAGTTTCCCCTATTTCTTGATAATGATTCTCTCTAACTTCAGGCAATCCCTTTATAAAATCTTCAGGCAATCTAGCTATTAATCTTTCTAATAATTGTTTATTCATCTTTCTCTGCCTCCTTATTTTCTTCTTTAACTTCAACAGGTTTTTCTTCATCACTCCCTTTTTCTTTCTCCTCAACTTTTCCATCCTCTTTAATTTCTTCACTCTTCTCTAAATTTCTTAATGCTTCACCTTCTAAATTCGCCTTACTTAATAAATATCCAATTGTATCTTTACAATAATAAACAATCTTTTGAGAAAATCCAAGTGCCTTAGAACTAGCAATCTTCAATTTTTCTACAACACTTCCTGTATCAACATTAATCTCTGCATAGATTTTCTCATCTTTAATATCATAAATAACTAAGGGTTTCAATCCAATATTAAATGGTTGAATATTCAATTTTTGTAACAAAGAAGCAACATTACTATTAATCCCCTGCCCTTTATTTACAACAACTTTTGAAACTTTAATTGAAATTTTTCCTTCTTCAACAGCAATCTTGATTCCTAAAGAACCTAATTCACTAATAGCAGGCCCTGGGACTAAATCAGTCGGTCCAGCTTTAATCTCAATATCATCAGTAGCTATTTGTCCTGCTTTTGCAAAAACAGGAGTTTTTTTCTTAGATAAAATTCCTGCTAATTCAAAACCTTCTATATCTGAAATTACAAATGCATAATCAGATTTAATATATTTCTCCAAACTCAAAACAGAATCTTTTTCTAATTTTTTAATTACCCTTAACATAATATTTTTCTTTGCTATTTTAATTAAAGCAAGTTTCCTGACTGATTTTTTAATTTCATTAAATTGTTTTGAAGGTAAACTCTTGATTGAAACTATCATTAAAGTTCTAGCATTTTTTATTTTCTCAGCTAATTCTTGAACTTGCTTTTGTTTTAAATTAATTGAGTCTGATACCATTTTATCTTCTTATAAATCCACTTTCACAACTTCACCCATTGTAAATTTAATTTTAATATTTCTAATATTATCTTTTTTTCTTGGAAGAGTTTCTAAAATTTTATTATAAACAACTAAAGCATTTTCTACAACAGCTTCATCAATTAAGGATTCTTTTCCAACTCCAATTTTAATACTTGGTTCCTTAACCATAATTCTTACACTCAAATTAATTTTTTTAATAAGTTCTTGAATTATTTTTTCATCTTCATTAGGTAAAACACCTAATTGAGGAGAAGGCATCTTGCCAGCAGGACCTAAAATTCTACCAAATGAAGTAGCAATAGCAGGCATTAATTTTGCATTTGCAATAAAAGAATCATATTTCTTAACTAATTTTTTAATATCTTTTTTTTCTTTATATTTTCCAAAATCATCTTTTTTAATTACATCAATTAACTTTGAATCTTTTTCAAAAAATCCTGCAACTTTCTTATCTTTAATCTTGTTTGGAAGCTCAACAAATAAATTAAAAGCTTCTTTTCTAACATCAAAATCTTTTAGATTTATAATTAAGTCCACTGTTTGATCAAATTTCCTTTCCTTCCTTTCCTTATTTTCAATCTCTCTAAGTTTTTTCACAGCTTTGAGAAATTTTTCTTCTTCTGCCATTTTATTTCATAATCTCCTTAACTTACTACCTATGCACTTAAACTTCAAGAATTTTGAAGCTAAATGATGTAGTCAATAGTTAAATAGGGGATGGGGATGGGGTTTTTAAGGGTTTTGGTTTTTGATTTTTGAAAACAAAAATCTTCCTAACCCCAACAAAATTTAAATATAATAAAATCCATATAAATACATGATAATTGATTTAACAAAAACAAATAACAGAGAAGAGGTTGAAAAATATCTTGCTGAATTAAAAACACAAAAAAAAGTAGTGACAGTTAGTGGTTATTTTGATCCCTTGCATCACGGACATATTGAACTTTTTAAACTTTCAAGAGCCTTGGGAAATCATTTAGTTGTTATTATTAATAGTGATAAACAAACAACTATGAAAAAAGGTTTTGTATTTATGCCTCATGATGAAAAAGCAAAAATAATTGTAGAATTAGGATGTGTTGATGATGTTTTTATAAGTATTGATGAAGACAGAAGCCAATGCAAAACATTGGAATTTATTAAACCTCATATTTTTGCAAATGGTGGTGATAGATTTACTTATGAAGTACCTGAAACACCTATTTGCAGACAACATGGAATACAAATAATTGATGGAGTAGGATCAAAAATACAAAGCTCTTCAAAATTAATAGAGCAATCAAAACAATTTCTTGAAGATAAAAATAATAAGTGACATCCCAACACATAAATGTGTGAGCTTCCTCATTATCTTTTTAAGAATACCGCTAGAACTACTCTCCAAATCTTAACCTGTGTAGTGTTAATGATACCCCATTCTTAAGAACAAGATAAATTTAAAAACTATTTATTCTTAAGATTTATATAGAGAATTTTGAAAAAGTTCAAAAATCAAAATTCTCTAAGAAGAACTTTGATGCGATTTCCTTCGGAAATGTCAACCATTCAAGGTTCTCTATAAAGAGGTGAACATGAAAGTTGCAATTAATGGTTTAGGAAGAATTGGAAGAACTGTTTTAAAAATTGGTTTGGAAAAAGGAGTGAATATTGTTGCTGTAAATGATTTAACAGATTCCAAAACATTGGCTTATTTGATAAAATATGATTCTGTTTATGGTGTTTATGATAAAAAAATTAAAATTAAAAACGATTTTATTGAAATTAATAATAAAAAAATAAAAATCTTAAAACAAGAAAATCCTGAAAATCTGCCTTGGAAAGATTTAGGGGTTGATGTGGTTGTTGAATCAACAGGAATTTTTAAAGATAGAGAAGGTGCTGAAAAACATTTAAAAGCTGGAGCAAAAAAAGTTTTAATATCTGCTCCTGCAAAAAATCCTGATATTACAATAGTCCCTGGTGTTAATGACAATAAATTAAAAAAAGAGCATAAAATAATTTCTCTTGCAAGTTGCACAACAAATTGTTTAGCACCTGTTATTAAAGTTCTTAATGATAGTTTTGGTGTTAAAAAAGGTTTTATGACAACTGTTCATGCTTATACTGGTGGGCAGAATATTATTGATAGTCCTCAAAAAAAATTAAGAAGAGGAAGAGCAGGAGCTATTAACATAGTTCCAACTACTTCAGGAGCTACAACAGCTGTTGCCGAAGTTATACCTTCTTTAAAAGGGAAATTAGATGGATTAGCTCTCAGAGTTCCTGTTGCTTGTGGAAGTATTGTTGATTTTGTTGCCGAATTAAAAAAAAGTGTTACTAAAGAACAGATTAACAAAGCATTTGAAAAAGCTGCAAATAAAAAAATGAAAGAAATTTTAAAATATACCGAAGAAGAATTAGTAAGTTCTGATATTATTGGAGACTCACACTCTTCAATTGTAGATGGATTATCAACACAAGTTAATGGAAATTTAATTAAAGTTTTAGCTTGGTATGATAATGAATATGGTTATAGTTGCAGGATGGTTGATGTGATTAAGATGGTTGGGTGAGTTATTCAGTTAAATTTAAAATATCTTTATTCTTATATAATAAATAAAAAGAGGTTAAGATAATGTATGATATAATAATTATTGGTGCTGGACCAGCAGGAATAACTGCTGCAATATATGCAGCTAGAAGAAAGCTAAACTTCTTAGTTTTAAGTTTAGATATTGGAGGGCAAATGTCTTGGAGTTCTGATGTTGATAATTATCCTGGTCTGCCTGATTTACCAGGAGTAGATGTTGTTGAAAAATTCCAAAAACATATGAAAGATTATAATATTAAAGTAAAGCAAGAAGAAGTTATTAATGTTCAGAAAAAACTCAGGACTTTTGTTGTTAAAACAAAAAAATTCAGCTATGAAGCTAAAACAGTTTTAATTGCTTCTGGAAAAAAACCAAAAAAACTAAATGTTCCTGGAGAAGAAGAATTTTTAGGTAAAGGAGTAAATTACTGTGCAACTTGTGATGCTCCTCTTCAAAAAAATAAAATACTTGCAGTTATTGGAGGGGGAAATTCAGCTTTAGATGCAGCTAATTTTTTAAGCAAATATGCAAAAAAGATTTATCTTCTTGATGTAAACTCAAAATTAGGAGGAGAGCCTGTTTTAAGAGACAAGGTTTTAAAAAACAAGAAAATTACACATATACCTGGTGTTAAAGTTCTAGAAATTATTGGAGAAAAGTTTGTTAATAGTCTGAAGTACATTCAAAATAATCAAAACAAAATTTTAAAACTAGAAGGAGTTTTTATTGAGGTCGGATTAGTTTCTAAAGCTGATTTTATTAAATTAGTTAAAAAAAATAAATGGGGAGAAATAATGATTTTCAGAAGTACCAAATCACATGAAGAAAATCTCACAAGTGTTCCAGGAATTTTTGCAGCAGGGGATATTACAGATATTCCTGCAAAACAAATAGCTGCCGCAGTTGGAGAAGGTTGTAAAGCAGCTTTAGCTATTTTTGATTATTTAAATAAATATAAACTTTCTTAGAAAGACAAGTTTAATCAAAGAAAAAAGAAAAAAATGAAAACTCTAAATGATTTTAATTTTAAAGAAAAAACAGTTTTACTTAGAGCAGATTTAAATTCTGATGTTGTTGGAAAAAAAGTTTTAATAAGCGAAAGAATAAAAGCAAGTGTAGAAACAATAAAAGAATTAAAAAAGAAAAAAGCTAAAATTGTTGTAATTGCTCATCAAGGAAATCCTGGAAAATCTAATTTTCTTTCTTTAAAACAACATTCTAAACTTTTAAACAAATATACAAAAATTAAATTTGTAAAAGATATTATTGGTAAAAAAGCAGAAAAAGCAATAAAGAGTCTGAAACCAGGACAAGCTTTGCTTTTGGAAAATATTAGATTTATTAATGATGAGTTTCATCCTGAAAAAGCTCAGAAAAATAAACTAACAACCACATTATCAAAATTATGTGATGTTTATATTAATGATGCTTTTTCTGTTTGCCATAGAAAACATACTTCTATTGTTTCATTTCCAAAATACATGAAAAGTTGTGCTGGCAGATTATTAGAAAAAGAAGTCAAAGCATTAAAAAAAATTAAAATTAAAAACTGTCTTTATATTCTTGGAGGAGCAAAACCTAAAGAAAACATAAGATTATTAAAAGGAAAAAATAAAATTCTTGCATGTGGATTATTTGGCCAACTCTGCATTATAACAAAAGGGAAAAATCTTGGGTTTCAAAATAAATATTTAAAAGATGACTTGCCTTTAGTAAATAAACTAAAAAAGAAATTAAAAAATGTGCAAACTCCTGTTGATTTTGCTATTAAAATCAATAATAAAAGAGTTGAACTAGCTTTAGAAAAATTTCCAAGCAAATATGAAATTTATGATATCGGCAAAAAGACACAGGAAAAATATATAAAAGTAATAAGAAAAGCAAAAGCAATTTACATGAAAGGCCCTGCTGGATATTGTGCTGATAAAAAGTTTTGCAAAGGTACAAACAAGATATTAAAAGCAATTGCAAAAAATAAAGGTTTTAGTGTTATTGGTGGAGGGCATTTAAGTGATGCTATTGAAAAATCAAAAATAAATAAAAAAAAGTTTAATCATATCAGCCTAAGTGGAGGAGCATTATTAAGATATATTGCAGGAGAAAAACTTCCTGGTTTAGAGGTGTTAAACTAAAACCCTGACAATAAATTAAAACCTTAACAATAAACTAAAATCCTAACAATAAACTAAATTCTGACAAATTAGAAAAGCTTTTTAATAAGGATTGTTTTATTTAATAATAAAAGAGGTAAAAATGTTTGATATAATAACTTTTGGAAGCGGAGTAGTTGATGTTATAGTTGATACTGATTTGAATGAAAAAGGAAAGTTTATGTGTTATGAAGTTGGAAGCAAAATTCTTTTAAAAAATTTAAGATTTGATATTGGTGGAGGTGGAACTAATACTGCTGTGGCATTTTCAAGATTAGGATTAAAAACAGGATGGATTGGAAATATCGGAAAGGATAATAATGGAAAAGAAATATTAAAAACCATTAAAACAGAAAAAATAAAATTCCTTGGTAAAATTAAAAAAAATGCTGTAAGCGGTTATTCAATAATCCTTGATAGCAAACAGAATAATAGAACTATTTTAACTTATAAGGGAATTAATGACCAGCTTTCTTTTAATGAAATTGAATTAAGAAAAATTAAAACTAACTGGTTATATTTTACATCTGCTTTAGAAAAAAGTTTTGAAACTCAGAAAAAGATTGCTAGACTTTTTAAAAAGAAAGGGGTAAAATTAGCATATAATCCAAGTGAGTATTTGATTAAGAGAAAAGATTTATCTGGTTTGTTAAAATTAACAGATATTTTAATATTAAATAAACAAGAAGCAGAATTATTATTAAAAAAGAACAAGATTAAGGAAAAAGATTTGTTAAAAGGATTAAGTTATTTAGGACCAAAAATTATTGTAATCACTGATAAAAATAAGTTGATTTCATGTTATGATAATCAGGAAGGGAAAAATAAAAAATATTATCTAAAACCAAATAAAATTAAAGTTGTTGAAAGAACAGGTGCAGGAGATGCTTTTGCTTCTGGATTTGTTGCTGGATTAATTGTTGATTGGAGCATTGAAAAATGTTTGAGACTAGGTTTAAAAGAAAGTGAAGCAGTTATAAAACATTTTGGAGCTAAAAATGAATTATTAAGGATGAGGTTGAAAAAAAATGTCTAGAAAGATTATTAATGTTTTACAAAGAATCGGAATTGCAATAGGAATAATTGCAATTATAATATTAACAATAATAAATATGGGTAATTGGATATGAAAAACTCACAAATCTTAAATATAATTGCAGCTATGATAGGTATATCTCTTATGCTTTATTGGATTACTAGAACAAGTGGAACTGATTGTTTTACTTGGTTTGATTATACAGCAAGTTTTAGTTCATTATTTATTAATCTGGGTATAAATATATTTGCTGCAGTAGGTAATTAAAATGAATAAAGAAAAAACAAAAAAAGATGAATTAACTATTTTTGAAATAATTTTATTAACACTGGGTTCTTTGTTTTTATTAGGAGGTTTAGGTTTTTTGATTTATGCTTTAAAATTAAGATTTTTTGGATAAAATGGTAAATTTAAACAAACTACTTAAAAAAGGAAAAGCATTGTTTTTAGCTTATGACCAAGGTTTAGAACATGGGCCAAGCGATTTTAATGATAAAAATGTTAATCCTCTGTATATTTTAGATATTGCAAAAAAAGGCAAATATAATGGAATTATATTTCAAAAAGGAATTGCGGAAAAATATAATAAGGAAATTAAAAAAAGCAAAGTTTCTTTGATTATAAAATTAAATGGAAAAACTAATTTAGTTAAAGGAGAACCAATTTCTCGTCAACTCTGCACTGTTGATGAAGCAATTAAATTAGGGGCCATTGCTGTAGGTTATACTATTTATATTGGAAGCAAATATGAAAGTATTATGATGCAAGAGTTTGAAAAAATACAAAGAGAGGCACATTCAAAAGCATTGCCTGTAATTGCATGGATATATCCTAGAGGAAAAAGCATTAAAGGAAAATCAAAAAAAGAATTAATAGCTTATGCTTGTCGTTCTGGTTTAGAACTTGGTGCTGATATTATTAAAATTAATTATAATGGAAAAACTAATGATTTAAAATGGGCTGTTAAATCTGCTGGTAAAACAAAAGTAGTTATTGCAGGTGGTGTTAAAAAAAATGAAAAAGAATTAATTAAACAAGTTAAAGATATTATGGATACAGGTTGTATTGGATTAGCAATTGGAAGAAATATATGGCAGTCAAAAAACCCTTTAGAAATTACTAAAAAAATTAAAAACATGATTTGGAAAAACCAATAAAAAATGAAACCAATAATAATTATAAATTTTAAAACTTATAAACAAGGCAAGAAAGTAGTTGATTTAGCAAAAAAAATTGAAAAAGTAAGTAAAGATATTATCATAGGGGTTCAGGCAAATGATATTTATGAAGTTGCTAAAGCAACTAAACTAAAAGTATTTTCAGAACATGTTGATTATTTTAAACCAGGAAAATATACTGGTTATATTATTCCTGAAGCTATTAAAAAAGACAAGGCTGTTGGAAGTTTTTTAAATCATTCTGAACATAAATTAAAATTTGATGTTTTAGTGAAGAGTATTAAAAGATGCAAAGAAGTAAAATTAAAAACTGCTGTATTTGCAAAAGATTTAAAACAAGCAAAAAAAATTGAAAAACTTAAACCAGATTTTTTAATTTATGAACCTCCAGAATTAGTTGGAGGAAAAGTTTCAGTAAGCAATGCAAAACCTGGAGTGATTAGCAAGATAAAGAAAAATCTTAAATGTAAATTTCTTGTTGGTGCTGGAATTAAAAATAATGAAGATGTTAAAACAGCTATAAAGTTAGGTGCAAGTGGAATTGCTGTTTCAAGTGGGGTTGTGAATGCAAGGGATCCTGAGGGGAAGTTAAGGGGGTTGTTGGAGAGGTAGAGTTTGGCTTTTAAAAGAGGGTTTTGATGTTAAATGTCCTGACTGGATAGAATCCCTTTTCTCTAATAATTAGAGATTTTATTTAGTATGTTAAAATATTAATGGATGAGTTGTTTTAATAATTTTGTACAATTCTTCAATTTTATTTATTTACTTTTGACCTTAAAATTTCTTTATATGCCGGCATCCATGTTTCATAAATCATAATAAGATGTTCTTGGTTTCTTACAACCTCATGAAATTTCTTTCTTAGATCATTGATTATTTCATTAAACTTTTGATAATCTTCTACTACAAATTCTAACTCTGCCTCCCATGGTGCAATGCTTCTAATATAATATTGTGAACTGGGTTGATTTTGCATCCATTGAAAAAGTCTTTCTTCATCCTTCTTAGATAATTTTTTGAAATAAACTATTGCTTTATAGAATTCTAATCCTAAAATATTAAGATCAACAGAAACTCTATAACTAAGAATTATCTCTTTTTCTTCTAATTTTTTAATTCTCGAACGAACTATGTCAATAGTCGATTTAACTTTTCTTGATAACTCTAATAAAGAGATTCTTGCATCATTAGCTAAAATATCTAATATTCTGTAATCTAACTCATCAATTTTATTATCAACAATATTTCCTGCAAAAATAACATAGTTACTTGGCGAATCTTCTAAGAAAATCCGTTTATTATACTGTCTTGTATCAACCATAGTACCAAGAACTTTACTAACAATTAGGTGTTGCCATTTAGATAATAATGAGTTAATTTTTTCATAATAATCTGTAATGTTTTTAGAAAGGATGGCAAAAACTAAGTCAAAAGCTCCATCAGAAATTCCCATCCAATAAATATCTTTATTTTCCTTTAATTCCTTAAAAAATTTCTCTCTTTCTTCTGGGACATTTTCCAATTTTAAATATGCTTTAAACATATAGTATCCAAGTTTATTGGGGTTAATTGATGTGATAAATCCTGTAATGATGCCCCTTTCTTGTAATTTTTGAATTCTATATCTAACTGTTTCTCTTGATTTATTGGTTTTCTTAGCTAATTGAGTATCTGAAATTCTACAATTTTTATCAAGTTCAGTTAATATCTTTCTATCTGCTAAATCTAATTTTATTTTCATATATTAACAAATTGAGGATTAATATATAAATCTTTCCATAAATTGGTTAAAATAAGCTAAAAACTTTAATATACTTCTAATGAGTATTAGTATTAACTAAATGGTAGTAAAATAAGATGAGTTTAGAAAAAATAAGCACGGAAACTGGAAATGATGAGAGAAATATAGATGGAGCTCCAAATTCTGCTTCAAGAATAAAGTCCTTATTTTTAAGTTCTCCATATCCCGGAGATCAAAAATTTGGAGGACAACCAACAGGCGCCTTATATTCATTAGCAACCTTAGCAGATAGAAAAGAAAAGGAATGTGGATCAAAAGAAGGTGTTAGAGAAGACATTGAAGTTTGGTGTCCAAAAGGAACTCCTGATTTTGAGGGTTCTGATCTTGAAAGAAAGTTAATAGATTATGTTCAAACTAATAAACCTAAAGTAATTGGTATTAGCACATTTAGTGTTTCTTATGATAATACCCGAAGAATTAGAGATCAAGTAAAAAGTATTTCTCCTGAAACAGTAGTTGTATTTGGAGGAGCTCATGAAGATAATTCTGTTAAAGGATATAGGGAAAGGGGAGAAATAGATGCCGATTTTGTAATCGCGGGAGATGGAACTTATCTTTTGGATGAATTGCATAGGACTATTGAGCTTAATCCTGAAGATACTGTTGATGAAATAAAAAAGAAAGTTCAAGAGAATAACAGGTTTAGCGAATTACCGGGAGCAGGAGTTTTAATGTTTAATACTTCTGATAGATTAAGAGAGATAATAACAAAAAGGGATCCTCTAAGATTAGATCAATTACCAATAATTCCAAGATATTTAATTGAAAATGAAGATGCATCTGCAAGACAGTTTAGTATTTTTTGGGATAATAAAACTGCTCAAGTAATGGTCGGACAAGGATGTCCTTATGGATGTGGATTTTGTAGTGAAGGGATTAAAAAAACTTGGTATGCTGAAGACTCACCAAGAGCAGTCAATCCAGCGAGAGATTTAACTCATGTAGAAACTGAGTTAGAACAATTAAAGGATTCAGGATATCAGAGCATATTTTTTGATGATAGCACTTTTTTTGCAAAATCTAAAGATTATATGACTGGATTAGTTAAATTACTAAAAAAATATGATTTTGAATGGGGATGTCAAACAACTCAAAATTCTGTCCATAATATTGAGGGTCTGATCCCTGAAATGGTTCAGTCAGGTCTTAAATATGTTTACATGGGTATTGAGCACTATGACGGCCAGATGAGAGATTCATTTGGAAAAAGTATTGGTGGTGGTAGTAAGTTTAATGGACATGCTGTTGAAGATACATTGAAAATTCTTAAAGATAATGGAATTAGCACAGGACTTTCCTTAACATTTGGTCATCCTGATCCTGAATCTCCAGAAGAAGAAACAAGAGAGACAATGACTACTGCATCGTATTCTATTGCCAGAACTACAGAATTGATTGAACAGTTTCCAAATATTCAAGGGGTATCCCTTAATTTGATAACTTACCATCCTGGAACTCCAAATAGTGAGAGATATGAAAGAAAGGTAGGGGTTGTTGACTATACCTCTCATCCAAATAAAAGAGAACCTTTCACAAAGTTTGAAGAAGGAATTGGTAACCATGCGAAGGGTATGACTGAGGAATTAGCACAACATATTCTTGATTATGCTAAAGAAAAAATTCCGGAGGATAGACTATGGATATAAAAAAAGATTTTAAGGCAGACTGTTATGTTCAAAACAAAAGTCTGTTTAATAGATATAGAAATTATGAAATAGAAGATGAAGAAGTAGTTGATTTTAATCACGCCTCTTTAGCAAGACCTTATAAGGAAGTTTTCGATGCATTACAAAAAAGTCTTCCTTCACAAGCAAGACTTTATGCAGGTTCTATAGTGGGCATAAATGACCCGACAAAGGTACTTTTTGGAAGAAATACAACTGAAGCATTAAGTTTAACTTACTGGTTAGCAGGAGTTAAAGAAGGAAATGTAGTATTAACTGATGCAGAAAATGAGTCAGTTCTTAGAATTTATAGGGAACATAGAGATCATGGAAATACTAATAAAAGCGACGGATGGTCAACTTTTGCAGATGATGTAATCTCTGAAGATTATGAGGGTATTAGCAATAGTCATGTTACTGGAACATCAGTTAGAACATCAAAGTTTCTTGGAGAATATAATCCTGAATTAATATTAGATCAAGTTGATGAAAAAACCAAGTTAGTATTAGTAAGTCATGTTGTTAGAAATGATGGAAGGATTATAGACATTGAAGAGCTGGCAAGAAAGGTTAAGGAAAAAAATCCGGACACATATTTTGCAGTAGACGGAGCACAAGCATTAGGTAATCTTTCAAGAATAGATTTTAATGAATTAGAAGAAGCTGGAGTTGACTTTTATGCAGCAACACCTCATAAAACATTAGGTAGTTATCCTTTAGGGATCTTATATGTTGGAGAGAGAGTTAAAAAAAGGATAAATGAATTGAATGGAAAACAGCCGACTGAACAAATTATAATGGATGGCATGATTCCTTATGATTATAATATTCCTTCTAATGTTGATTCCGTACTTAATCCTCTTAGATATCTTAGTTTGATTACTACAATAGACGCCTTAAGAGAAAAAGGGTTTTTAAAAGACAGTGACTTTTCAGAAAAATCTAAACAGATTCAAAGAATAAAAGATTCATTTTATGAAAGATTGAAAACACAAAATGCAGAAATACTTAGTGAAGGAGAAGAGTATTCTCCTGCAATAGCCTCATTTAGATTTAATGGTAGAAATAATGCTAAGGTAGTGAGAGATCTTCAAGAACAAGGAGTGTTTTGCTCATATATTTCTGAATCAGATAATATTCGAGTTTCTTTTGAAGTGACAAATAATGAAGGGGATATAGATAGATTTTTTGAAGAACTAAAAAATAACCAACATCAATTTTTCTAACATTATTATTAAGAATTGATTAATTCCCAGATATAACTTCAAAACATCGCCCCAAACCAGCCCCTTTATTTCACCCAACCACATCACTAATCTTTTCAATCAAATCCATAGCTGTTAAAGAAACTTTCTTTTTTTATTTTTCTTCCTCCAAAAGAACTTATTTGCAATTTTCTTTGTTATATATCTACATCTATCAACTTCATTAATCAAATTTCTTGATGCAATTTCATCAAACGAAACCATCTCTATTTCCTTATTCTTATCTTTAACATATTTTGCCAACTGAGAAAAATCACCATCTCCTGAAAATAAAACTGCTTTATCATATTTGTCTTCCCAAGCATGATTAAGCATATCTAAAGCTAGATAAATGTCATCTCCTTTTATTGTATAATATTCTTCATCCTCTTTAGTAAATCTTTTTTGCCTTTTACATAAGATAACTTCATATTTAGGTAGTTTTCTTAATCTTGCAAGTAGTTTCTGCTGTTCCTTAAATCTTCTTGGATTAACTTCTTGTTTCAGTGAAGCATTGTAATAAAAAATATTCACTATTTTATTTTTGCCAACAATCATTTTGATATAATTTTCAAAATCAAAATGATAATCTGAATATTTTGGATGTAGAGATTTCAAACCATAAACAAAGTTAGCACCATCAATATAAATAGAAATTCTTTTTGCCATTTTGAAAAACCGGTATTACCAAAGTAATAGCCGGGAACACGCTTGCGGTATGTCTGAAGACTTAAGGCAATACCTGTTACCTTAATATTCTCAAGATACACAATTATTTAAGCTTTTCTATTATCTGACACCAACCCATTCACCCAACCACATCCCCAATCTTCTCAATCAAATCCATAGCTGTTAAAGAAATTTTCTTTTTTGTTAATTCACCTGCTTTTCCATTTATATAAGCAGATGCACAAGCTGAATCAAATAAATCATTTCCTTGAGCAATTAAAGAACCACAAATGCCTGCTAAAACATCTCCTGTTCCACCTTTAGTCATATAAGGATTTCCGGTTTTATTTATTGCAGTTTGTTTACCATCACTGATTATATCTACATTACCTTTTAGAAGAATAGTTGTGTTTAATTTTTTTCCAGCAAGTTTGACTTGTTTTATTTTTTCATTTAAATCATCTTTTAATTTTATTTTTGTCAGTCTTTCAAATTCTTTTTCATGAGGAGTAAAAACAAAATTTGAAAGATTTATTTTTTTATTTAAATTCTTTAAAGCATAAATTGCATCTGCATCTATAACTCCCAGTATTTTTATTTTTTGCAGATAATTCTGAACTAATTTAATTGTTTTTGGATTTTTTCCAATACCTCCACCCATAACAAATCCTGATTTATTTTCTGATTCATTTAATAATTTTTTTAAATGATTATTAGTTAAGAAAGATCCTTTTAATGAAATAGTTATTAAATTAGGTGAAAATTTTGCAATCATATTTGCAGCTCTTTCAGGAGCGGCAATTTCAACAACGTCAACTCCTGTTTTTAGACAAGCTGTTGCTTGTGCTGCAAGTGCATTTAATGCAGGAGCTCCTGAATATTTTTCACAACCTCCTATAACAAGAAGTTTTCCAAAATCTCCTTTTTTAGAATTTTTAGGTCTAGGTTTGTAGACTTTTTTAAGAATTGAATTATTGATTATCATTATTATAAAAAGTTTTTATTAAATATAAATCTATTGTATATTATTAATTTCACAAAACAGCTGTCCAACCACCATCAACTATTATTTCTGCTCCAGTCATATATGAAGAAGCATCAGAAGCTAAAAATACTACTGGCCCAGCAATATCAATTGGCTTGCCTGTTCTTGCTAAAGGAATTTTTAAAAGCATTACTTGTTTTGTTTTTTTATCATTTAAAATGCTTTGAGTCATTGCTGTTTCTATAATCCCTGGATGAACTGAATTTACTCTGATTCCTTTATTCCCAAATTCTCCCGCTAAAGATTTTGTCAAAAGTCTGATTCCTCCTTTAGTTGAACAATAAGCTGCAGCTTGTGAATAACCTATAATTCCTGCAACAGAAGATATATTAATTATGCAAGCTCCTTTTTTCATATGTTTCAAAGCTGCTTGAGAACAAAGAAAAGTTCCTTTTAAATTTATATTAATTGTTTTTTCCCAGTCCTCTTCACTTAATTTTTCAGTAGCTCCTGGAACAAAAACTCCCGCATTGTTAACAAGCACATCAATTTTTTTAAATTTTTTAATTGTTTGATTAATTAAATCTTCAACTTCATTTTTATTTGAAACATCTGTTTTTATAAAAATAGATTTTCTTTTTAATTTTTTAATCTGATTCACTGTTGCATTTCCTGGAATTATATCTGAAACAACAACATCTGCACCATGTCTTGCAAGTTCTACTGCAATTGACTGCCCAATACCTCTTGCAGCACCAGTAACAATAGCAACTTTATTTTTAAGATTAAACATTTTCCTCTTTTATTAAGATAAAAGAATGGTTAGATATTTAAAGGTTATTGTTTTTAATTATTTGAAAATGGGGAAAATAATAGCAATTGATTTAGGAGGAACTAATCTAAGAGTATCTTTAGTTAAAGGAAATAAGATTCTTAAATATATAAAAAAAGAAACTCCTAAAACAGGAAAAGAATTAATAAAAGTTCTTTTTGAAAATATTGGCCATTTGATGGATAAAGATGTTATTGGGATTGGAGTTTCAAGTGCAGGCCCTCTTATTAACGGCATTATTAAAAATCCTCCTAATCTCCCATTAAAGAATTTTAATTTGAAAAAAGCTTTAGAAAAAAAATTTAAAAAGAGAGTTGAAGTTGAAAATGATGCTGCATGTGTTGCACTTGCTGAAACAAAATTAGGGTGTAAAAAAAGAAATTTTTTTATTCTTACCATTGGCACTGGAATTGGAGGAGGGATTATTATCAATGGAGAATTATACAATGGAGAAGGTTATGGTGGAGAATTAGGGCATATTATTTTAGATAATGGCAAGGATTTTGAAATACTTTGGAAAGAAAATAAAAAATCAATCTCTAAATATTTTGGAAAAAATTCATTAGTAAATGACTTGATTAAAATAAAAAATAAAAAATCTAATGCAATATTAGAAAAAATTTCAGATGATTTTGGAAAAGCCATAGGTTCTTTAATTAATGTTTTTGATCCTGAAATAGTTATTTTAAGTGGAGGAATTAAAGAAACTGGAAAAACATTTTTAAATAAAATAAAAAAGAAAACTAAAAAATATGTGATTCTTCCTAAAGATATTAAAATAAGCTGGACTAAATTAGAACATCCTGGAACTCTTGGTGCAAGTTTGCTTATTCAGAAAAAATGAAGATTATAAAAACAAAAGATTATAAAGAGATGTCAAAAAAAGCATCTGAAATTATAATTCAAGAAATTAAAAAAAAACCAACTCTCACAATAGGTTTTGCTTCTGGAAAAACTCCTTTAGGTTTATATAAAAATCTTACAGATTCTTATAAAAAAAGTAAAACTGATTTTTCAAAAATTAAAGCTTTTAATTTAGATGAATATTATCCAATAAAAAGAAACAATAAAAAAAGTTTCCACTACTATCTAAACAAAAATCTTTTTAATTATATTAATATTAAAAAAACAAATATTAATCTTTTAAATAGTGAAACAAAAAGTCCTGATAAAGAATGCAAAAATTACGAGAATAAAATAAAAAAAAATCCAATTGATATTCAGATTTTAGGAGTAGGAATTAATGGACATATTGCATTTAATGAACCAGGCTCTAAACTAAATTCTAAAACAAGATTAATAAATTTATCAAAAGAAACAATAAAAATTAATAAATTAAAAAATTCAACTAAAGCATTAACAATGGGGATTAAAACAATAATGTCTGCAAAAAAAATAATTCTTTTAGCATCTGGAAAAAATAAAAGGGAGGCTGTTAAGCATTTGTTAAAAGGCAAAGAAAATAAGAATTGGCCTGTTACTTATTTAAAGAAACATAAAGATTTAATTGTTATTATAGATAAAGGTGCAGGTTGTTTTTTGTAAATCCATAATTTTATCTTTCCATTAAATTTAAAACTGCTATTCTCCTTATTTATGAATGGAAATAAAAAAAGAGGCATTTAAAAAAGCAAAAGAAGTTTTAAAAAGTTGTTCAACTCCTAATGGGTTTTATGCATCAGGTGGAAAAAAAGGTTATGATGCAGTTTGGGCAAGAGATTCAATGATTACTTCTTTAGGAGCAAGTTTATTATCTGAATTTAAAAAACCATTTGAAAAAAGTATTATAACTCTTGCAAAAAATCAATCAAAAAAAGGACAGATTTCTAACTGTGTTGATAAATGGTCTGAAAGAAAACCCCATGTAGATTATCAATCAATTGATTCAACTTTATGGTATATAATTGGACATTTTATTTATAAAAAAAGATTCAACAACAAATTATTTAAAAAATATAAAAAATCAATTAAAAATGCAATTCAATGGTTAAGTTATCAAGATATAAGTGAAGATAATTTATTAGAGCAATTACCTACAACAGACTGGCAAGATGCATTTCCTCATAAATACGGGCACACAATAAACACTCAAGCATTGTATTATAAAACATTAAATTTAATTGAAAAGAAAAAACAAGCAATAGAATTAAAAAAAGGAGTTAATAAAAATCAAGAGATTTGTTTATGGAATAAAAATTATTATTATGCTTATAGATGGAAAAACCATAACAAGTATAAGGAAATTGGAGATTGGTTTGATTCTTTAGGTAATTTACTTGCAATAATTTTTGATTTAGCTGATAAAAACCAATCTTTGAAAATTATTAATTATATAAAAACAAAAAAAATAAATCAACCTTACCCTGTAAAAGCAATTTACCCCTCAATAAAAAAATCAAGTAAATACTGGCAAGATTATTTTTTAGATTGTGATGCAAAAGAAGTAAATCATTATTTAAATGCAGGGATTTGGGGATATGTTGGTTGTTTTTATATTCTTGCCCTAATTAAATTAAAAAAATTCAAACAAGCTGAAAAAGAACTTAATAAACTTGCAGAATTAAATCTAAAAGCAAATTTTCCAGAATGGACAAATCCAATAACAAAAGAATCTCATGGAAAAATGCAAGCATGGGAAGCAGGAATGTATATTTTGGCTTATGAATCATTTAAAAATAAAAAAATCTTAATATAACAAGATAAAAAAGGAGGCAAACTTAGGAAAGGTGACTTGTTAGGAAAACCTAGGTTTTCATACGATTTGCATACGAATATGGTAAAAGTAAAAAAAGAAAAAATTTTAATTAAACCAGGAGATATAGCTCCTTCATCTTCAAAATTAAAGGTTATGGGAGCTTTTAATCCAGGAGCAATAAGATTGCCTAATGGAGAGATAGTCCTCTATGCAAGGATACTTGAAAAATTAATTACAACAGAAGATGAAAATTATTTTTACTCTCCAAGAATGATTGGAAAAAAATCTTTTAAATTAAAAATTGAAAGATTTAGAAAAGATACAATAAAACATGGTTCTGATCTTGATTTTATCTTTAAAGATGGAACAAAAAGACTTACTTTTATTTGTCATTTAAGAAAAGTTGTTTTAGATAAATCAGGTTTTAATATAAAATCTATTGAACAAAAACCAAGCTTTTATGGATTAGCATGGGATGGAGAATTAGGAGTCGAGGATCCAAGAATAGTGCAAATAGGTAAATTATATGTCATGACTTATGTTAGTTTATCAAGAACAGAAAATATTTCTACAAGCTATGCAATTTCTAATGATTGTAAGTATTGGTATAGGAGGGGATTAATTTTTGGAGAACAAAATAAAGATGTTGTTTTATTTCCTGAAATAATTAATGAAAAATATGTTGCATTTGAAAGACCAGAAGGAAGTTTTCAATTTACACCTCCCCATATTTGGATTTCATATTCAAAAGACCTTGAATTTTGGGGTGATAAAAAACCCTTCACACTTTCCAAAAAAGGTGATTGGGATTCAGGAAGAGTAGGAGCAGGACCTCCTCCAATTAAAACAGAAAAAGGATGGTTGTTTATTTATCACGGAATATTAAATTATAAAAATAAAATAAAAATAAATGAGATAATTAAAAGAATGGAAATTTCAGATTCAATCTCAGGAACAATCAAACCAACAGATGTTATATACTGTGTAGGAGCAGTTCTTTTAGATTTAAAAAACCCTAGAAAAGTTATTGCTAAAACAAAAATTCCAATACTTTTTCCAATGAAAAAGCATGAAATAGGAACTTTTGAAGATAAAAGAGTAGTCTTTCCAACAGGATTAGTTTTAGATGAAAGTAAAAAATATATTTTATTATATTCAGGTGCAGGAGATTTCATAACAACAATAAAGAAAATAAGTTTAGATAAAATTTTCAAGAAGTTGGGAGTTTGGGATTTTTCTCAACATATTTTTTCAACTCCCTCAAATCAACATCATAAGCCCTTACAAAACTATCATTAACATGACAATATAATAATCCTTTATCCTTACTTCTTTTAATAAAATCACTTGCAAATGTTATTGTTGTTGCATCAGGGTCTTCAAATAAAGGTTCTGAAGATATCCAAGGAATCTCTCCTGTTTTAGGATTAAAAAGAATTAGGCCTGGATGGAATTTTCCATAACTTACTTTATTTCCTATTTTCTTAGAAGGAGCTCTTCCATTAATTATTCCTACAAAAAGTCCTTTAATTTGAATAGGTAAAAAACAACAAGGAGATAAATGTCCCATAACCCAATCATATTTTAATTTTTTAGGATCTAAAATTATTTTTTCAAAATTCCAATTATCCTTAAGATTTTTAGATTTTATTAAAGAAATCACTGACACCCCTTCAGTTTTATTTTGATTTTTAATAATTCCCATTTCACTTAAATGAAAATTTCCAGGTGAAATAGCAATCTCCTTAAATCCACAAATATCTTTGTTAATTGGACCTAACAAAGGGGCTGTTGCTTCCAAATTATCTAGTCTCTTTCCTTTAGCATGCCCTAAAAAAATTGCATACTTTTTTTTATCTTTTAATTTAAAAGGAATTGTAAAATACAAATGCTTAATTCCTTTTTCATTATAAATATCAGGATCTTCTAGTCCAATAAAAAATCTATCTTTTTTCTCTAAGTTTTTAATAACTTCATCAATACCTTTAATCTTTAAATCACAAACTTTTTTCCAATTTAGTAAATCTTTACTTTCAACAATTATCAATTTACTTTTATCTAAATATCCAGAAACATCTACATTGCCTTTTCTCTTTACAATCACTCTTGCCACTCCTGAATAAGGATTTTTTGATTTTTTATCAACAGCAAGAGCCATAACAGGATTTTTTCCAGAAACATTTCCCAAAGCAGGCTTAACATACATACTAACAATAGAATTCAACTTCTTTTTCATAAAAACAAAAAAACTTCTAATTATTTAAACTTACTCCAAACCCAACTTCTCCTTAGTTATATCTAACATTCTCTTAGAAGTAATTCTATAATCAAGATTTTCAACAACATGTTTTCTTCCTTCTTCACCCATCTTCCTGCACAATTCAGGATCACTTAACAATCTCAGAGTATATTCTTTCAAGTCATTAATATCTGCTCTATATCCGAAGGTTTTAGGTTTATCAAATTTAATTATTTGTTTTGTAGCAAACCCCATGCTAGGATGTGCCCATTCTTCATCTAATAAAACTTCTTCAGCAACTCCTGCTAAAAATCCTGTTTTATTATGAATTATTGTTTCAGAAGGGCCCATTTTATTTATTGAAATAACTGGTTTTCCACAGGCCATTGCTTCTACCTGAATCATTCCAAAACCTTCTATTCTCGAAGGTGCAGCATAGATATCACATGCATTTAAAACATTTACCATAAATTCTTGTGAAAAAGCATCATCAAGAAAAACAACTTTATCTTGCAATCCTAATTCTTCAACCAATCTTTCTTCTTTATCTCTCCAATCATTTGCACACTCGCTTGGCCATGATTTGCAAACATATCTCCAATCTTTAAAATCTTTATTTAATTCAGCAAGTGCTTTAATCATTTCCTGTGCACCTTTTGAAGTAACATCTCCTCCCATTGTTAAAATCATTTTTTCATTATCTTTAACACCAAGCATTCTTCTTACAGCAAGATTAGTTTCTGTTTCATTTATTGGCTTAAAAAAATTAGTATCAATTCCTATATGTGCTGGAATTATTTTGCTTACATCTACACCATCCCTTTCATAAATACTTCTAACCCATTTACTTGTTGTAAACATTAAATCAAGTTTATTAAATTCTTCTTGATAATTAGCAACCCATCCATCTGCATTAAACCATGGGACAGGTTTAATTCCAAACTTAAGGGGCTCTTGTATTATTTCAGGAACATTTCCCCAAAAACCAACACCAAAACAAACATCAGGTTTTAAATGTCTTAAATAAAATTCTTTTTGTATATTCCCTATAGGATTGCATGGAATAGCATTAATATTATTTTTTAACAAACCTCTATAGAGCAAATCTCCTTGCAAGCTTTGTCCATCAGATTCTACAGGATAAGGATATAAAACTAAACATTTCATTTTAAATATTATTCAACTTCTGTATCAAAAGTTTCAATTTTTCCACAGCTTTTTTCTTCAAATCCTCCTTTCTCAAATCCATAAATTTCTATTATCATTTGCTTTTTCTTTAAAAATTCAATCTCATTTAGATTTATAAGCTTATTTGCATTTGAGTTATATATACAATATCCTTGATAATTATTATTTTTTGGAATATAAGAAAAGAAAAATAATTTCCTGCATTTAATCTCTTTATTTTTAATCATTTTTCTAACTGCTTTATGAATTTCTTTATGTTTTATATGTCCATACTCTCCATTTCTACCATGTGTAAAAATATAATCATATTCTTTATCTGCAAATTTTAAAATCCTATTAACAATTTCTGATATTTCAACAGAATTTAAGTCTTCATCTTCTAAATTAGAAATAAAACTTTTTGCATTCAACAATTCGCAAGCTTTTCTAAACTTAGGAGCTCTATCATTATCCTTTTTTCTACATAAACTAATTATTGTAATATCCCATTTATTTTTATTTCTTAACAAAGTTCCACCCATCCAGATTGTTTCATCATCAGGATGAGCAACTATAACCAACACTTTTCTTTTTTCCATAAAAACACAAGGTTTTTAATTAAATAAATCTTTAGTAATTAATAAAAGAGGTAAAATAATAAAAAGAATGATAATTAAAAAAGTAAGAGCTCCTGTAAGAATTGATTTTGCAGGAGGAACAACAGATATAGAACCTTTTACAATTAAATATGGAGGAGCTGTTTTAAATGCATCAATTAACAAATATATTTTTGGAGAGCTTACAGCTACAAATAAAAATGTTAGTTTAAAATATTCTGGAAATATTCCTACATCAAGTGGTTTAGGAACTTCAAGTTCAATGAGTGTTGTCTGGGTAGCATTAATCACTAATTTAAAGAACAAACAAAAAATTGCAGAAGCTGTTTTCAAAATTGAACAATCTATTAAAGAATCATCATCTAATGGAAAACAAGACCAATATGCAGCTGCTTTTGGAGGAATAAATTTCATGGAATTTAAAAAAAATAATGTCATTGTAAAACCCTTAAAATTAAAAAAAGAATTAATAAAAGAGTTAGAACAAAAACTTGTTTTAGTTTATTCAGGAGCTTCTCATTATTCTGGTTCTTCAAACAAAGCAGCTATTGATAATCTTTTAAAAGGAAAAAACATAAAGAATCTTTTAAAAATAAAAAAAATTGCTATTGAAATGAAAAATGCTTTATTAAAAAAAGATTTAAATAAATTTGCTAAATTAATGAATAAAGAAACAGAAGAAAGAGAAAAACTTTCCAATCTCACAGTTTCTCCTCAATTGAAATCAATAATCTCTAACGGACTTAAAGCTAATGCAATTTCTGCTAAAGTGTGTGGAAGTGGAGGAGGTGGCAGTGTTTTGTTTTATACAGATAATAGGGAGAAACTTATTAAAAGATTTAAGAATAAAGTTATTGATTTTAAATTTGATTTTCAAGGATTGAAGTGGGTGTAGTTTATATTTTTTTAAAGATAATATTTCCAATTAACAATTTTTATTTCTAACCTCTCATCCTCTTTACTTCTTCTAAAAAAATTCTTGAAATTAAATAAGAAACAGTTGATTCTGCTCCTTGATTAAAATTAAGAGAGTGTTTTCCTAAACCATCAAAACAACCTCCTGTTGCTTCATCATAGATCATTTGATTTAAATGATTATATCCTAAAAACCAATTAAAAGAAATAACAGCCTTCTCATAATAATCTGAATTCCCAGTAACTCTATAGGCTATTAAAAAAGCCTGCACCATCGAAGAAGCATCAATTGGCTGTTGGTCAAAAAAAGCTCTCTCATTATCTCGATTATACCATCCTTTTTCTCCAATAGGATTTAATTTTTCATTAATTATACACAAATCTGAAAGAAATTTTAAACTATCTTTTCCTATTTTCAAATACCTCATATCTCCGGTGATTTCATATGCTGAGAATAATGCTTCTGGAAGTTTTGCATTTGCATAAGTTAAATAAGGTTCAAACCATTTCCAATTTTTAGACGATTCATTATTATAAAGATTAACTAAATCATTAGCAACTTCTTTTATTTTTACAAATAAAGTTTTATTTTTAAATTCTTTATAATAATGAGCAAGACCTATTAAAGCAAAAGCTTTTGCTCTTGGAGATTTTAAATCAGATACTTTTTCAAAAGAACATTCGATTAAACTTTTTGCTTTTTCAATTATTTTCCAATTTTTTGATTTATTCACTGCAAAACCTAATGCCCATATCATTCTCCCAAAAGAATCCTCACTATAAGGGTTTGTTTTTTCTTCATTGTTTTTATGCTGATTTTTAAAATTCCCATTTCCATCTCCAGCATTTTCAATAAAATCAAGATAAATATGGGAAAGCTCAAAAGATTCTTTAGATTTAAAAATCTGATTATGTAATGATGAAAAAATAAGTGCTCTTGAATTATCATCTAAAGTATAACCGGAATTTCTTGAAGGAGAAGTATGACTTGCAAATTGGATTATTCCAAAATCATCTGTTAATTTTTTAATATGCTCTAATTTAATCTCAGGAAACTTTTCAGTTGTTTCTTTTCTTAGTTTCACAACTTTATTAAATATTTTTAAATAACTTAAAGCAACATTAGACCAAGTCATTTGTCTGCTGAAAAAATAAGCATTTTCTTCAATATTTTTTTTAATAACAGGATTAGAAAGTATTTTTTCTATAGCATTAGTAAATGATTCTGGATTTTTTAATTTTACAATAATCCCTCTTTCATCTGAAAGAATTTCTTCAGCATAAATAATTGGAGTTGAAATAATAACTTTCCCACAACTAAGAGCATAAGCCAAGGTTCCACTTGATATTTGTGCTTTTTCAAGATTTGTAAACAAGTAAATATCAGTAGCTAATAAATAGTCTAAGATATCTTTTAATTCAAGATATTTATTTACAAACCTTACATTGTTTTCTAATTTTAAATTTTTAATAAGTTCTTCAAGCTCCTCCCTATACTTCACCCCATCTTCTAGACTTGCTCCAGGATGAGTTCCCCCAATTATAAGATAAAGAAGATTGGGATGTTTTTTTATTAAGGGAGTTATTGATTTAATTGCATATTCTATACCTTTTCCTCTGCTCAACATACCAAAAGTAGATAAAACTATTTTATTTTTCAAATTTAATTTTTCTTTATATTTTTTTGTATCTTGAAAAGCAACATTTGGTACACCATGGTGAATCATATGTATTTTTTCCCTTTCTATTTTATAATCTTTAACAAGTATATCTATTGCAGAGTTAGCAATAACAACAATGGCAGAAACTCTTGAAGCTATTGCTCTAACAATTTTTTTTCTATATTCATCAGGATTTGAAAGAACAGTATGGAAAGTTATAACTGCTGGTTTTTCAAGACATTCTAAAAAAGGAATTAAATAACCCCCATAATCTCCTCCAAAAATTCCAAACTCATGTTGAATTGATACAATCTTTATTTCATCATTATTATTTAGTTTTTTTGCCATCTCAATATAATCTTCAATATTTTCTTTATTCATTTCAAAAATAACTTTTTTTGGGTACTCTTGATGTTCATTAGGAGAATTTAAAGCAACTACATTTGATTTTAATTTTGGATTGAATCTTTTATCCATTGCATTAGAAAGGTCCCTTGTAAAAGTAGCAATCCCACATTCTTTAGGAGGATAGTTACTTAAAAAACATGTTTTTAACGACGTGATATCTGATATGATTTCCATTATTTTTCCTCTTTTAAAAATTAAGGAAATACGTTTTTATAAATATTTGTATAAATTATATTTTTTATATAATCCAGATTTTATGCTTATAGAATTCAAAATTAACAAAATTTTTTAATTATCCAAACATTTAAATATATTATATCAATAGTAAATATATATTGTAAACAATAAAAAGGAGGTAAAGATGAAGCAACCAAAAACAAAAAAGCAGTGTGATATAAGAATTAAGTCTCTTAAAAAACAGCTTAAAAATACTGAAGTGTTAAAAAAGAAACTTAATACAAAAAAACCTACAAAGAAAAAACCAGCAAAAAAGAAAGCTGCTAAAAAACGAAAAAGATAATTTTTTTATTTTTTATTTTTTTAAATTAAATTTTTCCCCTCTTTCTAATTTTTCTAATTCTTCAAGATATTCCTTCACCCTATTAATTATTTGAGGAATAATAAACTTTTCAATATTATTTTCAAAAATTTCTTTTAAACATAATTGCTCTATTAAATAATAGTCATTACTATTCTTTTCAATAATCATAGCATCTCTAAGTCTCTTCAATTGTCGTCTAATATTTGATTCAGCTAACCCTCTATTATCGAGACTATATTTTTTTCTAACCTCTTCAGCCCTTTTTCTAATCTCCTCACTACTTAGTTTTCTTTTATTCTTATTTGCCCCTATTAAAACCATTAAAATATCAACAATAACATCTCGTGAATCTCCAAGCTGGAGTAATCCTAAAGATAAACATATTTTTCTAATTAATTCTCTTTTTTCTAAACCAAATGGTTTTTCATATTTTCTTAAAGTTATTTCAGATAATGGAATGTCTTTCATAATCTCTACCTCTTTATAATATAATTAATACCACATATAACCTTATAAATATATTTCCTTTTTTTACAATATGGAATTAATAGCATTACTTGGAACAGGCCAAGGAACATGGGGGCAAGTTGCAGGTGTAATTAATCATGGAGATTGGGATAATATAATTCTTCTTGGAGATGATTTTGCAAAACAATTCAATGTTCAAAAAGATTTTGAATTTATAGAAATAAAAACAAACTCAATTCTTGAATTAAAAGATGAAATAATGCAAAAACTTAAAGGAAAAACTAAAGGAACCGAAGTTGCCCTTTCAATTGCAAGTGGTGATGGAAAACAGCACATGGCTTTAATCTCAGCCCTTCTCTCACTTCCTGTCGGAATTCGTTTCACAGTTTTAACTAAAGATGGGTTGGTGTTTATGTGAATATTTATAAACTCCTAACTTTTAATAATTAAACAAAATGAGAGATGATAAATTAATCCTCCCTTTTGAAGAACTTAAAGACTTACAGAGGGGTCAAGAAAGAACCTTTGATTTCAAGGAACATCAAGAGCTTCCTAGAAACGCTGTTTTAATTGATAGAACTGGCGGAGAATATTACAGTGCTGAAAGACTCTCAATTCAATCTTTGGGAGATTCATTAATAGCAATTTACAGAATAGTTGAAGTTTATTAAATATTTTTTATCTTCATCTTCTTTTTATCTTTCCCAATCAAAACAACTTTAGAAAATTTATGCTCATCTAAAATCTTATATCCTTCACCTAATTCATTGACAATTTTCTTAGCATATTCTTTTACTTCTTCATGACTCGGCATCATTTCATAACCTAATCTTTGACGAGAAAAACCAACACTAACAAACCCCTTCACCTCAATAAAATCAGGACAAGCTTTTTTTATCAACTTAACATAATCTTTAACTTGTTCTGATTTCATATTTAAATCTTTAACTAATGTCATTCGAATAACTGTTCGAGTCTTGTCTTTCAATCCTTTTATAATTTCTAAACTTTTATTAAATTTTTTCCAAGCATTTTTAACAGAGCTTTTATGCCACTTATCAAATAATTTTTCATTAGGAGAATTTAAACTAATATAAAGCTGAGTTGGCAACTGTTTATTTTTAGATAATTTTTTCAAAACTTCAGGACATAATCCATTACTAACAACAAAACTTGTCTTCCTTTTTTTTCTTAATTCAGAAATCAACTCTCCTATCTTAGGATATAAGGTAGGCTCACCAATTAATGAAATAGCAAACTGCATTGGTTCTTGAGCTTGTTTTAATTTTTTAAAATTAACTTTTGAATTTCCTTTAAAACCAGTTAATAATTTTCTCTGTTGTTTAATACAATTGTCAATAATTTCAGAAGGAGAATCAACCTTTTTACTATCCACAACTTTAGAAAAATCAATTTCAATAGGTCTCCAACAATGCAAACATTTATTTTGACATCCAAGCCATGGAGACATTTGACAACATAGATGACTTTTAATTCCATAAAACTTTTCTTTATAACAAATCCCTTTATCAACTAAAGATTTCTGTGTCCATCTACATATTTTAACAACACTATTTTTTCCAACAAATCTATGCCCTTGTTTCTCTAAAACTTTTTTTATGTTTTTCATGAAGATAGAGAAGAAATCTATTTTAAAAACCTATTCAAAAAATCATTTTAATCATAAAAATCCCTCTTCTCCTAAATTTCTTAAGACACTCTTAATTTCATCAATAACCTTTTGTTGTGTTTTCTTATCAGACATCATGACAAATTTTATTAAAAGATCTTTTAATTCTTCAGATTTCAAAAGTTTTATTTTAAATCCATCAACAATAAAATAAAATCGATAAGATTTATATCTTAATTCTTTAATTAAAATCCTCCCAACACAACTAACTGGTTTTCCTTTTTTAGGAGAATCCTTAAGAGAGTACATTAATTTAATAATTTTAATAGATTCTTTTTTGAATTTTTTATTAATTTCTTCTTCTAATTTTTTTGTTATTATCACCCTTGCCATCTTTTTTTAGCATTTGACAGGGCTTCATCTATTTTAATGCAATCTTCTTCACTCATTAATAAATCTTGCAATTGTCTCTCTTTTGCACTTTCAAGTAAACGCAAAATTATTTCTGTATAAGTTTCTCCTTTATTCCCAAATTCTTGAATATCCTCCTTTAAAGGTTTTGGTATAGCAATAGTTGTAGTTTCCATTTTTATAACAGTTATAATAATTATAATAATTATAGTTTATAAAGATTTTGGTGGTTTTGAATTGGAATGCCCCTGTCGAGATAAGGTGGGCATGGAAATGATTGTTAAAAAAATATTCATACTAGGAGTAAATAATCAAATGATTGTTTATTTTCTTCTAAAATTAAGATATTGTGTGTAATTTCTTTTTTGTACTATCTAAATAAATTATAGCGAATAAATTCCCGATTAGGTTTTTGCTCTAATAGAAACTAGAACCTGTCCATAATCTCCTTGTTTCCTATCATAACTTGAAAGATATTCTTCTGGAAAAATATCAACATTAAAACTCCTTCCTTTCTCATCTGCAAGTTGTAATATACGGGGGCTCCATTTTCTAAATTCTTGTAATCCATTAACAAGTCCTTTCTTGCCATTAAAAACCTTTGAATAGGCTGTTCCTTCATCATAAATCAAATCACCTTCTTCTAAAAATAATAATTGCGTATTATCTCCTATTAATGAAGTAATTGCCGGATGTGGAATATTTCCTCCTATCTTAAGATTAGCATACTCTCTTTTTTCATGATGAACTCCAATTGATAGAAAATGAGCTCCTGCAATCAAACTTGGAAATCCTTTTTCATCAATCAAGGTATTGACATTAGGAATTTTCATATCTACTCCTGAAGATTCTGGATGTTTTAATCTTCCTTCAAATCTCATTTGTTTTGCTATTAATATGTTTTCTAAATTGGCTTCATCAATAACTTTGCATAAGTTTCTATAATAACTAAATTCTCCTTCAACAACAATAATAGGTAAATCCATATGGGGTAAAGCAAGTCTTGAAAATTCTTCATAAAGAGATAGTGGATGGCACCTTTCAAATTCTTTTTCAAAATCACCTGATGTTCCACAACCTGGAAATGGATTTTTATTTTGAGTTTGTAGATATCTAAATGCAATTTCTTTAATTCTTTTATGATTAGAACTTACAGCACTATCTAAATCCGTACCTCCATCAATTGTTTTCTTACAAAGGGCTGAAAATATTTCTATAGGTCCTACTGGACCAGGCCCTAAAAATAATGAATAATTCATATTGAATTATAAAAATAACCCCCATTTTATTTTTATTATCCTTTGACTTCCTAATCTTATTTCTTCTTGTTTCTTCAAATCCATTTTATTATTTTATCACAGAACTCTTTTTCCCTTTAGGATTAACTATCTACTCTAACATATACTTTTAAGTCTTTCTATAGGGCAAACAATCAGATGTTTATTTAGTAAATTTACTGCATAAATACTCCTAGTTTTTTAGAGGGTAGATTATTTTCTTAAGCTGTATAGATTATCTAAAATATCTTAATTGTCTAAATGCTCCTGCTGAGCATCAAAACATCGCACTAAACCAACCTAACATCAAAACCAACAAAGCACCTAAAATTAAATAAGTAGCTAACTTAAACATAATTTGAGCAAACTTCTCACTACCTGTAATGGCCCAAATACTTAACATAAACATTCTTCCTCCATCAAAAATAGCAACAGGCCACATATTAATTAAAGCAACACTTAAATTAATTAAAGCCAGCCACCAAATTAAATTATAAATAAAAACAATTAAATCAATATTAAATCTTGGTTCATAAAAAGTAGCAGGTTTTTTGAAAAAATTAAACATATCTGCAACTGTTCCTAAAACTTTTTGATTTGTGTTCATAAACCCAATTCCAATAACAGCCTTTTTTTTAACCTCAATATTCTCATTTCCACTTTTTAAACTATAGAACTCTCCTTCTAATCCTTCATACTGATTTGAATCCTCAGCTAATATAATTTCATACTCTAATCTTTCTCCTTTCCCTTTAACATCTTTTGTAATAATCTTAACTTTATCACCAACATCATAATCTTTTAATATTAATGCTAAATCATCATGATCTGTAATCTTAATACCATTAATCTCAATAATAGCTCCCCTTAAACCAGCATTAATAGCAGGCAAATCTTCATACAATGCAACTTTTTCTAAATCTTCTTCTAAACTTTTTTCTAATTGAACCTTAAAATTTTCAATAGAAATATAATATGTTTTTCCATCTGCAACAATCTTAGTTAATTCCAAGGTATTCCCATTACCTCCTAAAATTAAATCATCACTAAGATTGTTCTCTTTAATTATATTTAATAAACCTTGAGCAGAAGCATCATTTACAACTTTTCCACCAACCATATTAATAGAGTTAATATTAACTATCCCAGGAGTATAAGTATTAAATATTGCACCAGCAGGAATATATGTTAAAACAAAAAATACAGATAATAATAAAAAAAACAAAATAGCTAATATAAGATTAGTAAAAACACCTGCAGATAAAATAGCAATTTGTTGATATTTTGATTTTTTCTCCATTTGTTTTTCATCAGGTTCAACAAATGCAGCTAAAAAAGGACCTAAAAAACCAAAACCAGTTGTTAAAATTTTAACATTATATAGACGAGCAATTATTCCATGAGCAAATTCATGAAAAATAGCAATAACTGCAATTGCAATAATCCAATAAGTAAAATAAAAAGGAGGTAAAAAATCAATTTTAAAAGCTTCAGGTAAATAAGGGATTAAGGGCATTAATGGAGGAATTTTAATTGCTTTAACAATTTCCGGAACAAAAAGATAAATATAAACTAATTTATATAAAAAATACATCATACTTGCCATAAGCAAATATCCACAAACAACTCCAATAAAACCTAAAACAGAGAGGGTCTTTTTATATTTTTCTCCAACATAATTAATAAATTTTACACCAACCTGAGTTCTATAAAGATACATAATTCCTTCTCTTTTTAAATTCTTTTTTCGTTTCCACAAAAAAATCCCAACACCTAAACTAAATATTATTAAAAAAGTTATATCATATATGTAAAAGCTCATTTTAATCTCCTCTTGTTTTTATTACTAGATAATCTTGATTTATAAATATAAGTATTTTAATTTAATATCTTAAATCCTATTCATTATTAATTACATAAAAATACTCTTACTTCTTCCTCACAGGTCTAAACGCCCTCTTCAAACATTTTCTACATCTAATCTTACCTTCAATAATTTTACGAGGATCTGCCCTAATTTTAGACTTGCAATTCTTGCAGACAAACATGTTTTTATACAATCTTGCTTGCGTTACTGGTAATTTTGTTGCCATTTTAAAATATATAAAAAACCTTTTTTAAATCTTCCTCTTAATTATTTTAGCTCCTTCAACATCCCAATACTCTACTTGATCTCCTTCTTTTAAATCTTCTTTTAATTCTTCAGGAATAACTATCTCTAATGTTTCAAAACTTTCTAAATCCATAACACTTGCTTTATCACTTGAAATGGATAATAATTGTGCTTTATTTTTATTAATCAAAGGAACATCTAATCTATCATGCCCACTCATTGCAAAAACCTTTTTTTTACCATCAATAATCCCAATAGCTTCAATCCTGCATTTAGCATGCCCATGCTTTCCTGTTTTTGAAATATCATTAGAACGAACAATACAAGCCACATCATCAACAATAATTGCACTTCCTTGTCTAGCCTCTGTTGCATTAATTAATTTAAATGCCATGTTTAATAAATTAAAAATGTGTTTATAAAACTTTGGTAAATTTATCCAATAGAAAATTAAGTTCTATAAAATTCTCTTACAGCTTGAGTTATTTTCTCCAAACCTTCCTCCTCTGATCTATAAAATATACTTGGATGTTTTTTTAAATCAAACTCACTTGTAACTTCAATTTGAGAATCTTGTCTATAAAAATAAATTCTTGGTTTTTTTGATTCCATGGCACACCCTCCCACTAATCCCATTATAAAAGAAGGAAGCCCATCAGGCAAAAGAAGTGAAGGAGTTTCTGCATCAAATAAAATCAAATCACAAAAAGGTACAATCCTTCTTCTCATTATTTCAATAAGCTGGCTCCCAGACCATTGATTCTTCTTTTTTTCATAACCTCCAGTTATTCCTCTACCTTCTAATTCTCGATTTATTCCTTCATTAATAGGAGAACCACTTAAAACACTTCCCCCCTTCTAACATTTTTCCATAAGTTTCTTGAAACAATTCTTCCTTTGTTAAATTTCTTTTTATTTCTTTATGTGGAAGAAATAATCTTTTTCTTAAGTCTATTAATGAATCTGCAATTTGTCCATAAAAATCAAATCTTTCTCCATTTGTTTCACATCTTTCATAAGGAGCTGCTAAAACAACTTCAAATCTTGAATTATAATCCTCTCTTGACATTTGTTCATCAACCATCTTAAAACAAATTTTAAATCCTATAAAAAGATTATTATTCCCAATTATAAATATTCCAATAATCTTTTAAACCCTTATTTCAGTCTTTAATCATGGAAAAAAACAAAATCCAAAAAAATGATTTTATTGAAATAGAATTTACAGGAAAAGACCCAGATAATCAGATTTTTGATACAACAAATCCAGAAGAAGCAAAACAAATAGGAATACAAAATCCAGAACAAATAAAATCTATGATAATCTCTGCTGGAAATCAAATGCTTTTAAAAGGTTTAGATGAAGCAATTTTAGATAAAGAACTAAACAAAGAATATAAAATACATCTTGAATCAGAACAAGCTTTTGGAAAAAGAAACCCCCAACTAATGAAAACTTATCCATTATCAGCTTTTAAAAAAAGAGAAATAAATCCTTATCCAGGATTAGTCCTTCAACTTGACAACAATATTGCAAAAGTTATCTCTGTTTCAGGAGGAAGAGTAATGATTGATTTTAATAATCCTTTAGCAGGAAAAGAAGTTGATTACACCTTTAAAATAACAAAGAAAATCACAAATGACAATGAAAAAATAAATGCCCTTCAGGATTTCTTTTTTAAACAAAGATTTGATTTTAATATTAAAGAAGATGAGAAAACAAAATCTAAAAAAATTGTTTTTAAAGATGAAAAAATTAAACCCCTCGTTGAAATGATGGCTCAAAAATTTAAAGAAATAACTGGAATGGATTTTGAGGTTGAAGAAAAGAAAGAAGAACTTAAGAATAAAGAGAATAAACAAGAAAATAAAAATAAAGAAGCTAAAGAAGAGTCTAAAAAAATTGAGGATAAAAAGGAAAACTCTAAGAAAGAAAAAGAAGAAGGAAAACAAGAAACAATAACTACAAAACAATAATTATTTTAAACTCTTAATTATTCTAAAAAATATGGAAGATAGAGATTCAAGAAGGAAATTAAGTCAAGAATTAATAAGGATGTTGGGAGAAGGAGTTAATTTTTATTTGTGTGATGATGGCAGAGTTTTACATGTTTTCGGAGGAGGTTTAACAGGAGATAAAAGATGTTTTAGACAAGAAGATTATTGGGTTTTTCATAAACAAGAAAGAGCTGGTAGCTTAAGGTGTATTTATGAAGGATCTACTAATGAACTAGTTGTTCTTCATCTAGAAATTTATGGAGAAACTCCATTATCTGTTAATGGAAAAAAATGGTATTCTGGAAGGAACTTTGAGCAACAAAAAACTTGGACAAGCAGAGATGATTTTATTATTCCTCAAGTTGCTTAATCATAAAAAAGAAGGGACTTCAAAACAACTCTAAATCATAATCTTCCAAAGTACATATTAAGATTTAACAATCTTTAAATATCAATCCCCTTTCTTTTTCAAATGGAAGAGGATTTTGAAAAACAAGATTATCTAAAAGAGGAATCAGATAATCCATGGGAAGAAACATCTGAAAAACAATCAAGTTCATCAGATGATTATTCTTATAAACCTGATAAAGAAACTTCTTCTCAACCACCCATATCTTCTTTTCCCAAGCCTTCTCCAATAACACCTGTTTCTCAACCAAGACCTTCTTTAATAATTGATAAATCATCAGAACTTTCAGAAATAGATAGAGAATTAGAAGAAATACTTAAAAAACAACATGCTAAAGTAAAAGTCTTTGGTTTAGGAGGTGCAGGAGGAAATACAATTTCAAGAATGAAAGAAATTGGAATTAAAGGGGGAGAGTTTATTGCATTAAACACAGATGCTCAAGATCTTTTATATTCAAATGCAGATTATAAGATTTTAATTGGCAGAGAATTAACAATGGGCTTAGGAGCAGGTTCAAATCCCAAAATTGGAGAAGAAGCAGCTCATGAATCAGAACAAGAAATCAAGAAAAAATTAGCAGGATGTGACATGGTTTTTATAACCTGTGGTTTGGGCGGAGGAACAGGAACAGGAGCAGCACCAGTTGTTGCTCAATTAGCAAAAAAACAAGGAGCACTAACAATAGGAGTTGTAACCTTGCCATTTACAATTGAAGGAAAAAAAAGAATTGAAAACGCAGAATATGGTTTAGAAAGATTAGAATCAATTGTTGACACTTTAATTGTAATACCAAATGATAAACTATTAGAAATTGCCCCCGAATTACCCTTACAAACTGCATTTAAAGTAGCAGATGAAATTTTAACAAATGCAGTAAAAGGAACAACAGAACTTGTAACAAAATCAGGTTTAGTTAATTTAGATTTTGCAGATGTTAAAGCAGTTATGGCTAATGGAGGAGTTTCTTTAATGGGAATGGGTGAATCAGATTCCGCTAACAGAGCTTTAGAAGCAGTTGAAAAAGCATTGTCTAATCCTCTTTTAGATGTTGATATTTCAAATGCAACAGGAGCTTTAGTTAATATTATTGGAGGGAATGATATGAGTTTAGATGAAGCTCGGGCAATTATTGCAGCAGTTGGAGACCAACTTTCTCCAGATGCTAAAATGATTTGGGGAGCTCAATTATCCCCTGAAATGGAAAAATCAATTAGAGTTATGATAATAATAACTGGTGTAAAATCAGCCCAAATTACAGGAGGAGTTTTACCTTCTGATTTACAAAAACAAGTTGAAATGGGAGATGAGTTGGGAATAGAGTTTTTGGAGTAGATGCCCTGATTGAGTGTTCATTACTTCTTAGGAATAAAGAATCAGATGGTATTATAAAGAGTAGTTCATAGATTATTTTTTTGAATCATGAACCTTGGAAAATAGAATAGAAGAGCGTAGAAAGGAATTATTTGCAATAGCTAATGCTTCCGGATTCCCAGAAGAGGGATCCAATCATGTAAAACATATATCTGGAAATTTGTTGAATGGTTTAAGTTGTGTTATTCAATTAGTTTATGAGTTTAATGATCCAAGATATGCTGAAGAGGATTTACCAATATCAGACAGAGAAATAGGTGAATATTTATTGCTCTTAGAAGAGTATGATGATTATAGGGAGGGAGAGTTTAACAATTCAAATGGTTTCTTTCCAGATATACTTGATTTTGGATCAGATCATGGTGCCCATCATTATGTTACTGAATCAAGATCAAGATTAGAAAAATAAAATCCCTCAAAACATTTAAAAACTACTCTCTCCATTTATTTTTACTAAACAAACAAAGTTTCCATACGATGTTCAACCTAAAATCATTTTCAAAACAATGCCTAAGAGTCTGGTATCTTTTGAAAAAACCAGATAAAAAAGAATTCACAACAATTTCAAAAGTTTCTGCAATTGGATTAGGCTTAGTAGGTTTAATTGGTTTTGCAATAGCATTAGTAATGGAATTTTTCAGATTATCATAACATTTATAAACCCTAAATTTTAAATAATCTTATGGCTTCTATAATAGTTATTAATTAGCTGGAGCCCAATAGTAAAAATAAACAAACTGCAAATCAATCTTAGGAAATACAAAAATGATATTTATAATAAAAGTAACAACAAATAAAGAAGACAGAGCATTAGAATTAATCTCTGACAAAATCCATAAGAAAGAATTGCAAGTATACTCTTTAGCACGTCCTCATGGGCTTAGAGGTTATATTTTCTTAGAAGCAGAAGACAGAGATTCTGCAGAAGAAGCAGCTTATAATTTACCTTATGTTAAAGGAATTATTGGTAAAACAGTTTCTTATGATGAAATTAAAAACATGTTAGAACCTGTTTTAGAAGAAATTAATATTGAAAAAGGAGATATTGTAGAGATTATCGGAGAACCATTTAAAAAAGAAAAAGCAAAAGTAATCAGAATTGATAAATCAAAAGGAGAAGCAGTTGTTACTTTATTGGCAGCAGTTGTTCCAATTCCTGTAACAGTAAAATTAGATAATATAAAAGTTATAAGAAGAGAAAAAGAAGAAACAGAAGAATCAGATTCTAAACCAACAGGTGAAATAGAAGAAGAAACAATTCCATTAGGAACAGACGAACCAAAAATAAACAATGAATATCAAGAACCAACAGGAGGATTAATCCCAGATGATTATTAAAAATCATCAGTTAAATTTATATAATCCATAATTAATCTTTTTAAAATCAACAAACAAAATGAAAATAAAACCAATAAGTAAAATAGAAGATAATCAACTGAAAGGAGCTAACTTAGGAAAGGTGACCCTTTAAGGAAGGTTGACTTATTAAGGAAACCGAGGTTTCCTTACGATTTCATACGAAAATGAAAATAAAACTTTTAATCGACGGAGGAGACATGAAACCAGGACCAACAGTTGCTCAGCAATTAGGTCCAATGGGGATAAACATAGGAAAAGTTATTTCAGATGTAAATGAAGCAACAAAAGAATTTAAAGGAATGAAAGTTCCTGTTGAACTTGATGTTAATGAAAAAACAAAAGAATTCACAGTTCATACTTCTTCACCACCTACTTCAGAATTATTAAAAAAAGAACTTAACTTAGAAAAAGGCTCTAACAAACACGCAGAAATAAAAGTTGGAAATGCTTCTATAGAAGAAGTAATTAAAATTGCAAAAATAAAACATCCAAATATGCTTGAAAAAAATTTAAAAGCAGCGGTTAAATCAATTCTAGGAACCTGTGCTTCAATTGGAATCTTAGTTGAAAACAAAAATCCTAATGAATTAATTCAAGATGTTAATAAAGGAAAATTTGACAAAGAAATTTCAGAAGAAAAAACAGAAACCTCTCCTGAAAAAAGAAAAGAATTAAGCGATTATTATGCAGAAATTAAAGCAGCTCAAGATACTAAATTAGCAGAAAAACAAAAACAAGTTGAAGAAGCTGCTGCTAAAGCAGCAGAAAAAGATGGAAAAAAGGAGAAAAACCAACTGAAGGAGAAGCTAAACCTGCTGAAACAATTGTGAAACCTACTGAAGAAAAAAAAGAAGAAAAAAAATAAAAGAGTTTTAACAATAACTTTATAAACAAAATTATACCCTTATTTTTATTAATATGGGGCATTGGGGAAGTCTGGTTATCCTTCGAGCTTTGGGAGTTCGCGTCCCAGGTTCAAATCCTGGATGCCCCATTTTAAATAGAAACATTTAAAATATATTATCTGTCAATAATAAAATATTAAAAAATTAATATACCAAAAACAAAGAAAATCAAAAAAGATTTTCTAGCTTTCATTCCGACAAAATCAAAGATTTTGTGGACCAGAAAAACTATATAAGTTTTTCTTGGTTTTGAAAGCATTGGTTCACAAAAATGAAAACAAAAAAAGTAAAAGCAGCAGGAAGATTTGGAGTAAGATATGGGAAAAGAGTTAGAACTAAAATAGCAGAAATAGAGTCTCACCAAAGAAAAAAACAAAGTTGTATTTTTTGCAATGGAACAGCAAAAAGACTTTCAAAAGGAATTTGGCAATGTAAAAAATGCAATAAAAAATTTGCAGGACATGCTTATTACTTGCCTAAGAAGGAAGAATAAAATTCACACAAAACCAAAAACTTAAAAACCCTCAATTCTCCTTATTTTCATAATCAAATAAATAACAACCCAAGGTTGCTAACAAGGAAAGTGACTGATTAAAGGATGGTTGACTTGTCAAGGAAACCTTGGTTTCCTTACGATCATACAAATGGCAACATACAAATGTTTTAAATGTGGAAAAAAAATAACAAGCACAGCTTTAAAAAAAAGATTTCTCTGCCCTAATTGCAGGTATAAGATTTTTTACAAACCAAGAAAACAAGTTGTTAAAATAAAAGCTATTTAAATCAAATAGATTTATAAACTAAATAAAGATAATTAATAATTCAAAAACAATTCAAAATGCCAGAACTAGACAAACAAACACAAGAAAAAATTCAAGAACTACAGAGTTATGAACAAACCATTCATGCTATGCTTATGCAAAAACAAGCTTTTCAAATGGAATTAACAGAAACAGAAAATGCATTAAATGAAATAACAAAATCCAAAGATGATGTTTTCAAACTTATTGGAAACATAATGATAAAATCAGATAAAGACAAAATTGAACAAGAATTAAAAAAGAAACAAGAACTTCTTAAACTAAGATTAAAATCAATAGAGTCTCAAGAAAAAGATTTATCAAAACAAGCAGAAGAACTTAAAAAAGAAGTCATGAAAAAGATAAAATAATTCTAAAGATTTAAAAATAACAATATAATAATTCTTTTAAATGGAAACTCTTCAACAAATCTTGGAATCCAATGAAATAGTATTTTTAGATACAAGTGCAAAAGGAGGACCCTCTGATGGGCGGAAAGGGTTTCTTAAAATTCTTAGGGCTTGTCAAAGATATAAATATATTAATCCTGAGGTGATACAGCAAGAATCAGAAGCAATAACTAATTTTATGTCTGCTCTTCAACATCCATCATCAAGAACAATTGAACAGGTAACAAAAGAAATATATTTTTTTAAAGATAAAATAAACGATCAAATAAATAGGCTCTCAAAACAAAAAGTAGAAGAGGATTTAGGAAGAGATAATCAACAAGCACTCAATGAACTTTATCAAAAAGTAAAATTAGTTTCTCAAACTTCTAAAAAAAATGAATGGAATACTCAAAATCCAGGGTACGCTTTATTATCAGAAATGATTATTTTGTTAAATCAAAAATTATATCCCAGAAAAGATTCAAGGGAAAATAGAGTAAATAGAAATCAAGGAAAACTCAAAATACCTCCTAATCTTAAAACAGATGAAAGATTAGTTGCAGCAGCTTATTATTGCTCTCTATCATTAGATAAAATTGCAGTAGTTGCTAGAGATAATGATTTTGCTAATTTATTCTCAGAATCTTACCCTTTATTAGGTTCAGGTGTTTTTTTACCTTATAACAATAATTTTAGATGTGTAGTTAAATCTCATCTTCCTGAATTATACAAATTAGCACGTGGGGGCAATTATAAAAAAATTAAGATTAGGGCCCGTAAAAATCCCTTTCCTGATTCTTTTACTCTCATTAATAATCACTCGGCATCAGATGAAACAAGAAGAAAAATATTAGAATTATGGCAAGATTTTAATTCAACCCCTTAAATTAACTCTCATTCCATCACAACAAAAACACCACAGAAATCTTTATAAACTTCATAGCTTAATTCTTATTTATGGTATTTGAAAGTATAAAAAGAGCATTCTCAGGAGATGATGAACCAGAATATATTGAGATTGATTTAGGAAAAGAAATGAAAAAAGCAAAAGTTATGGTAAGACCTTTTATTTTAAAAAGTTTTGAAGACGTTAATGAAATTCTCAATTCTTTAAGAGAAGGTTATACTATTGCAGTAATTGATATAAAACCATTAAGAGCAAAAGACATAATTGAATTAAAAAGAGCTATTTCAAAAATCAAAAAAACAGCAGATGCTTTAGAAGGTTCAATTGCAGGTTTTGGAGAAAACATTATTTTAGTAACACCTCAATTTGCAGACATTCACAAGCCTGTTCATTCAAGACCAATTTCTAAAGATGTTGGGAGAGAGTGAAATTAGGAAAGTTAATAAACCTCAATTAATTTCTAATAAAATAAATATACTCCCAATCCTAGCAACAATTTTTGGGTTAGTTAATGGTTTTTCTCCAATCCCTCAAGCTATTAAAATTTTTAAGAGAAAAAGTGCTAAAGACATTTCTATATTTTCTTATTCTTTAGCTTTTCTAGGAGTTTTTATATGGCTTCTTTATGGAATCCAGCTAAACAAATTACCTATTATAATGGCAAACTCTGCAGGAACCATAACTTTATCTATTATTATAATTGGATGGTTCTTTTATGGAAGATAAATAAGGGTACCCTACAAAACCCTTATATATAATAGCTATATTCTAATTCCATGACAAAACAACCAAAAACCCTATTCATTCAAGCAAAACAGAAAAACCTAAACATAACTCTATCAAAAGCAGAATTAAAAAAACTTCCTAAAAAAATTCTCCTATTATATAGTATACAATACAAACCCTTAGCAGAATCAATCAAAACCCAATTACAAAAATCCAAAATCAAAATACAAAAATTCCAGCAAGTCCTAGGATGCTCTAAAATAAGCAATCCTAATAAACTTCCTATTCTCCTAATAAGTACGGGAAGATTCCATGCACAAAATCTTTATCTCCAAGCCCCTATTATATATATATTAGAAAATAATAAAATAATCCAAATTCCTCAATCAGAGATTAGTGAAATAAAAACCAAAAGAAAAACAGCTCTTCTTAAGTTTCTCTCAGCAGATAATTTAGGAATATTGGTTTCAACAAAACTAGGCCAGGAAAACTTAAAAAAAGCACTAAAAATAAAGCAAAAAATTGAGAAAAAACCAAACAATCAAAAAAAGGTTTATCTCTTTATTTCAAATAATATAGGTATAAATCAATTTGAAAACTTTAATATAGATTCATGGATAAATACAGCCTGTCCTGGATTAATCGTCGACAATCCTTGCATAATTAATTATGATGAATTGCCAAACACATAAATTTTACTACTCATCACAAACAATTTTTTTTATATTCTAAAAAACAATAATCTTTAAAAACCTGTTATAACTTCAAAATTATAACAATGACAAAAAAAATATTTGCAGGATGTTTATTAACAGCAATTTTGCTAACTTTTTCTTTAGTAATGGTTAGTGCTGCATCTTTAGATATTCCAGCAAGTTCAATTTATATTCCTACATCAGTTAATCATGATGGCGGTTCTTTTCAAATTACTTTTGATTTAGTAAATTCAGGAACCTCTGCAGCTATTTCATGGAACACTATAATGAGTGAAAATGTTGCAACTTTTACTTTTTCTGATAATGCAATTGAAGATGGAAGTGTAACACCAATTACAAAAACAATAACCGCTACTGGAACTTTTGCTTCTAATCAAAACGGAGATTTTAGAGGAACAATAACTGCAACTCCAAGTGGAGCAGGAAATCCTAAAAGTCTTGTTTTTTCAATACCAATTGTTGATGCTCCTTCTCTTTCAATTTCAGACACATCAATTTCTGAAGCAGGCACTCAAGCAACTATAACAATAAAAAACAATGGGAATGTAAATTTTCCTACAGTTAATATAAATATTCCAAATATTGAAGGAGCTGATTTTACTTATCCTTCATCAATATCAAATTTAAATGCAGGACAATCAAAACCAATAACAATAGATGTAGTAACTTCATCTTCTTTAAACATAGGTCCAAATATAGCATCAATAACAGCAACTTCTGATACCACAACAGCACAAGGTGAATTAACAATAGAAAAAAACTTTTGCAAATATGGAGAACAAGGAACAGATTTAGAAATTACAGATGTAAAAATAGATAATAATGATGGGGATGATGAAGAATGGAGTCCTCTTGATAAAATAACAATAGAAGTTGAAGTATCAAATAATAATGGAGATGATAAATTAAAAGATATTATGGTAGAGTTAGGTTTATTTAATTCAGAAGGAAAAAACATTGTTAAAGATTTAGATGATTTAGATAATGAAGAAATTGATCTAGGAAGTATTAAAAGTGATGATGAGGATATAGCAGTATTTACTTTTACAATACCTGCTGATTTTGAATCTGAAAACTATAAACTTGTTATAAAAGCTTATAGTGATGATTTAGGAGAAGACCAACTTTGTGTTGCACAAAACTCTGATTTTGATAATGATTATTATCAAACAATAGATGGAATAAGAGAAGAAGATGAAGAAAAACATGTAATCTTTGATAATATAAAAATCTCACCTTCAATTGCTCAATGTGGTGAAAGAGTTCAACTTACAGGGGAAATTTTCAATATTGGAGATTATGATTATGAAGGTCAAGTTAAAGTAACTCTTTTCAATAATGAATTAAGTCTTAATTTAGAAGAAATAGTAAGGCAAGACTTAGACCAAGGAGATTCAGAAGTTGTTGAATTTGAATTTGACATTCCAGCAGGAGCACTTGAAAAACTTTATACTTTAGAATTTAGAACATATTATGATTACGATGAAGATGATGATACTTATGATATTGTTTCAGATGACAAATTTATTTCAACATTAAGAATTGAAGGAAATTGTATGCAAGAAGCACAAGGAGCACAAATAACAGCAGAACTTGATTCTGAAACACCTGAAGTAATTGCAGGAAAACAAGTAATAATTAATGCAAATCTAAAAAATACAGGAGATGCAGAAACAACTTATACTGTTTCAGTTTCTGGAAATACTGCATGGTCAAACTTAGTTTCATTAGACCCTCAGATTTTTTCATTAGCTGCAGGAGAATCTAAAGAAGTAAATATTGTATTAAGCATAAATGAAGGAATAGAAGGGGATAAGGAATTTACAATCAAAGCATCATATGATAATCAAGAAACAGAGAAAAAGGTTATCCTTACAATAACAGGTGAATCAGAACAACAATTAGGTTCAGCTGTGGAACATATAAGAAATAACTGGTTTATTTACTTAATAATTTTGATTAATATAATATTAATCATAGCAATAATATTAGTAATAAGAAGTATGGTTGCACCAAGACCAATGTAAATTACTAAAATTATTTTTTCTTTTTTATTATGTTTAAGGTAATTTATTAATATGTTTTGTTACATTGAGGTTGAACCACATAATTTATTATTTAATATTTTTAAATTTGATTGTTAGAAAATAGAAGGATATTAACGTGGAATAACAACTTCTTCCCCTGTTTCTTCATCCCTTTTAATTTCAAGCATTCCTTCATCAACCATTTGTTCAAGTAAATCTTTTGCCCAGCCTTCGGGGTTAAATGGTCTTGGAATAATCATATCAACACTTTGCCAATCTAAATTTATCTTAGCAGTGGCATAACCTGTTCCAATACATTCACTAGCTGAATATTCTCCAACCCAAATTCCATTTTCTTTTTTTCTAAGATTATATTAGATTACATTTCTATTTCTTGTATATCTTTTATTAAAAATTAATTCAACAGGACTTATCTCCCCAGTAATTTCAGACATTCCATAACAATCAACTAAAGAGCCATTAAAAGGCATAGCAAATACATTTTCTCTTGGTTCATTTGAACCCTGTTTTTACAGAAAAAAATCCTTCAAAATATTTAGCTTGATATGGTGTGTGCCTTTCGACAAATAAACCACTTAAACTATAAACATCACTTTTCTCGGTCGCCATAATATAAATAATAATTTGTTTCTTTTTAAGTATTATTATAATCTAGAAAACATACACCCTCAAAAAATCAAACTCCTACCATCCTCCCATTAATTATTTAAACAAACTTTCTTTATCATATCTATGAAAAAAAAGAGAAAAACCAACCTCAACAAATTATTAAAAAACAAAACCTTCTTAATCCCAATAAGATACTTAACACTTCTTGCCTTAATGTTCACCTTGCCTTTAATTTATAAGATATTCACTCCTTTAACAATTTATCCAACAGCAACTTTATTAAAATTATTCTATAATGTAACAATTGATAATTCATTTATAGTAATAAACTCTACAACCCTTATTCAGATAATTCCTGCTTGTATTGCAGGCTCTGCATACCTCTTACTTTTAATTCTAAACCTCACAGTTCCAATGGACATTAAAAAAAGAATTTACTCTATTTTTCTATCTTTCACAATGCTCCTCATTCTAAATATCTTAAGAATATTCATTCTTTCAATACTTTACTACAACAACATGCCTATTTTTGACCTTACCCATAAATTATTCTGGTATTTCCTAAGCACAATTTTTATAATAACAATATGGTTTTTAATAACAAAGATTTTTTCAGTAAAACAAATCCCTGTTTATTCTGATATAAAACACCTTCTAAAAAACATCCATTAATCTTTAAATATATCAAAACTTTAAATAAATTATGGACAGAGATCAAATCTTAATAGCAACATCATCAATGTTAGCTTTTTCAACTTTTTTAGGAGTTTTAATCGCACTTATATATTATGCTTATCAAATACTTCAAATTAATCTATTAGAAGCACTCACAATAATTAACATTTATATACTTGCGAATCTCTCATTTTTATATTATTTAACAAGAAAATTAAAATGAAACAAAAAAAATTAAAAAATAAAAAAACATCTTTAATTAATTTTATAAAAGAATTCTGGCCCCTGTTCTTAATTTTGCTTTTAATTTATATTTTAGTAATATTAATGAAACCCAGATAATCAATTTTATATTCTTACATTAAAAATATAAAAAACAAATAATCATACATCTTCCACATCCCCATTCTTTTTTCTACTCCCCCCTTTAATATCCATTCCATTAATCCCACATCTTCCCTAATCTCTCAACATAATTTTTTCATATTTCCTAACAACAATCACTAATAAAATCCCTCCTAAAAAAAGAATAAACATAATTCCAATATCTATCACATTTAATTCAAAACTTATTTCATAAATTTTTTTCAAAGGAATACCTAAAGCTCCAATAACAAGTCCAAGAAGAAAATAAAGAGTCTTGCACTTATCTTTTCTAAAAAGAAATGAAATAGTCCTTGAAATAATTAAAGCTCCTAATCCTGCTCCTAAAACAAACATAATAAAATAATTTAGATTACTAGAAAGATTATGTAAAACATTAATCATAAATTCATACAATCCCATTATTAATAATATAAATGCTCCTGAAATTCCAGGCAAAAACATAGCACTAATTGCAAAAAAACCTCCAATAAAAACATATTTCAAACTTGGAACAACATTCACAGGAGCTAATAAACAAAACAAAACACCTGCAAAAAAACCTAAAACCCCTAATAAAATATTTTTCCAATTATGGTTTTTAATATTTTCAAAAATTATAAAACAAGACACTAAAATCAATCCAATAAAAAAACATAAAGTATAACTAAAATAATTATCTAAAAGAAATTTAATAATTCTTGAACCTAAAAATATAGCACTAAAAATACCCAATAATAAAACAATCAAAAAACCTAAATCTAATTTTTTAATGTCTTCTCTCAAATCCTTATATCTTCCCTTACCAATTAAAAATTTAAACAAATCATAAATTAATTTAAAAGAAAAACTTTTTACAGCATTTATTAATCTTAAATAAATTCCAGTTATAAAAGCAATTGTTCCTCCTGAAATTCCAGGAATTAAATCACAAATCCCCATTAATACTCCTTTTAAAAATAATAAAATTTTATCTTTCATTTACTTCTAAAGAAATTTCTATTTAAAAACTTTTAATTTTTATTAAATTATAATAATTTGCAAAATGATAAAGTAATCTAATAATCTCCCTCCAATTTCTTTAACTCCTCTTGATCTTTTTTAAATTTTTCTCTTGCTTCTCCTAATTTTCTTTTTCTATCTCTTAAAAAATCTAATTCTTCTTTTGCTTCATTAATTTTTCTTTCAGCATTTTCAAGTTTTTGTTCATAATCCTCATCCTTCAAGGAGCCTCTATCACTTAATTTTGTAACTTTAAAATTCCTTTCTTTTTTAATTTTTTTCCTAATTATAAATACTATTAAAATAAAAACACCAATGATAAAAACTCCTTCAATTATATAATAAATAGTTTTTGAATTAGATAAATTTTTTATTTTTCCAATAACAGCTCCAGTTAGTAATCCCTCATCCTCTTGAATCTCTTCTTCAACAATTTCATTTTCATTCTCTTCCTTAATTTCTACTTCAGATTCATTAACAACCTCTTCAGTAATATTCTCTTCTAAAACTATCTCTTCAACAATTCCGGTTATTAATTCAATTTCTCCTGGAATAAGATTTATATTAATTATCCCTGCTTCAGTAGAAACACCTTCAAATTTTTTATTATTTATAATTCTTGTTCCATCTTTTTTTAAAGTAAGAAACAAATCAATTTCCATTACCTCAATATCGCAATCAAAACTTATCTCTCCTGTTCCTGTATCTTGATTTGCTTTACTTTCTAAGGATTTTAATTTTCCTGCTTCTACTATTCTGTAATCATACTTATGTCCTGACAAGGTTTTTATATTAATATCTAAAGCAGAAACTAGCTGAAAAGAAAATAATATTAAAACTAAAATAACTACCAGTTCTTTTTTCATTTATTTTTCCTCTTTTTTCCTCTTTTTTAAAGAATTTTTTATTTATAAACTTTTTTATTTTCAATTTCTTCAATTAATAATGTATTACTTCTGTTTTTTCTTCAAATTCTTTAGGTCTTTCAAAATTAACTTGGTCTTCAACATCTCTTCCTCTAAAATTATCTAATGCTTTTTTTAAAACCTCAACTTTATCTAAAGCTTCCCAAGTAAAATCAGCATCATTTCTTCCAAAATGTCCATAAGAAGCTGTTTTTTTATAAATCGGTCTTTTAAGATTTAAATTTGCAATTATTGCTTTGGGTCTTAAATCAAAATTATTATAAACTAATTGAGAGATTTTTTCTTCAGGAATTTTATTTGTTCCAAAACATTCAACATTTATTGATGTTGGTTTTGAAACACCAATAGCATAACTTAATGCAACCTCACATTTATCAGCTAATCCAGCAGCAACAATATTTTTAGCAACCCAACGAGCAGCATAAGCAGCACTTCTATCTACTTTTGAAGGATCTTTTCCAGAAAAAGCACCGCCCCCATGTCTTCCAATACCTCCATAGGTATCAACAATAATTTTTCTTCCAGTTAATCCAGCATCACCTTCAGGACCTCCAATAACAAATCTTCCAGTTGCATTAATATAAACTCTTGTTTCTTCATCAATATACTCTTTACAAATTGGTTTAACAACCTTTTCTAAAATCTCATTTTTTAAAACTTCTTCAGAAATATCATCAACATGTTGTTGTGCAATTACAACAGCACTAATTCTTTTTGGTTTTCCATCTTCATACTCTACACTAACCTGAGATTTACCATCAGGCCCTAATCCTCTAATAATTCCAGTCTTACGAACAATTGATAATCTTTGAGTAAGTTTATGTGCAAGAACAATTGGCAAAGGCATTAATTCTTCTGTTTCATTACAAGCATACCCATACATCATCCCCTGGTCTCCTGCTCCTTGCTCTTTATCTTCCCCTTGACCTTCACTAACTCCTTGACTTATATCAGCACTTTGTTCTTTAATACTAATCCAAATACCAGCATCATCAACATCCATTCCAAATCTTGGATCAGTATAACCAATCTCTTTTAATGTTTGTTTTGCAATTCTTCGAGCATCAAAAAAAGCATTTGTTTTAATTTCTCCAGAAATCATAAGACTTCCAGTAGTTATCATACACTCAACACCTGCTCTTGAATCAGGATCTTGAGCAATTAAATTATCTAAAATAGCATCGCTGATTTGATCACAAACTTTATCAGGATGTCCCTCAGTTACAGATTCAGATGTTATAGTAAAATTTTTCATTCTCTTTCTAAATATTAATAAATTTTTCCCTTTTTAAATAAAATTATTCTCAAAAATATATCTTAGAGAAAGAGATTTTGTTTTAATCTCTACAAACTTTTGTTTCAATTCCTGCAAACAATTTCAATCTCTACAAAAAGTTTCAACACTTACAAACAATTTCAATCTCTACAAAAAGTTTCAACCCTTGCAAACCATTAAATCAATTTCAATTTTTCCAGAACCAAAAGAACTAACAGGGGTTGGTTGATTCCCTCCTACAACACTACTGCAATTTTCAAAATTTCCATTTTCAAAACTAAGAATTTCTTCTCGTGCATTTGCATCATCATCATATGAATAATAAATATCAAGTTTATATGCTTTATTTGGAGATTCATCACTAACTTCTAAACCTTTATCAATAATATTTTTAAATTCATATTCTAAAACTTCACAAACATTTCTCCCACCCAAACACTCTCGATAATTCCCACTTTTATCTTTATAACACTCTTTAACTAAATCTTGCAGTTCTCTGTATTGTGGAACATAATTAATTGCACAATCAGTTGTATGATACATACTTGCCCCTAAAAGATTTGATATTTCTATACTTGTCTGTTTATTAAATTCTCCCCTCCCAATAGTTAATGAAAGAAAAATAACTCCAATTATACTTACAATTAAAACAATTAAAACAAACCCGGCTATTTCATGTTGTGATTTTTTATTTAATTTTTTTCTCATTATCCTTCCACCCCTTTTAACTCAGTTCCACCTATTAATTTAGCAAGTTCACATTTATCAAATGTATATCCATTTTCATACTCTTTTCTACAAAGAGCAATAAAACTTGAAATAGCTCTTTCATTATCTACATTTTTATCATAAACAATAAATAAATCACAATCAGGATAATTAGCAAAATTACATTCAACTAATTCATTTTCACTTTTTCCAAAACCTCGGAAAGTAATAACTTTTAAACTACTAAATGGCCAGAAGTTTTCATAACTCTTTCTTCCAACTAATGAAATCAATTTATCACCATCAACACAATTTGTTTTAGATGCAACACAACTAAATTCAGGAGAATCAGCTAAATTTGTTACAGATGATAAAGTTCTTTCTTCTGCAATTCTTGTAGCATCTTCATGAATATTCATATACATAAGAGTCAATACAAACATTCCAACTAATATGAAAAATAAAAAAACAGCCACTAGCATAAATGCCATTTCCTGAATTTTTAATTGACCTTTCTTTAAAAATTCAGGGACCAAAAATTTTCTAAAATTTTTGTGGACTTGGATTTTCAGCCGACCTTTTTTCAAAATCATTTTAATACAAACTGCAACCAGATTTTGCCCTCCTGTTTATTGAATCAATATCTTCTATTTTTTCATAAAGCATAATCAAATCTCTTGAATTCTCAATCTCTCCAATAACACTTGCCAACTTTGGACCAAGCTGAGCCCCACACTCTTTTCTTTCAATAATTTTAATTTTATCAAGGTAAATTTTTCCCAACTCATTAAACTTATTTTTAATTCTTTTAATATTACATTCATAAATATCAGGTGAAGAAAAAATAGCCCCATAAATTAAATCCCCAATATAAAAAACCCTTGTCCCTTGTTTTTGAACATAACCCTCTTCTTCAAAAACTTTTATATCACATTCTCTTCCAATATCAAAACAAACATTAATTCCCTCGCATCTTTCAGATTCATTTGGAAAATGAATCGTCTCTAAATTTAATCCTTCAAGATTCTCTTTAATCTCTTCAGGAGAATCATAAAAACAATAAGTATCAGAATCAGGCAAAACAATAACAATGTCTGTAATTTTAAATGGCATAAAAAAAGGTTTTGTAAAAACATAAAGTTTTTTACCCTCAATAATCTCATTTGTAAAAACATATTTATTCTTTATACTAACTCCTCCTCCTTTTTCCCCATACTCTTCTCCAAAAGTCTGTTCTGAAAAAGCAATTGTTTGTTTTCCAAAAGGCTGATTAGATAAATAATCACAAGTAAAATAAAATTTAGATTGTTTTTTAAAACCAATTTCATAAGCTTTTCCAGAGGCCAATCCAGTTTCCAATGGATCAAATAAAGAAATCAAACTTGCAGCAGTCTCAGTATAAATTGTTTTTTCACTTGTCTGGATAAATTTGCTTGCTCCATAAATTGCAAGAAACAAAATAAATACTCCTGTAATAATTGCAAAAATCCAATTAAAAGACATTGCAATTGCTTTTTTCTTTTTCATTCATCACCTCTCAATACCAACAAATCTATTATTCAATTTTTTTCCAACCTTAATGTTTATTCTTCCCCTATCAACTGCAATGCAATAAGGATTTTCAAACATTGTTATATCTTCAATATCTAAATGCTCTATATTTTTATATGGCATTTCACAAGACTCTCCAGTTGGATAAAAAAACATATTTGCATTTTTTCCTTCATAAAGACTTATACTTCTCCATATTTCATCGTTATTAATATTTCCAATAAAACTTTTAGATAAATCAGCAAAACAAACATACATTATTCCAGATGGTAAAAGTCCTTTAAACACATGCGAGTCAGTTTGCGAATTCCATGATTTTTTAACATCAGCTTCTAAATCATCTATAAAAAGTCCAACCTTAGCACATCCTTGAGCTTTAAGAAAACTATTAATAACAATAATTGCAATAAAAATAAAAAACACAATTAAGATTATTGAAAATATAACCCCAAATGATAATCCTAAAATTTGCTGTCCTTTTTTATTTTTCTCAAACTTTTCCCAAAACCTCTTTTTTATTTTCATAATATACAGAGAAAAAAAGTATTAATAAATGTTTAGATAATGTTAAGTTCTAGTTGCTAACTTAACTTACCAAGACCAACCCTCTTATCTTCTGATTTTATAACATATAATTTTTTACCCTATCAATTAAAAATAAAAATTAGGTTAGACTTGTCTTCCCAATTTTTTAATTATTCTATTTTAATATTAAATCAAACCCCTAAATATTCTTGAGCCCAAGATTCTCCAAATGTATCTCTTGCAAATTGCCTTGTTCTTGAATCTGTCAAACTTTCAAAAGTTTTAAGTGCTTGGCCCCTGTTTCCAGTTTGTCTAATATGAACATCCATAGATCTTTCAAGACTAAATGCTAAAAATTCTTTAAATTCTTCTCCCCGAACACTATTCCAATAATTTCTATCCCTGTTTTTAATTGCATTTCCAAGAGCCATAGAAGACACCATAGCTTCTGGAATATTCATACTCTCTCTTTTATTCATTTCAAGAGACGCAATTCCACCATTAGTATATGCAGTTAGCTCATCCAGAACATATAAAGGTTCATTATTCCAATCTTTAGCTTGGCTTACAAGATACAAATTATAAAAAGAATTTCCTTTCATATTTTCTGGAACATAATCTCTTACATCACTCAATTTAATGCCTGGCTCTTTTAAAACAACATACTCTCCATTTAATAAATAAAAAGCATTTACATTTCCAGTTCCACCATATTTATTCCTTATTGCACTATTAATTCCATGAGTTGTTTCATGAACTGTTGTAACAGAATCATAATCTTCATATGTACTACCAAGACCATATCTTTCTTTTGTATATCTAACATCTTGAAGAGAAGAAAAACTTTCAGGATTTTTTAAAGACATAAACCTTAATTTTTCCCCTATCACTACTTTTCTAAGTTCATCAATTGCCTTTATTCTTTCTTCCCCATTTTCAATTCCAAGAATTTTTAATTGAGTATTAGGGCTAGCTTTTAATAATTTCTCCCTATATTCTTTATCTAATGAATAAAACACAGATTTTGATAAAGCTTCTTTCCCCTCCTCTTTACTACTTGCATAAAACTCCTTATCAAAAACAAATAAATCAACAATATCCACCTCAACATCTTTCCCTTTGATATTATAAGTATGCTTAAGACCTTTACCCTCAGAATCTAAACTAATTAAATGAAAATCAGGTGAAGTCAAATCTTCTCTTTTTGAAATTCCAATAAGAGGTCTTTCATTTTCTTTCCAATAATAATATAATTTATTACTTGATATTACAGCATACTCTCCTTTAGCCTCAATCACAGGAATTTCTTCAGTTCCCTTATCCTCAATTTTAATAAGATTTTTTCCATAAAGTGCCTGTATGATAAATCTATCATTATCCTCTTTTTCAATACCTCCAATACTTCCATCAATAAGTTCAACACTAGCACTCATTTTTCCTTTAGGAGAACCCATTATAAATTTTTCTTTATTCCCAATATAAATAAAAGGCCACTCTTTTCCAACTTCCTTTATTGCATCTTCATCAAACAAAACATAAGTTTTATAATCTTGATTAGGCCATGCTCCAATTTTAAGATTATCTATCACTGCTTTTGTTACATAAAATTCTCCTAATTTTGTGTCAAAA
>Ga0265594_1000117_pt1 | contig 64076 bp, 54 predicted proteins | sample saktaG_11_FD_190147 | JGI IMG/M metagenome (GOLD analysis project Ga0265594, IMG submission 190147) | Saline water microbial communities from Sakinaw Lake, British Columbia, Canada - sak_2011_5_24_80m | ecosystem: Environmental > Aquatic > Non-marine Saline and Alkaline > Saline ...
TCACTTAACGTTGTAAAAATAATCAAAATTTTAAACCTAAAAATAATGTATAATAAAAAGAGCATTAATTTTGTCCACTTGAAAGAATATACTCTAAAAAAGCATTAAAAATGTCCTTTATACCTGATTTTCATATAACAGAATTTATGATTTAACATAGGATTTTTAAAATTTTAGGAAACTTTGAAAACTTTTTTTAAAAAAAAGTTTTTTTTTGTTTATTTTTATATATCTTTGCAGCCATTATGGAAAAAGAACTTTTAGACATACTAAAAAAAGTAAGTATTTTTTATCAAAAGTATGGTATAAAAAGTGTAACAATGGATGATGTTGCAAAAGAATTAGGCATCTCTAAAAAAACACTATATCAATATGTTAAAGATAAAGCTGATTTAGTTGAGAAAGTTATAATGCTTAAAATAAAAGCTGAGCAAAAAATATCTCAGGAATTTATAAATAACAAAAAAATAAATGTCATTGAAAAAGCTATTCAGGTGCATAAATTTGCAAATGAACAACTCAAAAATTTTAATTTTTCAATAGAATATGACTTAAAAAAATATTATCCTGATTTATATAAGAAAATTCAGGAAATAAGAAGAAAAGATATGTATGAATCTATGTTGAAAAATATGGAAAAAGGCAAAAAAGAAGGATTATACCGCAAAGATTTGAATACAGAACTAATAGCAAAACTTCAGGTCTATAGAGCAGAAAACATTTTAGATAATGGTATGTTTTCAAAAAAAGATTTTACCATAGAAACTTTCAAAGAAGTATTTACTTATCATATCAAAGGCATTGCAAGCGATAAAGGAATTAAATATTTTGAAGAAAAATTAAAAGAAGTAAAATAAGAATAAGAATAAAATTTGAACTTGAAACTCGGAATTTTAAATATTGTACTATTTAGTGCTTGTACGAAAACTATAAATTTTTGAAGTGTCTGATAAGAAAGCGACAAGAACGAGGCTTGCGAAGGTTTTAAATTTAGGAGTTTACTAAAGTAATCGACTAAATTTAAAAACAAGCGTAACGAAATTATTAGCGTTTTCTTACAGACACTATATACCAACAATTTGTAATACCAACAAAAATAGGGATATAATTAATTAATTAATAGAAATGAAAATGAAAATAATTTTTATAAGTGTTTTTTGCTTGCTTGTTTTATCGTTACAAGCACAAGAGCCATTGAAGTTGTCATTAGATAGTGCTGTAATCTATGCTATTGCGCACAACAAAACATTGATTAATTCAAGATTTGCTGTTGATAAATCAGCTAAAAAAATTAAGGAAACAATAGCACAGGGCTTGCCACAAATTAGTGCTTCTTTAGATTATTCGAACTTTTTAGGAGCTGAGGCAGCACTTCAAATAAATCCTTTAGCACCACCTATTGCCATTGAATTTAATCCGACAAGTAATTTCAAGGCAAGTGCAAATCAATTGATATTCAGTGGTAATTTTATTGTTGGAGTTCAACTTGTAAAACTGGCAAAAACAATAACAGAACAAAGCTACAAAAAAGACGAACTCAATGTAAAAGAACAAACTATACAGGCTTATTATGCAGTATTGGTTAGTAAGCAAATATTGGAGATATTAAAAGAAAATAAAAAAAATGCTAATACTATTTATGAAAAAACCAATAATATGGCTAATGCTGGTTTAATTGAAGAAACCGATGCCAAAAAGCTTTCAGTAATGGTAACGTCACTTGACAATGCTGTGAAATCAACAGAAAGGCAATTAGAACTGGCATACAACCTGTTGCGGTTGCAATTGGGATTAGATACAGATATACCAATTAAACTTTCTTCAACGATTGATGAAATCTTTCAAAAAAATATTGTTCAATACTTGGTAGTTGACAGTTTTAATATTCAAAATAATATTGATTATCAACTGGTTTCTATGCAAGGTGAGATTATGAAAAAACAAATTTTAATACAAAAAACTAATTATTTACCCACCCTTGTTGGTTACTATTCGCATACCGAAAAAATTAAAACAGCACATTTTGATATGACACCAAAAGATGTAATTGGTTTATCTTTAAGCATACCTATATTTTCAAGTGGCATTAGATCGGCAAAATTAAGCCAGGCAAAAATTGATTATGATATAAGTAATAATACTAAAGAATTATTAACACAACAGTTGTCAATGGCACAGAAACAACTTAGGTTTAACTATAAAAATTTTTTTGAGCAATATCAAAACCAAAAAAATAATGTAGATATTGCAAAAGAAGTACTCGATAAAATGCAACTAAAATATCAGCAAGGTGTGGTTTCCATTCTTGAACTTACTAGTGCCAATAACGATTATCTTAAAGCAGAATCAGATTATACAGGCACTTTACTTCAATTATTAAATGCCGATTTAGCATTACGAAAAATTAATAACAACCTTTAAAAAACAGAAAATATGAAATCAATAAAAATTTTGGCTTTGTCTTTAATGACAGGAATATTAATCATGGGCTCATCGTGTACTTCAAAAAAGGATAATAAAGCAGAAAAAAATCAATCTGACATAAAACAATCTGTGCCGGTAAAAACAATGATAGTCAAGCAGGAGTTAATAACTCGTAACATTGATTATACGGCAACATTAATTCCTTTCAAAGAAGTTTATCTTGCTCCGGCTGCTCCCGGGAAAATAGAAAAAATTAATGTTGAAATTGGGAACCGCGTTTCTAAAGGACAAGTAATAGCAATAATGGATAGCACTAACATGGAATCTGCACGCATCAACTTATTAAACCTGGAAACCAATTTTAAACGTTTAGAAGCACTTAAAAAAACAAATAGTATTGCGGACCAACAATATGATCAAGTTAAAACCGCCTATGATGCTGCAAAAGTAAGTTATCAGTTCCTTGTCGATAATACTCAGTTAAAAGCACCTTTTACTGGTATAATTTCAGGTAAATATTTTGAAAATGGAGAAAATTTTTCCGGTGCACCTAACACACAAGTCGGTAAATCGGCTATTGTTACCATCGTGCAAATTAATCAACTTAAAGCCCTTATAGGAATTTCAGCTAGTTATTTTCCTTTGATTACTAAAGGAATGAAAGCTGATGTAAAATCAGAAATATATCCTGACTTAACATTTAAAGGAGAAATTTTCAGGATATATCCAACTATTGATAATACTACAAAAACTTTTACAGCAGAAGTACAAATTAAAAACTATCATTTGAAATTACGTCCCGGCATGTTTTCAAAAATACAACTTAATCTTTGTAAGGGCAATGCGATTCTGATTCCATCTATTGCTCTCATTAAGCAAACAGGTACCAATGATATGTACGTGTTCGTAAATAAGAATAATGTAGCTATTAAAACACAGGTAAAAACAGGACGTATGTTTGACGATAAAATTGAGATTTTAGAAGGGGTTATAGCTGGCGATGAAATAATTGTTGTAGGTCAGAACAAACTCGAAAATCAATCGTCTATAATAATTAAATAATTAATTGAACTTTAAAAATACAAAGTATGAGCATATATAGTACCGCTGTCAAAAAACCTATTAGTACAATCATGATATGTATTGGGGTTGTAATTTTTGGGATTTATTCATACCTTAATTTACCTGTGGATTTTTTCCCAAAAATGGATCCGCCTTTTATTTCTGTGTTTACCTATTATCCTGGAGCTAACGCTGCTGATGTGGAACAAAATATATCTAGAAAACTGGAAGACGGTTTTGGCTCGCTTACGAATCTTAAAAAGATAACATCCAGTTCAAAAGATAATATATCTGTTGTTTCTTTAGAATTTGAATGGGGAGCTAACTTAGATGAGGCAACCAACGAAGTTAGAGATGCAGTAGGTATGGCAGAACGAAACTTGCCTGAGGATGTAGAAAGTCCTACTATTTTTAAAATGAGTACAAGTATGATTCCTGTAATTATGTTTACTATTACTTCTACTGAAAGTTATGCAGGGATTAAAGATATTTTGGATAAAAAACTTATTCAACCTCTTAACCGCATTGATGGTGTTGGAAATATTATTCAGATGGGCGCACCAGTAAGGGCTGTCATGGTTGATGTGGACCCAAGAAAATTAGATGCTTATAACTTAACGGTCGAACAAATAGCAGGAATATTGGCAGCCAATAACCTTAATTTACCCTCCGGTAATCTTGAAATGGGGAAATCAGATTTACCACTCAGATTGCAAGGAGAATTTGAAAATAGCGATATTGTTAAAAATATAATCATTAGAAATTTCAATGGAAAAACAGTATATCTTAAAGATATAGCAACTGTACGAGATAGTTTAAAAGACATCAAATCCTATGAACGGGCAAATGGAGGAAAAAATGTTCGTATAATGATTCAAAAACAATCTGATGCCAATACAGTAACTGTAGCTAACAAAATAAAGGAAAAACTTGAACAGATTAAGAAAACACTGCCTCCTGATGTAAAAGTTGAGATACTTATGGATTCATCGACTAATACAATTGATTCAATAAATAATCTATCTGAAACATTAATTTACGCATTGATATTTGTTGTAATTGTTGTGTTATTTTTTCTGGGACGTTGGCGTGCAACATTTATCATATCCCTTTCAATACCGATTTCTCTTATTGCAGGATTTATATATATGTATTTATCAGGAGGAACTATCAATATCATCACACTTTCATCACTTTCCATTGCCATTGGTATGGTAGTTGACGACTCTATTGTAGTACTCGAAAATATTACTAAAAAACTGGAACGTGGTGGTTTCGCCCGCGAAGCAGCTATTTACGGTACAAATGAAGTAAGTTTGGCTGTTATTGCATCAACGCTTACCATTATTGCTGTTTTTCTTCCCTTAACCATGTTAGGAGGTATAACCGGAATTCTTTTCAAACCGCTTGGTTGGGTTGTAACTATTGCTGTTGCCACGTCGGTTATTGTTTCGCTAACATTAACACCAGTGTTAGCATCTAAAATGCTTAAAACTAAAAATCCTGATAAAAAAAATATCGGGGGCAAATTTTATTGGTTTTCACATAATATTCTCGAAAAATTAGATAATGGATTCGGAAAAATACTTTCGTGGGCAGTCGGTCATCGTTGGACAGTAATTGGTATTGCAACCATTGTATTTATCTCATCCATGTTTCTTATTAAGTTAATTGGTTCTGAATTTATGCCAAGTTCGGATAATGATAGAATATCAGCCCAAGTAAAACTTGCACAAGGTGTAAAACTTGACGAAACAATATTAACGGCTAAGTATTTGGATTCTGTCTTTATTAACAAATATTCTGAAATAGAAATAGTTTCAACAAGTGCCGGCACAGGCGATGAAAGTAGTTTAGCAGCTATTTTTTCAGAAACGGGAAATTATATTATTAACTACACTTTTAAAATGAAACCTCGGAAAGAACGCAACAAAGATATTTTTCAAGTTGCCAATGAAATGCGAAAAGACATAGAAAAATTGCCTGAAGTTGAAAAATATTATGTTGATCCGGGCAGTTCTCGTGGGTCAGCTAGTATGGGTATGGGAGGTAATAATCTGGAAGTAAAAGTATTTGGAAACAATTTTGATGAAACAAATATTATCTCTGAAAAAATTGCTCAGGCATTGAAGGGAATAAAAGGGACAAAAGATATTTTAATAAGTCGCGATAAAGAAAAAGCTGAATTGCAATTGATTTTGGATAATAAAAAAATGACTTCTTTCGGATTAAATACTGCTACTGTTGCCAGTGCAATACGTAATAGAATAACAGGTGTTACTGCTACAAAATATAAGGAAAGCGGAAATGAATATGATGTAATTATTCGTTATGATGAAAAATTCAGACAATCGACCGAAGACATTGCTAACATTAGTATTGCGACCCCGCAAGGTAAAATGATCAAATTGGGTGAAATTTCCAAATTAAAACGTTTTTATTCTCCACCAAACATTGAAAGAGAGAATAAAGTTCGTGTAGTAACTGTTTCATCAGCACTTTCAGGCTCCGATATAGGTACAGTAAAAGCAGCTCTTGAAAAAGAAATTGCAAAAATGGATATACCTAAGGATGTTGCAATAGATTTCGGTGGTAGCGTAGAAAATATGCAGGATTCGTTTAAAAGTTTGTACATGTTAATATTCCTTGTGCTAATTTTAGTTTATATTGTGATGGCTTCGCAATTCGAATCATTGAGCAAACCTTTCATTATCATGTTTTCCATCCCGTTTGCCTTTACAGGAGTGTTTTTATCCTTGTATATTTTTAATTCTACTATTAATGTCATTTCATTAATTGGTGCGGTTATGTTAATTGGAATAGTTGTAAAAAACGGTATCATTTTGGTTGACTATACTAATTTGCTGGTTAACAGAGGCTATTCATTAAAGCAATCTGTTGTTTCTGCGGGTCGTTCACGATTGAGACCCGTTTTAATGACATCTTTAACAATGATTCTTGCAATGATGCCGATGATATTTTTAAGCGGAAGCGGTTCTGAAATGTGGAGACCTATGGCTATTGCTATTTTTGGTGGTCTAACTTTTTCAACAATAGTAACATTAGTTTTAATTCCTACTATTTACACCATTTTTGGCGTAGGTAAAATAAAAAAAGAACGTAAAGCAATTTTAATAACAAAAAAATAATAAAACAATGAAAGCAGTATTTATTTCGTATAATCAATCACTCACGGAAATGGTTCGGGAAATATTAGGCAAACTATCCATTCGGGGCTATACACAATGGACTGATATAAAAGGTCAGGGAACATACAAAGGTGAACCGCATGAGGGAACCCATACCTGGCCTGAATTGAATAATGCACATTTAATAATTGTTGAAGACGAAAAAATACCGATTTTACTTGAAAGGCTACAATTATTAAACAAGGAAGCAGAAGAGCAGGGTTTAAGAGCGTTTGTTTGGAATATAGAAAATTCTATATAGAGTTTGTTCATATTGCAGGAATGTATTGCAATATATCTTTGCTTATGATAAAAAATTCAATAATTTTGAGTTTTTAGACAAACTGCCCTTGGGTGCAATTGTAACGAGCAACCGTGCTGAAACTAATTGACTGACCAATTCGACAGAATGAAATATATTGAAATTGTAACTTTTTGGAAACTCCCTTTTTGTTTTTTTTCAACCCTCTTTATTGTTTGTGGTAGTGTTCATTCAGTTACGCACTAAAAAATATTTTCTTTGAGAATGTTTTTTTTATTGAAAATCCAAAATAAATTCGTATTTTTGCAGATTAAATTTTGTTATAATGGATACATTGTTTGGTAAAGAATTTAGATATGTAAATGGGAATTTGATGAAAGAAAATTCCGGCAATTTATTGGATCAATATTTTACTAATAAAGAATTGGCTAAATCTTTGTATCAAAAAACTTATGATTTTATCATACAATATGAAACAAATATTGATGATTATATTTGGTTAGAGCCAAGTGTTGGAGAAGGTTGTTTTTTTGATTTATTACCAGAAAATAAAAAACTTGGAGTTGATATTAGTCCGTTAGGAAACGATATTATAAAATCCGATTATTTGAAATTTAATTTACCAAACGAAAAACTGATTGTAATCGGAAATCCGCCATTTGGACATAGGGGTGTTATGGCTTTGAATTTCATAAATCATTCTCAGAAAGCCGAATATGTATGTTTTATACTTCCAATGTTTTTTGAAAGTAAGGGAAAAGGTTCAATAAAATATAGAGTGAAAGGATTTAATTTAATCCATTCAGAAATACTACCTAAAAACTCTTTTTATGTGCCAACAACACAAAAAACTGTTGATGTAAAATGTGTATTTCAAATTTGGAGTAAAAACCATAAACTTGAAAATGAGGAATTTAGTTGGTACAATAACCGACATAAAGAGCCATTTGGCGATATTTTGAAAGTTTATACTGTTTCTTTGGCAAAAAAGCGAGAATGTGGTAAAAAATGGATTTTTGATAGAAAAGCGGATTTTTATATTTCCTCGACTTTTCATAATAAAATTTCGATTGTATATTCATTTGACGAAGTAAAATATAAATCAGGCGTGGCAATCGTTTTTACAACTGAAAATGAAACAATTAAAAATACTGTAAAACAAATACTTGAAACAACAGATTGGAAAAAATACGCAAGTTTGGCAACCAACTCGTGTTATCATATCGGTAAATCAAATATATTTCATGTTTTACAAGATAATGCTGATAAATTAACAAATCAAAAACAACAAATATTATGTTGAATGTAAACGAGTTAGAAACAAAGTTGAAAGATATCATTGATCGTAAGCATCAAGAATTGAATCTTGGAAGAAATTATAATCAAAAGTTCTCAAAAATTAGAGATTTTGAAGGCAATGCTATTGGGCAAATAGGTGAAGAATTTGCCAAAACCATTGTTGAGGAATTTGTCGAAATAATTGATGACGTCATTATTCACAACGAATATGATATTCAAACAAAAAAAGGCATTTTGTTTGAAGTCAAAACAGCACGAAAAGGCAGAGGAAACAATACTTTTCAGTTCAATGGTATAAATCCGAACTACAATTATAACTATCTGTTGTGTTTGGGAATTTGTGAAGATTCTATTCATTTTAGAATTTTCTCGAAAAGTGATGTGTCTTACCACCACATAGATAGAAAATTCTACATAAAACAAGACGAATTTGAAAAGCAATTAGTACAAATGAACCCTCAAAATCAAGTCAATTACAAACTAACATTGAATATCAGAGATTTATATGATGTTTCATTGCTTGAAGAAAAATTAAAATCTATATTGAATTGAACACCAGCACCCAACAGGCGTTTGCTGTCAGTGGCGGTTCAGTGCTTCGTATGATAGTGAGGTGCATATTGAAACCTTTGTTCTTCGTGGAAAAGTCAGTGCTAAATATCGCCATCGAAAAGCAACTGCCCATCCGTCAGAATGTCTAAAAACAATAAAAAATTCAATAATTTCGAGTTTTTAGACAAACTGCCGTTACAAATCATATTTTTCAATTGTTTCTTTTGTTGGTTCTCCTTTTTCGTTCCATCCGCGTATAGTGTAATATTTTTGGATAATTGATTTAAAGAAATTTTTGTCAAGCATTTTATCTCTCATAAATCCTGATAATGATTTTTCTTTAAAGAATCTTTCAGGCAAAGTATCATCAGTATAATTTCTTCCATTTCGTATATTATATCTGCGAGCTAAGTTTGTTATCCTTGCTCCAATTTTTTTCAAAGATTCAGGTGTATAGTTAAATCCTGTTGCTGCATTTAATAACGGTGCTAATCTGTCAAAGCCATAAGGAACAAAGTCGCATATTACAAGGCAATTGCGTGTATTTACTTCGTCCAGTCCGTCTGCAACTGTTACTGGTATATCTTCTATTTTAAAACTTTCTCCCATTTCTGCTTCTGTGCACCATAGTCGTGTATGGCTGGCAAAGTCAGCAACAGACATAGCAACACCCATTGTGAGAGCGCCCTTTGGATTAACACCGGATATTTCCATACCATATATATTTACAGCAAATTCTTCACTTGCTTTTCCTATTTTTTGTGATGCTATACGTGTTCCGTCAGAGAATATTTTTCCAATTCCTTTTTTGCTTGCCATAAGGTTTAAAAGTTCTCTTTGAGCCAAAGCATTGCCCCATTCTAATTTCAGTCCGTCCCAGTCGTCAACAAGATTTTTTTCATAACATTCCATTGCAAAAGAGCATGTGATGCCGGCACTTATAGTATCCATACCAAGGTCGTTACATATTTCGTTTGCCAGTGCAACATCTTTTATGTTTGATATCATACATCCTGAGCCAAAAAATGCTGTTGTTTCATATTCAGGACCTTCAATTTTATGGTTGTCCCATGTAGCAAATTTAGAGCATTGTATTGCACAGTTATAGCAACTTGTATTTTTCCAGTTTAGCTCTTTTCGTGTTGTTTCAGAACTGATTTTTTCAAATTCGTCAAACTGACATAACTGAAAATTTTTTGTTGGCAGAAATTCATATTCCTGACCACTGCGTATGCATTTCATAGTTCCTTTTTCACGGCGGAATTGGACACCATCATTATTTAAAATGTCTTTTGTGAGTTGTTTGTTTAATTTATCAAATTTCTCTTCGTCATAATATTTTACAGGGTTCTCTCCGTCAACAACTACTGCTTTTAAATTTTTAGAGCCCATAACAGATCCTACGCCACCTCTTCCAAATTGTCTGTCTTTATCAATGCCAATACATGCGATTTTTGAAAGATTTTCGCCAGCAGGTCCTATTGCTGCCACTCTGGGATTTTTCCATTGATGTTTTTCTTTTAATTTATCGTTAGTATAATATATTCCTTTTCCCCATAGATTTGAAGCATCATTGATTTCTACTTTTTCGTTTGTTAAATATATATATACCGGCTTTTTAGATTTTCCTGTAATAATGATATAATCATATCCGGCAGCTTTAATACGTGGACCAAAGTTGCCTCCGCAATGACAATCCTGTATTGAATTTGTAAGAGGCGATTTAGTAACCAGACAAGTCCGTGCACTTGTCTGGATTTTGGTTCCTGTAAAAGGACCATTAATAAATATCAAAGGATTTTCCGGTCCAAGTGGCTCGGGATTAGGAGCTATCTTATCAAGTATAGCAAAACCTAAGCCCTTGCCTCCAATATATTTTTCTAAAAGATATTTATCAGTATTTTTAATTTCATATTTCCCTGTTGAAAGGTTAATATGTATCCATTTATTTGTATATGACATAATATTTTTTTTATTTATGATTGATAATTGTTAATTGATAATTGTTGATTGTTGATTGTTGATTGTTAATTGTTAATTGTTGATTGTTGATTGATGACTGTTGATTGTTGATTGTTATTTATTTATTTATTTATTTGTGCTGTTTTTCTTCCAACCCGACAGGTCGCGCAGCACCTGTTGGGTTTAAAACAGAAAAATCTTTTTTTTATAAGAAATTTAAATATATACCCAACAGGAGGGACACAACCTGTCGGGTATTCATGCCTAATAACAATTACATAAGAATTTAGCAACCATTTTGTCTATTAAGCCTATTTAAATAAAAATAAATACCACACGATACAATCGTGCGGTAGCGGGGTCAATTATAAATTGTCAATCGTCAATTATAAATTGTCAATTAGTTGTTTATTTTAATAAGGTCTGTAAGTATAGAAAATCCTGTCTCTGTTTTTCCTGCGCCGGCACCAACAATAGTAACATCACCAAGCAAGTCGGTAGTAAGTGTTATAGCATTAGTTGCACCCATAATTCCTGCAAGAGGATGGCTCATATCAATCATTTCAGGTGCTACTGATGCTGTAATTTTATTGTTTTCTTTTTTTACCGAACCTATCAGTTTCCATCTGGCGTTTTGTTTTTTTGCTTTATTAATATCATCAATAGATATGTCTGTAATACCTTTACAATATACGTCGGAAATTTTAAGAGGTGTTCCCATAACAACATTAGCGAGTATAGTAACTTTTGCACGTGCATCATATCCCTGAACATCGCCTGTTGGGTCTGCTTCGGCATATCCAAGTTCCTGTGCTTTTTTTAATGCGTCATTATAACTCATTCCTGCTTCCATTTGAGTAAGAATATAATTTGTTGTTCCGTTTAAGATACCACGGGCAGAGGATATCTCACATCCTGCAAGTGGTGATTCAGTTAGATTTAATACAGGAGTTCCGCTCATAACAGTTCCTTCAATCATAAATTTAACATTGTTTTTATCTGCTAATTTTTTCATCTCAGAATATGCAATAGCAGCAGGTCCTTTATTACTTGTTACTATATGTTTTCCTGATTCAAAAGCTGCTTTGCAATGACTAATGGCAGGTTCTCCTGTTTTAAGATCAGTATATGCAAGTTCACAAACAACAGTTGCATTACTTTTTTTGATAAGTGTAATATTATCCCAGTCAGTTAAGTCCTTTGTAAATTTTTTCTTTTGTTTTGCTTCATTGAGCATTTGAGTAATGTCAAGTCCGTTAGGATTATATACATTTCCATAAATAAAATCAGCAACAGCTACAATATCAAAATCATAATCATATTTTTCTTTTAAATAAGTTCTTTTTTTTAATAATATTTCTGTTACTCCTTGGCCTACTGTGCCAAATCCTATAATTGCTATTTTTTGTTTCATTGTATTTTTTTTAAGTTAATTAATTTTTTATTTATTTAGTAAAAATGTTTAAGTATTGCTAAAATAATTGTAAAGATTGTAATAATTGTAAAGATTATTTTTTCGTTTTTCTGCTTTCAAAATTCTTCAGGTATCAGGCAATTGCCTGATTAGTAATTTGTTGCGACAATTCGTCACCTAATTTTTTTAGTCATAATTTTTCTAATTATTTCAATTTTTTAATCATTTAAACAAAGCATTATATATCAGTTCATCTATTATTCATAAATAATTTATCTATACTTAACTATTCCAATTTTTAACACAAGCAGATAGTCGTTTTACAGCTTCTGTTAATTGTTCTTGTGAGCCATAAGAAAAGTTAAGTCGCATATGATTTTTTTCTATGTTTTCACCATAAAATTGTTCTCCAGGGACAAAAGCAACTTTATATTTAGTTGTTGCCTGAATAAATAATTTTTCAGTATCAATATAATCGGGGACTGTAGCCCAAAGAAAGAGTCCTCCTTCTGGTTTTGTCCATGTAACGCCTGTTTGTTTTGGAAAATATTTTTCCATAGTTTTAAGAAAAAGATTAAGTTTTTGGCTGTAGTAGTTTCTGCATTTTTTCAGATGTTTTTCCAAATCCATTTCTTCAAGGAAAGCAGTACATAAGTCCTGATTATATTTTGGTGTATTAAGCACATTTCCTTCTTTAATATTAGTCATTTTTTCTATTACCTCTTTTGGTCCAATACTAAATCCTACACGTGGTCCGGGGCAGAATAATTTTGAAAAAGTATAAAGTCCAATTACATTACCGCCTTTTCTTTTTTGGTCTAATTCAAATATAGAAGGCACAGTTTTGCCACAATATCGCAGGTCGCGATATGGACTATCTTCTACAACAGGGATATTAAATTCATAACTCAAATCTAACAGTGCTTCTCTTTTTTCCAGACACATTGTTATTCCTGTAGGATTTTGGAAGTCAGGGACTACATAGATAAATTTAGGCATTTTATTTTGAGCTTTTAGCTCTGTAAGTTTTTTTCTAAAACCATTAATATTTGAGCCGTCTTTTTCAATATCAACGCCGACAAATTCAGGTCGCTCCATTCTAAATGCGACTATAGCTCCTGCAAATGTAGGACGGTCAACCATAACAGTATCATTGTTATTGAGAAATAGTCGTCCTAACAAGTCAAGCCCGTGTTGTCCGGATGAAGTAATCAGAATATTTTCTTTTGATACATTTATATTATCTCTTTTCAGAAATTTTATTATTGCTTTTATAAGAGTTGATTCTCCCGGAATAGTGGAATATTGCATAATCCTATCTATATCTGTATTTAACAGTTTTTCAGATATTGTTTTAACTTCCTGTTTCTGAAACACATCAGGAGAGGGCAATCCTCCTGCAAGAGATATAATTTCAGGGTCTTCCAAATATTTTAATGTTTTTCCTATTGGATATCCTTCATAGTTTACTATATTTTTAGAATATCTTGATTCCCATTTATTTATCATAATTTTTTTTTAGTTAATATATTTTTTTTAAATTTTATTTGGACTTTTAAGCCATTGATAATATAATTTTGGTGGCATCTTTCATTTTGCAGTTTACACTTTTTTGAAACTCTGAAAGAGTTTAATTTTAAATACCACAGGTGTAACCTGTGGTATTTAACTAATCATATTAATATCAATCCTGAAAGGATTGAATAGAAAAATAATTATTATGTTAGTTTTATTCAATCAGGCAACCGCCTGATTGTAACATGACTTATTATTTCTTTAACTCCGCATTTCACCCCGTAGGTCATATGACCAACGGGGTAAATACGGAGTTATTAATATTTTTCCCCTTTGGGGGAATTCAGTAATCAAAAAAAGTGTAAACCCCGTAGGTAGTATTACCAACGGGGTAAACTACTTTTATACGGTTTTGAAAAATGCCACTTTGGTTTCATCTAAAATTCTTTTCCGAAAAAATTTGATATATCAAAATATATATTTCTCTCAATGCCGTCTGCGGTTTTAAAGGTCAAAATGTCATAGGGTTTTTTCTTATACTCATTCAGTGACTGCATTATCATTTTATATCCGGGATAGTTTTCAGTTAACCATTCATACTCAGCCATAATTGATTTTACAATTATGGCTTTTTCATAGGATGATCCATCTCGCTGCACTATTTCTTTTATTTTTGAGTTAGATTCATCACTTGATACATTTTTTGTAGAGGAACATGCCACTAAAAATGAAATACATAATAGAAATAATGCAATTTTTTTCATCTTTTTTATTTTACTATATGTTTTGTTATTATTTGGTTTATATTGTCAAATTTTTTATAAAAATTTATCAGAGTTTATAAATCAATAGTTTTAGTTTTTTTTAAAAATGTTGTAAATCAATGCATTACAAACTTCGTTCAAGAAGTATAATTTTAATATTTTTTGTATATTTAGTTACGAATAAATTTTATGTAATTTTTAATATGATTCTTTGCCAAATCTAACTTTAATTCCTTTTTTCATCATTTTTTTCCCATCTTTGGATGCTTGTAAGCTTTTGTAATATATAACATCTCCAATTTTTTCAGCATTAGCGATTCTGTCTTCTTCAGGCAAGAAATATGCTTCCATTGTATCAAAATCTCTGCTTGTTCCGTCGCTTTCATATTTGAATGTAATATTAGTTCCATTTTCCAATACTTTAAAAGCATTGTCAGTCCAGTTAAAATTAGCTATTCCGAGGTCAGGGTTAATACGAATATGAGCAGAAAGAGTAATACCTTTTATCCTACTTTCTTCAAGTTCTTTTGCACATTGAATAAATGTTTCAGCACTTAATGCATTTCCAAGATTGATTTCATAAATAGGTGAAGTCATATCATCCCGCAGATATTCATTTATAATATTTAGTATCATTCTAAACTGCATTGTATTTTGAGCAGAAAGCAGCATAGATATTTTGATATTAATATTTGGTATATCCCTGCCAAAATAACAGACAGCTACAATTGTGCTCCAGCTTGGGTTTAGGAAGAAGTTTGCACCAGTAGTCATTGCTGCACGTGTTATTCCATCAAGATAAACAAGATGATTATCATTTCCTACTTCAATACCACCAAAATTACCAAAAAATGTTCCCTGATTTTTTAATACCAACTGTGATAAATCATTATCCAAAGAAATTCTTTCAAAATTTTTGCCGGTAATTTTTTCTATTCTTTTAAATCTATGTTCGGGGCAAGGTATTCCTATTAGGTTTGTACTACAAAATTTTGAAGCTTTCATAATGTTTTCAGCCATTGCAAGAGTTGCCATCAAGTTGCCATTATAAACATAATCTTCGGTAAGTGCAACAACAGATATCATTTCGCAAGGAATAAATACCGGCTCATCAGTATTAGCACTTTTAGCAATTTTTTTCATACAATGATATATAACTCTTGCACCCTGAAAGCCGGATACCTGACTTGTAGCTGTTCCAAAATTATCATTATATGAAATATTATTTTCTTTTTCAAAATCACTAACTTTTGGGAATTGTTTTACTAATTTTTCAGCGTGTTCAATCATTTTGCTATATTCTTGTTTAGGGGCAAGAATTTTTTTGCGTGTTTCAAAGTTACGCATTTTTTCAATAGTTTTGACAATTTCTTTTGCTCCGCCATAAGATTCCTTTAATAAATCAATGGCTTTTATATCTTTATCAGATAATAATTTGAATTTCATAATTTTTCTCCTTTTATTTTTAATTTTTAACAGATAAATTTATTTATAATAATTTTATATGGTTTTTGTAAAAAAACTTTATATTACATCAATGTTCGATAAGTATTCCGACTTGTCGGAATAACTCATTTATTTATAAATATTTAGCAAATATATAAAAAAAAATAATTTCAAAATTTGTAACTGTTCAGTTTATCAGAAATATTTACCCGGTTGATATATTATCTACGAGATTAATCAGGCATTCGTCAGTAGCCGAACTTGACTGCCTGACCTGACTGGTAGTAGAGAAACAAAAACTTGTTCGGCTACTGACGAATTTTGTGTCTCTACATTTTCCGATAAATACAGTTGAAAATTCCGATAAAAGTCGGAAAATGTTCCATTGACGAAATATCAGAACTCCTAACCCTAAACTTGAATATTAACAAGTTAGAAGTTTTTGTTCGTGAAGTAGATTTGTCGTACTTTTCTGTTTTTAATTCGTAATCATGTCGTTTGACGATATTTTATCGGCTAATTTTAATTACCTCCCGACAGGTCGCGTAGCACCTGTTGGGTATATATTAAAACGCTATTCTGTTTCAAGTTCTATCTGTTTTAAATGGCAGTATATAAAGTTTTGCAAATCCCCGAACAAATTAATTATTTCTTTTCTTGGAATTAAGGTTTGTTGTAACCCAACCAATGCCTGATAGGATGAATATTTTCAATCATCGCATTTATTGGTGAATCCGGCTTTCACTGGATTCTGATGAATATAACAAATTAATTTTCTCAAATATTCCATGTCGTCAATTTCTTTTCTCCTGAAAGTTCGTTTGAACAAAGTACCGGTTCGGTTTTTTCAAAAGTTATAATGCTTTGTGTAGGTATTGAAAAAAATAGAAAAAATTTGGCTCAACGCTTTATCTATTTCCAACCCAACAGGTGCTACGCGACCTGTCGGGTGGTTGGGTCAGTGAAAAAAAAATTAATTTCAAAATTTGTAACTGTTCAGTTTATCAGAAATATTTACCTAGTTGATATATTATTTACGAGGTTAATAATTTGTTGCTGGTAGTAGTAAGAGACACAAAATTTTGTGTCTCTACATTTTTCGATAAATACAGTTGAAAATTCCGATAAAAGTCGGAAAATGTTCCATTGACGAAATATTAGGGTCTATGTTAAATGTCAGTGATTTTATTTATTGTTTTTTCTTGATTCTATCAGGATATTAAGCATTTTAATTCCACATTCAGATATTACAGTTCCTGGTCCAAAGATAGCTATTACTCCTGCGTCATATAGGAATTGATAGTCCTGTGGAGGGATAACTCCGCCAGCAACTACCATAATATCATCTCTTCCTGATTTTTTAAGTTCTTTAATAACTTGTGGTATTAATGTCTTATGTCCTGCTGCCAAACTTGATATTCCGAGTATATGAACGTCATTTTCAACAGCTTGTTGTGCTGCTTCTTTTGGCGTTTGAAACAGAGGTCCAATATCTACATCAAAGCCCATATCAGCATGTGCTGTTGCAACAACTTTTGCTCCTCTGTCATGACCATCTTGTCCCATTTTAGCAATCATTATTCTTGGTCTGCGTCCTTCTAATTTTTCAAATTCGTCGGCTAATTTTCTGGCTTTTGCAAAGCCCTTATCATTTGATATTTCCATAGAGTAAATTCCTGATATTGAACGTATACTAGCTTTATATCTACCGAATATTTTTTCGCAAGCTAATGATATTTCTCCTAATGTAGCACGTTTACGAGCTGCATCAACAGAAAGTTCTAATAAATTACCTTTTCCTGTTTTACATGCATGAGTGATATTTTCCAAAGCTTTCTGAACTTGAGCATTATTACGTTCTTGTTTTAGTTTTTTTAGTCGTGTCAGTTGTGCTTCACGCACAGCAGTGTTATCTACTTCAAGGATGTCAATAGGAGCTTCTTTTTTAAGTTTATATTTATTGATTCCTACAATAGTTTCTTTCCCGGAGTCAATACGGGCTTGTTTTCGTGCTGATGCCTCTTCTATACGCATTTTTGGTATGCCTGTTTCAATAGCTTTAGCCATACCGCCGAGTTTTTCAATTTCTTCAATTAATTTCCATGCTTTATGAGCAATTTCATTAGTTAAAAATTCAATATAATAAGAGCCGGCCCAAGGGTCAACGGATTTACATATATTGGTTTCTTTTTGCAGATATATCTGTGTATTACGTGCTATTCTTGCCGAAAAGTCAGTTGGTAAGGCAATAGCTTCGTCCAAAGCATTAGTATGAAGTGATTGAGTATGACCAAGGACTGCTGACATAGCTTCAATGCATGTTCTGGCAATGTTATTATAAGGATCTTGTGCTGTCAAGCTCCATCCTGAAGTTTGGCAATGTGTTCTCAGGGATAATGATTTTGGATTTTTAGGGTTAAACTGCTTAACAATTTTAGCCCATAACATTCTTGCTGCCCGTAATTTGGCTATTTCCATAAAATGGTTCATTCCTATGCCCCAAAAGAATGATATTCTTGGTGCAAAAGCATCAATATTTATTCCTGCTTTAATTCCTGTGCGCAGATAATCTAATCCGTCAGCTAAGGTATAAGCCAGTTCAATATCAGCAGTTGCTCCTGCTTCCTGTATATGATATCCGCTAATGCTTATAGAGTTAAATTTGGGCATTTTTTTAGAAGTAAATTCAAAAATGTCAGTAATAATTTTCATTGAAGGTAATGGTGGATATATATATGTGTTGCGGACCATAAATTCTTTTAAAATATCATTTTGAATAGTGCCAATCAGTTTTTCTACAGGAACGCCTTGTTCTTCAGCTGCAACAATATAAAAAGCCATAATAGGCAATACAGCACCGTTCATAGTCATTGACACAGACATTTTATCAAGTGGTATCTGGTCAAACAGTATTTTCATATCTAATATAGAGTCAATAGCTACGCCTGCTTTTCCTATATCACCGATAACGCGTTCATTGTCAGAGTCATAGCCGCGGTGTGTTGCCAGGTCAAAAGCAACAGATAAGCCCTTTTGTCCTGCTGCCAGGTTTCTTCTGTAAAAGGCATTTGATTCTTCAGCAGTAGAAAATCCTGCATATTGACGTATGGTCCAGGGTTTTATAACATACATTGTTGAGTAAGGTCCTCGTAAAAAAGGAGCAATGCCAGCAGCATAGTTCAGATGTTCCATTTCTTTTAAATCAGAAGCACCATAAACAGGTTTGACATTAATTTGTTCAGATGTCATCCATTGTTTTTTATTTCCGATTTTTTTCTCCCATTCGTTAAAAGGAACAGATTCTTTCAGATTAAGTTTATAATCTATATTTTTAAAATTTGGTCGCATATTATATTAGAGTATTAAATTTTATCAGGCATTCGTTCCGATAAATGTCCCGATAAATGCGGGATTTACAACGAAATTTGCAGTCAGTAGCCGAACTTGACCGCCTGATTATGTATTTATTTATGGTATAATATAGTAAACATTTTTGACAAATATACGAGTTACAAAAATTTTAATTACAAAAAAACCTGTTTGACTTAACAAACAGGTTTATCAAACAGTTTAGATATATAATTTTGTATAAATTTTATTCGGCAACAACTTCAAAAGATAGATCAACAGTTATATCTTTATATAAATCAATTTTTGCAGTATAAGTGCCTAATTTTTTAATATTTTCAGAGTCCAAAGCAATTTTTTTTCTGTCAATTTCTATATCACATTGTTTTTTAATAGCTTCAGAAATCTGGATATTATTAACAGAGCCAAAGATTTTGCCGGAAGTTCCAACTTTAGCGCCTATTTTAATAGAAACATCTTTAAGTGTTTGGACAACAGTTTGGGCTTGTTTTTTTATTTTTTCTTCTTTAAAAGCTTTTTGTTTTAAATCTTCTTTAAGAATTTTTTTATTGGTCTCTGTTGCTAAAGTAGCTATTTTTTTTGGTATAAGATAATTTCTACCATAGCCATTTTTTACATTAACAACATCATTTTTATATCCTAAATTACGGATATTTTTTTTTAAAATCACTTCCATTATATTTTCTCCTATTTTAATAAATCTCCAACATAAGGTAAAATAGCCAAATGTCTGGCTCTCTTAACAGCAACCGAGACCTTTCTTTGATATTTTAATGATGTCCCGGTAATCCTTCTTGGTAAAATTTTGCCTTGTTCATTTAAAAATTTCATAAGAAAATCAGCATTTTTATAATCTATATATTTTATACCACTTTTCTTAAAACGACAATATTTTTTCTTTTTAACATCAACTAAAACCGGTGTTAAATATCTTACATCATCTTGTGAATTTTGTGTCATTTTATTTTATAATTATTTAATTGTTTTTAAAACTTTTTTATCATCTTTCGTCAGGCGATTGCCTGATTCTCTATCTTTCTCCTTACGTGTCTTTTCAGCAAAAGCAATAGAATGTTTATCCATTTTAATTGTAAGAAAACGTAATATCTTTTCATCTCTTTTAAATTCAGATTCTAATTCTGAAATAGTATCGCCTTTAGCTTCAAATTCAATAAGATAATAAAAACCTGTTGCCTTTTTTTTGATTGGATAAGCTAACTTACGCAATCCCCAACTGTCTGTATAAATAATTTTAGAATCTTTTTCTTTTAGAATCTTTTTAAACTTATCTGCTGTTTCTTTCATCTGTTTTTCAGACAAAACCGGAGTCATAACGAAAACGGCCTCATAGTGATTTAGCATTATTCTGTATTTTGAAATTTGTTAATATTTTAATTTTTAAAAATAAAAATGCAAAGATAAAAATTTTATTCTAATTTACAAAAAAAATTATTTAATCATTTTTTTTATTTTTATTGTTGTCTGTTCATAAAGTCGCCGATAAACCGTTAAAATGGTTATTTTATATTATTAAATATCATTAATATTTTTTTTATTCGTTAAACGCTGACAGGTTTACTCAACTTTTATTTCATAACTCATAATTCATAATTCCTTTTACTTTTGCATTTTGCATTTAAATAATATTATTCAGTATATAAATATTTTATATTTAGTTTGTCAATTCTTTTAAACATTTCATAAGTTTTATTTGAATCATTTTTTCTAACCAAAAAAGTTATTTTACAATCCAGTTCAAACTTATGTGATAATTGTTTTATCTTATTGTCTTTAATGACTTTCATAACATCATTCATAGCTGCATAGTCATAGCTTATTTCATAAACATCACTTACTATTTTTGTAATTATTTCTGCATTATCAAGAGCATTTTTACTGGCAGTTCTAAATGCATTAATCAAACCCGGAATGCCTAATTTTATTCCACCGAAATAACGAACAACGACAATTAAAATATTAGTTAAATCCTTGGAACGTATTTGTCCGAATATTTGTTTACCTGCTGTGCCTGATGGTTCGCCTCCATCACTAATACGATATATTGATTTGTAAAAACCCAACTGGTAAGCAAAACAAAGATGCCTTGCATCATGATGTTTATTTTGTAAATTATCTAAATATTTTTTTACTTCTTTTTCTTTTTTTACAGGAATAGCATAAGAAATAAATCTGCTTCCCCGTGCTTTAAACAATCCTTCAGAAATCACATTAATTGTTTTATATCTATCATCAAACATTTTAAAATATATCAATATTTATGCAAAAACAAAAATACCATTTTATGTTTAAAAAAATCAGTAAATAAATAATTTTATAAGAAATTTCTCATTATCTTTGTTTTTATTTAAATTATTATGACAATAGACCTTTTTATTCCATGTTTTATTGACCAGTTTTCGCCTGAGACAGCTATAAATACAGTTAAGATTTTAGAAAAATTAAATATAAAAGTAAATTATAATATTGAACGTACCTGTTGTGGACAATTGGCTTTTAATAGTGGGTTTTGGGATGATGCAAAAAAAATAGGAGAAAAGTTTATAAAGAATTTTTCAAACAACAGATATGTTGTTTCTCCATCTGCTTCTTGTGTGGCAATGGTAAAAAATTATTATACTGAACTATTTCATAATACTGCTTTACATAATGAATCTAAACAGTTGCAAGCTAATATATATGAACTAACTGATTTTTTGGTAAACGTGTTAGATGTAGTTGATTTAGGTGCCAGTTTTAATGGAATAGTTACATATCACGATCCTTGTATAGCTACGAAAGAATATGGAATAAAAAATGAAGCCCGTGAATTATTAAAGCAAGTCAAAGGTCTTGAACTTCGCGAAATGAAAGAAAGCAACTCATGTTGTGGCTTTGAAAATGTATTCTCTCTTAAATATGAACCAATATCTGTTGCTCTTGCTGAACAAAAAGTACAAAATGCTATTGATACAGGTGCTAATTATATTACTTCAACAGAACCATTACATCTTATGCATTTAAATTCATATATAAAAAAACATAACACTAACATAAAAACTATTAATATAGCTGATATTATATCTTCAGGATTGTAATATCAAACTGTTTTGAACTTATCAGGATAATTTACTGATAATTATTGATAATATACAAAAACACTTACAAAATTAGAATTAAAAAGGGTTAACATATATTTTCACATCTTGAGCAGTAATATTTTTATCACATAAGATAGCCAATCGTTCAATAACATTTCTTAGTTCGCGTATATTTCCTCTCCATTGTGTTTTTTTTAATTCTTCTATTGCTTTATCAGTAAAAGTCATCACAGGTTTCCCTTGATTTTCGCATGTTTCAGTAATAAAATATTTTACCAATAAAGGAATATCTTCTATTCGTTGGTTAAGCGTAGGTACATTTATTAGTATTACGCTAAGGCGATGATAAAGGTCTTCTCTAAAATTATTTTTTTTAATTTCCTGTTCAATATTTTTATTTGTTGCGGCAATAACTCTAACATCAACAGAAATTTCTTTTTCTCCTCCAACACGCATTATTTTATTTTCCTGTAAAGTTCTTAATACCTTTGCCTGAGCAGATAAGCTCATATCTCCTATTTCATCAAGGAATAAAGTTCCTCCGTTTGCCTGTTCAAAGTTACCTTTTCTTTGTCTTATAGCTGAAGTGAAAGAACCTTTTTCGTGTCCAAACAGTTCACTTTCAATAAGTTCTGAAGGTATAGCGGCACAATTTACTTCAACAAAAGGATTTTTGGCTCTTTTACTTTTTTCATGTATCCAGTGAGCAACAAGTTCTTTACCTGTTCCATTATCACCTGCAATTAATACACGAGCATCAGTAGGAGCAACTCTGTCAATCAGTTTTTTGACGCGTATAATTTCCGGTGATTCTCCAATCATTTCGTATTTTCTGCTTACCTTTTTCTTTAGAATTTTTGTTTGTGTGATAAGCGATGATTTATCTATTGCATTTCGTATAGTTATTAATAAACGGTTTAGGTCTAATGGCTTAGAAATAAAATCATAAGCTCCTTTTTTTATTGATTCAACAGCTGTATCTATTGTCCCGTGTCCTGATATCATAACAACGGGCGTATCAGTGATTTTCATTATTTTTTCAAGCACTTCAATACCATCCATTCCTGGCATTTTAATATCACATAATATAATATCGTAATCTTTGCTATTTACAAGTTTTATTCCTGTTATACCATCGTTGGCTTCATCAACTTCATATTTTTCATATTCTAAAATATCTATAAGTGTGTTACAGATACTTTTATCATCATCAATTACTAATATTTTTGCCATAATAAAAATTGTTAATATTATTTAAAATAGGGTATTGCTAATTAAAAATTGAAATAATTGAAATAATTGCAAAGATTTTTTTAAAAGTCCTTATCCATAATTTTTCCAATTATTTCAATTATTTAATCTTTTCAACAAAGTATTAATATATCAGTTCATCTATTATTCAGAAATAATTTATCTATACTTAATTAGTGATAACAAAAATAGTTATAATACTTTAATGAGTTTTTCAAGTTCAATTCCTCTTGATGCTTTAATCAATATTGAAGCAGATGATATAGGATTTTTTTCTAACCATTTAAAAGCAACATCAACATCAGAAAATTTTTTATAATTATTGCTGTCAACAGATGAGAATATTTTGCCAATTAGTATGATTTTATTAAATTTTTGTTTTTCTAACAATTTCAAAATTTTTTTATGTTCTTTAATGCTTTGGTTCCCAAGTTCAAGCATATCACCAATTATTACAATTTTATTTTCAATTTTTAGCTGTTTAAAATTTTTTATAGCAGCTTTCATACTTGTCGGATTAGCATTATATGCATCTAAAATGATTTTATTTTTTGCGGTTTCAATAAATTGTGAGCGATTACTTACTGGCTTGTATTTTTCAATAGCATTTTTAATATTTTTGGGTGGGACATCAAAATAACTTCCTATTGCTATTGCTGCTATTATATTCTCAAGATTATATTCACCTATAAGTTGTGATTGTATTACAGTATGGCTTTTATTTTTTATTGTATTATTTTTTAAGTTCCATTTTATTTTTACATAAGGATTATTTTCTAATACTTTCCCATAGCAATATGCATTTGTTTTTGTTCCATAAGTTATTTTTTTTATCTTTTCTGACAATTTTACAATTGCCTTACTGTTGATATTAACAAAAGCAATTCCATTATTTTTTTTAATATAATTAAAGAGTTCATTTTTTGCATTTATAATTCCTTTAATATTTTTAAAACCTTCTAAATGAGCGGTTCCTATATTTGTTATAATACCAAAATCAGGTTGTGATATTTCGCATAGTTTTTTGATTTCTCCTATATGATTGGCTCCCATTTCAATGACAGCAATTTCCGTATCCGGAGTTATAGATAGCACTGACAGAGGCACTCCAATATGATTATTAAAATTTTTAAAACTAGCAATAGTTCTATATTTTTTACTTAAAATAATATTAATCAGTTCTTTTGTGCTGGTTTTACCATTAGTTCCTGTTATTCCTATTACTTTTGTTTTTAGTTGTTTTCTGTGATGCTTTGCCAGTTCCTGTAAAGTTTTTATAACATTATCAACTAATATATATTGTTTGTTTTTATAGTATTTTTTTTCATCAATTATTGCAAAAGCAGCTCCTTTTTTTAATGCAACACTTGCAAATTTATTGCCATTAAAATTTTCTCCTTTAATACTAAAAAATAATGAATTTTTTTGGATTTTACGGGTATCTATACAGATTGTAGGATATTTTGTATATATATTATATAACAAATTTATATTTGTTTGCATTGTCATACCTTGATTAGTAAGATTTTGAAGTATTTTTTGAATAGTTTTTTTGGTAAAGATAAATAAAATTAAGATATTACTAAATGATAGTTTTATAATATCAGAATAACTGACCTCTGAGGATTTTAATTTGATACTAATCTTATTAATTTCTATCAGGCAATTGCCTGATGGAAATTATTTTGGATTTTATTATGGTATTAGATATCATTACTTCTGAATATCTATTATTTAGATAAAAAAAAGCCCCATTTTCTATTAAAAAAATGGGGCTAAAATTAATTTTAGTTGAAATTAATAAATACTAACAGGGCTTCCTACTCTTGTCATAGCACATCTAAAACCAATATCATCAGTTGACTGATTTTCATCAAGGAATCTTTTTGTTCCAGGGGACATCCAATATGCTCTATCTTTCCATGAGCCACCTTTATATATTTTGGTTTTGTCAGATATCATTGAATTTGTTCCATATTCATACATAAGTTTCTCTGGTTCTTGCTGCTTAGATTCATCATCATAATATATACTTGAAGAATAATCACCATCAAGAAAATTTATGTTATCAGCTTTTCTGTAATTTCTTCTGTTAATACTTTCTTCAACGGTAACATCTCTCATAATGATTCTTCCTAAACTATCTTTTTCTTCAATTACTCCTTCGTCGTCTCTAAGCTGTGTTTTATATACATTTCCTCTAAAAGATCTAAAATCAGACATATCTTCAATGGATAAAGGTCTATAAACATCCATTACCCATTCACTTACATTTCCTGCCATATTATACAATCCATAATCATTAGGCCAGAAGTCAAAGACAGGAGCTGGTATATCAGCGCCATCATTCAAGTTACCTGAAACGCCCATATTATCTCCGCGACCTCTTTTGAAGTTTGCAACAAAATCGCCAAGATTATTTTTAGCATCAGTTCTTAATATATGTCCATTCCAAGGATATATTCTTCTTTCTATAACACGTTCATAGAGTGTATTTCCTATTAATCCCAATGCTGCAAATTCCCATTCGGCTTCTGTTGGTAAACGATATTTTGGTAATAAAATACCATCTTCCATTTTTACTTTACGAGTTCCTGCTCCTTCAGGATTTAAATCAATAAGGTCATTTCTAACCAAACCTTCATATTGTCCTGACAGATATGTTTGTGTATTAAAATTTTCTTCATTTGCCTGATGAGGGTCTATTTTTAAGATTCCTTCACGAATCAGTATATATTCATTAACTCTATCTGTTCTCCATGAGCAATAGTCATTTGCCTGTATCCAGCTAACACCTACTACAGGGTAATCACGATAAGCAGGATGACGTAGATAAAGTTCGACCAAAGGTTCATTATATGCTAATTTGTTACGCCATACCAGTGTGTCAGGCAAAGCTTTTTTATATACTTCCGGATAATCAACAGCAAAGACCCTTCTTATCCAGTATAGATATTCTAAATAGTCCAGATTACGAATTTCTGACTGGTCCATATAAAAAGAAGATACTGTTACTCTATGAGGGATATTATTCCAATCAAACATAACATCCTGTTCTGTTCTTCCCATGATAAAAGTGCCTCCTTCTACAAAAATAAGTCCAGGTCCTGTTTCTTGTTCTTCATAACCAATAACTTCAAAGCCACCATTTTTGGGATTATTATATTCCCATCCTGTTGTCATAGATTGCTCTTTTCTACAGGAAGAAATTAATATAGCTACTACTATTAAAGCAAATTTTGAGATAATCTTATAATGTTTCATAATTATTTATATTTAATTTTATACATCTATTTATATAAACTAAAAAGAAGGACAGTTTATTGCTCTGATTCTTTTTGATTTTGCTTTACATGCAAATTGCAATGCAAGAGATACTTCGTGTGATCCTCCTGATGCATTACTTAATTTTGATACGGTTATATCATAACTATATCCAAACTTGATAACATCTGTTTGAACGCCAACTAATAATATTAAAGCATCGGCATTTGTATTTATATTTTGTCTAAACCAGATACCCCCTATTATAGGAAATTTATTAAAATATAATCCGTAATTAAATTCCTGAAAATCTTGTTGTTGCATAAATAGTATATTAGGAGATATTGTTGGATCTTCAGGGCTTCTTCTTCTTTTTCTTTTGTGTCCAACGTCAATTATTCCTCCTGCATGGACAGTAATTTTCATAGGTAATTTACTTGGGGTTACAAATCCTATACGTGGTTCTGTAAGATGGTGTACAGCAAATCCGCCAAAAAAATTTTCGCTATAAACTAATAAGCCGGATGCGAAATCAGTACTCGTTCTTGTTAAATCGCCTTGGGCTGGTCGTGCTTCATCTGTATTTTTAACAAATCCATATTTAGCATCTATCATATCACCGAATGTAAGTTTATCCCAGTCAAGTTTATTCTGAAAATAAGACGCCTGAAATCCTGCTTTAATAGAAATATGACGATTTACCTGCAATGTATAAGCATATAAAATGCTTACATTATTAGTTATAATAGTTCCTTCGCCTGCTCTATCAGTAAAAAATGATACTCCTACACCTCCTGATAAGGCATCTACATGTTGGTCATATCCTGCACTATAAGTGCTATATGTTCCTGTAATACTAGGCCATTGACTTCTATAATTCATTATTAAACGAGGACATATAGCAGTGCCTGTAAAAGCAGGATTTAGATATAAAGGATTTGCATAGAACTGCGAAAAATGCGGATCCTGTGAGAATAACCCATTATTTAATAATAAAATAAAAAATAATATTATTGAAAATCGTCTATAAATCATATATTTAGTAATAAATAAAAATTATACTTATAAAAATACAATATTACAAATATTTTTTTTAAAATTTCAACTATTTCTTTGTTATTAATTAAAATATTAATACATTATTTTTTTGTATCAGTTATTTCTTTTATACTTCAAAGCATAAAAGAATGTTACAATAAAAGAAATAAAAGAAATAAAAATTAATTTTAAATTAATGATGGCAAATGTAATAATAAATTTTTATTATTACATAATTTAATATAAATATTATTTTAAGTGGACTTCTATTAATTATTCTTATATTTTTTTAAATTTATCTTATTTATATAGATAATACAAAAAATGTATGTATGTTTGTTTAAAATTATTTTGGTTATGAAAAAAATTGCAGTATTTCCAGGATCTTTCGACCCGATAACAAAAGGACATGAGTCAATAATAAAAAGAGGTATTCCTCTTTTTGATAAAATAATAATTGCTGTTGGAGAGAATGTAGAGAAAAAATATCTTTTTACATCTGAACAGCGTGTAAAATGGATAAAAGAAGTATTTGCAAATAATCTTTCAGTAAATGTTAAGAGTTTTAAGGGTTTAACTGTTGATTTCTGTAAAAAAGTTAATGCTAACTATATTTTGAGAGGATTGCGTACATCTGCTGATTTTGAATTTGAACGAAGTATAGGACAGATTAATAAAAAATTGGCACCGGAAATAGAGACAATATTCCTGCTTACCGATCCGGAATATACATCTTTAAACTCATCAATTGTTAGAGATATATTTTTAAATGGCGGCAATGTTAAAGAGTTTATACCTGATGGAATAAATTTGAAAATAAAAAAATAAATGGTTAAAACATATAGTTTTTTGTAAGCGTTCACAGTTTAGAATTTCATAACTATTAATTGACCTAATTTCTAATTGACCTAATTGTCCTAAAAAATGACCAATACCCAATGCAAAATGGCTAAAATAATGACCAATGCCCCAATTTAGACATTGGAAATTAGGACTTGTTTAGGACAATTAGGTCAATTAGAAATTTATATTATAGGCAACAATGTTGGTAAAGTTTTTTTCTTAAGCGCCTAAATCTAATTATAAAAAATAGAGTGTGAACAGTTACAATTTTTTTAATCAAGCAATTGTCTGATTAATTATTACCTAAAATTAATATGAACAAATTTTTTTTAATTTTTATTACATTTTTATTATTGAGCATATTTTCTTTTGCACAACACACTACTACTATAAAAGGAATTGCTCATGGTACAGAAGGAAAAACAATAAGTGTATTATCTTATTCTAATCAAATAACATATTTAGAAAAAGAAATTGCTCGCTCTACAATTGATTCGAATGGAAAATTCCTGTTAAAAATAAATACTGATGATACAATATTTGTGTATTTAGACATTGATTTCTATAAAGCAGCCCTTTATATTGAGCCAAACAAATTGTATAATATAGATATAAGAGCTGCTGATTATGATATTATTTATAAAATTAATCCTTTTTTGGCTGATTTAAAACTTGATATAAATATTGTAAAGACCAATGATACAGAACTAAATACATTAATATCAGAATTTGATACTTTATATAACGATTTTATCATAAACAATATCAATATTTTACTATATAGAAATCAAAATAATAAGACAAAAATTGATTCATTTAATGTTAAAGTTAAAAGCATTTTTAAAGGGATAGAAAATAAATATTTTAATTCTTATGTAAGATATAAAATTGCATCATTAGAGCAAATTACTCAAGTTATGGGCAGAGAATCTTTGTTTAAAAAATATTTCTCTAATCAGCCCGTGCTTTATAATAATGTTGAGTATATGAATTTTTTTAATCGATTTTTTAAAAAATATATTACTGATGTATCAAAATCAATAAACAAAACAGACCTTGATAAAACAATAAATCAGGAAGCTGATTATTTTGCATTATTAGATACTCTTGGTAAAGATACTTTACTGATAAATGAGGTGATAAGAGAAATGGCAATGTTAAAATGCCTGAATGAGATACTTTATTCACGGAATTTTGATAAAAAAAATATATTAAAAATTTTAAAAGATATTTCTGTTAAAAGTAAATTTAGTCAGCATAAAACTATTGCTAAAGATATAATTACAGATTTTACAAAATTTGCAAGAGGCACAAAAGCTCCTGACTTTAAACTTATAAATCAAAATAATAAAGAAATATCATTAAGTGATTTTAAAGGAAAATTTGTTTATTTATGCTTTTGGCGAACTGGTTGCATCTCTTGTCTTGACGAGATGGAGCTTATTAAAAAATTTAATGAAAAATATGGAGACAAGATTGAATTTATTAGTATATCTGCTGATAAAGAATATATGACAATGTATAATTATGTAAAAGATAAAGGATATGACTGGAATATTTTGTATTTTGAAAAAAAATGGGATATGCTCAAAAGTTATGGCGTAAAAGCATTCCCTTTGTTTGTGTTAATAGATAAAAATGGAGATATTCTTAAATATGCCATTGATAAGCCAAGCCAAAATATTGAAGGTCTTTTTATACAATTGACTCAACAACCTATAAAAAAACATCATAAAATAGGAGTTAAATAGTCATTAATAGTCATTGATTGCCATTAATTGTCATTAGATAGTCAATAATAACTAAATGACAGCAAAGCCAAATGACTACAAATATTACGGCTCTACTGAGCTTGCCGAAGTGCAAAATATAACAACGGAAAGTATAACTCCGGGACCTTTATCAGACCTGTTTTTTAAGAATGCATCCCATCCCTGAGCTGTTAAATTATGCTGAGAGCCGTCTTTTGCAATTAAATTGTAACCGGAATTTTTATCAATAATATTGCCAATAACTGATATATCAGCGACGTCTTTAACTTTTTCAAAATCAGATTGAGCAATAGTGAAGAGCAATTCATAATCTTCGCCTCCGCTAAGTGCACATACAATCGGGTCAATATTAAAATCCATTGCCACTTTATATGTCATAGCATTGATAGGGATTTTATCTTCATATAAATTACATCCAACATCAGATTGAGTGCATATATGAAGTATTTCAGAAGCCAGTCCGTCTGAAATGTCAATCATAGAATTGGGTTGGACATTTAGATTTTTTAAAATTTTATAAATATCTGTCCTTGGTTCCGGTTTTAATTGTCTTTGTAAAATATATTTATAATCTTCTAAATCCGGTTGCATATCAGGATTTGCTTTAAATACCTGTTTTTCTCTTCTTAACATCTGTAAACCCATATAAGCGCCGCCCAAATCGCCTGTAACACAAATCAAATCATGATTTTTGGCTGTATTTCTATATGTTATCTCTTTTTCATTGGCTTCACCAATAGCAGTTCCACTTATAAAAAGTCCTGATACACTTGAGCTTGTATCTCCTCCTATTAAATCAACATTATAATTTTTACAGGCAAGTAATATTCCTGAATATATTTCTTCTATATCTTGTAATGAGAACCTGTTTGAGACAGCAATAGCAATGATAATCTGCTTTGGCACAGCATTCATTGCTGCAATATCTGAAAAGTTTACAACAGCGGCTTTATATCCAAGATGTTTTAAAGGCACATAAGTAAGGTCAAAATGAATTCCTTCAATTAATAAATCAGTTGTAACAATGGTTTTTTTATTTTTATAATCAATTACAGCAGCATCATCTCCAACACCTTTGACAGAGCTTTTATTTTTTAATTTTATATTTTTGGTAATATGATTTATTAAGCCAAACTCTCCTAAAGAACTTATTTCTGTCCGTTTATTTTTTTTTTCAAACATATTGCAAACATACATAAAAACCATAAATATATTATATCAATGGTTTAAAATTTTTTGATTGGACACAGACAGTATAAAAGTAGCAGTAGCAGTGGCAGTGGCAGTAATTCTACTTATGCGAACTAAAAATTGGTTGGACTTAACAAATTCTTATACTTTCAATTTCAGGTTTGTGTATTTAATACTAATTTATGTTCAGTATTAATCCGCCGCTACCGCACGATTGTATCGTGTGGTATTTATTTTTATTTAATAACAATAACATTATCTAACATTCCTTTTTCTTTTTGGCAATAATGTAAACTATCAATTATTATGTCTTTATATTCGTTTCTTGTAAATACATCTAACCATTCAACTATTGCAAAACTAACAAAATAAACTCCTTCTGGATTATGAAATTTGTAATTACTACTCATAAGTCAAATGTAATAAAAGTTATTGTTTTTATTAACGAACATTAAATTATTATTTCTGTTTATAAACCACACGATACAATCGTGCGGTAGCGGGTTTTGGAAATAGAATTAATTATTAACCAACCAAATAGCAACTGTTATTAATCAACATTATCGTGCAAAAAGGAATTATTTGGTTTAATTTCAGGATTTTCATCTTTATCTTTACCGAGAGTATAATCAGACATCTCAGATTCGGATGAAGGAGTAACATCGGGCAAATCAACATTTCGTCTGATATAGGCGGGTTCTTTTTCAAGTTTGGAAACGCCTTCGGGGCTTTTAAATGTGATACTCAAACCCTTTAATTTTTTAATTCTTTCTTTTCTTTCCTGTTCTGATTTTTCATTTTGCTCTGTATTAGCCGGCTTAATATTATTTGTAATATGCTGTGATTGAGAGTCCTCTTGTGTTTTAGGGTCTTCCTGTGTTTTAGAATCTTTTAAATAAGGAGTAGAATTATCTTTGGTCTTTGTCAGGTGGCTGGCTGATGGTTCATTAATATTTTTATCATCTTCTAATACATGTTTTTTAATATCTTGTTTTAATTCAATATCATATTTTTTTTCTGTATTTTCAATTTTCGGGAATGCTATTGAAAGGTTTTTTATATTTTTATTTTCAATAACATTTTCATCAAGAGTATGAATAATTTTTGGAGGAGCTTTTGCATCGGCTCTGTTAAAGCCGGTAGCTATAAGAGTGATACTAATTTTATTTCCAATAGATTCATCATAACCGTTACCCCATATAATATCTGCGGTAGAGCCAGCTTCATACTGAATATAATCAGTTATTTCGCCTACTTCATCCATAGATATTTCATCAGTGCCGGAGATAATATATAATAGCATATTTTTTGCTCCTTTAATATTATTATCATTTAGCAAAGGAGAAGTAATAGCCATCTGAATAGCGTCCATTGCTCTGTTTTCGCCTTCAGCAATGCCGATACCCATAATAGCCACGCCACTATCTTTCATAACAGTATTAACATCTTCAAAGTCCACATTAACATTACCTGTAACAGTTATAATTTCGGCAATACCTTTGGCAGCAGTATTAAGGACATCATCGGCTTTAGCAAAAGCTTCTCTAAGTTTAAGATTTCCACAAATATCTCTTAATTTATCATTAGATATTAAAAGAAGAGTATCTACATTTTCTCTTAATTCTCTGATACCATCTTCGGCTTGTTGCATTCTTTTTCTTCCTTCAAAAGAAAAAGGGAGTGTAACAATACCTACTGTTAATATTCCCATTTCTTTAGCAATTTTAGCTATTACAGGGGCTCCGCCAGTGCCGGTTCCTCCGCCCATTCCAGCAGTAACAAAAAGCATTTTCGTATTTTTTTCAAGTATTTTTGTTATTTCATCAATACTTTCAATGGTAGCTTGTTTACCAATTTCAGGTTTGGAGCCAGATCCTCTTCCTTCTGTCAAAGAAGTTCCTAATTGTAATTTATTAGATACGGGGCTCATTTCAAGGGCTTGAGTATCAGTATTACAAAGAACAAAGTCAACGCCTTTTATTCCCTGATTATACATATAAGTAACAGCATTGCCGCCACCACCACCGACACCTATCACTTTAATAATAGATGATTTGTTTTTGGGAGAATCAAATTTAATCATATTAGATATAGTATTTTTATTTTCCATAAAATTATTTTTTTAATAAATAGAATATACAAATTTTTAAAAATTTTATTAACATTATTTTCTTGCAAATTGTTAATTAAAAAATGTTTGCAAAAATTTCCGTATCATATATTATACGCCTAATGCAGACGAAATTTTAAAGTTTTTATTTTACAATTTTCAATTTTCAGTTTTTAATTTACAATTTAACGTTCCGAGTTCCGAGTTCAAAGTTCAAAGTTCAAAATTCATAATCTGTAATCCGTAATCTATAATTTTCAAGTATCCAGTTTTTAATTCACATCATCGTCAAACCATTTTTTAATTATTTCTATTACTCCTCCTGATTTATTTTTTTTACGACCTGGCTTATTCAAATTTTTTTTTTGTTCTTCTATATAATCAAAACCTTTAATGATAAGTCCTATTCCTGTTGAGAACATTGGATTTATAACTTTTTCCGGCACATTATTAGCTAAGTGTTCGCTTGGATATCCTATACGGGTATCCATACCTGTAACAAATTCGGTTAGTTGAGCAATATGTTTTAGTTGTGCTCCGCCTCCTGTTAATACTATTCCTGCGATAAGTTTTTTTTCATATCCTGAATTTTTTATTTCATAATATATACATTCTATAATTTCTTCTGCCCTTGCCTGTATAATGTTTGAAAGATTTTTAAGAGATATTTCTTTTGGTGTGCGTCCTCTTAAACCTGGTATTGATACGATTTCCTCATCACTATTTTCTTTTGCCAGGGCAGAGCCAAATTTAATTTTCAATGCTTCTGCCTGAGTTTTGATAATGGAACATCCTTCTTTAATATCTTCAGTAATTACATTACCGCCAAAAGGTATAACAGCAGTATGACGTATTATTCCATCCTGAAATATTGCTACATCTGTTGTTCCGCCGCCTATATCAACAAGGACAACACCTGCATCTTTTTCTTCTTTGCTTAGCACGGCTTCTGCGGAAGCAATAGGTTCAAGTATCATCCCTGTCATTTCTAATCCTGCTCTTTTGATACATCTTTCAATATTTTTTGCTGCGGCAACTTTTCCAACGATTATATGAAAATTTGCCTCCAAACTAATTCCTGCCATACCTATAATACCTGTAGGGTCGCCTGTAAATTGTTGTTTATCAACAATATATTCCTGAGGTATTACATCAATTATTTTTTCTCCGGGCTGCATAACCAACTTAAACATATTTTCTCTTAAACTAGTAATATCCTGCTGGGAAATTTCATCATCAAGAGTATCTCTTATAATACCTCCACGATGTTGTAAGCTCTTTATATGTTGACCGGCAATACCAACATATACTTCTCCAATACTTACTTCTGCTTCTTGTTCTACATCTGAAATAACTCTTTTTATTGAGTCAACGGTTTTTTCAATATTAGAGACCACGCCTCGTATAACTCCTACAGATTCTGTTTTGGATAATCCGAGAATTTCTATCTTACCATATTGATTTTTTTCTCCTACTATGGCAGCTATTTTTGTTGTGCCAATGTCAAGGCTGACTATAATTTCCGATTTTTTCATTATATTTAAATTTTAGAACAGATTACCTGATTTTTATATTTCAAATTTATAGATTTATATTTATTGCGAGATATATTATTAAACTCTTGTTTATAAAAGGCAAAAAGATTTTCAAATTTTTCTTTCATATTGTCAATATCTCCAAAAATTACTATATGATTGCCAATATAAGGTATAAGTTCAATATCGCTTGATTTATTAATATATATCTGAGATATTTGTGCTTTCCAGAATTCAGATGAACGTGTATATTTTGCCAAAGAATAAAGTTTGTATATATCAGATTGCTTAATCAAAGTGCTATCTTTTTTATTATAACATTTTTTATCTGACAAAGACGTATAATATTGTTCTTTTATGTTTCCACTTGCTATAACAACTCTTGCCGTATATTTATTATTTAATGGCATTTTGTGTCCGTAATTATCAATATAAAAACTTTCGCCTCTGTTATTTATAATTCTTATTATTGGTTTTCGTTGTGTAACATCAATTTTTACTGTGCCATTAATATTTGAATAGGCATCTGCCTTATCTATATATGGATTTTGGCTAATTTTTTTTTCAATTTGTTTAATATTTATATCAGATAAATATTTATTTATTATATTTCCCCGCGTTTGATAAATTAGTGATTTTATATCCTTTTCTGTAACAAATTTAGCATTTTGTGAATCAATATATATACTAATTTTTTTACACTTTATATTACTATGTTCTTTACAAACAAACGCCAACAGAACAAATAAAGCTATTGTAAGTATTGACCATAGTAATATGTTAATTATTTTTTTCATTAATATATTTTAACAAGACAAAGGCACAAAGTTCAATCGTTTGTCGTTTGTCGTTTTAAGTTTCAAGTCCCAAGTTCAAAGTTCAAAACTCACATTTCAACAAGTTCAATGTAAATAATTCATAATTCATAATTTTTTAGCATCCAGTTTCTAATTAATTTTCAATTTATTTATCAACAATTGTTTAATAGGTTCTACAAATTGGTCAATATCACCGGCACCAAGAGTTAATAATACTTCAATATTTTGTTTACTTAGTTTATTTAAGAGTTTTGTTTTTTTACAAATACATTTATTTTTAATTTTAATTTTATCAAGGAGCATTTTGGAGTTAATTCCCGTAATAGGCAATTCGCGTGCAGGATATATTTCTAAAAGAATAAGTTGGTCAAGCATATTTAAGTTTTTTACGAATTCATCAGCAAAGTCGTGTGTTCTTGAATAAAGATGAGGTTGAAATACGGCTGTAATTTTTTTATTCGGGTATAATTTTTTAACAGCCATGATGCAAGCTTTTAGTTCTGCGGGATGGTGTGCATAATCGTCAATATAAACAATTTTTTCAGTATTTATTATAAAGTCAAATCGCCTTTCAACGCCGGTATAAGATTCAAGGGCTTTTTTAATTTTTATTTTGTCTAAACCCATTGATAATGCTACTGCTGAGGCGGCTACTGCATTTTCTATGTTGTGTTTTCCCTGTATTTTAAAATTTATATTTTTAATAATATCATTATTCCAATTTAAGTCAAAAATATTTTTGTCCGCATGAAGAGAATTGCTCATTCTAATATTTGATGCCCAAAAGTCGCTTTTAGTATTGCATGAATAAGTAATTTTTTTTACATTTAGTTTATCAGATATATTAAGATTTTTGTTTATAATAAGTTTCCCTTTGTTTTTAATTTGTTTAGCAAACAGCAAAAAAGATTGCTGCATACATTTTTTTGAGCCGTATATATCAAGATGGTCAGGGTCCATATAAGTTATAACAGCAATATCAGGATGTAGTGCAAGGAAAGATTTATCATATTCATCAGCTTCAACAACAATAACATCGCTATTTTGGGATAGAACAAGATTAGAATTGTAATTTTTGGTTATTCCTCCTATAAATGCTGTTACTTTAATGTTACATTGTTTTAAGATATGTGCTATTAGTGCTGTGATGCTTGTTTTTCCGTGTGTGCCTGCTACTGCGACAGTAAACATTTTTTGAGTAAGTATTCCTAATACTTCGGAGCGTTTTTTTATGTTATATTTATTTTTCAAAAAATATTTATATTCTTTATTCGTTTTAGGTATTGCCGGAGTATAAATGACAATATCAATATTTTCGGGTAATAAGTTTATATTCTCTTTAAAGTGAACAGGTATTTTTTCTTTTATAAGTTGCTGAGTTAAAATAGTATTTGTTTTATCATAGCCCATAACATCAACATTTTTTGCTTTAAAATATCTTGCTAAGGCGCTCATTCCTATGCCACCTATTCCCAGAAAATAAATTCTATGTAAGTTGTTTATATTCAATCTATATTATGTTCATTAATAATTGTAATGATTGTAAAGATTTTTTTAAAGTCCTTATCCATAATCTTTCCAATCTTTTCAATCTTTCCAATCTTTTCAATCTTTTCAATCTTTTCAACAAAGTGTTAATATCTCAGTTCATATATCATTATTCATAAATGATTTATCTATACTTATGTACATGCTATTTACCATATTTATTATTTCTTCAGCTATTAAGTCAGCAGAATTTTTAAAAGCCATTTTTGAAATATTATTTTCCAGTTCTGTTTGTTGTCTTTGATTATTTAACAAGTCAAGGACTGTTTCCTTTAATTTTTCTTTTGCCTGATTATCTTTAATTATAATAGCTGCATTTTTATTTACCAGAGCCATGGCATTTTTTGTTTGATGGTCTTCTGCTACATTAGGCGAAGGAATAAGTATAGCTGGTTTACCCAATGCACATAGTTCTGATACAGCAATTGCTCCTGCTCTTGACACAATAATATCAGCACAGGCATAAGCATAATCCATTTTTGTAATAAAGTCATAAACTTTTATAATGTTATCATCAATATTTTGAGCAGCTTGTTTTGCAAGAGCAAAATAAGATTTTCCTGTTTGCCATAATATTTGGATATTATTATGAACAAAAGGTCTTAAATTTTTATGAATACTTTCATTAATTGTTTTAGCGCCTAAGCTTCCACCAATTACGAGCAATGTTTTTTTGTGTTTTGACAACTTAAAATATTCAAGGGCTTTTTCTTTTTTATGTTCAAAGTTTGAGAATTCCTGTCTGATAGGATTTCCTGTAAGAATAATTTTTGATTTTGGAAAAAATTTATCCATATTATCATAAGCAACACATATTTTATTTACATGTTTGGCAAGTAATTTATTTGTGATACCCGGAAAAGAATTTTGTTCCTGTATAAGTGTTGGTATTTTTTTGTTTGTAGCAATTTTAAGTATAGGACCGCTGGCATAGCCTCCTGTTCCGACGACAGCATCCGGTTTAAAATTTTTTATTATTTTTTTGGCTTTAATCATACTTAATATCACTTTAAAAGGGAAAGACAGATTTTTTAATGATAATCGTCTTTGTAATCCACTAATCCACAGACCTTTAATATTATATCCGGCAGCAGGCACTTTATCCATTTCCATTTTATTTTTTGCACCTACAAAAAGTATTTCAATATTATCAATCTTTTTTTTTAGAGCATTTGCTATAGCAATGGCAGGGAATATATGACCTCCTGAGCCACCTCCACTAATGATTATTTTAAATTTATTTTGTTTCATCAGTTTATATTTTTGTAACTATCTCGCTTTCAGTTACTTCGGGCTTTTGGCTTTTAGTTTCTATTTTCCAATTTCCAGTTTCCAGCTCCAAGTTTCAAGTTCCAAGTTCAAGGTTCAAGGTTCATAATCCGTAATTCATAATTTAATAACTATCTTTGTTCATAAAAACTTCATCAGTAACAGCTGGGTTTAATTTTTTTCAGTTTCTTTACTAACGCTTAGAACTATACCAACAGTAATGCTCATAAACAATATTGAAGTTCCGCCCATACTTACAAAAGGCAATGTTTGTCCTGTAACAGGCAATATATTAACAGCTACAGCCATATTTATAAAAGCTTGGAATACTAAACTAAAGCAGCATCCTATTGTTAAAAATGAGCCAAAATATCTTGGAATTTTTGTTGCTATTTTTATTCCTCTAAAAAGCAAAATAAGATACATTAATATTAATACAATTCCGCCAGTAAGTCCATATTCTTCAATTATTATAGCAAAGATAAAGTCAGAATAAGAATGTGGTAAGAAATTTCTTTGAGTACTTTTTCCCGGAGATTTACCAAGCAATCCGCCTGTGGCAATAGCTATTTTTGCTTGTTCTACTTGATAATCTTCTTTTTCATTTTTATCTCTAAAATTTTCTACACGAGTTTCCCATGTCTTTAAACGTCCTTGTTTTCCTTCAGATAAATTATTTAATATCACTATAAATAAAAAAAATGATACAGCACCAATAGTTAATAAAGATAATATATATTTAATATTAATTCTTCCAATAAACATAATTATAATGCAGGTAACAAACAGGACAGCAGATGTTGAAAAATTTGCAGGCAGTATTAATCCACATATAATTAATATAGGAAGCATTATTGTTAAAAAGGCAGATTTAAAATTTATAATTTGTCCTTGTTTTTTAGATATTACTCTTGACAGATACATTATAAGAGCAAGTTTAGCAAAATCTGATGTCTGAAAACTAATATTAACACCTGGTAAAGTTAACCAACGGCTTGCATCATTAAGATTAGTTCCAATAGCAAAGGTTAATATAAGAAGAGGTATAGCTATAATAAGTGCTACTTGTGATATTCGTGAATAATAAGTATATTTAATCAGATGGGCTAAATAGATAAAAACAAATCCTAATAATATAATAATAAGTTGTCTGATGAGATAAAACTCTGTATTTCCTCCCTGTTTTTTATATGCTAAAGAGCCGGTAGAGGTATATACTGCTAATATAGAAAAGACAGACAATATGATTACTACTGTCCATATAACTTTATCGCCTCTTAATTTATTTAATATATTTAGCATTCTGAATTTATTTATAAAATATTACTCTTTAGATATTGTAATAATTGTAATGATTAAAAAAATTATTTTTTTACAAGTCCTTCTATCCATAAATCTTTTCAATCTTTTTTTACAGATTTCTAACTACTTGTTTAAATTGTCGTCCACGGTCTTCATAATCTTTAAATAAATTAAAACTTGCACATGCAGGTGATAGCAGAACTACATCTCCTGATTTTCCAAGATAATAAGCAAAGCTGACAACTTCAGCCATTGATTTTGTATTAGCTATAAATTTTATTTTATCAGCAAAAGCATTATGTAATTTTCTGTTATCAATTCCAATACAAACTATTGCTTTCACTTTTTCTTTTACAACATCTTTGAGCATAAAATAATCAGTATTTTTATCTTGTCCGCCAGCAATCCATATTACGGGTTTTGTCATATTTTTAAGAGCAAACCATGTTGAGTTTATATTTGTTGATTTTGAATCATTCACAAACTCAATGCCATGAACATTTGTAATAAATTCCAGTTTATGTTCAATATTTTTAAAATCAGAAAGACATTCTTTAATAATTTGTTTTCTGATATTAAATATTTTAGAAGGTATTGCTTCTGCCATATTTCTATTTATATTCTGTTTTCCTTGCAATGCTAAACTTTCTATTGACATTATTTTTAATTAATTTTAATTTCCATTTATAGTTCCAAGTTCCAAGTTTCAAGTTCCAAGTTTCAAGTTCCAAGTTTTAAGTTTCAAGTTCAAAGTTTCAAGTTCAAAGCACACAACTCACAACTCACAACTCACAACTCACAACTCACAACTCATAATTCATAATTCATAATTTCAAGTTCCAAGTTTCTAATAATTTTCTTATCTGATTTTCAATGTTATAATAGTTAAGACAGCGAGAAATATTCCAATAATCATAAATCTATTTACTATTTTAGGTTCCGGGCATCCTTTTTTTTGATAATGATGATGTAAAGGAGCCATGAGATAGAATCTTTTTCCTTGTCCATTTTTTTTCTTGGTATATTTAAAATAGCTCACTTGAATTATTACAGACAAGCTTTCTATAAGAAAGGTTCCGCATAGCACAGGCAATAATAGTTCTTTGCGTATCATTATTGCAAATACAGCTATGATACCGCCTATAGCCAAACTTCCTGTATCTCCCATAAACACCTGAGCCGGATAAGAATTATACCACATAAAGCCGATACATGCTCCTACAAAAGCACTGACAAATACAGTTAGTTCTCCTATATTAGGTATATACATTATATTAAGATAATCAGCAAATACAAGATTGCCTGATACCCAAGCCAGTATTCCTAATGTGGCACCGATAATAGCAGAAGAGCTAGTGGCTAATCCGTCCAAGCCGTCAGTAAGATTAACACTGTTTGATACAGCACATACTATTAATATAACTATAGGTATAAATATTAGCCATGTAAACCTTTTATAATCATTACCGAGCCATGATAACAGGACAGAATAATCAAATTCATTATTTTTAATAAAAGGTATAGTTGTTTTTACTGATTTTACCGGCTCTTTAAATAATGCTTTAAAAGATTTATCATTATTATTTATGTTTTTTTTTGTCTGTTCCTGATAAGTAATTTTTGATTCAATATGTTTTTCTTTAATGACGATTGAATCATTAAAATACATAGTTATACCTATTATTAATCCAAGTCCTATTTGCCCTAATATTTTAAATTTAGCTGCCAAGCCCTTTTTATCTTTTTTAAATACTTTAATATAGTCGTCAATGAACCCAACTATTCCAAGCCAAACAGTTGAGATAATTATTAAAATTATATATATATTATCCAGTTTTGTAAAAAGCAAAGCAGGTATTAAAATAGCTCCGAGTATAATTAGTCCACCCATTGTAGGAGTGCCTTGTTTTTCTTTTTGTCCTTCTAGTCCTAAATCCCTGACAGTTTCTCCTACTTGTTTTCTTTTTAAGAAATTAATTAATTTTTTTCCGAATAAAATTGTAATAACTAATGAAGTTATAACAGAGAGAGCGGCACGGAATGATATATATTGAAACATTCCTGCACCCGGGAAGTTAAGTTCCGTGTCTAAATAATTAAATAAGTAATAGAACATATTAATTATGAATTATGAATTATGAATTATAAAGTTTCAAGTTCAATCGTTTGTCGTTTATCGTTTCAAGTTTCAAGTTTCAAAGTCCAAAGGCACAAAGTACAAAGTTCAATATTCAAAATTTGTAATTTCAATCAATCCCTTTAACATATTTTTTTAAGGAGGAATTTTTTTTGTCTTTATTATTTAACAAAATATCTTTTAAAATTTGTTTATCATCAAAAGGATATTTAACACCATTTATTTCCTGATATTTTTCGTGTCCTTTTCCTGCTATTAAGATAATATCTCCTGATTGTGCCAATGCGCAAGCTGTTTTAATTGCCTGTTTCCTGTTAATAATAGATATTACCTTATTATTGTTTGGATTATCTTTTATTCCTTTTTCCATATCATTAATGATATTCTCAGGGTTTTCAGAGCGTGGATTATCAGAAGTAAGTATAAGTTTATCACTTTTTTCATACGCTATTTCAGCCATTACCGGGCGTTTTGTTTTATCTCTATCTCCTCCTGCTCCTACAACAGATATGATTTGTGTATTTTTATTTTTAATTTCACAAATAGTGTTTAAAACATTTTTTAAGGCATCCGGAGTATGAGCATAATCAACAATTGCAATAATATTATCTGGAGTTTTTATAAAATCAAATCTACCTTCAACATGATTAAGGTTACTAATAGCTGTTAAGACATCAAGTTTGTCTTTGCCAAGGATAATGGCAGTTGCATAAATTGCCAGTAAGTTGTAAGCATTAAATTTTCCGACTAATTTGCACCATATATCATTTCCATCAATATTCAGATGTAAGCCGGAAAATTGGTTTTCAATAATTTTAGTTTTAAAATCTGCGATATGTGTTAAGCTATAAGTATATTTTTTTGCTTTTGTATTTTGCAATATTATATTTCCATTTTTATCATCTATGTTTGTCAGGGCAAAAGTTAATTTTGGAAGATTATCAAAGAACATTTTTTTGGTTTTCAGATAATTATGAAATGTTTTATGAAAGTCAAGATGGTCGTGAGTAATATTTGTAAAAATTGCTCCAGTAAAATTAAGTCCTGCAATTCTGTTTTGAGCAATAGAATGTGAGCTTATTTCCATAAAGCAATAAGAACAATTATTAGTTACCATCTCTTTTAGCAAAGAGTTTAATTGTAAAGCATCAGGAGTAGTTAAAGTTGATTTTATCTCTTTATCATTGATTTTGTTGTTTATTGTTGAAATCAATCCTGCATTATAACCGAGTGAGCGAAACAAATTGTATAATAAAGTTGCTATTGTTGTTTTTCCATTTGTGCCGGTAATGCCAATTAATTTTATTTTGTATGAAGGATTATCATAAAAATTTGATGCTATATACGCAAGTGCCAAACTTGTATTTTTAACTTTAACATAAGTTATATCATTTTTCAGATTTTCAGGTAAATTTTCACATACAATAGCAATGGCACCATTTTTAATTGCCTGACTAATAAAATTATGTCCGTCTGTTTTTGTTCCTTTAACAGCAATGAACAGTGCTTTGTTAGCAATTTTTCTTGAATCAAAATTTACAGAACTAATTTTAATATTTGTTGGTCCTGTAATTTTGACTGTTTTAATATTGCCAAGTATGTTTTTTAGTAATTTCAACTTGTTTATAAATTAATTTTTATCTGTATTTCTAATATTTGTGTATATTAAATTTTGTTTAAATTTTCAAGACAGATACAGAACAATTTTTTCATTTTTAATAATTTTAGTTCCATATTTTATTGATTGTTTTTTTACAGTTCCTTTTCCGTTTATTTTAACAGACAATCCCTGATTTTCCAATATATAAACAGCATCTTTCAGTTTCATTCCCCTAACATCAGGCACTATGTTATAATCAATAATTTTTTTATAAAATTTCGTCAGGCAAAGGTCTGATGAATTATTTTTTTCTATAATCCATTCGGAATTAATATCAGGAATATCAGGAGATAATCCAAGGGTTTTGTAAATAATATTAAAATCATTGTTGTTACCAACTTTAGCAATATATGGAGATATTTTATCAGAATTATTAATAGGTTGTTTATGTGTACATAATGTTGCATATACTTTTTCAGCTATTTTTTTAAATACAGGAGCAGCTACAATACTTCCATAATATTCATTTTGAGTAGGATTATTTATAACTACAATGCATGAATATTTTGGATTATCAGCAGGGAAATATCCCACAAATGATGCCTGATATAATTTATTGGTTTTATATTTATATCCATATTCTTTATTAAGAAGCTGTGTAGTTCCTGTTTTTCCTGCTATTTTGAAGCTATCATTTTTGATATTTTTTGCTGTGCCATTTTGCACAACACCTTCAAGCATTTTTTTAACTTTTGTAATAGTTTTTTTTGAACATATCGAAGGATTAATTATTTGTGGACAATAGGATTTGATAATTTTGCCATGATATTGAACTGACTTAACGAATCTAGGTTTTACCATTTTTCCATCATTAGCAACAGCATTATAGAATGTAAGTATTTGCAAAGGTGTTAATCTAACTTCATAACCTATTGACATTTGTGGTAAAGTAACGCCTGACCATAAAGAATCTGACAGTGATTTTATAAGAGGAGAACCTTCGCCTGATATTTCAGTTCCTGTTTTTTTGTTTAGGTTCATTTTACAAAGAGCATCAACAAATTTTTGTTCTTTTTTATAATAATATTTAGTAATAATTTTTGATATTCCAATATTTGAAGATACTTCAAATGCCATTTTTACTGTAATCTTACCATATCCGCCATATTTATCATCTTTCATTTTATGGTCATAATAATAAAAGAGTCCTTCTCCTGTTTCAACACTATCTGTTAGATTAACATAGCCATCTTCAATAGCAGTAATTAAAGAAGCCAACTTAAATGTTGAGCCAGGTTCAGTACTTTCGCCTATAGCATAATTATATGATTCATGATACTCGCCTTCATTATTTTTTTTCAAATTTGCTATTGCCTTAATATCTCCTGTTTTTATTTCCATCAGGACTGCTGTTCCGTGGTCGGCATCATATTTTTTTAATTGTGATAGCAAAGCATTTTCAGTTATATCTTGTATGTTTATATTAATAGTTGTAAATATATCTTTCCCATTTTCCGGTTCTATTTGATTTTCATCATTAATGGGTATCCATACTCCTCCGGATATTTTTCGTTCTAAATTTTTTCCATTAACACCTTTCAGTATCTTGCTATAAGCTCCTTCTAATCCTACATGATATCCCGGTCTGTCATAACCAATTGTTCTTGAAGCTAACATTTTAAAAGGCATTTTTCGTTTGTCTTTTTTAATAACAATCATTCCACCTCTATATCTCCCAAGTTTAAGTATTGGAAAAGATCTCATTTCTTTTAGCTGGTCATAAGTTATATCTCTTTTTATTAAAAAATATTTATTATCTTGTTTTCTGGCATTTATAAGAGCATTTCTATACTGTGTTTTAGTTTTATCTTTAAAAAGTGTTGACAAGCAACAAGATAAAGAATTAATTTGTTTATAAAAAACTTTATCTTCAATATTTGATATTAAGTCAATTCTTACATCAAAAAAAGGCAAAGAAGTAGCAAGTAGATTTCCATCATCAGAATATATATTTCCTCTGTTAGCTTTAATATCAAAATATTTTAAAGTTGAATTTTTTGATTTATTTATCCATTGTTCACCTTCAACAAACTGTATTTTAATAACTTTTCCTATTATCACAAAAGCAAATAATAGCACACACAGGTATATTAAATAAATTCTCCATAATATGTCTTTTTTAATATCTTTCATTATGTTTATACCGTTGGATCAGGCATTCGTCAGTAGCCGAACATGATTGCCTGACGGCATTTATATTTTCGTAATTAGTTCATTATTAATTGATTACGGATTACAAATTTTGAATTTCAAGTATTTTAAGCATTTTGAATTATTAATTATTATGTAAAAAAATTTTAATAGGAGGAAGTTTTGGCTCCTTTAAATCAATTCCTTTCTGTTCAAGTTGTTTTATTATTTCTGATTGTTTACTTTTGAACATCAGGTTTGATTTTGTAGTTATATATTCATATCTTAATTCTTTAAGTTGGTTTTTAACTGTATAAGTATTTCGTATTGTTTTTTCTGCATAATATGTATTTCCTATATATAGTATAGCGAGAAAAGTCAAATAAAAAATGAATGGCAAGAATTCTATAACATTTTTTTGTAATAAGATATTTCCGCCAAGCAACATTTGAAAAATTTTTTTCAATCCTGTTTTTTTTTCTTTCCTTACTGTATTATTTATATTATCTGTCATTATTTATTAAATTTTTTCTGCTATCCTTAATTTTGCACTTTTGCATCTGCTATTGTCAAATATTTCGTCTTGTTTTGGGACAATAGGTTTTTTATTTATTTTTTTAAATGGTATTAAAGAATTTCCAAAGAAATCTTTTTTAATTATACCTTCAAAATTTCCTGATTTAATAAAATTTTTTACTAATCTATCTTCTAATGAATGGTATGAAATGACAACTAATCTTCCATGAGTGTTTAGCACATCAGTTGTTTGCAATAACATTTCTTTTAAGGCGTTTAATTCGTCATTTACTTCTATTCTTAATGCCTGAAATACCTTGGCATAATATTTATTCTCTTTTCCTTTTTTAACACAAGAAGCGATTATTATTTTAAGTTGACTTGTTGTCTTTATATATTTTTTGTTTCTATTATTTATAATATTTTTTGCAAGATTTGAGGCATTTTTGATTTCTCCAAATTCAAAAAATATTGTCTTTAGCTTTTCATAAGTGTACTCATTAACAATTTTCATTGCTGTAAGTTTTTTATCTTTATCCATTCTCATATCAAGGTCTCCATCAAATCTTGTAGAGAAACCTCTTTCGGGAGTATCAAATTGATATGAAGAAACGCCTAAATCTGCTATTATACCATCAACAGGAACAGCTTTATAAAACTTTAAAAAATTTTTTATATATTTAAAATTTTGTTTTAATAATATAAATCTACTATCACCAATTTTATTTTTTATAGCATCTTGATCCTGGTCAAAAGCAATAAGTTTGCCCGTGGTTAATTTCTTAAGTATTTCTTTAGAATGTCCTCCTCCTCCAAATGTAGTATCTACATAAGTTCCATCAGGTTTAATTGCCAAACCCTCTATGCTTTCTTCTAATAATACCGGTTTATGATACATCATTTTATATATCAGAATTATTTTTATCACCCATAACTTCTTCGGCTAATGCACCAAAATCAACAGATTCATCAAAGACAGTTTTCTCATATTTATCTTTATCCCATATTTCAATTCTATTGACAGCAGAAGACAAAACAATGTTCTTTTTAATCTCACTAAATTTTATAAGGTCTTTTGGTATTAATAATCTTCCGTTTATATCCAACTCCACTATTCTTACTCCTGCCATAAATATTCTTATAAAGTCATTATTTTTTTTAATAAATCGGTTTAGTTTATTTATTTTTACAATCTCTTTGCTCCACTCTGCCATTGGATATAATTCCAGACATTTATTAAATACACTTTTTTTGATAACAAATCCATTGTTGATAACTGCTGATAATTGTTTTTTTAGAGTAGCAGGAAACATCAATCTAGACTTTGTATCTGCCTTACATTCATATACTCCGATGATATTTATCATTATTTTATAATTTAAAAGCGTAAATATATAAAAACTTTTCCCACTTTATACCACTTTATACCACTTTTTTTTAAATTGTTAATAACTTTTTTTTGCTCAAAAGTGTAATTGCTTAATATACAGACGATTATATAATAAATAAAAATATCTGATTTAGAATATATTTTTTTGTTAGATAAGGAAATTGAAATTTTTGTAACCGTTCACAGTTTAAAATTTCATAACTGTTAATTGACCTAATTTCTAATTGACCTAAAAAATGACCAATAAAACTAATAACAAAAAAAGGGATTTAGAAGAAAGAACAGCTAAATTTGGAGAGAATATAATTATTTTTTGCAAAAAAGTCCCAAAAAACCCAATTACAATTCCTCTAATAACACAACTTGTTAAGGTGGGAACTAGTGTTGGAGCAAATTATGGCGAGGCTGATGATGCGGAAAGTAAAAAAGATTTTAAACATAAAATAGGAATAGTTAAAAAAGAATCACGTGAATCAAAGCATTTTATTAGAACGATTACAGTTGCCGTTCCAGAATTAAAAGATGAAGCAAAACCATTGTGGCAAGAAGCAAAAGAATTGAATTTAATTTTTAACACCATTTATAAAAAAGTAAGCTAAAACTTAACACATTTTGACTTGGGTATTGATTAGGTTAATTAGATCAATTAGAAATTTATAAAAAAAGTTGTATGAACTAATTATAAAAAATATACTGTGAATGGTTACAAATTTTTTAAATAATAACTATTTTTGCATTTAATTAAGATTATAAAACAAAAGAAATGGAACCTAAAAAAGACAGTTCTTATTCTAAAAAATTTATTAACCTTGAAGAGGTAATAGCAAGCAGAAACACAAAATTATTAAAGTTTCTTCCAAAATTTATTTTGAATTACTTAAAACGAATTGTTCATGAAAAAGGATTAAATGCTGCTATGAGCAAAAATTCTGATAAAATTGGATTAGATTTTGTTGATGCTATACTTAAAGAATTTCAGGCAAATATTATTGCAAAAGGTGAAGAAAACATTCCTTCAACGGGCAAGTATATAATTATATCTAATCATCCGCTTGGTAGTTTGGATGGCTTGGCTTTGATAAATGTTATTGGGAAAAAAAGGAAAGATATCAAATTTATTGTGAACGACTTTCTTTTAAATGTAAAAAATTTAGACGAATTATTTATACCTGTCAATAAGTGTGGTCGTACTCCGAAAGAGGTCTTGGAAATGCTGGAAAAAATTTATAGCTCAGATAATACTATTTTAACATTTCCTGCCGGATTATGTTCGCGTAAGCACAGAGGGAAAATAGTGGATTTAGAATGGCAAAAAAGTTTTATTACCCAGTCAAAAAAAAATCACAGAGATATTATTCCTGCTTATATTGATGGCAGGAATTCAAACTTTTTTTATAATCTCGCTAATCTGCGTAAATTTTTAAGAATTAAAACAAATATTGAAATGTTATATCTTGTTGATGAAATGTATAAACAAAAAAATAAAACAATAAATATTATATTTGACAAACCAATTTCATATAAGACGTTTAATAATACAATGAAAGATAAAGAATGGGCAGAAAAGATAAAAAGTAATGTTTATGAACTTGGAAGAAAAAAATAATCTGTCTTTTTAAACAAATTTTTATATTTTTGTAGCATTATGCAAAAAATAATTCAAGCTTTTGATAAATCAAAATTAGAAGCAGAACTTACAAAAGACAAATTTGTCAGATATACAAGAAAAGGTAATAATGAAATTTACATATTTACCTATTATGACTCTCCTGATTTGATGCGTGAAGTTGGCAGACTTAGAGAGCTAACATTCAGAGAAGCAGGCGGCGGAACAGGAAAGGAAATAGATATTGATGAATATGATATAACATGCAAACAACTTATAGTTTGGAATCCTACATATAAAGAAATAGTAGGAGGATACAGATTTTTAAATTGTAAAGATATTATAGCCAAAAATTCTAAAGATATCCATATTGCGACAAAAGAACTTTTTGAATTTTCAGAAAAATTTATACAGGAATATTTACCATATACTGTTGAACTTGGAAGGTCTTTTATACAACCTGCATACCAGTTAAGTATTAAAAGCTTGATTAATAAAAGAAAAACAATCTTTGTTTTAGATAATATCTGGGATGGATTAGGTTCAATAATTACAAATAATCATAATGTTAAATATTTTTTCGGGAAAGTTACTATGTATCCTAACTATAACTTACGTGCAAAAGATATGTTATTATATTTTTTACATAAATATTTTCCTGACAATGAAGAGCTTGTATATCCTCACAAACCTTTAGCTCTTAAAACAGATATTAAAAAATTAGAATCTGTTTTTAATGGCAACAATTATCAGGAAAATTATAAAATATTATTACAAAACATTAAAAAGTTAAAAGAAAGAATACCTCCTTTGATAAATTCTTATATGAACCTATCCTTAACAATGAAAACTTTTGGGACTGCTATTAATTATAGCTTTGGAAAGGTAGAAGAGACAGGAATGCTTATTTGTATAAAAGACATATTTAATGAAAAGATTGACAGACATATTGATATACCAAAGTAAATAAATACACTTATCAACAATTATATTTTCACAGCACCAATTAGTTCAGTAACAGAACTTATTTTATGGCGGCATAAATAATCTTCAATTCCATGAATAATTTTAACAGTTATCTGTGGGTCAATAAAGTTAGCAGTTCCTATTTGTATTGCACTGGCTCCTGCAAGGATAAATTCAATAGCATCAGAAGTATTTGAAATTCCTCCTATTCCTATCACCGGAATATCTACTGTTTTTACAACCTGCCATACCATTCTTAATGCAACAGGTTTGATGCAAGGTCCTGATAATCCTCCTGTTATCGTTGATAAAAGAGGTCTTTGTGTCTCAGAATCAATAGCCATTCCTAAAATAGTATTTATCAAAGATATAGCATCAGCGCCTCCGTCTTCAACAGCTTTGGCAATGGCTGTAATATCAGTTACATTAGGTGAAAGCTTGACTATTAAGATTTTTTTATAAACCTTCCTTATTGATTGTGTAATCTTTTTTGCAAAACAAGGGTCTGTGCCAAATTCCATTCCTCCATGTTTTACATTAGGACAGGATATGTTTAGTTCTATAGCAGGTATATTATCTAATGTATTTAGTTTTTCTGCTATTTTTATATATTCTTCAACAGAAGAACCTGATATATTTACAATTATATTTGTTTTATAATTTTTTATTTTAGGGTATATTTCGTTTATAAAATAATCAACACCTTTATTTTGCAAGCCGACAGAATTCAACATTCCGCATGCTGTCTCTGCCATTCGTGGTGATGGATTGCCTTGTCTGTCGTTTAAACTAGTGCCTTTTACTATAATTCCGCCTAACTGATTTAAATCCACAAAATCTGCAAATTCCTCACCATAGCCATAAGTTCCTGAAGCAGTAATAACAGGATTTTTAAAACATAAATCTTTTATTTTTACTCTTAAATCTGCCATAATAAATTATTTGTTAATTTGTATCTGTTTGCCCGTAGTTCAATGTTCAAAGTTCAAAGCACAAAGTTTGATGTTTGACCCCGATACGCTCATACTTCGCTACGGGGCAAGTATTCAGTTGTTGTTGCTTTTCTTTTTTCGATAAATACGGAATGTTCCATTTGCCGACTGATGACTGCCAACTGTTTCTTGTAACTCATAACTTGGAATATTCTAATATTTTACCAGCACAAATCAAAAGCATTAAATACTGGACCTTCGGTACATACGCGTTCATTTCCTCTTATTGTTTTTACCGTGCAACAAAGGCATACTCCAATTCCACAAGCCATCATATTTTCTAAAGACACTTCACAATCAATATTATTATTTTGAGCAATTTTAGCAACGGCTTTGAGCATAGCATTAGGTCCACATGTATATATTTTTTTAAATTTATTAACATCGGTTTTCAAAATTGAATGCTGTGTAACTAATCCTTTTTTACCCAAAGAGCCGTCTTCTGTTGTTACAAAAACATGTCCATATTTACCAAATTCATCTAATTCAAGTATATCATTTTCTTTTTGTCCGCCAATTAAAATATAAGGTATAAAATTTTTGTTATATAAAATTTTTGATAAATATAATAGCGGTGCTATACCGGAACCACCGCCAACTAATAAGACCTTATCTGATGATGGCAAAGAAAAGGAATTTCCTAATGGATATATTATATTAAGATTATCGCCTTGTTTAAGGTAGCTGAGAGCTTTGGTTGCTTCACCTATTTTTTTTATAAATAAGCTAATAGTGTTTTCATTATAGCAAACGTCATTAATAGAAAAAGGACGTCTTAGAAATGTATTTTTTGAGTTTGTGATTAACACTTGCGTAAACTGACCCGGTAGTATTTCAGGTAGTTTTTTTTTAGATAATAATTTAAGGATAAAATAATCTGAACTTATCTTTTTATTTTCAATAATTTTTAAATCCTGTATTATTTTTTTCATTAAGCAAGTTGCAGATTTTTTATTTATACTATCAACAGTTATTCCGTCTAATACCGATTATAATTTGTCATTTGCTTCATTTGACTTGCCGTCTGTCATTAATGACTATCAATGACTATTTGCCTTCTTCAACTATTTCAGCATCTTCTATTGGCTCATTTACTTCCTTTTCCTCTTCTTTCTTGTCCGGTTTAAGCATATCAAGTTTTTGCAGGATATTATACCATTTTATTATTTTTTTAATATCAGATACAAACACTCTGTCTCTGTCATAGTCAGGTAAGACCTGTTCAAAATATTTTTTAAGTGTTTCGTTATCTGATTTATGATTAATAGAAGGTCTACCGGATTCCTTATTATAAATTTTTTGAAATACTTCTTTTAATAATACTTCTTTTTCATTAGTATAAATGTTTATGTCTTCAAGAATGCTAATTTTGTCAGAAGCATAAGCAGGGAATCTTTTTTTATCAATTAAAGATTCTACAATAACTGCATTTTTAGATTGTGCAATCATTTTAAATATTCCGTTTTTTCCTGAAACAGATAATAGTTTACTTAAATCCATAGATAATTAATTTTTTGCCAAATTTAAAAAAATATTTAATAATCAAGATATTCTTGAAAAGATACTTGTAAATAAGATTTTCCTGTTTTTACTATTTGTTTTTCTTTTTCTTTTGATTCAAATTGTTTATAGGTTATTTTGTTAAGATTATGATCATACACAAAATAATTATGTTTGGTAATCCATACCAATCCATCGTCAAAAGCACAACAAACAAATTTGGGTGAATAAGGATTAAATAAATCTTTACTCCATTCAAATTCTTTATGAGCAATATTTAATTGTGCCAATAATGTAGCAGCAATATCAATTTGAGAAGAGACATCAGTATATTTTTTGCCTCTGTATTCTTTTTTTAAAGCATTTCCATAAAACAGCATTGGTATTTTATAAAATGGTTTAGAATGTCTAACCCTGTTTTTTGGAGTATTATGGCTATGGTCAGCTACAAAGATAAACAATGTATTGTCATACCATTTTTGTTTTTTTGCTTTTTTAATATATTCTCCTATACATTTATCTGTGTAATAAACGGAGTTTATAAAATCTTTTTCCTCTCCGCCCCAGTGAAGCACCTCTTTCATTGGCTCATCATAAGGAGAATGAGAGCTAAGAGTAAAGGCGGCAGCAAAAAAAGGTTGTGGATAAGAGTTTATATCTCTGATATGCCTGTCCAAAAAATATTCATCATGCACACCAAGTTTACCAATAGGAATACTATTAGAAAAATCTTTACCTTCAATTATATGATCAAACTGGTTAAAGTAAATAAATCCCTTAATATTACCATAATTTAGCTGTCCCCCAAAATGAAAAGATGTATGATAACCTGTTTTTTGTAATTTTTTAGCAAAACATGGCAGTTTTTGAAACTTGCTTGGTTGTTTTATTATTGATGTTACTGGCGTTGCAGGAAATCCGCTAAGAATTGATGCTATTGCATGATGAGACAATGTTCCGTTTGCATAATTATTTGTAAATAATAAGCCATTGTCAATAAGTTTTTCAAATTCAGGAGTAATACCTTGACATCCTCCCAGAGAATTAATCAAATCGCCAGACCAGCTTTCAAGAAGTATTAATACAATATTGGGCTTATTTGTATTTAATATTTTAATACAGGTATCTTTTTTTATACAATGAAGAGAATCTATGCGTGATCTTGCTTCATCCATATTGTAATAATTAAAAGGGTTTGTATCCATAAATTTTTTGTTTTTCTCTATGCTGTTCATAAAATTCCATGCTGAATTTACTGCTGCTGTATTAACAAAATTGTTTTTAGAAAAATAAACATTACTTTGGTTTATAGGTATTTGTTGAACGCCTCCTCTTATTCCTAATCCCATTAATACAGGAGTTATAAGCAAAAACAATACAGATGTTATATAACTTCTCTTTTTTAGATAAAATTTTTGATATACAAATTTTTGATAAAAATAAATACCTATAGCAGATTGCACAATTATTAATATGATTCCAATAATAATAACTCCTGTTTTGGCAGAATTAAAAGCTTCGCTAGGATGTAACAGATAAGATACTGCTTTATAATTTAGTTTGACTTTCCATTCGTCGTATAAGCCGAGTTCACCTGATGTGATAATAGCAATAACAATTATTATAATAAACGAATAATACTTATTTAATATATTTATAAAGTTTAATTTAATTATTGATTGAAAGAACAATAAGATAAAAGGTATTATCATTATATAACATGCAGTTGAATTATCAAGATATAAAGCATGCCAGTAAGCAGAAAAAAACTCACTTATTTTTACATTTAACAATTTATCATAATTATATATAAAAAATACTGTTCTGTTTAAGACAAAGAACAAGAACCAAAAAACATATTGTTTTATAAAATAAAGAGGAATTTTTTTTGCCATTTTAATAAAAATTTATATCAAATAAATTAACATGATTAATTACTTCGTGAAATTGCTCCCGATAAATACGGGATTTACAATTTGCTAAGTTTGCTAAGTTCATAAATTTTCAGAAAACATATATCATTAGCCCCGCCTTTTAAGGCGGGGACAATGATAAGAGTGCGATATCCTCTGCAAAATTTTGAAAGTTTTATTTTTTTATTTTATAAAATTTTCAAAATTTTGCAGAGGTGGGTGTTGCTTAAAACTATACCCCGCCCTGAAGGACGGGGCTAATGGTAATAAAATATAATTTAATTTATGAACTTAGCGAAGCGATCTCACGAAGTAATAATTCAGGTTAAAGAGATTATATAAAAAAACTTATTTTTGTTCTAAAATTGTAATATCTATTAAAACAGTTATCTAACATGTGCTAATTATATCAGGTAACTGGCTAATTTTTTATTACTAATTATCAAAATCAGCACAAAAATAAAACTAAATTTTAAAATTATAGTAAAAAACATAAAAAAATGAAACTATTAATGATTTACATGAGCAAATTCTCATTTAATCCAACCATTAAAACTATTGAGTCAATGCCGAATTTTTCAGAAGAAAAAGAATTTGAAAATATTCAGGTTGCATTTATTCAAGTTGAAAAGCAAGATGAGGAAAACGAGACAGCAGTTGAAAAAAAGTTGCTAAAAAATCTTAAATGGATTGCGGGTAAAAATAATACTAAGCATATTATTTTACATTCTTTTGCTCATCTATCGGAAAGTAAAGCAGAGCCGGAATTTACAAAATCTCTATTTGACAATATAAAAGAAAGATTAACAAATTCGGGATTTCAGGTAGAACAAACACCATTTGGTTATTTTTTGGACTTAAAAATTGATGCTCCTGGATATTCACTTGCAAGAGTGTTTAAAGATTTATAAAAAAATGGAAAAACTATGATTAATGAAATTTTCCAAATATTAAAACAAGCCATAATGATAACCGGTTTTATTTTTGTAATGATGCTGGTTATTGAATATATCAATGTTCAAACAAAAGGACTTTGGCATGAAAGTATATCCAAAAATAAATGGAAACAATATTTATTTGCCGGCTTATTAGGAGCTATTCCAGGATGTCTTGGAGCATTTACAGCAGTTGCATTATTTTCTCACAGGATAATTTCATTTGGAGCAATAGTAACTACAATGATTGCTACAAGCGGAGATGAGGCATTTGTTATGTTTGCAATGTTTCCTCAAAAAGCTGCAATACTGACAATAATAATTTTTGGTGTAGGTATCTTAGCCGGTTATCTTACAGACAAACTTCCAATATCAAAAAAAATATTAAATAAATTTGTAGAAAATAAATTTCCACTTCATAAAGAAGAAGAATGTAAATGTTTTCAGAAAGATAAATTTTTGCAATCTCTAATTAAACCATCAATATATCGTGTGATACTGACAATAATTATTATTTTGATTCTATTTGCTGTTTGGACAGGAATTATTGTTGGCGATTCAAAGGCATGGATAAAAATTACAATACTTATTGCAATTTTATTTTCATTATTTATCGTTATCAGTGTTCCTGAACATTTTCTAAAAAAACATCTTTGGGAACATATTGTAAAAGTTCATATCCCTAAAATTTTTTTATGGACTTTCGGAACACTTCTCGTAATTCATTTTTTAATGAATTTTATTGATATTAAATCATGGATAACAGATAATATGCTGCTCGTTATGGTAATTGCCGTATTGGTTGGAATAATACCTGAATCAGGTCCGCATTTAATTTTTGTAACTTTATTTGCACAAGGAACAATACCATTTTATATACTTTTGGCAAGCTCAATATCTCAGGACGGACATGGTATGCTCCCTTTACTTGCTGAATCAAAACGTGGATTTATCACTGTTAAATTAATAAATATTATTTTTGCACTAATAATAGGAATTATTGGATATTTAATAAATTTTTGGTTTGATATATGAAACATCCATGAATAAAGGCAATTGACAATAATTATGAATTATGTGCTTTGAAATAGAAACTTGGAACTTTTATCTTTTAACTTTTGTTTTTTAACTTATTAAAAATGAACTAATTACAAAAAAAATAAACAATGAAAATCATTACTGCATTTGCAACAGACGATGGAAAATCATTCATAAACAAGCATTTTGGCGATGCTGATTATTATATGATCTATGAAATTTCAACAACAGAAGTTAAATTTATAAAAAAAATGGAAAATACAACAAAAATTTATGAAGAAGAAACTCATGCTGACCCCAAAAAAGCAAAAGGAGTTACAGAATTGTTGAAAAATGAAAAAGTTACTACTGTTGTATCAAAAATATATGGACCGAATATAAAACGAATTAAAAAAAAATTTGTTTGTATTTTAATAAATGATAAAGAATTCTCTGAATGTGCAAAAATAATTCAACAAAAATTAGACATTATAATTAATGAATGGAATAAAGGTGAAACAAGAAATCATATTAATTTAAAAAAAATAATATAATTAATAGAAGTCCCCTTAAATTTGAACATATTGCTTTATCTGTAAATGATACATAAGGAATTTAAAATTTTTATTAAAGATAAAAGTGAAAACATTTTTGAAATAAAAAAAAAACAATATGCCAAAGACAGAACCATTTGATAATCACTCTAATCAATATGACAATTGGTTTATTGAAAATAAATATGCTTTTGAATCTGAGTTAAAAGCCATTAAAAAAGTTATACCAGATAATGGAAAAGGTATTGAAATTGGTATAGGAAGCGGCATTTTTGCAGAACAATTAAATATCAACGAAGGTATTGAACCTTCAAAAGCAATGCGTGAAAAAGCAAAGATGAAAAATATTAACGTTGTTGATGCTGTTGCTGAAAATCTGCCTTATCCCGATAAAAGTAAGGACTTTGCTTTAATGGTTACTACAATTTGCTTTGTTGATGATATATATAAATCTTTAAAAGAAGTAAATCGTATTTTAAAAAATAATGGTTTTTTAATTATTGGATTTGTTGACAAAAACAGTCCTGTTGGAAAATTTTATTTAAAAAATAAAGAGAAAAGTATTTTTTATAAAGATGCTGTATTTTATGCAACAGAAGAATTATATAAAATATTAAAAAATACTGGCTTTAAAATTGAAAATACATATCAAACTGTTTTTCTGAAATTAAATGAAATAAATAATGTTCAGGAAGTATTAACAGGATACGGTCAAGGTAGTTTCGTAGTGCTAAAAGCCAAAAAAATAATCAATTATGATAAGCAAAGCAGCAAAACTTATTAAAAATGCAAATCACATCACTGCTTTTACCGGAGCAGGAATTTCTGTAGAAAGTGGAATACCTCCATTTAGAGGGAAAGATGGTCTATGGAATAAATATGACCCTGTTTTTTTGGATATTGGATATTTTAAAAAAAAACCAAAAGAATCATGGAAATTAATAAAAGAAATATTTTATGATTTTTTTGGTAAAGCAAAACCAAATGCTGCTCATTTTGCTCTCGCTGAAATGGAAAAAATGGGCTCATTACATTCAATAATAACTCAAAACATAGATAATTTACATCAAAAAGCAGGTTCCAAAAATGTCTATGAATTCCATGGCAATTCCAGATATTTAATTTGTCAGAATTGTTTAAAAAAATATTTAGTTCAGAATATAGATTTATCCTTTTTGCCTCCAAAATGTAAAAATTGCAAAGCTGTTCTTAAACCGGATTTTATCTTTTTCGGTGAGCAAATTCCTGAACCTGCTCGTACTAACTCTTTTGAAGAAACAAAAAAAGCAGATGTTTTTATTCTTATCGGAACTACTGGCGAAATAATGCCTGCATCTATGATTCCTTATGAAGCTAAAAAAAATAACGTAAAAATAATAGAAATAAATACTCAACCGTCAAATTATACAAATACTATTACTAATATTTTTCTGAAAGGTAAAGCAACTGAAATTATGCAAAAACTTTTAGAAAAAATAAAAATATTAAATTAATTTTGTTCATTTTTTAATATATCCTTCTTTATGAAAGATAATAAAGAGCTTGAATTAGTATGGAATTTTGTTGAGAAAACCGGTAGAAACATTTTTTTAACAGGAAAAGCAGGTACAGGGAAAACATCTTTTTTACATAATATAAGGAATAAATCGCAAAAAAGATTAGTCGTAGTAGCACCAACAGGCGTAGCTGCTATTAATGCCAAGGGAGTAACAATACATTCTTTTTTTCAAATGCCTTTCGGTCCTATTTTGCCTCCCCAAGCATATCATAATGAAAAAGAAAACCCGCAGCTTCAGAAAAAATTTAACAGTCGCAAAATAGATATAATCAGGTCTTTAGATTTACTGATTATTGATGAAATAAGTATGGTCAGGTCCGATTTGCTAGATGGAATTGACCAAGTGTTAAGAAGATACAAAAATAAGGATAAAGTTTTTGGTGGAGTTCAGGTATTAATGATAGGTGATTTACAACAACTGGCACCAGTTGTAAAACCCGATGAATGGGAATTATTGAGACCTTATTACAGCACTCCTTTTTTCTTTGGCAGCAAAGCTTTTCAGATTTCCGATGCTGTCGGAATTGAACTTAAACACATATATCGCCAAAAGAACTATAAATTTATCAGTATCTTAAACGAAATTAGAAATAATTCTATTTCCGTTGAATCTTTAAAAGCCCTGAATCAGCAATATAATCCCGATTTTATACCGGCAGAAAATAATGGTTATATAACTTTAACCACTCATAATGATCGGGCAAACCGAATAAATGAAAACAAACTGCATAAAATTAAAAGCAAAACATTCAAATTTATTGCCAAAATTGAAGGAAAATTTCCCGAATACTCTTATCCAACATATTCTGAATTAGAACTTAAAATTGGAGCTCAGGTGATGTTTATTAAAAATGACAGTTCACCTGAAAAAAAATTCTTTAACGGGAAAATAGGTAAAATTGTTAACCTTGATGAAGAATCCGTTACCGTTAAATGCCCTGATGATGATTCTGAGATAATTACAGGCTATGAAACATGGGAAAATATAAAATATTCACTTGATGAAGCAACCAAAAAAATTAAAGAAAAAGTAAATGGTTCATTCTCACAAATACCTATTCGCCTTGCATGGGCAATTACAATTCATAAAAGTCAGGGATTAACTTTTGATAAAGCAATAATTGATGCAAATGCTTCTTTTGCTCATGGCCAAACTTATGTCGCACTTAGCAGATGTAGAACATTGGAAGGTATTGTATTAAAAAGTATTATAAATAAAAAATGTATAATACACGATAACAGCGTAGTAAACTTTACAAGGGATGTGGAAGACAATCAGCCGGATAACGACAGATTGAATCAATCGCAAAAACAATTTCAGTTAAATTTATTAGAGGAATTATTTAATTATAAACAACTGGAATATCCTGTTAAACGTTGTCTTAAAGTTTATTATCAAAATAGGAATATCTTACGGGGAAACATTTTACAATCACTCCAAACGATCAAAGAACAAGGCATTGATGAATTAATTAAAATGGGAATTAATTTTCAAAATCAATTAATAAAATTAAGCCGTAATGAAACAGAACTTGAAAAAAGTCCTGTTATCCGTGAAAGAATTAAAAAAGCGCTTGCATATTTTACTAATTATACAGAAGAAAAATTGGTAACCCCTTTTTCTGAATTAAATTATTCAACGGATAATAAAGCTGTTGATAAAGATCTGAAAAAACAGTTAAAAAAAATTAACGAACTTATTGATAGTAAAATCTATTGCTTAAAAGGACTGGGATATGAATTTAGTACTATAAAATACATGGAATTACGTGCAAAATCCCTTTTACAAAAGGTGAAACCAACCAAATTGAAAAACAATTATACTGATAGTTCACATCCAAAACTTTTTTCGGACTTGCGTAATTTACGTAATAAATTTGCCATTGATGAAAATGTGCATCACTATCAAATTTTTACCCAGCAATCCCTTTACGAAATATGTGAACGTCTCCCTGCTTCAAAAAAACAATTACGTTCAATAAATGGTATGGGAAAAATTCGCGTAATAAAATACGGAACCGAAATTATTGAAATTGTAAAAAAATATTGTTCTGACAACGACATAACAGTAACAGCAGATACTCCAGAAGAAAAAAACGAAAAGACCAACACAAAGCAAGTTTCCTTTGAAATGTTTAAAAAGGGCTTGAGTATAAAAGATATTGCAAAAGAAAGGGGCTTGGTTATAAATACGATAGAAGGGCATTTATCCTATTATATAAAAACAGGAGAATTAAATATTAAAGATATTATGCCCGGTGAAAAATATGAAGATCTAAAACAACAAATAAAAAAAACAGAATTTGAAGGTTTAGGCGATTTAAAAAATAAACTTGACGATAAGTTTTCTTACGGTGATATTAAAATGGTTTTGAGTGATATTAATAGAAATTAGGATATTCGGTATTTTTTATGGATAAAGAAATATGTTAGGTGTATATGTATATAAGGATATAAGGCATAAAGGTATAAATTATAACTTATTTTTTTTATATCCCTTATTTTCCCTATTTCCTCTATATATTTATTTCCTTATAACATTTTCCCTACACATTTTATCGAATAACCTAACCTGAATTATTCATAAATTAAATTATATTATATGTTATTATCATTAGCCCCGCCCTGAAGGACGGGGGCTAATGATATATATTTTCTGAAAATTTATGAATAATCCATGCTAAATAAAATTACTAAAAGTAATCATTTTTATTACATTTACAATTTCAATTAATTTGGCTTGCTGTCCACTCGTTTTTTTATTTTTATAATGTCAATAATTTAATTTTTTTTTATTTTGAATAAAAAATTACTTTTTATAATTAATCCTGTATCAGGTATAAACAGGCAAAAAATCATAAGAAGACAAATAAATTCTTTTTTTGATATAAAAAATTTTGATTATAACATCGTTTATACCAAATATCCTCTTCATGCTACTGAGATTAGCAAAAGTGCTGTTAAGGAAAATTATGATATTGTTGTTGCTGTTGGTGGTGATGGCACTGTAAGAGAAATTGCCCAGGGATTAGTAAATTCCAATACTAAAATGGCTATAATCCCAATAGGTTCAGGCAATGGTTTTGCAAGACATCTTAAAATACCTTTAAATATATCTAAAGCAATTAAGATAATTAATAAACAAAAAAGTATTAAAAGTGATACGGCAACAGTAAATAATAATTTTTTTATAAATGTTGCAGGTATAGGATTTGATGCTCTTGTAGCTTCAAAATTTGCAAAATTTGGAAGAAGAGGCGTTTATCCTTATGTAAAAATTGCATTAGAAGAATCTTTAAATTATAAAGCTAAAAACTATTCAATAAGCATTGACAAAAAAATACTTAATAGGAAAGCTTTTTTATTAAGTATTGCCAATTCTTCACAATTTGGTAATAATGCATATATTTCACCTAATGCATCTATAAATGATGGATTATTAGACATTTGTATTTTGAATGAATTTCCTGTTCATACTGCTCCGTCTATTGCTTTAAGAATTTTTGATAAAACAGTTGATAAAAGTAAATATTTAGAAATTTTTCAAGGTAAAGAGATAGATATTACACAACCTTATTCAGAAGAAAATATTCATCTTGACGGAGATCCGTTTAATCTTGGAAAAGAACTTAATATTAAAATTAATCCCTGTTCTTTAGAGGTAATTGTGCCTGTGATTAAGCAATTTTAAATATAATCCGAATTATAAAACTATTTTTAATAAATAATAATCTGTTATAAAAAAGAATGAAATTTTTAATCTTTTAAAGTATAAATATCATTAATTTAGCCATTTTAATAAAATAATTTTTAAAATTAAATATATAACTATGCAAAAAGGAGTTTATACATTACTAATTACGCCTTATAAAGATGATTTATCTATTGATGAACAAGGTCTTAAAGAACTTGTAAGAAGGCAAATAAAAGCAGGTGTTCAAGGAATAGCACCACTTGGAGTTACAGGAGAAAACACTCTTTTATCAGAAGATGAATTAAAAAAGGTCTTACAAATTGTTGTTAAAGAAACAGATGGCAAAGCTAAAATTGTTCCAGATGCTTGCGTAACAAGTTTATGGAAAGCAAAAGAAAGAGTAGATATGTTTGCAGATGCAGGAGCTGATTATGCTGCTGTATATGCACCTTTTCTTGTCTTACCAAAAGAAGAAGGAATACTTCATTTTTATGAACAACTTGCTGATTATTCTAAAATACCAATAATACTACATAATTCAAAAGGAAGAACATGTGTTGAGATAACTCCTGAGATGACAGCAAAACTTGCTAAACATCCTAATATCATTGGAACAAAAGATGGAAATAAACAATTAGACCATCTGGCAAAAGTTATATCTCTTACTAAAAATGACGATTTTGCTGTATTTACAGGTAAAGATACAACAGCTTATCCATTAATTTGCTTTGGCGGAAGCGGAACATTTTCTGTTGCTGCAAACTTAATCCCTGAAGTTATGAAAGAAATAATAGAACTTTCATTAGCAGGAGAACTAAAAAAAGCAGAAAAAATACACCTCAAATATTATGATTTGTTTGAAGCTTTCAGATTTGAGACAAACCCTATGGCTGCTAAAATGGCTTTGAATCTCGCAGGACTACCAGCAGGAAAAAACTTTAGATTGCCATTAACTCCTTTGAGTAACGAAAAAACAGAAATATTAAAAGCAATTATGGGAAAAATGAAATTGTTAAATTGCTAAATGGCTTTATGGTTTTGAACTGGTATGTTTATTTTGCAGGATAATTCGCCAAAAAATTTCTTGCAAATTTTGTATATACTAAATAAGGTAATAAGGTTATTTTTATAGCGTATTCAATATTTCTACTAAGGTTATTTTTTTATGATAAGGTTTTAAAAACCTTATTTTAAAGATTTTAGACCTTAGTA
>Ga0265594_1000118_pt1 | contig 63937 bp, 64 predicted proteins | sample saktaG_11_FD_190147 | JGI IMG/M metagenome (GOLD analysis project Ga0265594, IMG submission 190147) | Saline water microbial communities from Sakinaw Lake, British Columbia, Canada - sak_2011_5_24_80m | ecosystem: Environmental > Aquatic > Non-marine Saline and Alkaline > Saline ...
CTAAAAAAACATAATATTATTTTATGCTTTGGATATTTATTATAATTTCTGCTTATCTTATTCTGGCTATCAATTCTTTAATTGATAACTATCTTTTACTTGGTCCACCTAACCCAAAAAGTTATGCCTTTTATGTTGGGACATTAGGAACAATAGCATTGGTTTTAATCCCATTTGTTGGTTTTTCTATTCCTGTAACTTCCCAGATCTTCATTGGTTTATTAGCAGGAATTGTTTATGTTTTAGCTCTATATTTTTTTTATGTTGGGTTAGAATACTTTGAACCATCAAGAATCGTTCCCGCAATCGGAGGTCTGTTACCTTTATTTACATTTATATTAATTTCTATATATTCAGGAAAATTCATATTTTCAGGAATAAAAGAAATTCTAGCCTTCTCTTTCTTAATTCTAGGTAGTTTTTTAATAACATTCGAAAAAAAGAAAAGAATTTCTCTTAATAGTTTTAAAATTTCATTAATAGCTGCTTTTTTATTTGCTTTGGCTTTTGTTTTAACTAAAAATGTATATTTGAACCAACCATTTTGGTCAGGATTTATGTGGATGAGAATTGGTGGATTTTTAACTGGTATTTGTTTTCTTTTTACCAAAGAAGTTAGAAAAGAAATTTTTGGCAGAAAATCAACTTTTACTAAAAAAACAGGAACTATTTTTCTTTTTAACCAAAGTATGGGAGCAGGAGCATTTATATTACAAAATTTTGCAATTGCTTTAGCAAGCATTAATTACCTTCCTTTCATCAATGCCCTTCAAGGAGTTCAATATGTTTTTCTTTTTCTTTTGATATATTTTCTAACTAAAAGATTTCCTAATATTTCGGAAGAAAGATTTAATAAAAAAATAATTATTCAAAAAGTTATAAGTATTTGTTTAATCTGTTTAGGGCTTATTATTTTTTATTTCTAAAATTATAATGATGATATTAAAATTCCCAAAAAATTTTCTATGGGGTACTGCTACTTCTGCTTATCAGGTTGAAGGTGGAATTAAGAATTGTGATTGGGCAAAATGGAAAGACGCTGGTTTAGCTTGTGATCATTATCATAGATATGAGGAAGATTTTGATTTAGCAAAAAATATTTTACATAATAATGCACACCGTTTTTCGATTGAATGGTCTCGAATTGAGCCAAGGAAAGGAAAATGGGATTTAAAAGAAATTGAGCACTATAAAAAAGTTCTTTTGGCTCTAAATAAACGAAACCTTAAGCCTTTTATTACATTGCATCATTTTACAAACCCCCTATGGTTAGTTGATGAAGGTGGATGGGAGAATAAAAAAGTTATTGATTATTTTGCCCGCTACGCAGAGTTTGTTGTTAAAAACCTGGGCGAGTATGTTGATTTTTGGATGACAATTAACGAACCTTTGGTTTATATTGGGCAAGGTTATTTAGATTGCAAATGGCCACCAGGGAAAAAGAATATCTTCAAAGCACTCCGAGTCCTCTCTAATATGATTAAGGCCCATAAGGCGGCCCATAAAATTATTCAGAAGATTGATCCCACCGCAAAAATTAGCATTGCTACAAATAATATATTTTTTGAACCATATAAGGAAAAATCTTTTTTAGATAAGTTTTCTGTTTCTTTAAGCAGCTATTTTTGGAACAGATATTTTTTGAATAAAGTAAAAAAATATTCTGATTTCATTGGTTTAAATTATTATTTTCATAACAAAATCAAATTCCCATTAAAAATAAAAGACCATAATATCCTAACTTTTGATAATAGCATGACTTCTGACCTGGGATGGGAAATTTATCCTAAGGGCATTTATTATGTTTTAAAAGAGTTGCAAAGATACAAAAAACCAATTTATATTATGGAAAATGGAATAGCTGATGCAAAAGATAAATATTGTTCAGAATTTATTATTGACCATTTAAAATGGGTTCACAAAGCAATTCAGGAAGGAGTAGATATCCGAGGATATTTTCATTGGTCTTTAATAGATAACTTTGAGTGGGCAGAAGGATTTGAACCACACTTTGGTTTAATAGCAGTTAACCTAAATACTTTAAAACGAACTCCTTATCGCGCTTCAAAGGTTTATGGAAAAATCTGTCAAAATAATAGTATTATACAATAAACTAACTTTCTTATTTTTATGAAATTGCAATATAAAAAAATCTTAAAAATCGTCTTATTAGTTGTTCTATCGCTTCTTCTCTTTTTAGCAGGATTCCTTTTTATAGGAAAATCAGAACCTGCTGAAAATATTACTTGGGGAGTTATTTTCTCCCAAAAATATTCAGAAGCATTGGGGTTTGACTGGAAAGAAAATTATTTAGCAATTCTTGATGATTTAAAAGTTAAAAATTTAAAACTCGTTGCCTATTGGGATATAATTGAAAAAGAGCAAGGAATTTATGATTTTGAAGATTTAGATTGGCAAATAAATGAAGCTGAGAAAAGAAATGCCGAAGTTCTTCTGGTTATAGGGAGAAGATTACCCCGCTGGCCAGAATGTCATATTCCTAACTGGGCAGAAAATTTAGATGAAAAACAACAACAAAAAAAAGTATTGGATATCATAAGACAAATCGTTTTGAGATATAAAGACAATAAAACAATAAAATACTGGCAAGTAGAAAATGAACCATTTTTCCCTTTTGGAGAGTGTCCTCCTTTTGATAAGAAATTTTTAGAAGAAGAGATTAATTTGGTTAGATATCTAGACCCTGAAAGAAAGTTAATTATAAGTGAAACCGGAGAGTATTCTACTTGGTTTAAATCAGCAAGATATGGAGATATTGTTGGACATACTTTATATAGAAAAGTTTGGTTCAGCGAGATAAAAACATATGTCAGTTATCGCCTATTGCCTCCTGTTTTTTATGCTAGAAAAGCATGGTTAATTGATAAATTATTCCAGAAAAAAACTATTTGCATTGAACTTCAAGCAGAACCATGGGGACCAGAATTATCATATCTTTTATCATTGGAGGAACAGGAAAAAACAATGAATATAGAACGATTTAAAGAAAACATAGAATTTGCAAAGAATACAGGGATTGATACTTTTTATCTTTGGGGATCTGAATGGTGGTATTGGATGAAAGAAAAGCATAATGATTCTCAAATATGGGACGAATCTAAAAAATTGTTTATCTCTGAATAAATTAAATAGCCGGGAGAATATAATATGTTATATAATATACTCTTGCCCGGCTATTTTTATATCATCGCCATCTCCCAGTATAATCTCGTTTAGAAAGTATGAGAATTAATGTTTGTTTTCTCTCTTCTATCTCTTCTGGTTTTGGCCTTACTATCTTCTCTCTTTTTTCTCTTCTCTCCTCGGCCCATTTTTTATGGAGAGAATGACACATATCACAATTTTCAGATTCATTGCATGTACTTACAGGAGCTCCGCAATAATTTTTTAGCACTTTATGCTTTGAGATGTATTTTTCTATAATCTGAACCGTTACACCTTCCCAAAAATCATGTATTTTCTCTCCATCACAAAAAAGATTTATAGTGTCTCCCTTCTGACTAAAAGAATAACTTCTTGGAAGAAAAATTTTTTTCCCCCCTTTAAGAATATGAATTTTGCCTTTATCTTTTTGATATTTTCTGAGATTTTTTCTATGGCTAATTTTTTTCATTCTATCCCCTTTCTTTTTTTATTTTTAAAAATTCTTTGGAATTTTTACTATGGCAATAGTACCATTTTCACCAAAAAAGTCAAGAGTTGAAATAAAATGAAAAGACATTAGACTTAACTAATGGAACAAGAAATAAAAACTATAAAGTTAGAGGATAAAAATTATCCTCTTTTATTAAGAAAAATCTTTAATCCTCCCAAAACTCTTTATGTTAGAGGAGAGATATTGAGAAATGAAAAATGTTTTGCTATTGTTGGAACACGTAGATGTTCTGAATATGGAAAAGATATCGCTTTTTCAATCGCTAGAGACCTATCAAAGGCTGGATTAACAATTGTAAGCGGGATGGCAACAGGAATTGACACTTGGGCGCATAAGGGTACTCTGGATGCAAATGGCAGAACAATTGCTGTTTTAGGCACAGGTATTGATGAAAAAACTATTTATCCCAAGGAAAATATAAAATTATCTCAAAAGATTTTAAAGAATAAAGGTTGTTTAATTTCTGAATACCCTGCTGAAACACGAGGCACTAAATTTAGTTTCCCGGAAAGGAATAGGATAATCTCGGGATTAAGTTTAGGAGTTTTAGTTGTGGAGGCCAATTTTGGCTCTGGAGCTTTAATTACTGCCAGATATGCAAAAGAGCAAAATAAAAAGGTTTTTACTATACCTGGATCAATACATTCCATAAATTCTCGTGGTTGCCATGATTTAATTAAAAAAGGTGCTAAACTTGTAGAAAACGCCAATGATATTTTAAAAGAATTAAGTTTATCTAATAAAATATATTAATACATTAATAAATATGGATTTAATTATCGTTGAAAGTCCCACAAAGAGTAAAACAATCAGTAAATTTTTAGGATCAAAATACAAAGTTCTGTCTTCTTATGGACACATCCGTGATTTGCCTAAAAGTAAATTAGGCATAGATGTGGAAAATAATTTTGAACCCCATTATGTTATTCCCACTAAAGCGAGGAAAAAAGTTAAGGAACTAAAAGATACTTTGCCTAAAGTAAAAAAAGTAATACTTGCTACTGATGAGGACAGAGAAGGAGAAGCAATTGCCTGGCATCTTGTTTCGGCTTTGAAATTAGAAGGAAAAAAAGATTATGAGAGAATTGTTTTCCATGAAATTACAAAATCAGCGATAGAAAGGGCATTAAAAAATCCACGAAACATTGATCTAAATTTAGTTAATGCTCAACAAGCAAGAAGAATATTGGACAGATTAGTTGGATATAAATTATCCCCTCTGCTTTGGAAAAAATTAATGAGAGGATTATCAGCAGGAAGAGTCCAATCAGTAGTTTTAAAACTTATTGTGGAAAGAGAAAAAGAGATTAAAGATTTTATTCCCCAAGAATATTGGACAATCGTTGTTGAACTTGAAAAAACAGAAAAAAATGCTTTGTCATTTGAAGCAAATTTAATAAAAAAAGACAATGCGGTTGTTTCTAAGCTAGATATTGACAATAAAAAACAAGCCGAAGAAATTATTAAAAGTCTTAAAAATGCTGAATATAAAATAATAAATATTATTAAGAAAGAGATTAAAAAGAATCCCTGGCCTCCTTTTCAGACTAGTACATTGCAACAACAAGCTTGGACTAAATTCCATTTTTCAGCAAAAAAAACAATGTTCCTAGCCCAAAATCTTTATGAAAAAGGTTCTATTTCTTATCACCGAACAGATTCTTTAAATCTTTCTGAGGAGTCGCTGATTAAAGCCCAAGAATTTATTATCAAAAATTATGGAGGAAATTATTGGGCCGGATCTTTTAGAAGATTTAAAACAAGGTCAAAAACAAGCCAAGAAGCGCATGAAGCAATAAGACCAACAAATCCAGAAGAAACCCCAGATAATTTAAAATCCAGATTAAAATTAGAAAAACAGCAATATCAATTATATAGTTTAATTTGGCAAAGATTTATTGCCTCTCAAATGAAACAAGCTTGTTTTGATTCTACTCAAATTGATATTTCTGCTAAAAACTATATTTTTCGAACTAACGGGCAAACATTAAAGTTTGATGGATTCCTCAAAGTATATCAGATGAAAACAGAAGAAAACGAATTGCCTCTTTTGGAAAAAGATGAAATCTTAAAATTTAAAAAACTCAATCCTTCACAACATTTTACTCAGCCCCCATCAAGATATAACGAAGCTAGCATCATTAAAGTTTTAGAAAAAGAAGGTATTGGTAGACCTTCAACTTATGCTCCAACATTAGATGTTATCCAAAAAAGAAACTATGTTAATAAAGACGAAGGAAAAAGGTTTCAACCAACAGAAATAGGAACCTCCGTAAATGATCTCTTGTCCGAGCACTTTCCTAAAATAGTTGATATAAAATTTACATCTCAAATGGAAGAAGATCTTGATAAAATTGCCGAAGGCCAAGAAGAATGGACAAAGGTTCTTAATGATTTTTATAAACCATTTGAAAAAAATTTGAAAGAGAAAGAAGAAAAAATTATAAAAAAACATATTACCCAAGAAACAGATGAAATATGCCCTGAGTGTGGAAGCCCTTTATTAATAAGATGGAGTAGATATGGAAAATTTTATGGTTGCAGCAATTTTCCAAAATGTAAATATAAAAAACCTTTAGCCCGGCCAAGTTTAGGAATTAAATGTCCAAAATGTAAAGAAGGAGAAATTATAGAAAAAAGAACTAGAAAAGGAAAAGTATTTTATGCTTGTAATAGATGGCCAAAATGTGATTTTGCTTTATGGGATAAACCAAACGGAGAAATATGTCCAAAATGCAATTCTCTGATAGTTGTTGATAAACAAGGACGAACAAAATGTTCAAATAAAGAATGTAAATAACAAAATATGCCTCTTGTCGAAAAAATTAAACAAGGATTGGATAATACCAAAATGATTGATAGGGCTATAGAAATTCTTAAAGATAATTTTAAAGAAGATGATTTTGCTTTTCAACATTCTCTAAGAGTTGGTTTAATCTTGAAAAAAATAGGAAGCAAAGATACTGTAATAATTTCTGGAATTTTACATGAAATTAACGAAGAGAGCAGAAAAAAGATAAAAACAGAGTTTGAAAAAGATATCCCATTTTTAATTAAAAAAGTAAAACAATTAAGTTCTTTACGTTATCCTAAAAAAAGAATTAAAATCATTCCTATACGTAAAATAGGAAAACAAAAAATACTTTTAAATTCTCAAGCAGAAAATTTAAGAAAAATGTTTTTTGTTATTACTAAAGATATTCGAGCTATTTTCATAAAATTGGCAGACCGGCTTGATATTATGAGAAATTTGAAAGAATTTTCGGAAGAACATCAAAAAAGAATGGCCCTAGAAAGTATTGAAATATTTGCTCCACTGGCTTATGGAATTGGTATGGGAGAAATAAAAAGAGAGCTTGAAGACTTAGCTTTCCCTTGTCTTTATCCAAAAGAACATAACTGGATAGTAGAAAAAGTTAAAGAAAGATATGCCAAAAAGGAGAGATATCTTAAAAGAGTTAAATCTACCTTAATAAAAATTTTAAATAATGAAGGAATATCATTTATTGATATCCAAAAAAGAGCAAAACATTATTTTAGTTTATATAAAAAACTCTTGGAGCACGATATGAATTTTTCCAAAATTTATGATTTAGTTGCTATCAGAATAATTGTTTCCAATATCGAAGATTGTTATAAAACATTAGGAATAATTCATAAAACATGGAATCCGTTACCCGGAAGAATTAAAGACTATATAGCATTACCAAAGAAAAATGGTTATAAAGCATTGCATACTACTGTCTTCTGTTTAGATAATAAAATAACAGAAATTCAGATTAAAACCCAACAAATGTATGATGAATCTGAATATGGCATTGCTGCTCATTTAGCATATAAAGAAAAAATTTCTCCAAAAATTTATAAAGATAAGTTCTCTTGGACAGAGGAATTAAGATTATTAAGCGATAAAATTAAAAGTTCTGAAAATCTTTCAGAATATTTGGATTTTAGACTTTTTAAACACAAAATTTTTGTTTTTACGCCGAAAGGCGAAGTTATTAGTCTTCCCAAGGGTTCTTGCGCTATTGATTTTGCTTTTGCTATTCATACTGATATTGGTACCCATTGCAAAGAAGTGAAGATAAATAAAAAAATGAGCAAATTGTCTCGGCCCTTAAAGAATGGAGATTTAGTAGAAATTATAACAAGTAAAAATGAGACCGTTTCTTCGGACTGGCTTAAATTTGTTAAAACTAAATCTGCCGAAGAAAAAATTAAGAAAATAAAAAATATCTCCCTAAGATATGAATCACCTATTAAAAGAAAGTTGTCCATTCTTAAAAAATTAATCCTCTTTAGGAGGAAGAAGAAAGAAGTAGAAATCAATAAGATATATTTAGGCAAACAAACCGGATTTTCAATAAATTTTGCTAAATGTTGTTCTCCTAGACCAGGTGACAAAATTAAGGGATTTATATCAAAAGAAAAGGGAGTTTCTATACATAAAATTGATTGTAAAGATCTTAAAAAACTTCAAAAAAAATGGCCTCAAAAAGTAATTGATGCCAGTTGGGGATATCCTAAAGATTGAAACTATATAAATTTGGTGATAAGGTGAGCAAATATGCCGCGGTGGCGGAATTGGTTTACGCGCAGAATTCAAAATTCTGTGGATTTTATCCATGTGGGTTCGACTCCCACCCGCGGCATAAATTAATCTTTGGGGAATAGCTTCTCAAAGATTTTTTTAATAATTAAAGCAGATAAAATACCAACTGAGGCCCCGGCTAAAATATCAGCCGGCCAATGAATCCCGCAAAAAACTCGACTTATAGAGATTAAAAAACTGGCAACTAAAAATAATAGGCCTGTTTTTTTATTATAAAGATAGATTAAAGTTGATAAGGCAAAAAAGAACGTCGCATGCCCCGAAGGAAAAGATGCTGAAAAATTATGATGCAGAAGAAGATTCACTGGCTCTGTTATAAAAGGTCTGGGCCTATACCAAATAAAACGAATGATTTCTATGATAATAAATCTAGCAAAAATACCTGAAATAAACGCCTGGACTACTATTTTATAATATTTTTTAAAATTCCTAATTAAAAGAATAAATAAAATTCCTATCAAAATATAACCTAAAAAACTGGCACAAAAAATAGCCAATTCGTCTAGATAAAGATTCTTTAGGGCCAGATTATTTATTTGTTGAAAAATTAGATTGTCCATCTTTTAAAAATTTTGAAATCTTAAGAATATCACTTGGATTTCCAAAATCAAACCAATAATCCTGAATCTTTTTAATCTTTACTTTTTTCTCTTTAGCTAAAAGTGTAATTGCATCCGTTAACTCATATTCTCCCCGAGAAGAAAGATTAACCATAGAAATTTTATCAAATACTTCAGGAGTAAATTTATAAAGACCTGTATTTATTAAATTACCCATATGTTTTTTGGGTTTTTCAATAATTTCTTTAAGAAAACCATTGTCCGAAATGAGAACTCCGTATTTCTCTGGATGTTCATGAGAAAACCCGGCTACATAATTGTATTTATCATCAATATTAAAAGATCTGAGATCTTTTGCTGAATAAAGGTTATCGCCACAAACCATTAAAAAATTCTCTTTGATTATATCTTTTACACATTTTAGAGGGCATAATGTTCCATATTCATTTTTCTTTAAAATATCAAACTGATTAATAACAGTTATCTTACAATTCTGAAAATTATATTCCTTTAGAAATTCTTTAATCTTTTCTCCTTTGTAACCAATTACTAAAATTATCTCTTGATACCCTGCTTTTAAGAGGTTATCTAAAAGATAAGATAAAAAAGGTTTTTTTTGAACCTTTATGAGATGCTTTGACTTATTTTTAGTTAAATGAAGCATACGAGTTCCCTTGCCCGCAGCCGCTATCACTACTTTTTTAATCATAATTTGCTAAATCAAAAGCCTTTTTGTTTAGTAAAAAATATTTTTGAGGAACTGTTTTCTTGATGGATTCTAAAATAAATTTTGTTTTTAAGGGAAATAATTTCTGGGAAGCAGCCCATCCTAAAATATAAACTCCAGCTAACACTTCTTTCCCCAATTTTTCTTTTGTAATCTGGGAAGCAGAAATAGATATGGATTTTTTTGAAAATCTCTTAGTTTCTTTTAAAATATCTTTTAGAGACGGTATTATTTTTGAACCTAAAATTGGTTTGATAAAATCGTTTATCAAAAATATTGTTCCTGATTTTTTAGAAGCATAAATATAGGATTTTAACGATTCCTGAGCTTCAATACAAATTATTAAATTTGCTCCACCTCGCCTTATTAATGGAGAATGAACTTGCCCTGGACCTGTTAGGGCCCCGAACCTAATATGTGTTTCTACGGAACCTCCTTTTTGAGAAAGTCCGTGGAGTTCAGAAGTTTTTACGTCATAACCATTGAGCATTGCTGATTTGGCCAAAATTCTGGTTAAAGTTATCACGCCTTGTCCTCCAACTCCAGATATAATTATATTAAATTCTTTCATATATATATGCATGGTCTTCTGGCAATAATTACCGAAACCTTATTAGTTTTACTATTTAAAGAATCTTTTACAGCTTCTCCAAACTCTTTTTGTTTTATGGGATCAATAATCTTTAAATTTTTAACTCCACAAGCTCTAATAATATTTTCTATTTTTGCTCCCTCTACGCTATCTCCCATTGATGTTTTATTCGTTCCTGGGTTAGGTTGATGGCCAGTCATTGCTGTTGTTTGGTTATCCATAACAATAATCAAAGGATTTGATTTATTATGGACAGCATTCAAGAGTGCTGGTATGCCACTGTGAAAAAACGAAGAGTCGCCAACAAAACTGATTAACTTCTGTTTATTAGATGATTTCTTAATTCCATGAGCAACTCCGACAGAAGAACCCATACAAAATAAATAATCTTGGAAATGAAAAGGAGGGTAAAAAGCTAACATATAACAGCCAATTTCTCCCCCAAAAATTACTTTTTTAGGATCAACTGCTTTTTTTATGGCATTGAATACCAACCAATATGGACACCCCGGGCAAAATTGGGGAGATCTTTTAGGAATTTTTAATTTAGGATTCTTAATTTTTAATAGAGTCTCAACTTTTAATTTTTTATTAGCAACTTTTGCTACTGCTCTAATGACATGCTCGGGGTGAAGTTCACCAACTTCAGGCAATAAATCTTTTCCAAAAATCTGGACTTTTGGGTTAATATTTTTGGCTAATATTGTAATTTCTTTTTCTAAATATGGCTCAAGTTCTTCAACCACTAAAACTTTTTTTAATGGCTTTATAAAATTTTTAATTTTTTCTTCTGGCAAAGGATAGAAAAAACCAAGTTTTAAAACTGGGATATTCAAATTAAGTTCTTTCAACGCTTCCATTACATATAAATAAGAAACACTAGAAGTAATAATTCCCAGCCTCGAATTAACAGATACCTGATTTTTATAAAGTTTATTGATTGAAGATTTTTCAGAAACTTCTTTTTCTATTCTTTCAATTTTTTCCAAAAGTTCTCTTTTCATTTCTAAGACTCGGGGAGGCATTGTTGAAAATTGATGAGGGTCTTTAACGAATTTTCCTTTCCTCTTGCCTCTAACAATTTTACCTAATTTAACAATTCCTCCTTGGAGAGCAACTCTCGTAGTCTCTCTAATCATTATTGGTATCTGGAATTTTTCAGATAAATCAAAAGCAAGTTTCGTAAAATCTTTACATTCTTGAGGAGTAGAAGGCTCTAATATGGGGATATGGGCCAAACAAGCAAATGCTCTTGTGTTTTCTTCTGATTGAGCTGAACTCCAACAACTTGGGTCATCAGCTATAAGAATAACCATACCGCCTTTAACTCCTGAATAGACTAAAGGCATAAAAAAATCAGAAGCAACATTTAAGCCAAAATGTTTCATTGATACCAGTGTTCTTAAACCAGAGAAAGAAGCGCCAGCTCCTGCTTCTAAAGCAACTTTTTCATTTGTGGAAAATTCAAAATAAACTCCTACCTTTTTTGCAATCCTCCAAAAAGTATTCCCTACCTCCGAGGAAGGAGTGCCCGGATAAGCAGAAACAAATTGCACACCAGATTCTAAGGCTCCTCTAGCTATAGCTTCATTTCCTAAAAGAATTATTTTTTCTCCAATTTTATTTGAGATAATTTCTTCTATCATAATTAAATTATACCACAAAATTAATTAATTTATCTTTAACAAAAATTACTTTTTTAATCTCCTTTTGATCCAGCCATTTTTTAATATTTGGTTGAATCATAGCTACTTTTTTTGCTTTTACATCTGAAGTTCCCGCATCAATATTTACTTTGCCTCTAACTTTCCCATTCACTTGAATTATTAAAGTAAATATGTCTTTCTTTATAAATTTTAGGTTACATTTAGGCCAAGCTTCTAAGAAAATACTTTTATTATGCCCCAATCTATGCCATATTTCTTCGCTAATATGAGGAGCAAAAGGACTTAAAAGGATTAAAAATTTTGAATAAGATTTTAAAGATATTTTTTCTTGTTTCCCCATCTCATTAACTAAAACCATTAAACAGGAAATTGCTGTATTTAATTTAAGTTTATTAATATCTCCGCTGACTTTTTTAATTGTTTTATGTAAAAGTCCTTTTATTTTTATATCCTGCAAATTTGTTCCAACTCTATATTGAAGTTTCCATACTTTGTCTAAAAAGCGCTTGGCACCCTTAACTCCTTTACTGTCCCAAGCAATTGCTTCTTCAAAAGGACCCATAAACATTTCGTAAATTCTCAAAGTATCGGCCCCATATTTTTTTACTACATTATTTGGATTAATAACATTTCCTCTAGATTTTGACATTTTAATGCCTCCTTCCCCTAGAATCATGCCATGAGATGTTCGTTTTTTATATGGTTCAGATCCTAAAGATTTTGGTACGGCTCCAATATCCCATAAAAATTTATAAACAAAACGGGAATAAAGCAAATGCAAAGTAGTATGTTCCATACCTCCATTATACCAATCTACTGGCATCCACTTTTTAAGCAACTTTGAACTTGCCAATTTCTTATCATTTTTAGGATCGCAATACCTCAAATAATACCAATTAGAACCAGCCCAATTAGGCATAGTATCTGTTTCTCTTTTTGCTGGACCTCCACAAATAGGACACTTAGTATCAACCCAACTTTTAATATCTGACAAGGGAGATTCTCCTGTTTTTGTTGGTTTATATTTTTTTACTTTGGGTAATTTTATCGGCAAATCTTTTTCCGAAACAGCAATCCAACCGGGATTTAATAATTCGCCTTTATTAAACTTCTTTCGTAATAAACGTTTTTTAACTTTAAGTGCACAATTTTCACAAAACACAAGAGGCATTGGCTCTCCCCAATAATGTTGTCGTGAAAAAACCCAGTCCCTTAATTTATAATGAACTTTTTTATTAACTAATTTATCTTTTTTTAGAAGAAGAAAAATTTTTTCCTTGGCTCTTTCTGATTCCATTCCTGTAAAACGCCCAGAATTAATTAGTGTCCCTTCCCCGTTATAACATTTTTCAAATCTTTCACTAGAAACAACTAATGGGACTCGTTTACGAATCTTTATTTTCTTAGAATAAGGTTTAATTACTTCGATAATTGGTAAACTATATTTTTTAGCAAAATCAAAATCTCTTTCATCATGCGCCGGAACTGCCATAATAGCACCGGTACCATAATTCATTAAAATATAATCAGCAATAAAAATTGGAATTTCTTTTTTGGTTATAGGATTTATTGCTGTTATCCCTTCTAATTTTATTCCTGTTTTCTCTTTGGATTCGGAAATTCTTTCTTTTTCCAGCTTCATTTTTGTTTTTTCGATATATTCTTCAACTGATTTAAAATTTAAAATTTGTAATTTAAATTTTTCAATTGCCGGATGTTCTGGAGCCAAAACTAAATAAGTGGCGCCAAAAATAGTGTCTAACCTTGTGGTAAATACTTTAATAAATTCTGATTCTTGATTTTTAATTTTGAAATTTATCTCGTGCCCTTGGCTTTTCCCTATCCAATCTTTTTCTAATGTTTTAACTCTCTCTGGATAATCAACCTTATCCAAATCTTTAATTAATCTTTCCGCATATTTTGTGATTTTCAAGAGCCATTGTTCTTTTTCTCTTCTCACGACCTTGGCCCCACAACGTTCACAACATCCATCAACAACTTCCTCATTAGCTAGTCCCGTTTTACATGAAGGACACCAATTAATAGGTATTTTCTTTTTATAGGCCAGTCCTTTTTTAAAGAATTGTAAAAATATCCATTGAGTCCATTTATAATAACTGGGATCAGTAGTATTAATCTCTCGGCTCCAATCAAAAGAAAGTCCTAAACTTTTTTGCTGATTTTTAAAAATACTGGTATTTTTTTTAGTAGCAATAGCTGGATGAATCCCTGTTTTAATGGCATAATTTTCGGTCGGCAAACCAAAAGCATCCCATCCCATTGGGAATAATACATTAAAATTTTCCATTCTTTTTTTCCGAGCGACAATATCTAAAGCAACATATGGCCTGCAATGGCCAACATGAAGCCCCTTACCAGAAGGGTAAGGAAATTCAAGTAAAATATATTGTTTTTTCTTTTTAGAATAATCTCTTGTTTTATATATTTCTTCTTTGTCCCAATGTTTCTGCCATTTTTTCTCTATTTTTTCAGGATTGTACATATATTTAATAATTCTATTCTAACACTCATACTCCTGTATTAAAAGATTAACTTAAATATTAAATAATTTTTTAGCATTCTTCGTTGTTTGTTTTGCTATTTCTTCAAAAGTTATATTTTTAATTTTAGCAATTTTTTCTACTATATATTTTACAAATAACGGCTCATTTCTTTTAACATCTGGTAAAGGAGACAAAAAAGGACAATCTGTTTCAACTAAAATTCTATTTAAGGGAGTTTTTTCTATAACTTCATCTAAGTCAAATTTGAAAATAATTCCTGTAAACCCTAAATAAAATCCTCTGTCTAGATATTTCTTTGCATCTTCCCAATCCCCAGTAAAACAATGGATAACTCCTTTCAGATCGGAATTTTTTTTAGTTCTTAATATCTCTAATAAATCATTATGCGCCAAGCGACAATGAAAAATTACCGGTAATTCTAATTCTTTTGCCAATTCTATTTGTTTTATGAGTAATTCTTTTTGTTTCTCTTTAAACTCATCTTGTTTCTTTTTTGTTTTCGGATGATTCCAATAATCTAATCCGATTTCTCCAATAGCTAAAACTTTTTTGGAATTGGTTAAATTTTTGTATTCCTCATAATCAAAAATCTCTTCTTCTATGTTTTCAGGGTGTATCCCCACAGAAGCAAAAACACCTTGAGAATATCTCTTAGAAATTTCTATGGCCTTTTTCGAACTTTCATAATCAGTACCAACATTTATCATCCAAAGATTATTGTCTAAACATTTCTTTATTACTTTATCCCTATCTTTATCGTAATTAGAAAAATTTAAGTGAGCATGAGTATCTATTAACATAATTTATATATTACCAGATTTAATTTTGAATCTCAATAAAAGAAGAGGGCGATCCTTTTGAATCGCCCTATATAACTTATGAAATTTTTATCCTTCTTGCTCATATTTCCTTTCATCTCTAATTCTTGAAATTACTTTAGGGATTAATCTTTTTTCTAAATCCTTGAGTCGAAATTCTAGCCTTACTCTTTTTTCCTGAGAGATTTCGCAACTGCTTAATCTTTTTTTAATGCTCTCCTTTTCTGTGCCATAACTTAAAAATAATTCATCAGTCGAATTCTGTCCGGTTATCACTTTTATCACCTCACTTTCCTTTATTTATTTTTTAATGTCCTATATAAATGAAAAACCTCCCTGTCTTTTGGGAGATTCTTAGTAGTTTTCTTTTTTTATATTTCTATTGTTTTTTATCTACTAAAATCTCCCAAATGACTAAAAGGGGTAATATAAATAATCCCCTTTAAAATCTTGGTTGAGAGATTTAACAAATCAATTTTTTTATCTATTTTCAACGACATATAATTTAATAAATATATATTATATTATTACTGGAAACTTGTCAAGAAATTAAACGAGGAAAAAGTGATTTTCCTTTTTTGATTTTGAAATGCCATTTTTTATCAGAAAATTTTATTCCTAACTGTTTAAATATCTCTTCTGATGTTTCCGGTAAAAATACTTGAAGCATTTGAGCAATATTTGCCAAAGCAATTAATAAATTGTTAATAACTGACATTTGATTTTCAGATTCTTGCCAAGGTTTTTCTTTTTCGATATATTTATCACAGAAACTAATTAACTTCCAAACTGAACTTAAAGATTCATTAAATTTGAAATTATCTAAGGTTCTCTTATAATCTTCCCATGTTTTATCAATCTCAGTTTTAAGTTCTTTATTTGTTATTTCTGATTCAAAATTCTTTCCATCCCCCAACTTAACAACTCTTGCTATTAAATTTCCCAATCCTGAAGCTAAGTCTGAATTATATCTTGACTCAAACTTCTCATAAGTAAAATCCCCATCTTCAGTCGGAGTAATTTCTCTTAAAAGGAAATATCTGACAGCATCTGTGCCGTATTTTTCAACTAAATCAAAAGGATTAATAACATTTCCTAAGCTCTTTGACATCTTTTGTCCGTCAGATGTGACAAAACCATGAATCAAGATTTGCTTTGATGGTTTCAACCCTGCTGACATAAGCATTGCCTGCCACATAGAAGATTGTTGGCGCAGATTATCTTTCCCTGCTATTTGCATGCCAGGCCAGAAATCATTGAATTTTTTTAAATCATTCGGCCATCCTAAACAAGATATATAATTTACTAAAGCATCGAACCAAACATACATAGTATGTTTATCGTCTCCAGGAACACCTATCCCCCAAGGCGACTTTTCCTTTAACCGAGAGACACTAAAATCTTCTAACCCTTTTTTAGTAAACTCTTTAATCTCATTAAAACGAGATTCTGGTAAAACAAATCCTGGATTCTTTTTATATAAATCTAAAAGTTTGTCTTGATATTTTGAATAGCGAAAGAAATAGTTTTCTTCTTCAATAATTTCTAAATTCTCATTTGGATGCAAAGGACATTTACCATCAACTAATTCTGATTCTGTTTTTTCCATTTCACATCCTACACAATATTTAATTTTATAATTCTTTTTATAAATATCTCCATTTTTTTCACATCTCTTCCAGAATTCTTGGGCAGCCTCAATATGTTCTTTATCTGTTGTCCGAATAAAATTATTATAACTTAAATTTAGAGATTGCTTTAAATCAGCAAATTTTTTAGCGTAGATATTACAAAAATCTTGAGCAGACAGGTTTTGTTCTTTGGCTTTGCGATAAATCTTTAGCCCATGCTCATCTGTACCTGTATTAAAAAATACTTCCTCTCCTTTTCGACAATGATACCGGGCAATAACATCTGCTTGAATAACCTCTAATGCAAATCCAAGATGCGGATCTGAATTTGTATAAGCGAGAGTACTGGTGATGTAAAATTTTTTCTTTTGTTTCAGCATTATTTTAAATTAATAATTATAACAAACTCGCCTTTGATCTTTTCGCCAGGTTGTGGATTTTTCATTTCCTCAATTACCTGTTCAATAGTACCTTTATATGTTGTCTCAAATTTTTTAGTTAGTTCACGACAAACAACTACTGATAGCTTATTATTTATCATTGATATCTCATCCAAGGTTTTCAAAATTCTATATGGAGATTCATAAAGAACTACTGGATATTTAGAATTCACAACTTCTTGAAAAAACTTTTTTCTTTTTCTTTTTTGAGGAGGGAATCCTAAAAATGAAAATTTATCCATCTGAAAACCGGAAATGCTAACTGCTGATGTTAAGGCCGATGCGCCGGGAATGGGGATAACTTTTACCTGATCGTTTAATAATTTAACTGCCTCTTCTACTAATTTATTTCCTGGGTCTGATATTCCAGGCGTTCCAGCATCAGATACTAAAGCTAAATTCTTACCTTGCTCTAATAAATTTAAAATATATTTTACTTTCTTAAGTTTGGAATGCTGGTGATAAGATAAAGTTTTTGTTTTTATTTCAAAATGGTTTAAGAGTTTTTGAGTAACCCTGGTGTCTTCACATAAAATCAAATCAACGCCCTTGAGAACTTCAAGGGCCCGAATGCTAATATCTTTTAGGTTTCCTATGGGAGTACCCACAATATACAAATTAGACATATAAAATTAGAGTATTGTCCCTTCCTGATCTTTTTCTTCTATTCTTTTTGATTTCTCTAAGTAATCGTTTAAAACCTCAAAAATAATACCAACCAAAGGGATAATTAATATTGCTCCTAATATGCCCCAAAGTTTTCCTCCCACAACCAAAGATATCAAAACTAAAGAAGGTGGTATGCCTATAAATTTTTTGAAAAGTAAAGGAAGTAAAAGATTACCTTCTAATATTTGGATAATAACAAATGCTATTAAAACAAATAAGGCTTGTAGCGGAGAAGTTAAGGCAACGATAAATATTACGATTAACCCACCCAAAATAGGGCCTATTATGGGAATAAAGTCAAAAATAGCAACTAATAAACTTAAAATAAAAGCATAATTAACATTAAAAATTTTCAAGACAAAATAAGTTAATAGGCCAACAAAAAACATTCCAATTATTCTGGATATGAACCAAGCTCCTACCTTTTTCTTTGACCTCTCTATAAGATAACGAAGATATTTATGGTGTTTAATAGAAGAAAAAGTAATTAGTACTTTTTCAACTAATCCTTTTTCTAAAGAAATGAAAAACGCTAAGGAAATAATAAATATAGTAGAAAAGACCCCACCGAAAATAGCAAATAAGGCATTAAAGATACCTTGGCTGGTTTTACTTAATCCAATTTCTAAATTAGAAGTGAAAGATATTGTATCTTGGGCAATCTGAACTCCAAATTTTTCCAAAATAGGCGAAACTTGTTGAAAATATTCTGGAACATTTTGGCTGAATTCTTTAACTTCAGATAAAAACATCGGTGCCGTTTTATAAATGAAAAAGCTTACCAGAATGAATATACTAAAGTACAGAAAAATCGCGGTTATCATTCTGGGGATCTTTTTCTTTTCAAAAGAATCAATTAAAAAATTAAATAAGGTTGATATAACTAAAGCAAAAATGAACCAAACAACAACATCTCTAATTAGATAAATAATATAAAGAGATATTACCGCTATGCAAACTTTAAAAATTGATCCCCAACTAATATTTAATATAGATTCTTGGTCCATAATTTTATTATTTATTCATTAGTAATTAGATTCTTAATAAAGATTGAAATTTCTCTTTATTCTTATGTGGCCCAATAATTGCTAAATTCAACTTTTCTGGCTTAAAAATATTTTGGGCTATTTTTTGGACATCACTTATACTTACTTTGTCAAGTTTGGCAAATTTTTCTTCTGGTGTCAAAATTTTGTTAGTAAGTAATTCCTCAAGAGAATAAAATGATGCTTGATAGTCAGAAGATTCTAACTTCAAAGTTGTAGCCCCTTTTAAATAATCTTTTGCTTTTTGTAGTTCTTTTTCAGTAATTTTCTTTGTTTTCAACTTTTTATATTCTCTAATAATCAATTTTATAACCTGTTCTACATTTTTATGGGGTATGCCAGCTTGAGTAACAAGATATCCCGTATCCGTTGAGCTCTCTGAAGATGTGTGAATATGATAACAAAGCCCTTTTCTTTCTCTAATCAATGTAAATAGACGAGAACTCATATTCCCTCCTAAGATTATGGATAAAATTATTTGAGCATATTTTTTTGATTGGAATAAATCATATCCTTTTACTCCTAAACAAAGATGTGTTTGATCAGTTTTTTTATAATGAATTAATACTTGGGGAGTTTTTTGGGTCTCAATTGTTTCTAACTTTTCTTGATTTTTTCCTTTTTTAATCTTTTTAAAATATTTTTTAACTTTCTGAACTGCTTTTTTATTGTCAAAATTACCAGCAATACAAATAACTATGTTTTTAGTTAAATAATATTTATTAAAATAATCTAAAAAGTTTTTTCTTTTAAATTTTAAAATATTCTCTTTCTGGCCAATTATTAGCCACCCCGCAGGTTGATTCCCATAAAGTAATTTTTCCCATAAATCTTCAATATAACTCATGGGACTATCTAAATACATATTAATCTCTTCAATAATCACTCCTTTTTCTCTTTTTATCTCTTTTTCTTCAAATTTTGAATTAAATAAAATATCTGAAATCCAATCAATCGCTAAGTCAAAATGTTTTTTGCCAACTTTTGCCCAAAATACAGTAAACTCTTTTGAGGTAAGAGCATTATATGCTCCCCCTATATTGTCTAATCTTTCAGCTATTTTTAATGTAGTTGGATATTTTTTGGTACCTTTAAAAAACATATGCTCTAAAAAATGCGAAATACCATTTATATCTTTCGTTTCATATTTAGAGCCAACTCCTATTAACGCCAAAACATTAACTGTTTCTGTGTTTTTCATCGGAACAGTTATAACTCTTAACCCATTTTTTAGAATAATCTTTTTAAACATTTATCTTTTCTTTTAACACGCTTATTAAATCTTTTATTTTTACTCTTTCCTGTTTCATTGTATCACGATCTCTAACAGTTACTTTTTCATCCTTTAATGTATCAAAATCAATAGTAACCGCATATAAAACCCCAATTTCATCTCCCCTTCTATACCTTTTTCCGATGGAAGATACCTCATCATATTGACACATAAAATTAGGCTTTAACATCTGATAGATTTGTTTAGCTTTTTTAGTTATTTCTGGTTTATTTTTAACTAATGGCAAAACAGAAATTTTAATAGGCGCCAAACATTTTGGAAGTTTTAGTAAAACTTCTGTTTCTTTGATTGATTTTGTCGTGGTTGTTCTGCCACCTTCAATCTCTTCATAGGTCTCAGATAAAAAGGCAAAAAGAGATCTTTCTACCCCAACTGAAGTTTCAATAATATAGGGGTAATATTTAGAACCGTTTTCATCTGTATAAGTTAAGTCTTTGCCTGAATATTTGGAATGATTTTTTAGGTCCCAGTCCCCTCTATTATGAATTCCTTCAATCTCTCCCCACCCAAAAGCAAATTTATATTCAATATCTATTTGTCTTTTAGCATAATGAGCTCTGTCTTTTTCAGGGATTTCTTGGGCCCTTAAGTTTTCCTTTTTTATTCCTAATTTCTGATACCAATTTAATCTTTCATTTTTCCAATAATCAAAATATTTATCGGCATCTTTTGGATTACAAAACCATTGCATTTCCATTTGTTCAAATTCACGTGTTCTAAAAATAAAGTTTTTAGGATTAATCTCATTTCTAAATGATTTTCCTATTTGAGCCATACCAAAAGGAATTTTTAAACGCATGGAATTCAAAACATTTAAAAAATTAATATAAATTCCCTGGCATGTTTCTGGTCGAAGATAAGTTAGAGACGCTTTATCTTCAACCGGACCCATAAATGTCTTCATCATTAAGTTAAACTTTCTCGGTTTACTTAATTCTCCCCCGCATTCCGGACATTTATTCTTTTCAATTTCGTCGGCTTTAAAGCGTCTACGACATTTCTGACATTCTAATAATTCATCTGCAAAACCAGCACTCAAATGTCCAGAGGCCTGCCAAACTTTTGGATTCATCAAAATACTAGCATCTAGTCCAACTATATTGTCATGTTTTAGAATCATCTCTTCTCGCCAGGCTTTTTTAATATTATTTTTTAGCTCTACACCTAACGGCCCAAAATCATAAATTCCTCCAATTCCATTATAAATTTCTGAAGATGGGAAAATAAATCCTCGTCTTTTACAAAGAGAAATAATTTTTTGATTTAAGTCCATAATATTTATTAGTTATTAATTACTATTCCCTGTTGTTGGTTCACACTTTCATCATCTGGTAAACTAGTGTCTATCTTTAAAGCATCCGAATTTAATATATCTTTACTAAATTTATCCTGGCCTACAATTTCTACTTTTTCTACTAAGATAGCTGCGCCTCCTATTTGATTCGCATTAGGAGTTAAACTAACCTGAAAAGCTAAGGTTAAAGGAATTTTTCCTGTGCCCTGATAAGCATCTATATCTCCTATGTTCCAGATTATTTCTCTACTCACTGAATCAAATGTAAATTTAGAATCTTCTGGAAAAAAGTTACCCGTAGGCTTTACATTAGAAGACAATATCGCTTTGACTTTTACATTGCTAAGGTCATTGGAATAATTTTTAGCTTGCCAAAGAATTGTATAAGTTGTTGCTTTTCCAACTTGAGGCGGTAAGGGCCCTGAATTCCCAAAAAATTCTTCTTGAAAATAAGCTTTTTGTAAAATAGTTAATTTGGAATTAAGTTTTATCTCAAACTCTTTTTGGGCTTCACTAATTAACACTTCATTCCTCAAAACTAAATTTTGGGCTTCTTGACTAAAAGTTTCATCTTTCACTTTTATCCAAAATTCAACCTGACCTTCCTCCCCGGCATCTAAAAAGCTCAATTTTGGTATATTTTTCCAATCAAAAATTATAGAATTATCTCCGGGACCAATTTCTCCTTTGTCGGAACGCAAAGTTTCCATATCAAATGCTGCACTGTCTAATTTAACTAATAAAAATTTCTTTATAAAAGATTTTTTACCTATATTTTTAAAGAAGATTTCATAATGAAGTAAGTCCCCTGGGTTAGCAATATAATTTGGAGAATTATTTACTATCTGAGATATATAAATAGCCGGTTCAATAATCTGAATTGATTGAGCAGCTTCTTTCAAAATAACAATTTCTCCATCTATATATATGCCTAACTCCGCTCTAAAAACTTTCTGATCTCCTGTGTCTCCGTTAATGTCCCCCACTATTTTTATTCTTCCTCCGCTCACCTGACTAAGTAAAGGAATCTGCCATTCTGTTTCGTCTAAAGATTGAGGGATAGAATCCTCAAATAAAAAGTCCTCTGGATAAGTCAGTTTAATTCTTAAGTCGGAAAGTTCACAATCAAAATTTGAAAAATAGTTTAAAGAAAAATTAAGTTTCTGCCCGGTCTCAATTTTGGAAGCTAAATCAAATTCAAAAGTTAGAGGAACAAACTTAACTTGAGTACTAAAAGTTGTTTTTGATTCATAATGTGCTTTTAAGTTTTTAGGTTGATAATTTAACCAAGCATTGGCAGTTACTATTTCATTTTCTTTACCTAATAATCTGGCCCGGAATTTAAAACTTTTTTCTTGTCCAGGGTATATATCTTCTACTTTTTCAGCTACTCTTAACGCCCCATTATTTTCAGGAATAGAATATTTTGGATATTCAAAAACAAGTTCTGGATTTTCTAGAACAATGTCTCCGTTATTTTTATATCTCACTAAATATTCTATTTCTTCTCCTGCTTGGGTAACTTCTGGTCCTAATATCTCAATTTTTAAAATTTCTTTGGAATAATGATTTCTTTGAAAATACCACAGACCTACTAACCCAGCTCCTAAGAGTAAAACTATGATAGAAATTGTTAAAAAATTTTTTGGCATATTTTTTATTTAATTTATTGGTTTGAAAGAGAATCAAGATTATTTTTATCTTCTTCTTTTATTTTTAAATGTTTTAATATCCCCCAATCTTTTTTTAAAATAATTCTTAAAATTTTTATTGTATTTATGTTTATGTATGAATATAATTCTTGGTCTGTTTTATTGATTTTTTGAAAACAGGATCTACAAATTATTCCATTTTCTTTGGAAAATAAATAAATATTTTCTAAGGATAATTTCTGGCGACAAATATGGCAATAATAAAGTTCTGGTTTGTACCCTAAAATAGAAATCAGATTCCAAAAGAAATAATGGTAAATAATTTCTAATTTCCAACTTCCAACTTTGAATTTCCAGGTATTTAGTCGTTGAAAAGTCTCTTCCAAAAGTTGCCAAATTTTATTATCCTTTTCTTCTTCATGAACCAAATTATTTATATCTTTACTAATTCTTAAGGCAACCTGAAGCTTATCGCTATCTTTTTTCAAATTTTTAAACTTATCAATTAAAACTACGTCCGTCAAAGTTTTATAAATCTTTCCCTGTATGAATTCAATTTCGGAAAGAGAAAAAATTTCTGTGCCTGCTCTTAATTTTGACTTAATTTTTCGGATAGCTTTGCCAAATATATGTATTATTCCAAAATCTTTTGTAAAAACATTAAATATCCGGCTATCTGCGCTATATTCTTTTTTTTCTAAAAAAAATCCTTTAGTTCTTAGATAAGTAAATGGCATTATTATGCTATTAGCTTTTAAAATCTCCCAATTTTTTTAGATAGTCTATATCATTATTGATTTGTTTTCTCTCTTGCCAATTTGTCCATACTTTCTTTTTCTCAAGCCCTTTAATTAGTCCTTTAACATCTTTGTGGCTAATGTTAGGACCATATTTTTTAAAATCAAATTTCTTTTCAAATTCTTCTCTTTCTCGTCGAGTATATTTTCTTGCTGAATCAGGAAACCTTGGAGGAGCTTCTCTTAATTTTTGCCTTAAGGTAACTCGGGGAAGATACCCTTTTTTGCCAAAAAAATCTTCGGTCGGTTTTTCCATAATATTTATACTATGATTATTTTAGATGACCTTTTTAATCCCTAAATAAATTTCCTTTTGATTAATTTTCATTATCTTTTTATTTTCTAAAATCTCATTTGGTATATTTTCTTTAATGTCTTTTGCTTTTGTGTCCAACAAAATATTTTCTTTATTATCTACTAAAAATTTCTTCAATTCTTTCTCGGCCTCATAATAAATTATAATTTCATCTTGGGGCGTAAATTTTGATTTCTTGCGAAGACTTTGAATTTGTCTAACAACTTCTCTGATGTTCCCTTCTTTTTTCAACTCCTTTGTGATTGTTGTATCTAATTCTATTTCTTTTTCTATTTTTGAATCAAAAATTATCTTTTTAACATTTACTTCTTCTTTAATAAGATTTAATAATTCCTGATTATTCTTAATTTTTTCTGCTTGGTCTTTAAGGTTGATTTTTAACAAGGCCAGGGGCTGTCTTATTTTTATCCCCACATTGGCTCTCTCTGATAATGATAAAGCAACTATGTCTCTGATATTCTGCATATCATTTTCTAGATCTAAATCTATGAATTGTTTTTTAGATTTTGGCCAATCGCATAAATGAATTGATTCTGGCATATCTTTTGTTTTTAAATCTGAATAAACTTGTTCTGCAAAAAACGGCATTATCGGAGCAATTAATTTATCTAAATTTAAAAGAACAAAGTAAAGAGTAGAAATTGCATCTTGAGAATTATCTGGGGAATGGAATCTTTTCCTGGAACGTCTAATATACCAAAGAGATAAATCGTTTATAAAGAAATCTTCAATAGATAAAGTCGCTTTGTATGTATCATAGATATCTAAAGACTCTGTAACTTTTTCTATTAAATTATTTAAACAAGACAAAATCCATTTATCTAAAATATTCTCGGAACTTAATAATTTTGAAGAAAATTCTTGTTTAGAAGTATAGGTGTTATAAAATGCATAACTATTCCATAAAATTAAAAGTTTTCTCCTTGTTTCTTGAGCTACATTGTACCCAAATCTCAAATTAGAAACAGGATTTTGTTTAGCATACATCCACCTCATAACATCTGCTCCTATCTTTTCTACGGCGTCGTCAAACCAAATAGCGTTACCTTTTGATTTATGCATTTCTTCACCCTTTTCATCAACCACTGTAGCATATCCAAAAATTGTTTTGGTGGGAGGAACTTCCTCTAAAACTTGGCTCATAACTAAAAGAGAATAAAACCAGTTTTTAAATTGACCCGGGAAAGATTCACAGATAAAATCAGAAGGAAACCATTTCTTCCAAAAATCTTTGTTCGCAGAATATTCGCGCGTGGAGAAGGAAACAATGCCCGCATCTAACCAAGGATTACCTACGTCTGGAATACGAGAAATTATTTCTCCGCATTTTGAACATTTAATTTTAACGTTATCAACCCATGGCCGATGAGGAGAATTTCCCTCAAATTTATCCCATCCGGCAACTGCTTTTTCTTTTAATTCTTGTTTAGAACCAATTACCTCAAAATTACCGCATTTTGGACACTCGTAAATTGGAAGAGCTAGTCCCCAATAACGTTTTTTGGAAATAAGCCAGTCCTGCATATTTTTTAACCAATCCAGTTCCCTACTTAAACCAAATTCTGGAATCCATTTTATCTTCTGAGCACTTTCCATAAGATCATCTCTTATTTTATCCATGGAAATATACCATTCATCAACTAATCTGAAAATTAATTCTGTTTTACATCTCCAACAAGTTGGATAACGATGGGTATAATTCTCAATTTTAAAAACAAAATCTTGCTTTTCTAAGTCTTCAAAAATTAAATCATTTACTTCGGCTACTAACTTGCCACTTAAATAACCAAATCCATCTCTATATCTGCTTTCATCGTTGGTAGGGTTAATTACGGGTATTTTTAATTCTTTACTCAATTGAAAATCCTCTTGACCACAACCAGGAGCGATATGAACAACCCCAGTTCCTTCTTCAATGTTTACTTCATCCCATAAAATGACTCTATGCTCATATTCTTTGAGTACTTCTTTAACTTCGGGAAATTCATCAAATCCCATGCCTTGGTATTTTACTCCCTCTAATTTTTTCCCTTTAAATGTTTCTATAATTTCGCCATCTTCAATAATTTTAGATTTTTCTTGGAGTAAAATAAATTTCTCTCCCTGTTTGTTTTTTATTTTAACATATTCCAAATCTGGATGAACTGCTAAAGCAACATTAGCCGGTAAGGTCCAGGGCGTAGTGGTCCAAGCAAGAAAAAATGTTTTTTCTTGTCCCTGAACAGGTAATTTTATAAAAATTGCTTTATGAGTTATTTCCTTATATTCTTCACTTAATATTTCATGTTGAGAAATTGCTGTACCACAGCGAGGACACCAAGGCACTACATCTCTTCCTTTATAAAGAAGCCCTTTTTCTTTACATCTTTTTAGAAAATGCCAAATCGTATAATTATTCTCATCGGACATTGTAAAATAAGAATTATCCCAATCCATCCACTGACCTAAACGAATTGATTGTTTTGTTTGAATCTCTGAATATTTTAAAACTCTTTCTTTACATTTTTGGACAAACTTTCCTATCCCGTATTTTTCTATATCTTTTTTATCTTTAAACCCAAGTTCTTTTTCAACTTCTACTTCCACCCATAGCCCCTGGCAATCAAAACCATTTTGATATCTTTCATCTATGCCTTTCATTGCGTTATATCTTCTGAACAAATCTTTGTATGTTCTTCCCCAGGCATGGTGAACTCCCATGGGATTATTTGCTGTTATGGGCCCATCTAAAAACGACCAAGTTTCTTTATTCTTGTTTTTCTCTCTTAACTTTTCAAAAATTTTCTTATCTTCCCAAAATTTTAAAATTTTGTTTTCCATTTCTGGAAAATTAATATCCATATAAGGTTTTTTATTGTTCGTATTCTAATTCTTTAAATTCTCCAACTTCCAAAGAAAACTCTTTTTTTCTCCCTAAAAGTTTTTCGTCTTTTAGTCCTTTAACTGCTCCCTCTAAAAGATATAAAGGAGTACCGTGACTTATTATTAAAATATTATTATTTCTATATTTTTTATCAATTTCTTCTAGAAAATTCATCATTCTTTTCTTACAATCTTGCCGAGATTCACCATTTAAAGGTCGTTTAAAAAATCTTTGCTTTTGATCAGAAAAAGCTTTTTTATATTCTTTGATTGGCCCCCCGTTGTAAATTCCTTTATTAATTTCTCGGAGTCGAATATCAAAAGTTGGTTTAACCTTAATTTCTTTGGAAATAATTTTTGCTGTTTCTCTAGTTCTGGAAATGTCTGATGAAAAAATTAAATCAATCTTTTTACTTTTAAGCTTTTGAGCCGCATTCTCTATTTGTCTCTTTCCTTTTTCAGTTAATAATATGGGAGAAGGTTCTGGCCAAGGATATATTATTTTTTCTTCTTTTAACTGATAAGGAGTTTCTCCATGTCTTAAAATAAAATAAGTGTTATTCATTTTACATTTTTTCAGGCGTGGAAATGCCCATTATGTCTAAAGTATTTTTCAAAACAATTTTTGTGGCTAATATTAAACTTAGACGAGCACTACTTAATTCCTTGTCTCCTGTTAAGACACGACAATTTTTATAAAATTGATGGAAGCAAGCAGCTGTTTCCAGAGCATATTTAGGCAATCTTTGAATCTGATAATCTTCAGCTGTATCTTTAATAACTTCTGAAAACTTAATCAACTGTTTAGATAATCTCAGTTCTAAAGGATCATTCAATAGTTTGAAATTAGCACTCCAACTGACAGATTGGGATTTTTTAAGAATACTGCAAATTCTGGCGTAAGCGTATTGGATATAATAAACAGGATTTTTTTCGGACTTATCTTTAGCCAAAGACATATCAAAATTCAAATGACTCCCAGCTCTTCTCTGCAAAAAGAAAAATCTAGATGAATCTAGGCCTACTTCGTCAATCAATTCGTCTAATGTTACATAGATACCTTTCCTTTTAGACATCTTAACACTCTTGCCTCTCTCAATAAGACGGACTAACTGCATAATAACAACTTTGAATTGTTCTTTTTTATAGCCCAAGGCTTCAACTGCAGATTTCATACGTCCTATATATCCATGATGATCAGCTCCCCAAATACATATTATTTCATTAAATCCCCTTCCAAATTTATTTTTTAAATAAGCAATATCAGATAAGAAATAAGTTTTTTCGCCATCTGCTTTTATTAAAACTCTATCCTTTTCATCTCCAAATTTTTCTGATTTAAACCAAATAGCTTTATCTTTTTCGTAAATCAAATCATTATCTTGCAACCATTTTAAAACATTTTCTATTTCTTTATTATGATGCAAACTCTTTTCTGAAAACCAAACATCAAAATCAATCCCCATTTTTTTTACAGTCTTTTTAATGTATTCTTTTAAAATTAAACTTCCTGCTTCTTCTCCAACTTTTTTTACATCTTTTCCTTTTATTTTTTTCCTTAGTTCTTTTATATAATCTCCTTTATAAACTGCTTGATCATCTCCAATAATTGAGTGTCCTAGTTTTTTTACTTGTTCTCCAATATCATTAATATAATATTCTTTTTCTACACCATACCCTGCCTTTTTTAAAACATTTGCCAAAACATCTCCGCAAAAACCTCCCCGACCATTTCCAAGTGTTAATGGCCCTGTTGGATTAGCGGAAATAAATTCAACCTGGATTTTCATTTTTTTATCTATGTTTGCACTGCCGAATTCTTGGCCTTGCTTTAATATTTTCTTAATCTGTTCTTGAATAAGAGTTTTGGATAAAAAAAAGTTGATAAATCCTGGTTTAACTATTTCCACTTTATCAAAAAGTGATTGGGAATCTAAACTACTAAGTGTTCTGGTAACAAGTTTTGCTACTTCTAACGGATTTTTCTTTATTATTCTCCCGATTTCCATTGCTAAATTACTTGAAAAATCGCCATGAATTTCTTTTTCAGGATATTCAACAAAAATTTTAGGTATTTCAAAATTAGGTAATTTCCCCTCTTTTTGCAAGACATTTATTGCCTTTTTTAGTAATTCAGATATTTGTTCCTTCATAAATATATGTTTTTAGTTTACCTTGTTAGAGGTTTTATTTCAAGCCTGTTGATATCGCTATACAAAAAAGATACTATCATCCTTATTGAGATTAGAAATGTTTTAAGTTAAACTAAAATAACGATTGTTTTATTAAATCAAAATATGCGAATCATACTAGAAAACAAAAAAGCCTTATTTGATTATACTATATTAGAAAAATTTGAAGCTGGCATGGTATTGCAAGGGATAGAGGTAAAATCCATAAAAACCGGGAAAATGAACTTACGGGGATCTTTTGTTGTTGTCAAGCAACCACCTGCGGAAATCTTTTTAATTGGGGCAAATATCCCTCCTTATCAACCAAATAATACACCTGATGATTATGACCCCAAAAGAAGTCGTAAACTTCTTTTAAAAAAAATAGAAATAAAGCGCTTAATAGGCAAATCCCGAGAAAAAGGTTTGACAATGGTGCCTATAAAAGTGTATACTATCAAGGGTAAAATAAAGATAGAGTTTGCCATAGTGAAAGGAAAGAAAAAATTTGACAAAAGAGAGAAGATCAAAAAAAGAGAAACAAAAAAAGAAATAGAAAGAGAAATAAAGAGGGGGTGAATGTTTTGACAGGAATTTTATCTGAAACAAGCAAGCCGAGCTCTGAAATCTCGTTAAACTTTCAGAAAATTAATAAGTGCAAACTTATTTTCAAAACCAGCTTACGCTTTTGCGTAATGGTTGCCCTAGACTGAGTTTACTCTAGTTTGGAGCCATCTCCCTATTGATTCTCAATAAATAGTAAGAGGTGTCATACATTGAGATAGATAATTATCTTGTTTCGAATAATTATTGAAATTAAGAAACTCGGATATCAAAAGTTTTGTTTATTTTATATTTTTTTATCTTAAAACAAAATAAACTAATCTTGTAGAATTGTTTTGGAAGAATTTTTGGACGCGAGTTCAATCTCGCCATCTCCACAAATTATTAAAATTAAAATTTTGTCTAAAAGGATATTTATCAACAATAGAATACGAGCGAGAGAAGTGAGGTTAATAGATGAAACTGGAAAACAATTAGGGGTTTTTAATTTGACAGATGCCTTAAGAAAGTCCCGAGAAGCTGGATTGGATTTAATCCAAGTGACAGAGAGAGTTGATCCTCCGGTTTGTAAAATTTTAGATTATGGAAAATTTGCTTATCAAGAAAAGAAAAAAGAAAAAAAACAGAAACAAGATAGAAGTGGGGAATTGAAAAGTGTGAGATTAAAATTTAATATATCCCCTCACGACCTTGAAACTAGAGCAAAGTCAGCCGAAAAATTTCTTAAAAAAGGATATCGAGTAAGAATAGAAATGGTTTTAAGAGGCAGAGAAAAACGACTTTCTGATTTTGCCAGAGAAAAATTAGCCCAATTTTTAAAAATGCTACAAGAATTAATTCCAATTAAGATTGAAAAAGATGTGCAACAAGCAGGCAAGGGATTGATAACTATAATAACTAAACTATGAAAACAAGAAAATCAATTAAAAAAAGATTCCGAATTACCAAAACTGGAAAAATTATCAGAAGAGCTGTTGGGCAAGATCATCTTCGTGGTAAAAAATCAGGAAAAAAAATCCGCAAAATAAGAAAAGTAAAAACTCTCCCTGCTTCTTTAGTTAAAACAATCAAAAAGGCTTTGGGCCGTTAAATCATTTATGGTTAGAATAAAAAGAGGTACAACTGCAAATAAACGCAGAAAAAAAATATTAAAAGAAACCAAAGGATATCGCTGGGGCAGAAAGTCAAAATACAAACAAGCAAAACAGGCTTTTATAAAGGCCAAAACTTATGCTTACCGCGATAGAAAGGTTAAAAAAAGAGAATTCCGAAAATTATGGCAAATTAGAATAGGCGCTGCTTGTCGTAAACTTGGGTTGTCTTATAGTAAATTCATTTATCAATTAAAAGAAAAAAATATTGAGATTGATAGAAAAATTTTAAACCAATTAGTTCAAGAAAAACCAGAAATTTTTGAGAAGATAGTAGGAGAAGTAAAACCGATAAAAGAAAAAACTCTAGATGCAAAATCTGCAGAAAAGGAAAAAGAAATTGAAAAAAAGAAAGAAAAATAAAACTTAGAATTCAACATAAAAAGATATCTTCCATGATATCTTTTTTATTATTTTTTAATTATTCAGTTATTAAGATATTATTCTCAAAAATTTATTAGCTTTTTCAAGAGTTTCTTTACAATCCTTGTATGTTAACTTATCAAGAGCCTCTTCATATAAAAGCCATTTATATGCCTTATGTTCCGGAGATATTATTACTTTCTTAGTTCTGGTTTCAGCTAAAAAATAAACAACTATTTTAAAAATGTCTTTATCTTTTAATCCAAAAGAATTTCTATTGTTTTCCCTAAAAATTTTCTGGCCATTTACCTCATAAGAATATTCACTTTTCTGCTCAAACCCTTTAATAAATTTAAGGTCCTTAACTCCTGTTTCTTCTTCTGCTTCTCTTAAGGCAGTCTGCTTCAGTTCTTCTCCTTCTTCCATATGCCCTTTAGAAAATCCCCAATAGCCATAACCATAGTCTAGGATTAAATAATATATTTTTTTTTCTTCTCTGCGGAATATTACTGCTCCAGATGCTTTTTCTATGGTCATATCAATAAAATTTAATAATTTTTCTTATTTTAATTCATCTTTAATGTTCTCTATCTCTCTGGCAATCAATCCTTCGGCTTTTTCTAAAATATTTATAAGGTTATTTTTCAGCTTCTCTTCATCTGGATTTAACCCTGGCTTAGAATCAAGATATTCAATTTTCTCTATGGTTTTTCTTTTTATTTTATCAAAGGTACTTTTTAGATTCTTTGCGGCCTCTTGAGTTTCTTTTTTAATTTTTTTTGTTTTTAAGAAGATAAAAAGGATAATAGTTACTAGAACTAAAATAATCAAAATTACTAATATCCAAAACAATAATTAGTAGGTAATGATTAGAGGCTCAATAAAAATTTTAGAAATTTCGATAGATTCAATGTCTAGTAAAGCCGAAGATTCTACAAAGTTTTCAGTTTGATCTCATCTCTAATTAAAAAACCAATAATACCCTGATATTTGAGATACTTTTCTAAGCGAGATATATTTTATATTATTATTTGCTTTCATGCTCATCTGATAAGGAATATTAAGTATCAAGATTATTTAAATTAAATGGTTTTTAGAGATTTTAATATTATAGCATACTTACCACTAGATGAGTCAATAACTTAAAGTGGGGATAACTCTTTGCTAGAATCAGAAAAATACAAAAAACAAAACTTTTTATGATTTAAACAATGGAAGAATAGGATTTATTCTATTTTAGGTAAATTTATATAAAACATTCTACAAAGAATGAAAAATAAGTTAAAACATTAGAAAACATAATAAACATATTGATAAATATTAATAAATATTAATCTATATAACTATGCCGGATAAGATATATCTTTTAAAATATATAAATTTTTTATCTAATCATCTCCTTAAAAAATATATTTGTTAGTAAATATCTAAAAAGATTATGAGAAACTAAAAACAAATATTGACAATCCATTTCAGAGAGAATAAAATTGATATAAAGTATAAAACATTAATAAGATAAAAAAATAAAAGATATGAATACTTCAAAAAAATATTTGACAATTAAAGAAGTATCAAGAATTTTAGGAGTCACTCCTTTAACTTTACGAAATTGGGATAAGAAAAAAAAATTAAAAGCATATCGCAATCCTATAAATAATTATCGAGTTTATAAGCCCGAAGAAATTCAACTTTTTTTACGTAAAATTGAATCTGGAGAAAGACCAGGAGAAAAAGTTTTTTTAGGGTAATAAAAAACTCTGTCAGTTAAAAAATAAAAATCAAAAAAAGATACTTTTTAAAGCATCTTTTTTATTGTCTATAAATAGTTACTAATAATTAATTACTTCTGGCTGAAAATATTTATTAATCTTAATATCTTCAGAATAGACTTTTTTTATTTTTTTATTATTAATTACAACTTTTAAAATAATACTTTTCATTGTTTCTTCAGAAAAATGTTGATCAAAAATAAAATTGCCTAAACTATAAGCAACCCAACCATTATTATATTTTTCAATTGCTTGTACTACATGTGGATGATGCTGAATCACTAAATCTGCACCACTATTAATACAATCTTCAGCAAAAGAAATTTGAAAATTTGTAGGATCTTCTGCATATTCTTCTCCCGCATGAAGAGAAACAATTAAAACATCTACATCTTGTTTGGACTCTTTAATATAATCTTTTATCTCATCCATACTATTTTGATCAATCCAAGACAACCCAGAGTTTGCTTCTCTGGCCTTCCAGTTCTTTGGGCCTAAATTTGTATATGCTAAAAATCCAATTTTAGTATCTTGAACTTTTTTTATTTTTAAAGAGGATGCTTCGTTTTTATTAAACCCAGCCCCAATATAATCTATACCGTTTTCTTTTAAAACACTCATCGTGTCTTCCAGCGCAATCCTCTGATAATCAAACATATGATTATTAGCTAAAGATAAAATATCAAAACCAGCATAGATCAGCCCATCTATTGCTTCTGGTTTGAATCTAAAAGAATAAATGCTCCCTACTTTAACCCCTCTATCCGAAATTGGGCCTTCTAAATTGCCAAATAAAAGATCTGATTTTTTAAGTTCATCAACAATCTTTAAAAACGGAAATCTAAAATCTCCTCCCCCCTCTTTGTCTATCATATACTCAACTCCTCTATCTAACATAATGTCTCCTATAAAGAAAAGATTGATTTCAGAATCATTAAAATTTTCTGTACCCTCTTGGTTATCAAAATTAATTTCTGTTTCAGAATAAGGAAAACTCAAAATAAAATATATTAAACCAAAAATTAAGCAACTAAGAAAAATTGTTTTTGTGAATTTAATCTTCATCTCATTATTTAAAATTGGCAGAGGGTAACCCTCTGCCTTTTATTATACAATTTCCCTGATGTTGGCTCAAAAATAGTACAAAAAGATAATCTTTAGTTTTTTAATTTATCAACAAAATTTAATAATTTCTTTTCGGCTAAATTCAAACCAAGTTTAATGCTAATAACTATTCCCACCAAGCATAAAAATAAATCTGCGGCCCGCAAAGTCATGGCATATATTGTCCCATTCCCTGCTCCCATCCCTAGGGCATTAAAAGTAAAAGCACTAGCTGCTTCAATGCTTCCGATGCCAGCAGGAAATGGGAACATTAAGGCAAAGTTTGTAAAGCCATAAACACTTAAAACCTTTAACACTCCAATACCTTCTCCTAAAAAGAAAATTATAAGGCCTGCTCTAAAAAACAATAGAAAATATCTTAAAAAAGCAAGCATAGAACTTTTCCAAAATATTTTACTTTTTGAAGAAAAAAATTTTATTATTTCTTTTTCTGTATCAAATATTATTTTTCCATTTTTATGACTTTCAATTTTCTCTTTTTTAATACCAATAAATTTTAGAAGCCATCTTAGAATACTTTCTTTCTTCAAAATTTTGGAATAAAAGAACAAAAGAGAGCCAAATAATCCTCCGATTACCAAAAAAACTAACCATATTATCGTTCCTTGAGGGAAATAACCATAAAAACAAAATGATAAAACCCCTGTTGCTAAAAATAAAAGAAAAAATGTCGCACTTAAAATCTTACGAATAATAACAGATGCTGTACTTTTTTCCCAGCTAATATCAAACTTTTTATTCAAAAAATAAATTTGAAGAGCCTCTCCCCCTAAAAGAGTAAAGGGCGTAAGATAACTTACCGAAAAACCGGCTAACCATAATTTTATTAATTCTTTAATTGAAATATTAAATCCTTGGGATTGCAGAATCAATTTCCAGTTTAGACAGCTGATCATAGCAATAAAAAAAGTCAAAAGAACAATAATTAATCCCCTGAATCCAGAAAATAAGGCAATGGCTTCATTTATTTTGCCCCATCCTACTATCTGCATTACAAATAGAAAAATTAAAAGTCCAATACTAGAGGCAATTAAAAGTTTAAAAAGATTCTTCATAAAATAGATTCTACCATAATTATTTAAACGATTAAACAAAATTGCCTAAATCTATTAAGCAATTTTAAATATCTCTAAAATAAATTTCTTTGTCCAGAGATTTTTCTTTCTCTCCCTTTGGAAAATATATTAATTTTCCCATACTCGCCATCATAACCAGGTTCAACATATATTTCTTGTTTTCTTAATCTGGAAATTGCCTCTGCTATTTCTGGTAAATTCGCTTGTTCTAGGTCTGGTATCGGGACATTAAGCAAAACATTAAATTCTGAACCAAATTTTTGAATCAAATCTTTGTATTCTTTTTCTACTCCTTTTGTCCCAGCTCCTATTTTTAATAAATCAGCAATTATGTCTTTCAAGGGAACTAAGCTCTTAAAAGGAATTGCATTTTCTGGCTTAAATCCTTCGGGCTGATCAGCTAACTCCTCCACTCTACTCAAAACTCCTATAGTTAAAGGTCTTCCACAAACAGGACAAATTCCATTATATTTTTTAGTTTCTTGGGGAGAACAACTAATCTCACATTTTCTATGGCCATTATAATAATATTTACCTTGTTGGGGAAAGAACTCAATAGTATAAAGGAATTTTTTAGGATCTCCTGATTTTATTGCCTCATATATGGCTGAATAATTCAACTCCGTATCAAAAACATTTACTTCCCTGCCTATTTTTTGAGGAGAATGAGCATCTGAATTTGAGATCAATGTAATCTTCCTAACATCAGGCATCCTCCAAAGCATTGCTGGACTTGCCGAGAGTCCTGTTTCGCAAGCAAAAATATATTTTGAGTAATCTTCAAAACATTCCTCTAAAGAATCAAACCCAGATTTTGAACCGAACAAAGAAAACCAGGGTGTCATTATATGGGCTGGGATAATTAAACAATTAGAAGAAATGCTTAAAATAATCTTAGTTAATTCTTTTACATCAAGCCCTAGAATGGGCCGACCATCAGATTTTAAATTCCCTATTTGACCAAGTTGAGTATTTATTTTTTCAACTATTTTAAAATCAGGAGCTAAAATTAGAATATGGATTTTTCTAACTTTATTGTTTTTGGAGTAAATACAACTAATCTCTGATGTTAAAATAAATCTTGTTTTCCCATTTTTAGTTTTGAATAATCCTGGTTCGGCTGGCTCCAGTTTTTCTTTTAAATTATTAAACCACTCTGGATGAGTAAAGTCCCCTGTACCCAAGACATCAATACCCTTAATTCTCGCTTGTTCTTCTAAATGCTCTAAATCTGATTGAGGAGAGGTAGCTCTGGAGTATTTAGAATGGATATGAAAATCAGCAATAAATTTCATAATTAACCTATTAAATAAAATATTTAATAATTTCCACAAATGCTCCTAAAAATAAAATGATTATTGTGGAATAAAAAAAATATTTGGGAATATTTAAGCTGTATTCTGGAATTCTATCACCATATTGCTTAGCTTTTTTATAAATTAAACTAATAACTGTTCCATCAACCAGTCCCATAAATGTCCCTATAAAAGCAATGACCCAAATAAATTGCCTAATCCCAATTAAAAATAAAATTAAAGGAACAAAGACGACCAAACTGAAGGATGTAAGATAGGGAATATTATAATCAAAAATTAAAGTATTTTTAAGATAATTTGCGGACGTTAAAAAAGAAGTAGAAACAGCAAATATACCAAAAATCGCACCCAACAACATAATTTTCTGTCCTAAAAGAGGAATAAGGCCTTGGAAAGCCTCTGGGCTTGTATTGATGCCGGTAACCCCACTAATAAATAAACCAAATAATAAATAGAAACCAAGGCAGATTATCATAGCCTGTAATATTACTTTTTTAAGATTTTTCTTTTCAGCTAAAATATTTACAACTCCGGGTATGGCATTCCAACCGACTAAACTAAAAAGGATTACTCCGTAAGGTAAAAAAATATATTTAGGGTCAGCTAAAATAAAATTATTAATATCAATTTTAGGAAAAGCATTAAAGAAAACCAGACCAACCGCTGTAAAAAAACAGATATTCATTAAAAGTTGAACTTGGGAGATCAGTTTTATACCCGAAAAAATAAAAGAACACAAAATTGCCCATAAAATTAAACCAATATATAAAGGGTTTAAATAACTTGGCAGAATAATTTCTAAAAAATTATTATTTAAAATAATATAGGCCAGAAGAGAACCAATGGTCCCAAATATGGTTGAAAAAGAAACCAATATCTTGGCTTTTTTACCCAAATATTTTTCCGTATAACCGATTAATCTATATTTTTCTTTGGTTCTTAGAATAATTTCTCCAAAAAACAAATGTAAAAAAAGCACCACTGTGCCTAAAATAATAAAATAGAAAAGGCAAAAAACAATTCCGCTTTTCGCCATTACATAAGGTATTCCGAAAACTCCTGCTCCAATTATCGTACCGATTAAAGAAGCCAAAGCCAAAACTGAAGTTTTATCTTTCATATTTAAATATATTTATATCTCCTTCCCTATCCTTCCAATAAAATATTTTGTTATATCTTATAAACCTTATATCCTTCTCTAACCTTCTCTTTCGCTTCTAAGCCGACTGATTCTCCCCTTTTACCTTGCTTGATTTTCTTATGTTCAACTTCCATGGAACCAACCTTTTGTTCAAAATCAGTTGATTCTCCCCCAATAATCCTAATCATATCTCCGGCTTTCAAGGATTCTACTAACTCTACTACCATGACCTTAATCTTATCAAAATAATGTGTAACTTTACCTATTAATTTGCCTTCTTTATCTGCCATATTAATTAGCAATTATTTTTTAATAATTAACTATTATTTATTATTCGACCTTTTCTCTTTTTTTATTAGAACAATTAATTTTTCGACTAATTTTTTGGGGTCCGTATCAGATACAATTTTTTTCTTAGGCCTATATCCTCTTTTTAATACTTCATCTATTAAATCAGCTGTTCCTCCGGTACCTTTTAAAACTCCGATAGGCATTTTACTTTCAAAGGCAACTGTAAACTCGTTTAATGTTCCTGTCCTTCCGCAAATAATAATTACTCCGTCTGCTGCTTTGGTTAATATTAAGTTTCTACCAACATAATCAAACCCCGTATAAACGATTAAATCAAATTGATCAGTTGGTAAATGATACACTTTTAAATGTTGCCTTTCTGTATTAGCTGGAGAAAAGCCGATACTCATGCCTCCTTCCTCTTTACATCCTTCAGCAGAGTAATAAGGAGCTCCGGTAGTGGCCCCAGTGAGAAGAACACATCCTTGTCGAACCACTTCTCTTCCAATTTCTCTTGATATCTCTTTTATATTTGAACAACAATGTTTTGTATCTGCCGCTCCAGAAACAACTATTTTATATTTTACTTTATACTTCATATTTTAGAATATTTATTATTTTATATGTTTAATTATACCACGTATATTCACTTAAAATCCATTCTAAATTCATGTCCATATTTCTTAAATCCCAACTTTTCATAAAAGATATGCACACCCGAGCGACTAAAACGGCTCGTACAAATTAATTTATAACATTTACATTCTTTAGCTTTGGTAATTAAAAGATTCATAATTTTTGTTCCATGCCCCTTGCCCTGACAACCTTCCTTCACATAAACATCCTCTATAAAGCCAAATGGCTCGGGATGCAAGTCATTTTTTAAAACATAAAGCCGTGCTCTAGCAACCTCTTTATTGCTTTCTAATATTAAAAACTTAAAACCCTCTCCTGAAATTTCTTCAATTTTGGTTTCCATATTTTTTAATTACTCCACTGTTACGCATTTCGCAAGGTGTCTTGGATGGTCTATATCACACCTCCTGAAATCAGCTATATAATAAGATAATAATTGTAATGGAATAACATTTAATATAGGAGATAAATATTCTTTTGTTTCTGGTACTTTAATAATATAATCAACAAATTTTCTCATTTTTTTGTCATCTTTATCCATAATAGCAATCACTTTCCCTTTCCTGGCTTTAACTTCCTGGATGTTACTCATGATTTTGTCATAAGTAGAGCTATTGGTAGCCAGAAAAACAATCGGCATATCTCTATCAATTAAGGCAATGGGCCCATGTTTCATTTCGCCAGATGGATACCCTTCGGCATGAATATAAGAAATTTCTTTAAGTTTTAAGGCCCCTTCTAAGGCAATGGGGAAATTTACTCCTCTACCTAAAAATAGAAAACCCTTACTATCTTTAAATTTCTGGGCTATCTGCTTTATTTTTTCTTTGTCTTTAAAAATTCTTTTAACTTTCAAAGGAATGTTCTCTATCTCCGTTAAAATATGCCTATTTATTTTTAATCCTTTTTCTTGCCTAAGATATAAAGACAATAAAGTTAAAGTCATTAATTGAGAAGTAAACGCTTTGGTAGAGGCAACTCCTATTTCCGGTCCAGCATGCAGAAATATGCCCGAATCTACTTCTCTGGAAATTGTTGAACCAACTACGTTTATTATGCCTAATGTCCCAGCACCTTGCCTCTTGGCCTCTCTGAGAGCTTCTAAGGTGTCTGCTGTCTCTCCTGATTGGGAAATCCCAACCACAATGTCTCCTTTTTTAATTATCGGATTTCTATATCTAAACTCGGAAGCATAATCAACCTCAATTGGAATCTGGGCAAATTTCTCAATCAAATACTTGGCAATAAGGCCTGAATGCCAACTGGTACCACAAGATACAATAATAATCCTTTTAATTGATTTTACATCAACGTTTAAAGACAATTTTATCTGGCCTTGTTTTATTCTCCCCCTTAAAGCATTTCTCAAACTTTCGGGCTGTTCTAATATTTCTTTGAGCATAAAATGCTTAAATCCTTTTTTCTCTAGTTGATTTATTGTCCATTTTATTTCCTTAACTTTTTTCTCAACTTCTTCTCCTTTAAAATTCTTAACTTTAAATTTATTCCTATATATGTCTGCTATTTGTCCATCCTTCATATAAACAACTTTTTTGGTATATTTTAAAATCGCGGAAGCATCAGAAGCCACAAACATCTCTCCGTCTCCAACGCCGATAATTAAAGGTGAACCTTTTCTAACGGCAATAATTCTATTTTCATCTTTGTGGAGTATGGCCAAGCCAAAAGCGCCTTCTAGGAGTTCCAAAGTTTTTATAACTGCTTTTTCAAGATTTCCCTGATAAAATTTTTCTATTAAATGGGCTATGACTTCCGAATCTGTTTCTGATAAAAAAACATGCCCTTCTTTTTGAAGCAGGTTTTTTAAGGTTTGATAATTTTCAATTATGCCATTATGGACTATAGCAATTTCTTTTTTACAATCTAGATGAGGATGAGCATTTCTTCTTGACGGAACACCGTGCGTCGCCCAGCGCGAATGTCCGATACCAATATTACCAGATAAATCTTTTAACTCTGGTATTTGCTTAAACTGAGAAACCTTGCCTTTCCTTTTCAATACTTCTAAATGATGATTAGTTTTGACACAAATCCCCACACTGTCATATCCTCTATACTCAAGACGTTCTAATCCTTGAATTAAAATTGGAACTGCATTTTTTTTACCAATATAACCAATTATTCCACACATAAGATTTGATTTATTTTTGAACTATTAGATAAATGTTTTTTTTATTCCCTCTTTCATTTGTTGTAACGCCCTGTTTAATAATCTTAAATTTTGTTTGTTTTACCAATTTTGTTAATTCTTTTTCTGAAAAATAATGAAAATATCTTTCAGCATCCTTGTTGCCCCAGGGCCTAAAAGTATCGCCTTTTTCTAGTTTACCTGTTAATCTCAACGCCGTATCTTTAATAAATAGGTTTAAGTTTTTCTTGGATTCTGTCTCCCAAACTGTTAAAATAAAAAAACCATTTGGTTTTAATATTCTTCTAGCTTCCTCAAGAAATTGTCTTCTAAATTTTTCTGACGGAATATGATGCAAAACAGCAATACTATATATTTTGTCAAAGTAATTATTAGGAAAAGGAAGATTTAAAGCATCAGCTACTTGAAATTTTATTTTAGGATACTTTTTCTTAGCAATTTCAATTAGTTTTTCTGAAAAATCAACTCCAATATAGTCAATGTCTTTATCCTCTAAAAATTCAAAAAAACGACCATTTCCACATCCCAAATCTAAAACTTTGTCCCCGGGCATAACATAATCATTGAATAAGAACTCTGTCTCCTTCCAAGTTTGGTATCTGGTCGCTGAAAACTCTGGAGCAATCTTATTATAATCTTCCTTAGTTTTCTTTAATAAATTTTCAGCATACTCTTTTTTCATATAATATATAAATGACTAAAACAAAAATAATTAAATTGATATTCCAAGAACTTGTTAAAAGCCAGATTAAGAATCGGGAAGATTTGGATTCTTTCAAAAGGAAAATGGCAAAAAAATATAAAATTCCTTGTCTAAGGAACGTAGAACTACTTAAAATTTATCATAAATTAGCCCAAAAGAAAAGAATTAAATCGTTAGAAAACATTGAAAAATTACTCCGAATTCGTCCCATCCGTTCTCTTTCTGGAATTATTAATGTATCTGTTTTAACAAAGCCATACCCTTGCCCGGGAAAATGTATTTTTTGTCCCAGTCAAAAAAATATTCCCAAAAGTTATTTGGATAAAGAACCAGCTGTCCAAAGAGCAATTTTAACTAATTTTAACCCCTATCTTCAAGTTCAAGTTCGGTTAAAAAGTTTGCAGAAAATCGGTCATCCTCTAGATAAAATTGAATTGAGAATAATCGGCGGAACTTGGAGTTATTATCCAAAACAATATCAAACCTGGTTTATAAAAGAATGTTTTACTGCAGTAAATGAATACGGGAAAAGAACTAAAAATAAATTACGAATAAAAAGTTTAGAAAAACTTCAAGACAAAAATGAAAAAGCAGAATGTAAAATCATTGGTATCACAATTGAAACAAGGCCTGATTACATCAATATAAAAGAAATAAAAAGAATGAGGAATCTTGGGATAACAAGAGTAGAATTAGGAGTGCAAAGTATTTATAATGATGTCCTAAAAATAAATAAAAGAGGACATAATATTAAATCTACAATCAAAGCTACCAAACTTTTAAAAGATGCTGGATTTAAAGTTTCTTACCAGATGATGCCCAATCTTCTGGGTTCTAATTTTAAAAAAGATGTAAAAATGTTTGCCCAACTTTTTTCCAATCCTGATTTTCAGCCAGATCTTTTAAAGATTTATCCTCTAGCTTTAGTAAAACAATCTCCACTATACAAACAATATAAGCAAAATAAATTCCAGCCATATTCTAAAGATAAATTAATTAAACTCTTAATCAAAATAAAAAAACAAATTCCTTATCAATGTAGAATCCAAAGAATTATTAGAGATATTCCTTCAAAATATATTATTGAAGGAGGGACTAAAATATCAAATCTCAGAGAAGTTGTTCAAAAAGAGATGAGAAAAAAAGGATTAAAATGTAAATGTATAAGATGCCGAGAAATTAAAGAAGAACATAATAGCCAAGAAAAGGTTTATCTTTTTAGAAAAGATTATAGTGCTTCCGGAGGTAAAGAAATATTCTTAAGTTTTGAAAATGAAAAAAGAGATAAACTTTATGCTCTGCTGCGTTTGAGAATTTCTGCAGAGAAAAGTTATTTGCCAGTTTTACAAAGAGCTGGGATAATTCGAGAGATTCATACCTATGGGCAAATGACACCAGTGGGAAGCAAACCATTATCTTCCCAACATAGAGGGCTGGGGAAAAAATTAATGAAAAAGACAGAAGAAATTGTAAAAAAAGAATTTAATTTAGATAAAATGGCTGTGATATCTGGGATAGGAGTCCGGGGGTATTATAAAAAATTAGGATATAAATTAAAGGATACTTATATGATAAAACAAATTTAATCCTCAGAGACTAATCATAAAATAAAAACGCCTTTCTAGGCGTTTTTTATTTACATCGAGATTAGTTAGATATAAAAATTACAAACGAGAAATTCTAGTTAACCCCGAACAGGGAATAATTTCTATTCCTTTTTTCTCAAGTTCATCTAAAAATAAATTAACGCCTAAAGAGTCCGAAGACATATGCCCGGCAACCACAACATTTAAGTTTGCTTCTTCGGCTTCTTTTTTATGTTCTTCGGAAATATGCATACCTATTATGGTCCCAATTCCGGCTTGAGCTATTTTAGCATAAAGTTTTGGAGATCCTTCTGTTCCCCCTGTAATTTCTGTTAAGGCAATTTTACCACAACGATTTTCTGGAGCCCCCACAAAAATTTTAGGACCTGCTCCAATTTTATTAGCTTCTTGATATTCTGGGATTTTTTTCAAGATTTTGATTATATCTTCAACTGTCTCTATGCTCTTATCATTTTCAATTTTATCTTTTAAAAAATTGGCCGACAAATTATCACAAGGAGTATGGCAATTTATTAAATTAAATTTTAGAATTCGGGCAGCATCTACTGTCCTTTGATGATTAATGCCATTGACTCCTCTGGCTACTTCGGAAATTCTTTTTTTCATCAAACCTTCGGCAATATTTATAGGTACACCGTATTGATTTAAAACATCACATTGAAGATCCATTACATCTGCCAGATGCGCTAATGCTTTCCCTATAGGATGATGAGAAATTATTAAATCTATATTGCCAATTTCTTGGGCTATTAAAATTTCTGCTGGACCAATATCAATGCCAACTAAAATTTTTTTAATTTCTTTGTCTTCCGAGATATTCAAAATTCTGGAGTCTAAATATGGATTTTCTAAAGATTCTGTATCAAAATCTTCTTTTTTTTCAGGTGGAAGTTTTTCATATTTTTCTTTCTTTCTTTTCAAAAATTTTTTAACTTCCGCCGGTTTTCGAAAATCCGACTCTACCCCCATTTTAATTGCTAAATCAAATATTTCTTTTGTTTTCATTTTTTTATTTAACTTTTTCAAACCAATTTTTTATTTCTTTAACTAACTGAGAAGGGACAAAATCCGTTTTTAAAATATATTTTTCTACTTTAAGTTTTTCACCTACTATTTTTAAATCAGGATTTGTATAATTCGTCAAAATAAAAAAAGGAATATCATCTATCCCTTTTTGCGATCTGGCCTTTCTCAATACTTCAATACCATTAATATCTGGTAAAACCAAATCCAGAAGAACCAAATCAGGTCTTTCTTCGTCTCCTTTCGCTATTTTCTCTAATCTCTCCATCGCATCTTTAGAAGATTCTGATATTTCAACTTTAAAACCAGCTTTTTTTAAAACGGTGCTATAAATATCAATTATACAGGAATCATCTTCTACTAATAAAATTTTTTTAGACATAATATTATATAATAACTCATTAATCGTTAATCGACAACTCAACAACATGTCTTTACGTTAAATAGTAATAAACTTTATAAAACTAACATTTTGTAGTTTTTAGAGTCTTGACAGCTTTTTCTAAAAAACTGTCAAAAATCTTATCATCTCGCCAAATTTTCTTTAACCTACTTCTTAATTTTTGATGAGAAGGATATCCCTTATCTTCCACCAAAATAATTTTTTCAAACTCTTCTTCGTTTAGTAAAAAGGTTAATGCTTCTTTTAAGTCTTCTATCTGTTCGTTGTTTAACCCTCTCTTCTCTAAATAATTTTTGTAATAGTGTAAAAACTGAAGGTGTAATAATTCATGACATATTACCGTTATTGAAAATGGTAAACTATGCCACATTGATGCCATAAACCAATTTTCTTTCTGGTTATATGGACACATAAATCCTGTTGTCATAAAACACTCAAACTTTTTTATATAAATAGGTTGTTTCGTAATATTAGAAAGTGTATTAAAAAAACTCTTTTCAGTTTTTACCCAAATATTCCTAAGGGCAGATAACTCTTCTTTGATTACTGCTTCGCGGTATTTTCTTTTTACATTGATTTTTAAGTATTTCTCAGTTACATCTTGAGCCTCTGAAAAATCTAACTTTAAAATCTTGGTTAATAAACCTTCTGGAATATGAACGACTTGTTCCCGCCAATTAAGCCCGAATGTATTCTGGTTTTTATTTTTCGCTATAAGGACCCAGCTCCATGCATCTTTTTTTATATTGTACCTAAAAGTGACTTTCGGCATAAAATTAACTTCTTATTCTTAATTATATAACAAAATTGTAATTAGACAAATAAAAAGGGTATCTCTATTTTAGTTTATCTAAAATGGATACCCTTTTACAAATTTTTATGAACTTTCTGATTTTTGGGTTTGTTTATAGAGGTCCCAAATTAACCATTGAATAGTTTCCTTGGCATGTACACAAAAGGATTTATCAATTCCCCAGATGCTACCTGTTTTAAGATAGGCATTATGAGGGCATCCTCCGCCACAAATAGTTAATGCTTCGCAATCATAACACTGTGGCATATTAAGCGGAGAACGGTTGCTCCACTCTTTCCAAAAAGGATGAGTATATGGGTCAAAATTATAATCCGGTTCCACAAAAAATTCTCCTGTACCACTAAAAGCATGACAAACACCAAACTTTCCATCTGGTTTAACAACAATTTGCCTCCCACAACCTGAACAATCTCGATCATATAACTGGCCATTCACGAATGCTTCAACTTTACGCATAATCCGGTGTTCATGAATTCCTCGTTTTCTCGCGATTTTAAAACAATTAATCATAGCCTGAGCTGCTTTGACAGAATATCCTGGGTCTTGAACTTGATATTCAGGACTATCTAATAAAGGGTTGAAGCCCACTTGGTCAATGCCTAATTCATCAAGAAACCACTCAAGAACCATTGGTAATTCATCAACATTAGCTTCGGAAATAGTACAAGAGATACAAGTTTTAGCACCTGATTTTTGAAGAATAGAAATCCCCCTCATTGTTGCTGAAAATGTTCCCTTGCGGCTTTTCTTCCAAATACGACATTTATCATTCACTGACTCATAGCCATCTAATGAAACATCAACTTCAATTTTATGGTCCGCGCAGAATGCAGCAATTTCAGAGGTTATAAGTGATCCATTAGTATTAACGCTAACTGACAGATTAAGAGGCAATTGCTCGCATTTTTTAAGACGGTCTATTTCTTTCACAGTTGAATAAAAAACCTTGAGATTTAGTAACGGCTCTCCGCCATAAAATATAATTGATGGATCCTGGGGATGAAAATCGGGGAAATTGTATGCTCTTCTTAAATAAGTAGTAAATCTTTGAATAGCAGACATTGCTGTCATGTTAGACATTGTATCACATCGTGTTTCTGGAGAATTATAAGATCCTTCAAAAAAACAATATGTACAATCAAAATTACAGTTATCCGTTAGAATTAAATAGAGAGTATCAATGCACGGACGTGAAAGAATCATTTTCTGTAATCCCTTTATCTCTCTTTCCTCTTTTTCAGTAATTGGTACTAGAAGCTTACAATTTTTTAATTCCTTAATTGATTGAGCAACAATCACTGATTTTTTAGAAGTATCGCAAGAACTAATGGATAAAAAACTTTTAATGCTGGATAGTAACTTGGGACTAAAAAAAAGGACTTGTCTGTTTAGAGCATGAAAAACTGCAATAACATCATTTTTCTTCCAGAAATGAGCAAATCGAGAAAACTTTAAATCATTATTCATTATAATCCTCCTTTCAAAAATTAAATAAAAATAGGAATTAAGCGGGAGGAGATATCTTTATAAGTATAAATATCTCCTCCTTGCATCTTCACAAAAACTACTTACAAGCTTGAGGACTACCAACACACGAAGAACACGCTCCGCACTTAAGATTCATAGCAGGTCTCGTCTTGAGAGTGCCAAAAATCTTACGATAATCCTTCTTCTTTGGTACTACGAGTTTCATCAAGCTCACCTCCTCGCAATCCTTTCTAGGATTATTTAGTTGTTAATGTTGCTGTTGAAAAATAGTATTTTCAACTACCATTTTTAGTATACAAATATTTTTAATTTTGTCAATTTTTTTATTACCTCCCATTAAAAAATACTCCCATTCCAGGAATGTGAGAATTTTTAACATTTGACTTTTAGATTCCCTGCTAACTAAGATTGTAAACTTTATATCTTTCTTATTTCTTGTTCAACTATTTCTTTGTCGCTCCATGGAATTTTCTTGTTATTAGCAACACACATCCATGGTTCAGACCCTTTACCTGTAATAATAACTGTGTCTCCTTGTTTTGCTGTTTCCAACGCCTTTTTTATCGCATCTCTTCTGTCTAGAATAATATTTAATATATTGTGCTTGGTATTTGGTATACCAGATTTTATTTCAGACAAAATCTGACTAGGGTCTTCGTCATAAGGATCTTCATTAGTCAAAATAATTTCATCGCAATATTTCGTGGCAATCTCACCCATCTTAGGTCTTTTCCATTTATCTCTCCCTCCTCCGCAAGAACCAAGGACACAAATTAATTTAGTATGTAGAAATTTATGCTTAAGTATAGTTTGATAAACTTTTTCCAAAGAATCAGGTGTATGAGCATAATCAATAATAACTTTAAAAGGTTTTTTCACTACTATTTCCATCCGACCCGGAATCCCTTTAATCTCTTCTAGTGCTTTTTTACAAATTTCTAAACTAATTCCCTGGGAACGAGCAATAGTGATTGCCGCTAAAGAGTTATAAATATTAAATTTACCCGGCAGGTCTATGTTGAATTCAATGTTGTTTATTTCAAAACTTATTTTATTTTCAAAAAGTTTTATGTTATTCGCTTTAATGAGTTTTCTATTTTCATCCGTCAATTTACAATCAATACCAAAACCGAATTTTTGATCATTAGAAAATTTTAAGAAATATTCAGCATTTTCATCGTCTAAATTCAAAATATGAATCTTTTTGCATTCTTTAAATAATTTTCCTTTGGCTTCTCGATATTTTTCAAAAGAACCATGTCTTTCAATATGTTCTAAAGATAAATTTGTAAAGACAACAACCTCAAAATCAATAAACTTTTGACGATGCTGTAAAATACCTTCGGATGTCACTTCTAAAATAGCATATGCGCATCCTGCTTTTATTGCCTTCCTTAAGAACTTTTGAAGTTTAAATCTGCCAGGCATGGTCATCTTTAATCTGTTTAATTCTTCCTCTTTATCTATCTTAAACTTGATAGAAGAAGCAGAAGCAACTTTATACCCCGCGTTTTCTAATATTAACCTTGCTAATTCAATTGTTGTTGATTTGCCCTTTGTCCCGGTAACCCCAATTACTTTCAATTTTTTAGAAGGAAAACCATAAATCAAAGCACCTAAAAAGGCTAAGGTAAAATGATACCCATTTAATAAAAAGAAGGGAGTAAATTTTTTGAAAAGATTTTTTATCCTCATTTTCTTAGTATATCATAGCAATTCAGAATTAAAATATTGCAAAAAAATAATTTTGTGATAATATAATTTTATATGCCCATTACTAAATCAGCTAAAAAAAGTGTTCGAAAAGATAAGAAGAGAACAAAGATAAATATCCAGAGAAAAAATAAATTAAAAGACCTTTTAAAAAAGGTAAAGGATTTAATTACTCAGAATAAAAAAGATGAGGCTCAAAAACTTTTGCCTCAAATCTATAAAATATTGGATAAAACCGCAAAGACCGGAGTGATAAAGAAAAACAACGCTAGCAGAAGAAAGTCCAGAATAATTAAAGCGATTAATAAGATAAAAAAATAAATCTTAGATACCTGCTATTAACATCTTGAGAGATTCTTCTTGCTGAATTTTTCCTGTTTTCATATTTAAATCTGCCTCAAAAATTTTTTGGTAGATTTTTTTTAATTCATCTAAGCTAAACCCCATACTTGCCTGCCAGGCCTTTCTGGCTGGATAGGGTTTGAAAATATTCAGTTTTAAAAAATCATTTAAGCTCTGGCCTTCACTTCTTAATTCCTTGGCTATCAAAAGCCCTCTAAATTGATAATTGATCATATTAAGCATATTTATCGGCGGATCACCTTTGTCTAGCCCTATCTGGACAAGATTAAGAGCTTTTTTTCTATTTTTTTGAGCCAAGGTATTTATTATCTCAAAAATATTAGTTTCTAAATTTGGTTTAACTATATTTTTAATATCTTGTGCTTTGATATTTTTTATTTGAGCAGAGCTTTTAAGACAAATTAATTTCTGAACTTCATTTGATATTTGCCACAAATCATTTCCTACAAATTCTAAAATAAGATTTACGGCTTCATAAGAAATCCCTATCCCTTGTTTTTCAAATTCCTTTTCCACCCATCTTTTTAGTTCGGCATCTTTCAAAGGTTTAAATTCCTGACATTCGGCATATTTTTTTAAAGCCAGAAAAAGTTTATTTTTTTTAGGTATATTATTTTTTTCAAAAATAACAATAATATCTTTTGACTTAGCAATTTCTTTAATTCCTTCTAGAAAGTCTTTTTGAAATTTCTCATTAGAAAATAAATTCTCCAGAAGAAATAATTTTCTTTTAACAAACATAGAACACTGAAATAACTCATCAACAAATTCCTTAAATTCCTTCTGGGAAATATCTATTCTTTTTAAATTTAATTCATTCTCATGAATCTTTTTATATTTATCCTGAATTTCGTCTAGTTTTTTCTGCAACCTATATGTATCTTCACCAAAAAGAAAAATAAACATAAATATTCTTAATAAAAAAACTCTCCTTCAAACCAAAAAATATATAAGTATTATATAATTAAGAAAATGTAAGAAGAGTTTTTATTTTTCTAGATTTGCCTTGATTTTATCTATAATCTCATTAGGAGTGAAGTGGGCTTTGACCAAATAATCTATTGCTCCCAGTTTCATTCCTCTCTCAACATCTTCTCTCTGACCAAGATTAGAAAGAATGATTACCGGGATAGAAGTGGTGTTTGGATCCTCTTTCATCTTAGCTAAAACTTCAAAGCCATCAATGCCCGGTAATATTAAGTCCAGCAGGACCATATCTGGAATTACGTCCTTTATTTTTTTTATCCCATCTTCGCCATCAATTGCTTCTATAATCTGAAAATTTTCTTGAGATAGCTTTCTGACCATTAATTCTCTTAAAAATTTATCATCTTCTACTATTAAAATTTTTGCCATATTTTTAATTGTTTTTAACCAATTTGTTTTTTAACCTTTTTGATTACTTCTAATGGTTCAAAATCTGTTTTGACTAACCAGTCTTTTGCCCCTAAATTTTTGGCTTTATCAATCTCCACAGGTTGCCCCGAATTAGAAATAATAATAATAGGAATATTTTTTAAACGCTTATCCTTTTGCATCTCCTCCATTACTTCAAACCCATTCTTATTGGGCATCACAATATCAAGTAAAATAAGATCTGGAATATCTTTTTTCATTGAGTCTAATCCCTTTTGCCCATCTTCAGATACAGAAACATTATATCCTTCAGCAATTAATTTTTTTCTTAATAAATTATATAATAATTCTTCGTCCTCTATTATTAAAATTTTTTTCATAATTTTATTTATTCCTCATTTTATTCTAACACACTTCATTTTGAAATAGTAGCAGAAGCGATAGGTATTGTAAAATAAAATGTTGTCCCTTTATTTTCTACCGATTCAAACCAAATTTTACCGCCATGGGCCTCAACTATATTTTTAGCAATAAAAAGTCCTAATCCCGTACCCACAGTTTCCGCCTTAACTGCCTCAACTCCTCTGAAAAACCTTTCGAATATTCTTTTTTCCTGGTTTTTTGGTATGCCTATTCCTGTATCTTTCACAGAAACCAATATATTTTTTTGATCTTTCAGATATTTGATAGAAACATTTATTTTACCATTGTTTTTTGTATAGTGAATTGCATTATCAATTAAGTTTTGAATCACAATGTTCATTTTCTCGGTATCAACTTTTACCTTAGGTATTTTGCCCTTTGGTTTTCGAAATTTAAGATCTATTTTTTTTCTTTTGGCTAATGCTAAACAAGAATTGATTATTTCTTGCGCTATTTTTATTATATCCTGGCTTTTAATATTATAAAGAAATCTTCCTTCTTCAATCCTGGTTACATTTAAGAGGTCATTCACCAAATGAATCATTCTTTGATTGCTTTTATATGTTTTTAAAAGAAATTCATGCTGCTCCTCAGAGATTTTACCCAAATCCCCGTCAAGAATCATTTTTAATGTCCATTTCACAGCTGACAAGGGCGTCCTTAATTGATGGGCAGAGATAGAAACAAATTCCGTTTTTAAGCGTTCTACTGTTTTCTCTCTAGTTATATTTCTTAAAATAACTAAGGTTCCAATTTTCCCCTTGACTCTTATTACGGGAATAGTTGATATTTCTAAGATTAAATTTTCCTTTAATTCCAACTCTTTTTTATATACCCCTGCGGAAGTTGTTTCCAAAATATCAACAAGAGAATTTAAGGGAGATTCTTTTTCTAATTCAGCAATTCTTTTCCCGATTACTTTTTCGGGATTCAATTCAAAAAAATTTCTAAGGCCGGGGTTAATCGAGGAAATTTTATTTTCTTGGTCAAGAAATAAAAGACCTTCCGGAAAATTTTCAAAAATTGCCAAAGTTTTATCCCTTTGCTCTTCAGATTCTTCCTTCGCTTTTTCTACATCCTCAAGAATATTCATCAAAGCAACCCTTGATTGGGTAATCTCTTGAGTTTGTCCCTCTAAGTTTTTAGTTCTTTCTTTTACTTTTTCCTCTAACCCTTGTTTAAGTTTTTCAAATTCAGAGACATCAGAAAAAGCAATAAAATGTCCTAGAAAATTACCTTGCTCGTCTTTCCTGATAGAAATTGCTACATTAACTGGTATTTTCTCCCCTTTTTTCTTTAAAAGCGTCATTCTTCGGGTCAGAATTGTTTTTTCTTTAAGACTTTTTGACTCAATTAGATTCTGGAAATCTTTTTTATTTAAAAACAAACTATCTACTTTTTCGCCTATTATTTCTACTTCTCTATAACCAGTTAAATTCTGAAAGGCTGAGTTAGCAACAAGCACCACTCTTAAAGGGTTAATTGTGCAAACTGCTAAAGGAAGAAAAGAAGAAAGTTCTTCTATATATCTTTCTAATTCTTCTAAGTCTTCCATGGTCATTTTAAGCAAATTTTCTGTTCTTTTTTTATCATCCATAATCATAAATCTTACTAAGATTCCCTAATTTCTTAGATAACTTACCAAGTTATTCTAAATTGATGAACATTAGGTTCCCCAACTTCACTTCCTTCCACTTTTAAATTCTTTGTAGAAACTATTAAACACATTATCTGATAAAAATACCCTTCTAAATAATGAAGATGAACTGGGTAAATAACAAAATCTTTTATTATTGCAACACCAGTTTTGTTTCCATAATCCAATTTATATTCTATCTCCCCCTTGGTATAATATCTCCTCCAGTATTTGGAAGCTAATTTGGTTATTGTTTCTTTATTGACTAACCTAGCCATTAACTTAATAATAAAATTAGTTTTAGCTCCCCAGCGACCCCATTCCTGTACTGTTTTATCACTCCAATTAAACATTTTTTGAGCCAACATCAGGGAAAGAAAATCTTGTTGAACTGGATACCATTTGTATTTATCTATTTCGGCTTGTTTTAAAGGATATCCTAATTTCTCCATTTCCATTTCTAATTTGCTTAATCCTTTTACTCCTTCTTTTTCTATAATAAACTCACGATCTGTTTTTAAAGAGGAACCAATTATTTCCCCCTCCATTTTTTTTATCTCTTCTAGAAATTGTTTTGAAATTAAGGGCATAATTTTATTAGAAATTATTAACAACTGAATTTATAATATATATCCAGAAGTTTTATGATTTATTATTTTTTCTTTTTAACTTTTCGATTTCTTTTTTTAAATCCATCATTTTTAATTCTCTGCCCACAGTTAATTTATGAAATTTCTCTAATTCGCTTAATCTTTTTTCCAATTCTTTGGTTCTGATTTTAACTTTCCCTTCTAAGCTTTTAGCCAACTCTTCTAATTCTCTGGTCCTTGCTTTCACTTTTACTTGTAAAACTATTTTAGATTCTTCTAAAGCAGCATGATAAATATCTAATTCTTCCGCCATTTTATTAAATGTTTTTCCCAGCTCTTCGATTTCATCGTTCGTTCGAATGTTTACCCGATAACCTAGTTTCCCTTTTCTGATGATTTCGACCCCTTCTTGAAGCTTTTTAATAGGGTTAACTATTAATTGAGAAAAAAATACAGAAACTATAAAAATAAAGATTAAAGTGATAAGGGTAATAAATATTAGATTATTTGCTAACATTGAAGCCGGTTCATAAATTTCTGATACTGGCCTAAAGACTACCAACTCCCAATTAAATATGGGAAGAAAATCGGCAATAAATAACATTTGACCAGATTCTGTACCTACCTCTTGAATAACAATCTTTTTTTCCTCTGCTAATTTTTGGGCAATTTCTTTAAGGTCATCTGAACGAAAATTTTCGGAAGTAGCAAGAATTTCTGCCACTAATTGTCCCTTTTGAGTCAAAAGATAAATATTGTCTTTAGGTGAAGTATAGCCAACTATTATTTTACTCCAGATATCAGAGAGAAATATTTCGGAGATTAAAGCTCCTTGAAATTCATTTTCTTTAAAAAGAGGTACGGAAATAATAACTGTCGATACTCCAATTACAGAATTAAAGCTTGACCAAGTAATATAATAATCTTCTTCTCCCCCTTTGACCTGATAAAATTCTGGCTGGTCGCTTTTATCTTCTAAGGGGTGGCCATCACTACGAACTATTTCTTTGCCTGATTCGTCTAGGATAGATAAAAATTTTATATTATAAGGATATTTTTTTATATTTTCTAAAAGGAAACCTTTTTTTTCTTCAATCGTTTCCGAAAAATTAATATTGTTGAAAATAGATTGAGATAAATCTTTATAGCTTAAAACCGTATCCTCCACTTCTACAATCATACTTTGAACAAGAAGTTTATTATAATCTTTGATACTTTCCATCAAAAATTTACGAGTATTCAAATAAGAAAAAAGACTGACCGTTACTAGAGGGATAAAAACTAATATGAAAAAAGCAATAAAAAATTTTTCTCTAAGAAGGACCTTCATTTTTTTAGAACTTAGTTAATTATTTCTAATAATTCTTCTGGAACCTTGAAGCTATCTAGATATTCATCAACATTTGTTATCCCAGAAGGAACAAGTAATCTTTCATCTCTGTTCATCATCAATCCTTCTGCTTTTTCAACTAATTTTAAAGCCTGCTCTGGGACATATTGTTTAGTATATTTCATGTCACTAATCCCTGTAAGTCCATCTTTAAAATCAACTAAATGTATTCCTCCTCTAAAACCGTTTTTCGTGATATCTTCAACCGCACTATATATTGTCTCTGACATTTTCTTCAAGGCGCTAACCAAAACTTCTCCCGGGTACATTTCATCGTGACTTACATCTACACCCACAGCAAAATATTTAGGTCTTTTTGCTCCTATTTTTATATCTTGTTCTGTTATCCCTTCGGCACGATTGGATTCTTGAACAACTTCATATACTCCCATTCCTGTAGCCCCAGCTACATCAAATATCACATCAACACCTTCATTAATTAGGGACTGAGTCAACTCCCTACCTTTTGCTGGGTCAATAAAAGTACCTGCTGTTTTAGTCAAAACTTCAACACTTTCTCCTCTAAATTCATTCCAAGTTTTAGCTCCAGCTTTAAATCCAGCAACATAAGTTAAAACAGAAGAAGCATCCATTCCTTTTACTACGCCAATTTTCCCAGTTTTGGAAACAGAAGCCGCAATTATTCCAGCTAAATAGCCACTTTGATCTGAATGAAAAAGATAGGAAGCTACATTCGGTAAATCACCTGCATCTTCATCAATTAATATAAAATAAGTATCCGAGTATAAAGGAGCATTTGTTATTATGGCATCTTTAATCATAAATCCCATCCCCACTACTATATCCGAAGTTTCAGCTGCTCGGGAGACATTAGTTACAAGATCTTCTTCCATTTTTTGAATAACATTTGCTTTCAGTCCAAACCCCTTACTCGCCATTTGAACCCCATTCCAACCAGCATCATTAAAAGACTTATCCCCCAATCCGCCGATATCTGTAACCATTGTAATGCTATTAACCCCTTTCTGTTGATCATTGATTTCTGAAGGAGATTTAATTAAAAAAATTAACGCTACAAAAAATACCATGGTTAACCCAATTAATAAAACTAAAATTTTTCTTTCCATATTATTTGATAATTTTGAAATATTTTTTGACCTTTTATATTTCTACTTTTAGTTTACCATATATTAAAATAAAATAAAAAAGGGAGAAAATTCTCCCTTTCTTGTTGTTAATAACCAACTCTTTCCTAAACTACAAATACTTCTTTCAAGGCGGTTTCTTCTGCTAGCACACTTACTAATTTTGATAATCTTTCTGCTCTTTCTTTTACTTCTTCTTCGGTAACTGGCGAGATTTCGGCTATTGCTGCTTTTAAAAAGTCCTCTTTGTCTTCTATCCCCAATTCATCTGCTAATTTTGAGAACTTTTCTTTTAATTCATCTTCTGATTCTCCTCTGTTATATCTTCCTCCGCATCCAGTAATCGAACCAACAACTTCTCCTTTTACTTTAATCGGTATCCACAAAGAAGCATATCCGGCATGACAGTCCATAAAAGCAGATTCCTTCAGAGATTTAACCAAAGAAAGAGCTGTTTTATACGCTTCTCCACATCTTTCTTTGCCTTTCTCGGTGCCCATTATTAATTTACAAACTCTTTGGGCTCCACTCATTTCAGTTACTAACTCTCCATTTTTATCAGTAGTAACAATTTGAGCACCAATACTTTCTGCAAATTCATCTTGGATTACTTGAATATTTCTGACAAACCATTTTGCTTCTTTCGAAAATTCTTTTTCAGACATAATTTTTTAAAATAATTTTTTTTGAAAAACGACCTTTTTAGCAGAGAGGATTTTATTCTCTTCTTCAACTTCACTCTTAAGAGATAAAAACTTATCACTCGGTCCTGGTAATTTATCAATTAGCTTTATAAGCCCTAATCTTTTTAAGAATTTAATAACTTTTTCTTTATTATAATTATATTCTTTCCACTCACATTTTTCTAATTTAAAATCAATTAAAACATCTTTTTTTATTTTAACTAACCGCCTACTAAAAAATGCTTTGTCTTTATCCTTTTCTAACTTGTTTTTAACATTATTATTTATCTTGTCTAAATTTAGATATAGGGCGTCTATATCCCCAAATTCTTTAATCAATTTAAGTGCTGTTTTTTCACCAATCCCTGAAACTCCTCGAATATTATCGGAAGCATCTCCTTTAAGTGCTTTCAATTCTATTAACTGCTTAGGCAATAACCCTTCATATTTTTCTTTTATCGCTTCTTGGTCATATATATATCTGCCCCCATTTTTCAAAAAATAAATTTTAGTCTGAGGATTTATTAACTGGAAAAGATCTGTATCTCCTGATAAAATAATATTTTCTATTTCTTGTTTTTCTTTATTAACTACTAATTCTGATATTGTTCCCATAATATCATCGGCTTCAAATCCTTCTTTTTCAAAAATTGGAATTTCAAATATTTCTAAAAGTCGTTTTATTTTTGGAATTTGTTGATAGAGTTCTTCGGGAGCTTTTATCCTGTTAGCTTTATACTCCTTGTATTCTTTATGCCTAAAAGTAGGAGATGGTAAATCAAATGTAGCAACAATGAAATCTGGATTTAATTCTTTTAATACTCTAAATAAAATTAGATAAAATCCATAAATAGCATTAACTATTTCTTCTCTTTTATTTTTTAATTTTGGTAACCCATAATAGGAACGATAAATAAGAGCATTGCTGTCAATTATAAGAATTTGTTTTTTTCTATTCATTTCTTTAAAAATATTTTTTAATTTTTATTAAAAGTTGATTGGGAGTAAATTCAGTTTTGATTAAGTAATCTTTAACCCCTAATTGTTTTGCTTTATCCCTGGTTGCCGGGTCATCATAATTTGAAAAGATAATTATGGGAACTTTAGAAATATTTCTTATTTGTTTGGTCTCCTCTAAGAAAGTTATCCCGCTTTTTCGGGGCAATAAAATATCTAATAAAATTAAATCGGGCATATCTTTCTTCAATATGTTTATGGCTTGTTCTGATGAAAAAGCTGAAATAATTTGAAGATTTTCTAATTCAAATTTGGTTTTATACATTTCAATTAAAAATTCCTCGTCTTCTACAATTAAAATTTTTTTGGTATCTCTGGACATATTTCTTCAATAATATCCTGTATTTAACTTTAAAACAATATTTGTTATCTTTATTTGCTAATTAATAATTTTCTCCATCTTTTTGAGAAGAGACCTAGCATTTTTCTTTAACCTCTGCCATTGCTTTGCAAAAGTTTGCTCTTATGATAAAATATTGTAATGCAATTCAAAATACCGCAATTTTTAGAAAGACAACCTCTTATTATTGGACCATTGGCTTTTAAACAATCCCTTTATTTCGGAGTGGCTATATTAATTTTAGTTTTCATCCACTCTGTGGCCCCTTTTCTGGTTTTCTTAATTTGTTCTGTTATTTTAATAAGTATAGCTTTTGGGTTAGCTTTTGTAAAAATTGAGGGGATACCTTTACCAGAAGTAATAACTCAATCTTTCGGTTTTGTTCTTTCTCCTAAAATATATCTTTGGAAGAAAAAAGAAAATTTAAGAGTTATCAAATTAAAGCGTGCCGAAAAAAAACAAGAGGAAGTTAAAAGTTTAAAGGTTAGTCCTAAAAGTATTCTGAAAGAACTCCATTCGAAAATTGAGGGAGGATATTAATTATTACCTATGAATAATTCATCAAGTCAACAATTTCTAGAATTTGACCAGATTAAAAATGGAACTATTATTCTAAAAAATAAAACTCTTCGGGCGATCCTAATGGTCTCTTCTTTAAATTTCGCCTTAAAATCAGAGGAAGAACAATCAGCAATTATTTACCAGTTCCAGTCTTTTTTAAATTCTTTAGATTTTCAATGCCAAATTATAGTCCAATCACGCAAGACAAACATTACTGGTTATTTTGATGGACTAAAAAAATTAGAAAAAAACCAAAAAAACGAACTTTTAAAACTTCAAACAAGCGAGTATCGAAAATTTATTGAGGGATTGGTTGAAAATGAATCAATTATGAGAAAAACTTTTTTTGTTGTTATTCCTTATTATCTCAGAGAAGGACAAAACGATGAAGAAGAGAATAATAAAAAAGGAATAAAAAGTTTTTTTAATAAACCAAAGATGTCCGAAGAGATTAATGAAGAAAACTTTAAACGTCACCGAAACCAACTTTGGCAAAGAATGGAATTTGTAGCCCTGGGACTAAGAAGATGTGATTTATCAACGACTCCTTTAACAACTCCTGAATTAGTTGAACTATTGTGGAGCTGGAACCATCCTGGAGAAGCGGAAGTAGGATATTATCCTGAAATTTTACCAGAGTTAATTAAATAATATGAAATTATCTTTTTTAAAGAAAAAAAATGAGTCTAAAGAAAGTATCGCTAGAACAGAGATTATTAATCTGGAAGATATCATTGCTCCATCTTCATTTGAGGTAAAACAAAATTTTTTAAGAGTAGGAGAACGTTTTGCCAAATCTTTTTTTATTTTTTCTTATCCCAGATATCTTTCAACTGGATGGCTTTCACCTGTTATCAATCTACAATATCCCATGGATATATCTTTTCATATTCATCCTGTATCTTCTAATACTGTATTAAAAAAACTTAGAAAAAAATTAACAGAAGTTCGAGCAGAAATGATGGAAAAAGAAGAAAAGGGGCTAATCCGAGATCCCGTTTTAGAAACCGCCTATCAAGACATAGAAGTATTAAGAGATAGCTTGCAAACTGCCCAAGAAAGAATTTTTAAGATGGGAATTTATATTACGATATATACTGAAACCCAAAAAGAATTAAGAAAAATTGAAACTGTGCTTCGTTCCATTCTGGAGTCCCGTTTAATTTATATAAGGCCTGCTTTGTTCCGTCAAAAAGAAGGGTTTATTAGTTGTAATCCATATTGTTTAGACCAACTTGTTGTTCATACCACAATGAATACTGCTCCTTTATCAAGTATATTCCCTTTTGTTTCTTCTGACCTGAGCGCTAACGAGGGAATTCTTTATGGCATAAATATGCATAATAATTCTTTAGTTTTATTTGACCGATTCACTTTAGAGAATGCGAATATGGTTATATTCGGAATTTCGGGTTCAGGAAAATCTTACGCAATCAAGTTGGAAATTTTAAGATATTTAATGCAAGACATAGACACCATAGTAATTGACCCTGAAAATGAATATAAGTTTTTGTCTGATGCTGTTGACGGATCTTATTTTAGAATATCTCTAAACTCTCCAGACCATATAAACCCTTTTGATTTACCGAAGCCAATGGAAGATGAAATTCCGGGGAATATCTTGAAATCAAATATTATAAACTTAGTTGGTCTTTTAAGAATTATGCTGGGAGGGTTGACCCCTCAAGAAGATGCAATTCTTGACCAAGCATTAATTGAAACATATGCTTCTAAAGATATCACGCCAGAAAGCGATCCTGCTTTGTGGTCAGAAAATATCCCCTTACTTTCCGATTTCGAATCTGTTTTGGAAAGCATGAAAGGAACAGAGTCATTAGTTGAAAGAGTAAGAAAGTTTAGTAGAGGCAGTTATGCTGATTTTTTTAATCAAAAATCAAATATTTCTATGGATAATAAACTTGCTGTTTTCGGTATAAGAGATATGGAAGAAGAATTAAGGCCCATAGCCATGTTTATAATTTTAAGGCACATCTGGAATACGGTTCGCTCGTCTTTAAAGAAAAGAATATTAGTTGTTGACGAGGCCTGGTGGATAACGCAGTCTAAAGACGGAGCATCATTTTTATATGGAATTTGCAAAAGGGCCCGAAAATATTGGTTAGGAGTTTCCACGATTACCCAAGATGTTTCTGATTTTATGAAATCGCCTTATGGAGGACCAATCATTACTAATTCATCTTTGCAACTTTTAATGAAACAAAGTACCGCCAGCATAGACTTGGTTCAAAAAACTTTTAATTTAACCGAGCAAGAAAAATATCTTTTGTTAGAATCAAACATAGGAGAAGGAGTATTTTTTGCGGGGCATAAACATGTAGCCATAAGAATTACTGCTTCCTACACAGAAGACCAAATAATTACAACCTCTCCGGAACAAGTGCTGGAAATAAAAAAATTTAAAAAAAGTATTTCTTAAATTTAAAAAATGCCTGAAGAAGCGACAATACAATCATCTGGATTAATAGGAAAATTATGCACACCAGGAGCAATCCTAATGTTGTCTTTCGCTGCCTTTATTGATGGAGGAGAATTCCTTCTGGAATTTATACCTGGAGCAGGAACAATTCTTTCGGGGATGCTTGATGTTTTTGCTTTAATCTTTATAGGCCTCATTTGGATGCGTCTTATTAGAGGGCATGGAATAACTGCTACTAAAAAAACTGGCAATATAAAAACAAGCGTTGCAAAAACTGGGAAAAAATATAAATGGTTAAAGCCTTTTTGCATGATTTTTGAAATGATACCTATTATTTCCAGCCTTGCTCCCTTATGGATAGTAGCTGTTTTGCTGGAATTGGCATCTGATGATTAAAAAATATTTATCATGACAATTAAACCAAAAATAAAAAAACAAATTCTGTTTATTTTATTAGGGATTATTTTTATATCCTCTTTTTATTTAATATGGAAAATTATATTCAAACCAACTACCCCAGTTCTTCCTGAGCAAAAAATTACATTTAAAGAAGAAGCTTTTGTTTATTTTCAAATACCAGCAGGAAAAATGGTGGAAGATATTATTTTAAGTAAAGAGGCTCAAGAAAAAACTAGCGATATTAAAGCCAGAATAAAAAAAGTGCGAGATATGTCTGAGGAGTTAAAAAATCTTTCGGAAGAGTTAAAAGAACTTACTGATGCCTGTACTTGCGGAAATTCTTCTTGTCAAAGTGTGCAATGCGAAAATGGGTGTTGTTGCCAAGCAGAGGGATGCTCCGCAATAAATACCTGCTCCAAACCAAACGGATGTTTAATAGAAAGCCCTGGTTGTGATATATCAAGTGCTTGTCCAGAAGCAATTTGTGATTTAGAAAACATCGGGGAAAAAACAGATGAAATGGAAACACTGATGGATAATATTAAGGAAGAGCAAGAGAAAATGTTAATAGCCCAACTCTCTATAGCTAATGATTATCTAAAATTGAACCAAGCCACAATAATGATATCTTCCTCAACAGAAGCTATCGATTATGAAACCTTTTTTAACAGAAAAGACTTGATTCAAAGTGAAAATAACAAGAAAGTTGAAATTGAAACTTTTCCGGGTTGGCCTAACCCTACCATAGAAAAACAAGGTGAAATATTTTTTGACCCGGCTACTATATATTTTGATGAAAAAGAAATAGAAAATAAAAATATAATTGATATTTCTTTCCGTCTTGAATTATTTATAATTATGACCAATCAATCACCACGTGGAATTGCTAGAATAATGGATGAAAACGCTAAAGAAGTTCTGGAAAAAATAAATTTTGGAGAGTTAACACCATCTACAGAGAAAATAAATGAAATTATGCAGAAGGCAACTGAAGAGACTATTTCTTCTTTCTCTGCGGATATCTCTCAAGAAATGTCGGAAATACTTTCCATGGAAATTACCAATGCTATCGTAGAAGAATTAAAAGGGAATTCTGGAATTGAGTCCAGCCTGCCTGTCAAATTAATTGAGCCTATGTCAATTATCCTGCTTGAAGAATTACCAGAAGAGCTAAAGACTATCTTTAGTGCCGAAATAAAAACAAAAGTCTCAGATATTTTCTCTAATACAGATTTATTCCCGTATAAAATAAGTAATCTGCTCTCGGAAAGATTAAAAGAATTTATTCCTGATGATATCCGGGATATTTCTTCTAAGAACATTGGAGATGTACTACCCGGTGGACTCATAGAATTGGTAAATAATAATATTATTAATAAGCTACTCGACTTAGAACTAAATAGGGTCGTTCCTGAAGAAATACTGGAAACAATAAATTTAACCTTAAGCAACTTCTGGCCTGATAAAATCAATCAAGCCCTATCTTTGGGCCTGAAAAACAGTCTATGGCCCGAATTAGAGAGCTTTCTATCTGAAAATATACCGGAAACACTCGGTTTCCTATCCGCAGATAAAGAAAAGCTATCAGCTAACATCAGCAACGAATTAGAGATAAAATTATCTGATATTTTTTATAAAAAGCTGGAAGATGAATTAACTTTGAGACAAGCCGAGGATTTTTCTTCGCTTTTGTTTAGCTCGGGGATTATCCAAAAAAATATTGAGGAAAGTATCCTTAAAAACTTTGACTTAACCTTGGGACAAGGGATCGAAAAGATAACTAAAGAAATATCATACAATGTTTCTAAAGAGATATCTTTAGACATGGCCTTTAAAATAACTGATTTAATTTTAATAGATATGGCAAAAAAAGTTTCCCAAGATCTGGGAAACATAATTATCCCAGCAATATCAAAAAGCATAGAACAAGGATTATTTTTAAATTCTCTTCATGAACTTACAGTCCCATCTAAATTAGAAAACGACGAAAATGGGGAACAAAAATTAAAAATTTCTTATCCTCAAAACTACCAGTTTATGTTGTCTGGTACAGAGTCTTCTGCTAAAGAAGAAAAATTGTTTGAGGCCCATTGGGAAACTAAGATTATTTATGATGCTATTTCCGAACAAATTAATATTTTGAATAAGGCGATAAAATTGATTCAAAGTCCTGAAAAAGGATGTAACCCCGATATCTGTTCTCCCCAATGTATAGACGCTACTTGTTATGCCCAAGATTTTGATTGTGGAGAGTTTCAATTAACAGAATTTCTAGGCGCTTGTAGTAAATATCAAACATCTTATCCTAATGGAACATTGCCCTGCCAAAGTATATATGTTGATTTTTATGACCAAAATGGTCGGTTTAGTGCTTGCCCATCTATTTATTCAGAGAATGAATTGATAAAAAAATATTATTTAGAAATAGAAAATGCGTATAAAAAGATAAACGAGATACTGGAAAAAAAATACGATCAAAAAAGTTCAGAATTTAAAGAAAATATAGGAAAGGTAGTTCAGGGATCAAAATTATTAAAGGACTTGAGCAATGAGTTAATTCAGGCAACTAATGAGTGTAAGTGTAGCGAAAATTCTCTTTGCGAAAAGCTTTCTCATGGATGCGAACCAAAAGGGTGTTCTATCTCAAGCCAATGTTCTAAAACAGATTTAAAAAATATTAATGAAAAAATTTATGATATCGAATATGCAATTCAAGATATATATTATAATGCTGAATACAAATAAAAAAATATGAAATTTTATCTTAAAATCATCGGCTTAATCTTAGGATTGCTTTTAGTTTTTATTGGGTTCAATTTTATTAATCAGAAAAAAGAAGTTTCTGCTGAAAATGAGATATTAAAATGTGAAACAAAAATTCCTATTGGAGAAACTATAGATGCTACGTCTAATTTATTAAATGATGTCTATGTC
>Ga0265594_1000119_pt1 | contig 63471 bp, 35 predicted proteins | sample saktaG_11_FD_190147 | JGI IMG/M metagenome (GOLD analysis project Ga0265594, IMG submission 190147) | Saline water microbial communities from Sakinaw Lake, British Columbia, Canada - sak_2011_5_24_80m | ecosystem: Environmental > Aquatic > Non-marine Saline and Alkaline > Saline ...
CAGCGAAACTAACCGAAAATATTGACATAAACAAATATTTTGCTACTTAAATCGCTGATTGTTCATAAGTTTCCTGTTTTTGTTAATAGCATTAAATTTTAGGTTTTTAGACAGTCTGACGGCTCGTATAAGAGATAGTAGCCGACTGCGTGGCACTTTCCTGTCAAGTTACAGAAAAGTTGAAGCGGGCTACAACCCTTGAACTTACTACTATCACAGCAATTTTTTATATATATTGTTATGGGCTGGTTTAGTTCTTGATAAATTTTAACATTTTAAATTGGTTAACAGTTTTAATTTTTACATAATAAAAACCTTTTTGCAAATTATTTACATTAATAGAGCTATTAATTATTTTACCTTCACTTATTAGTTCTCCAATGGAATTATAAATTGAGTAGTTAGTTAATTTATTTTTGGAATTAACGAGTAATTTTTTAGTAACAGGATTGGGATAAATGCTGATTGAATTATCCATATTATCTAAATTATTTATTCCTGTCGGATAAACAAATTCCATTTTATCAATTATTAATTCACTGCCTATTTGATTAGCAAAATGGCAAACATCACATTGACTAAAACCTGTTGTGCTGGAAGCAATACCAATTTTTAATGTGTCCGGTGTAAATTGATCCCACCATGTGATAGGAATTTCTGCATAAGTATATTCTGTAACAGTATTGCCGTAAAATTGCATGATACCTTCTCCGAGACTAGATCCCTGAAGTTCAAATTTAACATAAACCTGCCCGGTGTCAACTATACCTACAGGGTAAGTGCCGGGTGAATATTTATAATAAAATGTAAGTTTTTCTGGTCTATCTGTAAATGGAATTCCTTCATGGGGTTCGTTATTGAAGTATCCCATTGTTGCCATAGCAGTTGTATCAGTCAATGGAAATCCAAAAGGTGTAGCATCTACTTTTCCTGATACCAATTTGAGTGCATAGGTTCCGTCATAAGCATCGGTAGTTCTTGTAGTTCCGTAAGTTGGATAATTGAGGGTTATCATATTAAGAGAAAACCAACCGTCAGGCTCTAAACTATCTCCAGACCAATTCTCGAAACTTCCGTTTAATACCTGTTGTTGTCCAAACGTATTCATTGAAATAATGAGTGCTATAAAAATAAATGTTTTTTTCATTTTAATTAAGTTTTTTAAATTAATATTTGGTTTTTATTTCGTCCCGTTTTTTATAGTGGTTTCTGGACTCCACTTTTTGTTTTTTTTAAATTTGTCAATAATGGTCTTGATATATGCTGCCAATCTTATCTTTGAATTATTAGTTTTTGCTTTGCCGTCCATTCGTTGGATTTGATTTCAACAATATAAATTCCGTTGTTTAAATCACCTATATTTATTTTCTGCTGATTTTGTTTCAGCAAGTCCGACCTAACTAATTCACCAATTACATTATAAATATTCAATGTCAGGTCAGCATTATTTCTATTGTCAATATTTAAAGTAACAATGTTAGAAGCAGGATTAGGAGATAAACTGAATGTGGTGTTTTCGGAGGTCTGTTCGGAAACGGAACCAATCAGATTATCAAAACTAAGATTGTCAACGTAAAGCACGGAATTGCCTTTTGGTCCATCAGTTGGGCCAGATGGATAAAATGCTGAAAAATACAATGTTGCACTATCAGCTGAAGGATAAGTAAGAGGTAGGTTAAAAGATGTCCATGTTGAAGTTGTAATACCAGTAATAAATGTATTGTATCCAAGCATTATGCTATTTTCAAAAAAGACTATGCGAATAAACATAGAATCATTATTCAGTGAATTATATTGATAATATCCGCAAAGGCTCGTTGGATTTCCAACAATAGGAAAAGCAGGTTTAAATGGATAATCAAAAGCATTTGTTATTGCCATACCGTATCCACCTGTCGTTTGGGTTAATGAAGTATTGTTTTCTAATCTGATAGAATAATTGCCAACAGATACCGGATAATGGTCTGTTGATTTTGTGCAAGAATAAAAAGGTCCTGCACATACGGCATTCATTGTTGCCCATCCTGTAGGATCCTCATAACTGCCTATTGTAGCCCAATCTTCAAATCCATTATTTGGAATTTGTGCCTTGACATTGATAGACATGACAATAATCAATACAAAAAAAATCATTGTTTTTTTCATTTTATTTTTGTCAGTGTTTATCGTGCTGACTCCGCACTTTTAATTATTATTTTGTTTTAAAATGCAAAAATACAAAATAAAATTTATTTTAAAAAATAAATTTTATTATCAAATTTGCTTGTTAAGTTATAAATGGTATATGACTATTATTAGGTTCAAATCTCTTTTTTATTAAAACTTATAAAATCACTTTCTTTTATATTATATTTTTCGCAAAATCCTGCATTTACTTCTACAACATATATAGCATCTTTAAACGAAGGCACAGGTCGTTCATTATATGGCTCTGCAAATTTTTGTATTGTTACAATCTGTTTATCCTCATTTATAAATATTATATCAAGAGAAATTATTGTATTTTTCATCCAGAAAGATTGTTTTCTGCAAACATCAAAAATAAACAACATACCAACAGAATCAGGCATATAACTTCTATACATTAATCCCTGTATCCTCTTTTTATCGTTATCGGCTATCTCAATGTCAATTTTTTTTATTTTGTTTTTATCTTTTTCACTTAAAAACAATAACTCTCCCTGTTTTTTAAATTGTGGCTCAGAAGTGCTTATATCAGATGAAGTATTATATGTTTTCTGTAATTCTCCATCTGTTTTCTTATTACTCTTATTAAAAAATAATAAATAGACAACTATAATAATAATTATTATTATAAGATACCAATAAAATTTTTTATGACCAGTAATTGGTTTTTTTGTTTGTCTTATCATTTTGTATATTTTTATATATACTCTGCTTGGTAATAATTTAAGCTAATTTATCAGGCAGTTGCCTGAAAACAATTTTCAATTTACATTTTAATTTTTTAATATATTCAGGTCTATTTTTATCTTAGAAGCTAAAATATCAATACCAATACTATTTTCGCCACCTTGTGGTATTATAATGTCAGCATATCTTTTTGTTGGTTCAATAAATTGCAGATACATAGGTTTAACAAAATTTTCATAATGTTTTAAGACCTGTTCATAAGAGCGACCTCTTTCTTTTATATCTCTTCTTATCACACGCATTAAGCGGTCATCAGAATCAGCATCAACAAAAATTTTTATATCAAACTTTTTTCTTAACTCATAATTTGATAAAATCAATATTCCTTCAACAATAATCACTTTTTTCGGTTCAATTTTTATAGTTTCTTTTGCACGGGAACAAGTAAGATAAGAATAAACAGGCATTTGAACAGGTCTGTTTTCTTTAAGTATCTCAATATGTTTAGCCAGCAAATCAAACTCTATAGAAGAAGGATGGTCAAAATTTATTTTAGCCCTCTCTTCTGCTGAAAGATCTCCATTATCTTTATAATAAGAATCTTGCGGTATAACCGCAACTGAATTTTTAGGCAGGTTCTCTATAATCTTTTTTACAACTGTTGATTTACCTGAACCTGAACCACCTGCAATGCCAATTATTAACATATATACTAATTTTAAATAAAATATTATTTTGTAAAAATTAATACCAAAATTATAAAAAAATAATAAAAAAGATAAAAATATAAATTTTATATTTATCTTTGTTTTGTAATTCTTTAATATTAACAATTTATTTGTTAACTAAAAAAATTTTATTATGAAAAAACTACTATTTACAATTGCATTAGTATTAATTTTTAATTTATATTCCAAAGCTCAGGCACCTAACTGGGAATGGGCTAAAAGTGCCGGAGGTACTAATGAAGATTTTGGACGTAGTGTTACTACTGATGCATCAGGAAATGTGTATATAACAGGTTGTTTTTGTAGTCCAACTATTACATTTGGTTCAATAACTTTAACAAGTAATGGTAACTATGATATTTTTCTTGTAAAATATGGTTCAACAGGCAATGTGCTATGGGCAAAAAGTGCGGGAAGCACTAATGAGGATTGGGGGCGTGATGTTACTACTGATGAATTAGGAAATATATATATAACAGGTTTTTTTAGTAGTTTAACTATTACATTTGATTCAACAACTTTAATAAATAATGGGGGTAGAGATATTTTTCTTGTAAAATATGATTCAACAGGCAATGTGCTATGGGCAAAAAGTGCAGGAGGCGTTGAGTGGGATGTAGGATATAGTGTTACTACTGACGCATCAGGGAATGTATATATGTCAGGTTATTTTAGGGGTGATACTATTACATTTGATTCAACAATTTTAATAAATAATGGTTGTTATAGCGCTTTCCTTGTAAAATATAATGCAACAGGCAATGTGTTATGGGCTAAAAATGCCGGAGGACTTGCTAATGGATATAGTATTGATACTGATGCATCAGAAAATGTATATATGACAGGTGTTTTTTCTGGTTCTATTACATTTGGTTCAATAACTTTAACAAATAATGGTGAATACGGTATTTTTCTTGTAAAATATAATGCAACTGGCAATGTGCTATGGGCAAAAGGTGCAGCAGGCACTGATTGGGATGAAGCATGGAGTACTACTAGTGATGCATCAGGGAATGTATATATAACAGGTTATTTTAGGAGTGATACTATTACATTTGATTCAACAATTTTAACAAGTAATGGCATAGAAGATGTTTTTCTTGTAAAATATAATTCAACAGGGAATATGTTATGGGCAAAAAGTGCTGGAGGCAACAGTTATGATTCTGGACATGGTGTTACTACTGATGCTTTGGGAAATGTATATCTAACAGGTTATTTTTGTAGTCCAACTATTACATTTGATTCAGTAACTTTAATAAATAATAATAGTAGTGATACTACAGATATTTTTCTTGTAAAATATGATTCAACAGGCAATGTATTATGGGCAAAAAGTGCAGGAGGTGCTAATTCGGATGGAGGATTTAGTGTTACTATTGATGCATCAGGGAATATATATATAACAGGTTATTTTAAGAGTGATATTATTACATTTGGTTCAACAATTTTAACAAATAATGGTATCTATGATATTTTTCTTGTAAAACTTCATGATATTATAGTGAACATAAATGAGAACAATTTTGATAATGAAATTAAATTGTATCCAAATCCAACTAACAATTTTGTTAACCTGGAAATACAAAATACAGAAAACGAAAAACTATTAGTAGAAATTACAAATATTAATGGTCAGTTTATGTATAAGAAACAATATAATAAGACCGCAAATTCAACAATACAGATTGATTTATCTTCTTATCCCAAAGGTGTTTATCTTATAAAACTAAGAACTGATAAGTTTGTGAAAGTAAGTAAGTTAGTATTACAGTAGTAGTTGAAAATAGTTTATCTATATTAACTCGCTTTATCTGTAAAAATTAATAAAATTTTGTTATCTTTAAATTTTATTTTCTATTAATTAAAAATAGGTAAATTTGAAATGTCTTACCTATATGTCAAACATAACCTCTAATGTCAAAAACCAAAACATCTTTTTTTTGTCAAAATTGTGGCTCACGGTCAGATAAATGGATTGGAAAATGTCCGCACTGTGGAGAATGGAATACTTATGTAGAAGAAATAATACAAAGAGATGAAGAAGCAAAAAAATGGGAAAAGTTGTTGCCAACAAAAGTTAAGACAAAACCTAAACTTGTATCAGAGATAAATTCCTCAAAAGAGTTTCGTATAGATGTAAACAACAATGAATTGAACCGCGTATTAGGTTCGGGCTTAGTCCCGGGGTCTGTTGTTCTTATCGGAGGAGAACCGGGCATAGGAAAGTCAACATTAATGCTTCAAATGGCATTGAATATAAAAAAACTTAAAATACTTTATGTAACAGGCGAAGAAAGTGAACAACAAATTAAAATGAGAGCAGATAGAATAGGCATACATAATGATAATTGTTATATACTTACAGAGACCTCTTTACAATCTGTTTTCAAACATATAGAAAAACTAATACCTGATATTGTGGTCATTGATTCAATACAGGCATTACATACAGATATTATTGAATCATCAGCAGGAAGTGTTTCGCAAATAAGGGAATGCACTTCTGAATTGCAACAGTATGCAAAAATAACTTCAACGCCTGTATTTTTGATAGGTCATATCACAAAAGACGGTAGTTTGGCAGGTCCCAAAATATTAGAACATATAGTTGATACTGTTTTGCTATTTGAAGGAGACAGAAATTATGTTTACAGAATATTAAGAGCAACAAAAAACAGATTTGGCTCTACATCAGAATTAGGTATTTATGAAATGCAGGATACAGGACTAAGAGAAATTTCTAATCCTTGTGAAATGCTTATATCACAGCGAGACGAAGATTTTAGTGGCATAGCTGTCTCTGCAACTATTGAAGGTATGCGACCTGTTCTTATAGAAACACAGGCATTGGTAAGCTCTGCTGCTTATGGAACGCCTCAACGTTCTTCAACCGGCTTTGATACCAAAAGATTAAATATGCTGCTCGCTGTATTGGAAAAAAGATGCGGCTTTAGATTAGGAGCAAAAGATGTATTCTTAAACATAACAGGAGGAATAAAAGTTGATGACCCTGCTATTGATTTAGGCGTTGTCTGTGCTGTATTATCTTCAAATGAAGATATACCTGTTGACCCCAAAACATGCTTTTCTGCTGAAATAGGACTGTCAGGGGAAATAAGACCTGTAAACCGTATTGAACAAAGAATATCAGAAGCTGAAAAACTTGGGTTTAAAAAAATATTTATATCAAAATATAATAAAAAAGGATTGAATATTAGTAAATTTAATATTGAGATTAAACCTGTAAGAAAAATTGAGGATGTCTTTTATTCCCTGTTTAAATAGTGATTGCTCGTAACGAATACCAATAAAGCGGTAGTTTGCTATAACAATTTAACAATTTAGCAACTTAGCGAAGCGATCTCACGAACGAAGTGAGTAATTTAACCATTAATTTGTCTCAATAATTTCAAATAGTTCGTCTAACTTAGGAGTTAGGATTATTTCTGTTCTGCGGTTTTTCTTTCTCGCTTCTTTTGTGTTATCTGTATCAATAGGAACATATTTACTTCTGCCGGCAGCAATTAGCCGTTTTGGTTCTATATTACTGTTTTTTATAAGAATTTTAACTATTTCTGTAGCCCTTTTTACACTAAGGTCCCAGTTGTCTTCAATATTTCCTGTTTTGGGGTAAGGTACATTATCTGTATGACCTTCAACCATAACATTTATATCCGGATTATCTTCCAATACTTTTGCCAGTTTTTTTAATGCTTCAACTCCTTTTGTTCCTACTTTAAAACTGCCGGAAGCAAATAATAAACTCTCTTCCATAGACACATATACCTTGGCATTTTTTTGTTCAATACTTAGCCCTTTATTTTTAAAACTAAGCAGAGCTTCTGACACCTTATTTTTTATTTCATTAACAATGGAATCTTTTTTGTTTAAAATACTTTGCAATTCATTTATTTTTTTTGCTTTTTCTTCTAAATCTTTTTGAGATGTATAAAGTTGTTGACTAAGCTCATCAAGATTTTGCTTTTTAGCATTCAAATCCCTTTCTAATTGTTTTAATTCATCTTCTTTTTTCTGCAAATTTTCTTGCGTTGCCTGTAGCTCGGTTAAGATTTTTTGTGTCTCTGACTTATTTCCTGCCAATAATTCTTTATTTTTTTGTAATAACAGTTCATAAATTTTATCAAGTTTATCATAGCTCATTGTAAGTCGTCGCCACGACTTTCCTAATGTTGCAGTATCATTGCATAGAGTTTCTATACGTTTATTTAATTCATTAATTTTTTCAATTCGTTCTGTATTATTTGTTATAAAAGTTTGATTCTCAGTTTTTAGCTGTGCATTTCTTTCTTCACATTTATTTCGTTTTACTTTAAGGTCTTCATATTTACGTGATGAAACACATGAAGAAAAACTAATAGAAATCAATAAAATAACACAGATATTTAATGATAAAGATAATTTTTTCATAAGTTTTAAGTTTTTATAGGTTTTTTTTAATTTACAAAGATATAAAATACTAGTATATAATTAATTATATTTTTATTTTTTTTTGTGCACATAATGTAATAATGTTTTACACGAAAATCTGTACTAAATTTTATCCTGAACTTATTTCAGGATTATTTCAGCATTCAAAAATACAAAAAAAATTAAAACAAAATTACTCAATTTTGGTAATAATTACAATTTTCACATTCCGGACAATTAATATTTTTTTATACTTTTGTTTTTACAAAGATACTAAACATATATTTAACCCAAATTGATTAAAAAATTATAAAAAAATGAAACTACTTATCAGAAATTTAACCCTGTCATTAGCATTATTATTTACGTTTACCAGTGGTATAGCACAAAAAAAATATCTTAGTGTAGAAGATTATATGAACTGGGAATTATACCCGTCATATATTAGTCAGCTAAAATGGGTATATGAAAGTAATATCAATATAAATGATTTTTCTTATGTTAAAAATAATTGTCTTATTAAAGGTAAAGCAACAACAGAAAAAAGAGATACTGTTTTACGAATAAAAGAACTCAATAATAAACTTTTAGCATTAAAAAATGATACTCTCAGATCTTTTCCATCAATAAAATGGATTAATGATATGACAATTATGTTTTCTGATAAAAATCAGTTTTATACTTATAATTTAAAAACAAAAGAGTTGAAACTTATTAGCAAACTTGACGAGAATGCAGAAAATATTGATGTTGAGCCAAATAAACTTTCAATAGCTTATACAACAGAAAATAATTTATATGTTTCAGTAAAAGGAACTAATATTACTGTTACTAATGATAAAGATAACGGTATAAAAAATGGGCATGTTGTGCATCGTAATGAGTTTGGTATTACCAAAGGGACTTTCTGGTCACCAAAAGGTAATTTGCTTGCCTTTTATCGTAAAGACGAGACAATGGTTACTGATTTTCCTCTTTTAGATATTAAGCCACGTGTTGCAAAAACCAAAAACACTAAATATCCTATGGCAGGAATGAAAAGCCATCATGTAACACTTGGTGTCTTTAATATTTTAACAAAAAAAACTATTTTTCTAAAAACAGGAGAACCTGCTGAACAATATTTAACCAATATTACATGGAGTCCTGATGAAAAATATATTTATATAGCTGTGCTTAACAGAGGACAAGACCTTATGAAACTCAATAAATATTCCGCTTGCACAGGCAATTTTATTAATACACTTTTTAAAGAAGAAGATGATAAATATGTTGAGCCGGAGCATGGATTATATTTTTTAAAGACAAAGCCCGATGAATTTGTATGGTTTAGCAAAAGAGATGGCTATAATCATCTTTATCTTTATAATACACAGGGAAAATTGATAAAACAATTGACAAAAGGTGCTTGGGAAGTAACAGATTTTTTAGGATTTGACAAATCTGATAAAAAAGCATTTTTTGTTTCAACAAAACAAAGTCCTGTTGAACAACATATATATTCTGTTGATTTAAAAACAGAGAAAATCACAAAAATTTCGTCAACAAAAGGCACACACACAGCAAAATTAAGTTATGATTCTGAATATTTAATTGATGTATATACAAGCACAACTATATCAAGCGAATATACTATTATTACATCAAAAGGAAAATTAATACAAACATTGCTTAAAAATGAAAATCCTTTAAAAGATTATAATTTAGGTGAGACATCTGTTTTTACAATAAAGAGCGATGATAACACAGACCTTTATTGCAGGATGATAAAACCGCCTGATTTTGATAAAAATAAGAAATATCCTGTAATTATTTATACTTATGGTGGTCCGCATGTTCAACTGATAACAGATTCGTGGTTATCAGGCACAGGACTTTTTTTACAATATATGGCTCAAAAAGGTTATATAATTTTTACTCTTGATAACAGAGGTTCGGCAAACAGAGGCATGGATTTTGAACAAAAAGTTTTTAGAAATTTTGGTGATATTGAGGTAAAAGACCAGATGAAAGGAGTGGAATATCTTAAAAAATTAAATTTTGCAGATACAACGAGAATAGGTGTTCACGGATGGAGTTTTGGCGGATTTATGACAATATCTATGCTTGTAAAAAATCCTGATGTGTTCAAAGTCGGAGTGGCTGGTGGTCCTGTGATAGATTGGAAATATTATGAAGTGATGTATGGCGAAAGATATATGGATACACCTCAGGAAAATCCTGAAGGATATAAAAAAGCAAACTTACTTAATTATGCTGATAGCTTGAATAGTAAACTATTGATAATACAGGGATTAATGGATTCTACTGTTGTGCCTCAGCATAGTTTATCTTTTATTGAAAAATGTATCAAAGATGATGTTCAGGTTGATTATTTTGTATATCCTTGTCATCCGCATAATGTGAGAGGAAGAGACAGAATTCATCTTTTAAGAAAAATCCAAATGTATTTTGATGATTATTTGTAAATAATTTCTGATACAAAAGTAAAATTGAAAAAAGTGTAATTGTTTAAATATCAGGTAATTGTCTGATTAATCCCGTTGGTTGAATAACCTATAGGATTAACAATTTACTGTTACATACTCAGAAGTCGGCAGCCGGCAAAATAAATTGACGAACATTAAAGTTTATTGTATCACTATTTTTCTAATTTTCACCTGGTTTACTGTATTTATTCTTAAAAAATAAATTCCTTTAGCAAAATCTGAAACATCTACCTGACCTTTATAAATTAATATCCTTTTAACATCATTTCTGTAAATTATCTGTCCTTGAATATTCATTAATTCAATAATCAGGTCAGTTTTTTTCGCAGTTTTTACAACAATATTAAATATTCCTTTATTTGGATTAGGATAAACAGTGATTTGAGAATTAATATTAGAAAAATCAGTAATATTAACAGGTTCTTCGGTAACAGTTACTGTCCAATTCTGAATTGTTGTTCCATCTTCTGCAGTTATTTTATAAATTACAGGACCGGTAAAATCATTTGGTGTTACACTGCTTGTTTGTGGCACTCCTGTTACTTCTGCTGTTGCAGAATCTGATAGTGTAAAATCCGCAATCAAATTTGCTACATTTGTTCCGAAAGATACTTCAAGAGCAACAGTATGAGCAGTTGTATTAATTACTGCGGGTCCTGTTTGTTCAGGAAAGCTATAAGTTAAAAAGTCATTTTCATTGCTTTGTGATGCAGCAATTGTTACAGTTACTGTCCAATCCTGTGTTGCAGAAGTATCTTCTGCTGTTACAGTATAGATAACAGGAAGAGTAAAATCATTTGAAGTTACACCGCTTGTTTGTGGAATTCCACCTATGTCTGCTGTTGCTACGGCTGAAAGTGTAAAATCCGCAATCAAATTTGCTACATTTGTTCCAAAAGATACTTCAAGAGTAACAGTATGAGCAGTTGCATCAATTACTGCGGGTCCGGTTTGTTCAGGGAAGCTATAAGTCAGAATATCATTTTCAGTATTTGGTAGTGTTATTGTTACTGTTACTGTCCAATCCTGTGTTGCAGAGGTATCTTCTGCTGTTACAGTATAGATAACAGGAAGAGTAAAATCATTTGAAGTTACACCGCTTGTTTGTGGAATTCCACCTATGTCTGCTATTGCTACGGCTGAAAGTGTAAAATCTGCAATCAAATTTGTTACATTTGTTCCGAAAGATACTTCAAGAGTAACAGTATGAGCACTTGTATCAATTGTTGCCGGGCCTGTTTGTTCAAGAAAACTATAATTTATAATATCATTTTCACTGCTTGGAGTAGCAACTGTTACTGTTACTGTCCAATTCTGAATTGTTGTTCCATCTTCTGCAGTTATTTTATAAATTACAGGACCGGTAAAATCATTTGGTGTTACACTGCTTGTTTGTGGCACTCCTGTTACTTCTGCTGTTGCAGAATCTGATAGTGTAAAATCCGCAATCAAATTTGCTACATTTGTTCCGAAAGATACTTCAAGAGTAACAGTATGAGCAATATCATTAATATTTGCGGGTCCTGTTTGTTCAGGGAAGCTATAAGTCAGAATATCATTTTCACTGCTTGGTATATCTATTGTTACTGTTACTGTCCAGTTCTGAATTGTTGTTCCATCTTCTGCTGTTATTTTATAAATTACAGGGCTGGTAAAATCATTTGGTGTTACTCCACTTGTTTGTGGCACTCCTGTTACTTCTGCTGTTGCAAAATCAGAGATTACAAAATCAGCTACAAGTGTTGTTACATCTGTTCCGAAGACAACCTCAACATCTATAGTATTAGCACTTGTATCAATTATTGCAGGACTTGTTTGTTCAGGAAAACTATAAGCCAGAATATCATTTTCAGTATTTGGTAATCTAAAACTAAGATTCATAACAAAATCATAGCTCTCGGGTGCCCATGTAGTATCATTAGAAATGACGACAATATAAGTACCTGCTGAGATAGTAGAATTGTTAAAATAACCGTTTTTCCAGCCGGAAGCAAGAGCAATACAATTTTCTCCTGTTCCGGGGCAGTCATCTAATATGTGCATGCCGGGATAATAAGCCATACCATCAGCAGTGGCGATAGAGCCGGAAATAAAACCATCGTCCAGGAGAGTGAATTCACCAATAATTTCATTGCCACCTATATATAAATCATTACAATTAGATGTATTATAATCATTGCCATAACCATAAGTTGTGCCTGAATAATCTTCAATTGGTAATGTAATTGGGAATGGGTTAGCACAAACAGCACCCTGTGGAGGAGCGGCAATTGATACTGTTACTGTCCATGCTTGTGGTGTCCCATCTTCGGCTGTTACATTATAAACTACAGGACCAGTAAAATCATTTGATGTTACTCCACTTGTTTGTGGAACCGCACCGACTTTTGCTGTTGCAAAATCTGATAATGTAAAATTTGCTATTAAATTTGTTACATCTATTCCGTAAATTATTTCAATATCAATTGTATGAGCAGTTGTATCAATTGTTGCAGTATCTGTTTCCTGTGGAAAACTATAAGTTAAAATATCATTTTCACTGCTTTGTGTTGCAGCAACTGTTACTGTTACTGTCCAGTTTTGAATTGTTGTTCCATCTTCTGCTGTTATTTTATAAATTACAGGGCCGGTAAAATCATTTGGTGTTACTCCGCTTGTTTGAGGAGCTCCAGATATATCAGCTGTTGCATAATCAGAAAGAATAAAATCTGCTATAAGTGTAGTTACATCTGTCCCGAAGATAACTTCAACATCTATAGTATTAGCACTTGTATCAATTATTGCAGGTCCTGTTTGTTCAGGAAAACTATAAGTAAGAATATCATTTTCAGAGCTAACAGGTCTGAAACTAAGATTCATGGTAAAGTCAATAAATTGTGGTCCCCAGTTACGATTTGAGACAACAGCAAAATAACTACCTGCTGAAATTGGTTGTTCTGTGAACGAGCCACCATCTCCACCACAAGCTATGGCAATACAGCTTTCTCCTGAACCGGGACAGGCGTCTAATATATGCATACCAGGGTAATCCGAACTAAAATCACCGGTAGAAATAGAGCCGGTAATAAAACCATCTTCTGTCAAAGTAAATTCATAAACTATATCGTTTTGTTCAATGTAAACGTCAAAACAGTTGGATGTAGAATAGTCATTTCCATATCCATAAGTTGTGCCTGAAAGGTCAATAACAGGTAATATTAAACTAATTGGATTGGCACAAAGAGCTCCCTGAGGAGGGGAAGCATTTGTAACTGTTACTGTCCATGCTTGTGGGGTAGCATCTTCTGCTATTACCACATAAGTTACAGGTCCGGTAAAATCATTTGGAGTTACACCGCTTGTTTGTAACACACCACCTACTTTAGCAGTTGATAAAGGTGAAGTAGTAAATGTTGCTATAAGAGCAGTTAAATTCAATCCGTAAATTACTTCAATATCAATTGTATGAGCAGAGGTATCAATTATTGCCGGAGAAGTTTCATCGGGAAAGCTAAAAGACAGGAAATCATTCTCATTGTTGAGGGCAGTAGCTTCAGTTACATTTATTGTCCAGTTCTGTGTTGTAACAATATCTTCCGCAGTTATTGTATAAGTTACAGCAGATGTAAAATTATTAACTGTTGTTCCACTTACCTGAGTAACTCCACCAATTTTGGCATACGCATCATCTGAAAGAGAGAATGTAGCAGTTAAATTTGATAAATCTGTTCCCATAGCAACTTCAATATCAACTGTATGAGTAACATCATTAATGTTTGCAGGTCCTGTTTGTTCGGGAAAACTATAAGTAATAATATCAGTTTCGCTGCTTGGAGGACTATATGTAACTATTAATTGTGGAATAAGTGTAGCATCTGTATATTCGTGAGGATAAAAAGAAATATAGTTAAAATTACCTAGTTTCAGATATGTAGGGCTATCCTCTGCCGGAACTGCGACCATTGTCCCGGAAGTCATATCCTCGGGTGGCATATCTTTCATAAAAACTGTACAAAAGTTGTGTTGTGCATAATAATCTTTAAGAAAAATAGAAATAAGGTCAGTTGATGATGACCATCCTAAAGTTTCGCCAAATCCATTATATTGGTTTATAGTATCAGTTCTGGGAATGTTCCAGAGAACATTTTGAAAGTCGCTTTCAACCCATGTTTGGCTGTTAGCATTACAAAAAAATATATCACCGTCCCAGCCAGCGTCAATATCAGTAATATAAACATTTAGTTTTACCTGATCAATATGCCTGATAGCGGGAATTGATGAAATATCAAATTTTAAGAATGAATTCAGACCTTCACCACCGCCATATGTTGTAACAAAAACATCGGCACAGGGATATAAAGTGTCGGTAATAGCTTGTGCTGAAAGATAATTAATCCTGAGCATTGCAAATAAGCATAGAATGAATAACATTGTTTTTTTCATAATTTTTATTTTTTAAATTAGTAAATCTTGTTAGTTAAATTAAAGATATATTTTATTTTTATGATTAAATTTTATTATAAATTTTAATATTGCAAAGATAATAAATATTTTTTTTAATACAAGAACGATTTAATTTTGGATAAATTTTATTTTGAGGTGCCAAAAAAAATATTTTACTTTATAAAGATGGAGATTCCGAATGAAGTGAGGAATCTCATTGTTCTGTGTAAAATAATTTTTACTACCCAGCACTTCAAAATAGAATTTAGCCTTAATTTTTGATAATTTGGGAAGTTAAAAATTATTACTTTTGGATAATTATTTAACATAAAAAAAATTTGTTTAAAAATGCAAAATACAGGTAAGTTAATAGTTATAATTGGAGTTATGCTGGTAATTGTTGGGCTTATATTATGGTTTTTTAGCAGCAAGTTTGGATGGTTTGGTAATTTGCCGGGTGATATAAAAGTAAAAAAAGAAAACTTCTCTTTTTATTTTCCTATAACTACTATGATTTTGATAAGTATAATTGTAAGTATAATTATATGGGTGATAAAAAAAATTGGAAGTTAGATTACTAATTATGAATTATGAATTATTAATTATGGACTTTGTGCTTCATGCTTTGAATTTGAAATTTTGAACTTTTATCTTTTTAATTTTTAATTTGTCTTTTGTCTTGTTAAGAATTTAAACAATATGAAAAAAATCTATATAGTATTATTCTTAATTTTATTATATTCCTGTAATGGCTTTCATAATTTGAAGAGTGTAAAATTTAACGGATTAGCTCAGGGAACATTTTATTCTATCACTTATTATGAAAAAAATGGAATAAATTATAAAACTCAAATAGATTCAATTTTAAAAAATTTTGATAAATCAGTATCTATTTATGATTCTACCTCTTTAATATCAAAAATAAATAAAAATGATACAACAGTTGTTTTAGATAATTATTTTATTGAAATATTTAATAAAGCAGAGCAAATTTCAGAAAAAACCAATGGTGCTTTTGATATTACTGTTGCTCCTCTTGTCAATGCCTGGGGCTTTGGATTTAAAAATAAATCCGATATAGACAGCTCTCTTATTGATAGTTTGCTCAAATTTACGGGTTATAAATTAGTAAGTATTAAGAAAAACAAAATAATAAAAAAAGATTTTCGCATAATACTTGATTTTAATGCTATTGCAAAGGGCTATTCTGTAGATGTTATTGGAAAATTTCTTGAATCAAAAGGAATTGAAAACTATATTGTGGACATAGGTGGTGAAGTATTTGCAAAAGGAAGGAAAACAAATAATAAAAAGTGGAAAATAGGTATTGAAAAACCTGCTAAAACAAAATTTGACAAACAAAAAATAAAAGCAGAGATAAACTTGGAAAATAAAGCTGTGGCAACATCAGGTAATTACAGAAATTATTATGAAAATAACGGGGAAAGATATTCGCATATTATTAATCCTAAAACAGGATATCCTGTAAAAAACAATCTTATAAGTGCTACTGTATTTGCTGACAATTGTTTTTTTGCAGATGCTTATGCCACTGCTTTTATGGTTATGGGATTAGAAAAGACAAAAAAAATCTTATCAAAAAATAAAAAATTAGATGCATATCTTATCTATTCTGACAAAAATGGAGATATAAAGACATATACAACAAAAGGAATAAAAGATATTGTTAAATTGCTAAACTGTTAAAACTTGTCAGGATTTTGACTGATTGTTAATGAAACAATGACTAATAACAATATAAATGCATAATATTAACCTCGCAGGTAATTTTTCCAACATAGCAAATGGTTACTAATTTTTTATTGCATTCTGTCTTCTAAATTCAGAGCAGATAATTCCGGTAGCAACAGCTGCATTTAAAGAATCAATGTCTTTTTTATAATTTTCTTTTGGCGAAAATGATGGAATATAAATTTTTTCTTTTATAAAAGGTAATATTTTTTTTGAAATGCCATCAGATTCATTCCCAATTATAATTATTCCATTTTTAGCAAGTTTTTTGGTATATATATTTTCGCCATTAATACAACTTCCATAAACTATAATATCAGAAGAAATCTTTTTAAGGAAATCATACAAATCAGTATAAAATATATTAACTCTTGCTATTGAGCCCATACTGGATTGCACAACTTTAGGATTATAAACATCAACACATTCATTTGAACATATAATATTGTTAATTCCAAACCAGTCGGCGATTCTGATTATTGTTCCTAAATTGCCTGGATCTTTTATCTCATCAAGCATTAATGTAAAACAAGAGTTAATCAACTGAATATCAAGGTGTTGGTAAGGTATTTTTACAACAGCCAATACATTATCAGGTGTTTTTAAGCAGCTAATACTTTGCAGTTCTTTTTCAGAAACATCTATGATATTGATTTTTTTATCTTTTAAAATATTGTCATTCTTTTGTATCCATTGTTTTGTAGCACAAATAATATCAATTTGCCAATTAGGAGAAGAACTTAATATTATATCATTTACAATTTTTTTACCTTCAACAACAAACCGGTTATAAATTTTTCTGTATTTTTTATTTTTTAAAAAATTTATCTGTTTTATCTGATTTTTTGAAAGCATTTTTTTTAATTTGGTAATGAAGGAAAAAACAAAACAACTTTATCAATTCTGTCAGGCAACTGCCTGACCAGTATTTATCAGGAGTAATCTCACGCCTGCCCCGTAGGTAGAGCGAAACGATATCCTTTAAGGGACACCTTTAAAAATAAAGATGTGAGTAAATTGCAAAGCAATATTTTACTGGAGTCGTTGATTATCATTAACCATATAACAATTTAACAATTTTAAATATTTTAGGCATTTTTACCCCGTTAGATACAAAATTATCTAACGGGGTTAAATTTTAGTTCATTTTAGGCATTTTTTTTTATTACATTATTCCAAATTTTTGTTGATATTTTTTTAAAGTTTCTAAAATATTTGTTTTTATATGAATAAAATCATCAACTCCTGAATTTTTTAAGTCATCAATAATATTTTTAGGATAGCCGGCAATAATTACTGATATTTCAGAATTTTTTTCTTTTATTTTTTTTGTAATAACAGGAGCAAGTTCAGCATATTCATCGTCAGAACTACATATTACTACAATATTTGGATTAGATTTTATAGCTGCACTAATTCCTTGCTCAGCAGTTTTAAATCCTGCATTATCAATTATCTCATAACCTGCACAGCCAAAGAAATTTGTTGAGAACATAGCCCTTGCTTTACGCATTGTAGGATTTCCTGTTGTTAACAGAAACACTTTTGGTTTTTTATTACCTTTTTTAACAAATTTTTCAGTGCCAAGTCGTATGTTTTCAAATTCTTCAGCACCACGATAAAATTTTAAGGGTTTTATTATAGTTTCTTTTTCTTCTGCATCATCCGAATATTTTTTACTTATTTTTATGTTATCCAGTGCTTTTTCAGTAAGGTTAGGAAATTGATTAGTGCCAAGGATTGTTTGTTTGCCTGTTGCAATATTCATATTCTTTTTTTGACAGGTCTTTTCTATTTCATTTTGTATAAAATCTTGTTTTGCAGCATTAATAAACCCGTGTTTTTCTTCTGTTTTTTTAAATAAATTCCATGCAGCATTTGCAATTAGGTCTGTCAGGTTTTCAATATAATAAGAGCCGGCACCAGGGTCTATAACTTTATCAAAATGAGCTTCTTCTTTTATAATTAACTGTATATTTTGGGCAATTCTTGATGAGAAGTCATTATAATTTTTAAAACTCATATCAAAAGCCGTTATAGCCATTGAATCACAGTTGCCAATAGCTGCTGACATAGCTTCTGTTGTTGAGCGTAGCATATTAACATAAGGGTCGTAAATTGTCTTATTATATGTTGATGTTGTTGTGTGGACAAACATTTTTAAAGATTTTTCATTATCAGGTTTATATTGTTCAACAATTTTAGCCCATAACAAACGGGCAGCACGTAGTTTTGCTATTTCAATAAAATAATTAGAGTCAACAGCAAAAGAAAATTGCATTTTGGAACTTATATTATCAACAGATAAACCTTTATCAGTAAGATGGGCAAGATATTCATTTGCTAATGCCAAACTAAAAGCCAATTCCTGAACAGCAGAAGAGCCTGCATTATGAAAATAATGACCATTTATTGTTATAGCTCTGAAGTTTGGCAGTTTTTTGTTTATAATTTTAATTATATTATACGCCTCAGTAAAATCATTATCTTGTGTAGTATTGTAATTGCCATAAATCAACAAATGACCTATTGGGTCAAAGTTTAAAGAGCCATTAACTTTTTCAGGGTCAATATTTTTTTTATTTATTTTATTAATAAATAAATCAAGTATATGATTGTAGTTTTTAGAAGATATAAAGTTAATACTTATTTTTGTAAGGTCAATATCTTTTAATAGCAGGTTTATATCAGTTTCATTATTGATTTTTTCTGCATTAAAGCCAATTGAGTTAGCATCTCTGCTAATAGCATTAAGAGCTATTTTGTTGGCTTGTTTAATATCCTGAATATCAATATCCTGACGAATTTGCCATGTATTATTTTTTATTTTATTACCTCTTACATAAGGATATTTGTTTGGAAGAGTTTTTATATGAGATATATCTTTAATATCTTCGGCTCTGTAATAAGGTCTTACATTAAAATCTTCAACCGTTTTCCATAAGAGTTTTTTTTCATAATCAGCACCTTTAAGGTCTGTTTTTATTTTTTCTTCCCATTCCTGTGTTGAGACAGGAGGAAATTCAGTAAATAATTTTTCTTTTTTCTGACTCATCTTTTAAGTCCTTAAATGGTAAATTATAGAGTTTATTTTTAAACAGCAAATTTAGGAAAAATAAAAGAAATGAGTAAATAATAAAAATTTTTGGCATCTTTCATTTTTCAGTTTACATTTTTTAAAAACTCTGAAAGAGTTTAATTTTAATAACCACAGGTGTAACCTGTGGTATTTAACTAATCATATTAATATCAATCAGGCAACCGCCTGATTGTAACCCTGCTACCGCACGATTGTATCGTGTGGTCTTTATTTTTTATTTAATAACAATAACATTATCTAATATTCCTTTTTCTTTTTGGCAATAATGTAAAGACGCACGGCCGTGCGTCTCTATCAATTATTATATCTTTATATTCGTTTCTTGTCCATACATCTAACCATTCAACTACTGCAAAACTTACAAAATAAACTCCTTCTGGATTATAAAATTTGTAATTACCACTCATGATTCAAATGTAATAAAAATTATTGTTTTTATTAACTAATGTTAAATTATTATTTCTGTTTCTAAACCACACGATACAATCGTGCGGTAGCGGGGAACTTAAGCTGTATAATGTGGTAGGATCGCTAATAAAGGTAATAGATATAAAACATATAAATAATTATCATTATCAGATAGACCTCTCTGACTTGGTTGTAGGAACTTATTTTGTTAAAATCAAAACAAAAAAGGCATGTATTATTAAAAAGATTGAAAAAATAAAGTAATGGTTCGATGCTTGCTGCTGGCAGAGATTTAAAAGCTCTATCTTGTCCCACTACCACAAACTTAATAAAAAGAATAAAACTGTCAAAATGCACCTTCGTCCCGTTTACAGCAAGCCGCTGTTATGCACTGTTATAATTTTTCTATTTTTCTGCAAATCATGTTGTCGTCCATTTTCAATTTTAATAAATAAAGTCCTTTTGAAAGGAATCCAATATTAATACAGTTGCTGTAATTATTCAAGTCGTCACGCATTATCAGTTTACCTTGCAGATCATAAATCTCAAAAGAAACATTTTTATAGACAGGATTAAAATTGACTGTCAAAGTACTTTGAGTTGGATTTGGATAAATTTTAAATGTTTCAGGATACTCAATTTCCCAGAGTATCTCACTTTGTAATCTTGATAAGTAATAATATTGGCTGCCCGTTAAACAAAAGTTGTCAAAATAGGTCGAATCATGACCATACCCACTTAAATATATTGATTTACTTATAGAAACCAGATTTGATGAACAACCGTATTTACCACCAACTTTTTTTGCAAATTTCAAGTTGCCTGCCAAGTCATATTCAGTAATAAAACTATTAGATTTCCACATAGTTGAAAATGCTAAACTATCATCATTAAAGAAAATTTTATCCATAAATGTTCCTGTTATAATAATTCTGTTTTTCTTAATAAAAATTGAGTGTGGACTATCATTTCTTGGACCACCGGCAGAGATACCCCAAACAGGATTGCCTGATGGATTGTATTTTAAACAAATTATATCGTTATATCCTTTTGAAATAAATGTATCATCACCAACAATTAATGTGTCACTATAAGATGCAGCTAAATAAAAATTGTTTAAGGAATCCACAGTTAATTTTGGCCAAAAATCTGTATTGGGCAAATAAACATTTATTTTTTTTTCCCATAAAAGGTCTCCAACAGCTGAAAACTTTCTTATAGAATCTGTAATTACTACTAAAACATTATTTGACATATCAATTGTAAACTGAAATAAATGGTTGCTAATCCAAGTTTGAACCCATTGAAAATTTCCATTTGTATTATACTTAGCTATAAACCAAGTTGTTTTATTTGGAGTATCGGGTATTATTGTATCCGGAAAAATTCCATTCCCTTGATAAAAATTACCTGAAATCAAAATATTATTTTCATGGTCAATAGCTGAAGAAAAAACATGAAAGCAATTAGTTTCATTATATCCTGGAACTTTTGCCCAGATAAGATCTCCATTGCTTGATAATTTTGCAATTAATGGATTATGAAAAGGCGTTGCAGTTATTGTATCCCCTTCAATTATTATTGATGAATGAAAACCAGCTGTTAATATTAGATCATTATTATTATCTAATTTAATATCTGCGGTATAATCATCAGTTGACCCTCCAATTAGCTTATACCATATTAAACTTCCGGAACTGTCAAATTTGGCAACAACAATATCTATAGAATTGTTATTACTTATCAATGTTATATTTTCAAAATTGATTGTGTCACTAAAACTTCCGGTGATATAGATATTGTCATAAGAATCAGTTGTCTGACTGACTATTTCAAAGGGAATTTTTTTTACCCATTTAAATGGTGGTATTTGTCCGAACAAGTCAATTGAGGATATGACAAATAATAAAAAGATAAATATTTTCATTTTAAAATTGTTTTAGGCAGTCATTAAACTTTTGTTTTGAAAAACGATTTTTCTAATAATAGTGCATAACGTCAATTTGTCTAAAAACTCAAAATCACTGAATTTTTTTATAAAAATATTATATCATATTATATTGATAATCAATGATTTATATTTTTTACAATCAAATTTATTTTATTTTTTTATTAGTTTTTAGACATTCTGACGTGTTAGGATTTGTTATTTTTTTTTATACAAATCTATATTTTGCAGTATTTTTATCTCCAAATTTTTCAATTATGTTATTTTCTACTGCAAATTTCAAATCTCTGCTTGCTGTTGATGGTGAAATTTCTTTAAAACTTCTAAGATATTCTTTTCTTGTAAAAAAATCATTCTTGATTATTGATTTATACATATTTATCCTATCCAAATTTGTCAATGCTATGTTTTGTATTTTGAGTAACTCTTCTAATGATTCTTTGATTATTTCAAGCATAAATTCAATGAATAATGTCGATGTGCCTTTTTTGTCAGATATTCCCAATGCATTATAATATTTTGTCTGCCTTTCTTTTATCAATGTTTCAATTGGCAAAAATTCAAAAACAGGATATTTATTCTTCAAAATAAGAGTTTGCCATAATCGCCCCATTCTTCCATTCCCGTCAAGAAAAGGATGAATAAATTCAAGTTCATAGTGAAAAACACAACTTTTTATTAATATCAAATCTTCATCATTCTTCAGGTAATCAAACAAATCATTCATTAACGGTTTAACCATTACTCCTTTAGGAGCAATATGAGCTATTTTCGAACCTTTTACAATACCAACTGATTTACTTCGTAATCTTCCCGGTGATTCTAGTCCATCCATTAAAATTGCATGTGCTTTGCAAAATGAACTCATGGAATAAGGTTTTAATTCATCTATTTTATCATATACTGATATTGCGTTTTTAACTTCTATGATGTCTTTTTTAGGACCAACAATCCTTTTGTTTTCAATTATTGCAGTAATTTGTTCAATTGTTAATGTATTTCCTTCTATTTCAAGTGAAGATTGAATTGTCTTAACCCTATTTTTCTTTCTTAATTCTGTCGGTAGTTTATGTAAATGAACTGAATTTACTTCTCCAATCTTCTCGGAGATTATTGCTATTAAGTTTAGAATTTTTTTAGTTATTTCGTAAGGAGGTTTCATATTAATTAAATATTGATAGTATCATTTGATAGTATCAAAAGTAAAAATTTATTTATATTATTTTTTTTTTTTGATAATATTTTTCATGCTTGCTACTAATAAAGCCTAACGTAATAGTGTTTTATGCAAAATTCAAAAATACAAAAAAAATTATATTTTAGTTGCTAATGGGGCAATTCTTAAATTTCAATGATTATTTCAGAACAATTACTCTGGTTATTATTCTGTCAGCTGTTGTTATGTTGATAAAATAGGTTCCTTTTGCTTTATCGGAAATGTCAATAACTGTATGTTTTGAATTTGGCTGAACTTTTTTAACAACTCTGCATCCAATGTCTAACACCTCAATTTGGTCTGTTTCATCACCATAAACAATAAACTTACCTGTTGTTGGGTTTGGATAGATAATTATTTTCTCATCAATAGAGTAGCTTACAACAAAAGCAGTTGTAGTAGTATTTCGTGTGATGGAAAATTCTGATGTATTGTTGTTTTGGTCAATAGCTATTGTTGTTAGAAAATCAGAAGCAATCAAGCCGGTTAATGTATCTGACCAGTTTCCTAAAATATCCGGTGTTACAGAAGACAGATATTCAATGCCTTGTCCATGTCCGGACAAATCAGGGATAGCACGAAATATTTGTATGGTTACAGTTTCAGGATTTTGTGTGTCTATTGTTCCTGAAATAATTGTTTCATTAGGTCCTGATACAAATATTACAGTGTCAATTTCAGGATAATTCATCTCTTCGTTGGGACCGGAATCTCCATCTCCGGCATCGTTAGCATTTACACCGGGCAGATACAAATCAATTCCAAGTGCTCCGTTACTAAATATGGAATTATATGAGATTAGATTGAAATCATCATTGTCATTCATAATGGTTACACCATTTCCATTGTTGAATGCAATAATATTGGCATTTTGTAAAGAGCCGCCAATAATAGTGTTTTTGGGTCCTTCGGCAATTCTGACACCATCAATACCATTGCCAAGAGATTGTGTTCCTGTAATATCTGTCCCAATCATATTTTTTGTTATAATAGTAGAATCCGACCCTGTAATATGAATTATAATACCTTGTTGCAGATTACCTGATATCAGATTGCTGTCAATAATATTACTATATGGCGCTCCATCAACAACAATACCGTTTGCGTTTGGAATAGCAGTTGTCCCTGAAGGGTCAGTGCCAATATAATTTCCTTTTACCAGATTATTGTGTGTTCCCATATTATAAATAAATACACCATATCCTGAATTTCCTGATATAATATTTTTATGGTCAGGAGTATCTCCACCAATAATATTGTAGGCAGCACCATCATCAAATAAAACGCCATAAGTATTTGGGACAGCATTGTTTCCTGTTACATCTACACCAATATAATTTCCTATGATTTCATTGTAATTGCATCCGGCTCCGAAAACGGGTATTCCATAAGCGTAATTACCGGCAATAATATTTTTTTCGCCCGTATTATTTCCTCCAACAATATTGTGCATAGCAGCTCCTTCAATACTAATTCCATCATAATTTCCCATAGCTATCATGCCTGTTCTGTCAAGTCCAACATAGTTGCCAATAACAAAATTATTGCTTGCATCAACCAATCTAATACCTATATGTTCATTGCCCGATACAATGTTTTTTTCGTCAGCAGTGATTCCTCCAATTATTATATTTGAAGGTCCGCCAATGATTTCAATTCCTATATAATTTCCTGATGTATCAACAGAAGTAGCATCAATGCCAATATAACATCCTGTTATACTACAATTAGTTGATGAGCTGCCAAATATTTGAATTCCTATAGTAAAGTCCTTAATACATAGTTTTTTAAAGTGTATGTTAGAAACATTGATAACACTAAAAGCATAATCAATAGTATTATTACTTCCATCAAGTTCTATTTCAGGTCCTAATGGATTTGTATCTCCCTGATTGGTTGTTTGTGTTGAGCCATCAATGGTAATATTTCCTGATGTAATATAACTATAAGTTGTAAGAGGATGAATTGTCCATACGCCTGTTGTAACATTGTAACCCGTATCTGAAGTTGGAATATTAAAGGCAATTGTGTGTGTGCCAGAAGTAAATATTGCATAGTCAATTGCTTCTCTCAATGAACCGATACCTGAATCATTAGTGTTTGTAACTGTAAAAATATTTGCTTTGATATTGAAACAGACACTTAATACAAGTATTGAAATAATTAAAATTTGTTTCATTTATTTTAGGTATTAATGAACAATCAATTTTTTAAAAGCAACTCCTTTTGAAGTAAAAATTTTTGCAAAATATATTCCCTTTGACTCAGTTGTTAAATCAATTGTAAATTTTTTATTAACGATTATATATTGTTTTATTTTTTTTCCTGTAATGTCAATAATTTCTATACTTTGAATATTATCTCCGGTAACAGTAAATTGTCCTGATGAAGGATTTGGATAAACATAAATATTCTGATTTATAGTGTCAGGATTTTTTATATTGACTATTGTCGTAAAATTTAGCGAAAACTCAGAAGTATTACCATTTTCATCAGTTGCGGTTGTTGTAATTTCATCTCCGCTTGTAATTCCTGTAAAAGCATTTGACCAATTGCCGGAATTATCGGGAATAGCATTACCAATATAAGTTTTACCTTCTCCATATCCGTTTGCATCCGGATCTGCAATAAAAACTTCAACAATACAATTTTCCGGATTTTGTGTATCTAATGTGCCGAAAACCGTTGAATGTCCTGACGCTGAATCACATATTGAATTAGTAACAACGGGAAAATTCATAAGATTATTTGGTCCTGTATCATTATCGCCTGCATCGTTACTGTTCACTCCTGGCGGAAAAATATCTATTCCTCCCTGTATATCATTCTGAAATATTGAATTTGCGGATATTCTATTATTTGTGGATGTTGAATCCATTACAACAACTCCTCCATTTTTATTAAAAGCAACAATATTTCCAAAACCGGGCTCACCAATAAAATTATTGCTTGCACCTGCTCTTATCACAATTCCTGACAGTCCGTTTCCCAGGTTGGAAACGCCATTACTTGTAGTGCCAATCAAATTATTAGTTACTATATTGCTATCAGCATATTCATATAATATCAGTCCAATTTCAGTATTTCCGGATATCACATTATTGTTAATTGTATTATGTTTTGGATATGCAGATAATCCGATTCCATTTATATTTGGTAAAGCAATGGAACCTGTGGGGTCAGTCCCAATATAATTATAACTTATTTCATTGTAGTATGTTAAATTATCAGCAATTTCTATTCCTTCGTATCTGTTGCCGGATATTACATTTGCATCTGTAAAAGATGAACCTCCAATAATATTATATCTGGCACCACCTGCAAGTAATAAACCCACCTCATTAGGAATTGTATCTGTTCCTGTAACATTAGTTCCAATCATATTTCTTTTAACTTCATTATAATAAGTGCCGTTTGTTACCAGAAATATTCCATAGCTAAAATTTCCCGAAAGCACATTTTCGTATATATAATTATGATTGGATGAAGCATCAACGCAAATACCTGTAGCATTAGGCATGGCATTATTTCCTGTAACATCAGTGCCAATATAGTTTCCAACTAAATAATTTTCAGATGTCTGTCCATAATAAATCATACCATATACCCTGTTTCCTGAGATGATATTTCTTTCCGCCGCAGTATAGCCACCAATAACATTATATTTTGCTACTGTATTTAGCTCAATTCCGTTTGCCTGATAAAGAGTGTCATTTACTTTCAATGGGTTTAATCCGGTAGCATCAGGACCTATATAATTACCAATAACAATATTGCTATCTGACGATTCAATATAAACACCAATTTCCCAGTTGCCTGAAATTATATTTCTGGCACCAATATCAGTGCCTCCTATTATATTTTTATCTGCATTAGTTTTAATAATAATACCGACATGATTATCAAGAATATTTAGTCCTGTTGAGTCAACGCCGATATAATTTCCAAGTATTTCATTTTCTTCAGCGCCGGTTCCGTTGATTAAGATACCATTTTCAATATTTCCTGAGATGATATTTCTTTCGGATGAAGCTGTTCCGCCAATGACATTATTTCCGGAATTGGTAAGAACAATCCCGAAAGAATTTGATAATTTTTGAAGTCCCGTAACATCCGTTCCAATGAAATTACCTTTTATATAGTTGCTGCTGTTTATATTTCCATTAATTATAATTCCATTATTAGAATTTCCTGATATAATATTTCTGGTTGAAAAAGAAGCACTCCCAATATAATTATTTATCGAATTATCAATAAGTATTCCGGTAGCGTTGGGAACCGTATCATTTCCCAAGTAGTTTGTGCCGATATAATTGCCATAAATTTCATTATTGTTACTGTTTTGTATGACAATGCCAGCAGTGATATTTCCTGAAATCACATTATTGATAATATCATTATTATACGAATCATTAGATATAGTGATTCCAATATCATTAGAAAACGAAGCTGCTCCGGTATAATCAATGCCTATATAACATTCGGTTATAACATTCTGATTGGAGCTGCTACCATAAAATTGTACTCCATAAGTAAAGTTTCCAATGATTAATCCTTTTATCTGATTATTGGAAGAAGGGAGAATAAAGCACTGTGGTATGGTATTAGAGCCGTCAATAACTATTTCAGGTCCATATATATTAGTATTACCCTGATATAATGTTTGAGATGTGCCGTCAATAATTGTATTTCCTGTCGTAAGGTAAGGCAAATCCGATTGAGGAGTAATAACCCAAACTCCATTAACAGCATCATAATTAGGGTCAGTATTGGGAATATTAAACTCAATAATATCTGTACCTAAACCATTTGCATCATCTATTGCTTGTCTTAAAGAACCTGCTCCTGAATCATTTGTGTTTAATACTGTATATGTTGCACTTTTTCCGATAAAAGGCAACAGTAGTATAACTGCAAAAAACAAACAGGTCTTTATTTGTAATTTTTTCATATTTTAATAATTAATTTTGTTGCATTTCACTATCAAACCGCTGATATATTTTTTATGTTTATATTATCAATTTAGCTTTTTCCTGCCAATGACTTATATACTTATTATAGCCAGTTGCATTTTTTTCTCAGTTTATCTTTCAGTGCGTTGGGGCAGGCATACTCTTTTGCAAGTTTTGGCTCTGTGTTTGCCAATGTGTATGCAATTAGAGTTGGGCATCTTCATTTATTTTTGAATACACTTTTTTCAACATTAATTTTTTTACCAAATTCCCAAATGATTTATTTTCAACTATTTTATCAAATATTTCCTGATTTTGGTCCATTCTGTCTATTAGTTTATTTAAAAACATATCTTCAAAAGCATATTTGAATGTGTCAATTTTATTTGCCTTTGCCTGTGTCTGCAAAGTTTCATCTTGTATTAATTCAGATTCTATTTGCTCAAAAAACAATCTGTCAGCTTCTTCAAATTCAGTTCCGAAATGTTCATTTAATATGTCTATAATTTCTGATAAAGGTGCTTTTTCTACTTTTGCTCTTTTTATACCCGCTTCACTCAAACCATCTAATTCGCCATCTTCTCCTTTTACTAAATCAATAGAACCTTCTTTTATTTTTTGAAGGCGATAATATTCCATTGCAATTTCATCATCAAGTTGCAAACTTTCAGACAATTCTCTTTTTGGTAATTTAGTTTGAAGAAGTTTTGTATATGCATAAAATTTTTCAAATTCAGATTCAGTGAAAGGCATTATTTGAGAAAGAAAAGCGTAAAGATTTGTCCACGTTCGTAAACTCTTTTTAAATTCATCTTTTTCATCTTCTGTTTCAATTGCCTTAAATCTGTCAATAGCAGGGTCAATAAAAGCATAAAGACGTGATTGGTCTTTTGTTGTCAGCTTACCTGTTGGCCTGAAATAAATATTTGCAAATGCATCGATTTCTGATTGCCAAAAAATTTGTTTCTCGTCTAATTTCATTTTTAAATCAAACAAATGATTTATATTCGGTTCTGCTGCAACTATTGTTTTTTCATAATAGGGCTGAAATGACTCAAAAATTATCTTTCTGTCATTCACAAAATCTAAAACAAAAGTATCTTCCTTGCCTGGTGCTGTTCTGTTTAATCTTGAAAGTGTCTGAACTGCTTTAACACCTGATAGCTTTTTGTCAACATACATTGTATGTAGCATTGGTTGGTCATAACCTGTTTGATACTTATCTGCCACAATTAAGATTCTGTATTCATTTTGGTTAAATATTTTTGGTAGTTCTTTTTCGCCATAACCGGTCAATTGTGATTCAGAAACTCCATCAGGATAATTATCATCAATTACATATCCTGAAAATGCCACGAGTATTTTAATATCCTTATCGTATCCGTTTTCTTTTATGTAGTGATTAAATTCTTCAAAATATCTTTTTGCTAATTTACGGGAAGATGTAAGAAACATTGCTTTTGCCTTGCCACCAATTCTTTTGGCAACTACCTGCCTAAAATGTTCAATTACTATCTCTGTTTTTTGAGCTAAATTGTGAGGATGGAAATTTACAAAACGTCCAATAGCTCTTGTCGCTTTCTTTTTATTTAACTGCGGGTCGTCTTCAATGGCTTTTGAGAGCTTAAAATATAATTCATAGTTTGTGTAGTTTTTCAAAACATCGAGAATAAAACCTTCTTCAATTGCCTGACACATTGAATAAAGATGAAACGATTTTGGTTTTCCATCTTTACCTTTTTCACCAAAAACGGCAAGCGTTTTATATTTAGGAGTTGCAGTAAATGCAAAAAACGAAATGTTTTTTTGTTGCCCTCGTGCTGCTGCTGATTTTTCAATTTGTTCTCTTATAAAATCTTCTGCTGTGTAATCGTTCTCTTCATATAAAGACGATTCATGAATCGTCTTTACTTCATTATTATTAGAAGATAAAACCTCTTTCATTTTTTTGTGGGCTTCGCCACCTTGCGAACTGTGAGCTTCATCAATTATCACAGCATATTTCCTGTCAGGTAAATCACCCACTTTGTCAATAACAAATGGAAATTTCTGCAATGTTGTAATGATTATGTGAGAACAGGAACCTAAAGCATAAGCAAGTTGATTGCTGTCTTTATCAATTTTTTGGACTACACCTGTTTTGTGCTCAAACTGGTATATTGTATTTTGTAACTGCTGGTCTAAAACCCTACGGTCGGTTACTACAACTACACTGTCAAAAATTCGTTCATCTTCGTTGTTGTGCAAACTTGATAAACGATAAGCTAACCAGGCGATTGAGTTACTTTTACCTGATCCGGCTGAATGTTGAACCAAATAATTTTTTCCTGAACCTGTTATTTTTACATCGGCAATAATTTTTCTTACAACATCCAATTGATGATAACGTGGAAAAATTATTTTTTCCTTTTTAAATATTTTTTTATCTATTTTAATTTCTTCAACTTGCAAATGGATAAAACGTTGAACAATATCAAGCAAACTGCCTTTCACTAATATTTTTTTCCATAAATAATCAGTTTTGTAACCATTTGGGTTTGGCGGGTTGCCTTTTCCTTTATTGTATCCTTTATTAAATGGTAGCCAGTATGTTTTTTTGCCATTGATTTTAGTAGTCATAAAAATTTCTTCATCGTCAACAGCAAAATAAACTAATACACGTTTTTTAAAAGCAAAAAGTAATTCTCTGTTATCGCGTGTTGTTGCATATTGTCTTTTGGCATTATCTGTATTTTGACCTGTAAAGTGATTTTTCAGTTCTATGGTGGCAATTGGAATACCGTTTAACGAAATGACTAAATCAACAGAATTTTTATTTTTACTGCTGTAATAAACCTGACGAATTATTTTTAATTGATTTTTATCATATAGTTTTTGCGTTTCAGGATTTAAACCGGATTCAGGTTTAAAAAAAGCCAATTTAAAACGAACACCATAATCAATAAAACCATTGCGTATAACATCCAAACTACCACGCAAATCCATTTCTTTAAAGATGCGTTGGATAATACGATTATCAACATCAGCACCGTGAACAGATGAAATTTTTTGCCAGTTTTTGGGTTGGCTTTCTTGTAAGAAACTCAATACTTCGTATTTAAATAATCCTAATTCAGGGCTGTAATCGGGTGCATTGCCCTGTGAATATCCACCATTTTCGGTTAATGACTGAACAATAGCAGTTTCAAATGTATTTTCGGTAGTTATTTTGCTCATATTTTTCGTTTAATCACATTAGTATCATATAAATATAGACTGATAATCAAATACATACAAAGTTATTAACAAGTTTAGTCACATCTTGGTCACATCATTTTAACTATATTAAATTGAATGTACATTCTTGAATTTTCTTTTCTTCTTTTCTTATAAAAAAAAGAAATGTAACAACGCAACACTCTGTATCACACGCAATTACAATTTTTCTTTTTTTATTTCTTTTTTATTTCTTTTTTTTATGCCAACAAATAAGTTCTGTTTTTTGAGGCACCATAAGTTTTAATTATATCATCTTTTACCATTTTATATATTATTTTCTGCAAATCTTTATAATTTACATCAGGTATCCTATTATGTATTTCTCTAATAGTACTGCTTGGATAAGTTTGTAAATCGCTTTCTATTAAAGCAATTAATCTATGTGGTTCAATTGTTTTCAAACTTGGTTTGATATTTAGTTTTGAAGATTTTATTAATTCAGGATTAATTAAATATTGTTTCCCTTTTCGAATACCACGACCAATTAATATTTCTTCATCTAATAATTTGCTAACATAAGAACGCAAACGGTCTTCTTCGGATAATTGTAATTGAATTGACAGTTCAGTTCCAAGAATCTTCTTCTCACGAGCAATAATACCTAAAGCAATAAACTGTTTTTGTGATAACTGATAATGTTTTGAAATGTATTCTAAAAGAAAAACAACTTCTTCGTCAATGATTTCAGAACTTTGAACTACCTTCATAAAATCAAAGTCCGACAATATTACAGGAAAAGGTTTACTCTCTTTACTGTTAATTTCATAAATCAAATCATATCCGGATCCTTCTCCTTCCATTAAGTTTAAATCGTGAAAAATCCGAATAAGATGAGGATTCCGTCTATGGCGACGATGCAAAATATTTGTAGATGTAACACCAATGGGCAAATTACCAGGATTAGTTATCTCCATTCTATCCGGATATACTTCAATAAAAATATCTCCTGATATTGTATATTTCTTATGAGCAATTGCATTAATTAAAAACTCCCGTATTACTTCAGAAGCATATTGTCTTATTCTTTTTCGGAATAAACCTTGAGGAAATTCATAATAATATTGCAATTCACCTGCCTTGTTTTCAATATCAATAATTATTTCTTTGGGATTTAATTCGTAATCGTGCCAGGTTTCTTTTTTGATTTTTTCACCATATTCGTCATATACAATATACTGCATAGTAATAGGATAAGATATTCTGCTTCGCATTTGGGCAGTGCCTAACCACAATACACCAAGATTTGTAAGATGTTGGTTAATTATCAGGTTGTAATGCTCTAATATTTCATAATCGTCTTTTTGCTTTACACTTTCTTTGACCCTTTTTGAAGTGTAAATTTCGCTAACAAAATTATCAATGTTTTTTTGTGGTATTTGATTGACATTAAATAATTTTAATTCAACCAATTCCCATTGAAAGGCATTTTTTTCAGCAGCTAAACGTGTTACTTCTTCTCCACTTATAGGGTAACATTTATCTTGAATGCGTAAAAATATTTTACCTGATGATGTTGTAGCAATAGTTCGGCTTGTAGGGAAAATTTTGAAATAAAAATACTGTCCGCCGTTTTCGTGTGTTTCTATTATGGCATCGCCCAAACCAACGCTATCGGTTAAAGAACGCAAGCGGGATAGAACATCATTAACAATTTCCTGACTGATTTGCTGGTTAACGGGTGGTAGTTTATTTTCATTTTCAACACCTATATACAACATCCCACCTTGGGCATTAGCCAAACAAACACAGGTTTCTGCCAATTCCTTTAAACTGGCTTTTGCTCCATAAGCCTTTTTCAGGCTTTTATATTCTATTTGTGTTTGTTCTATTTCCATAATGCAAATATATTGATATTATATTACTTTAACTTTTCCTGTTACAACTTCCGAAATAAGTGCTGTTTTATATTCTTTAAGTAAGTCAATTAGTTTTTTTGTTTTTTCTGCTTTGGTATTTATTAGGGCTGTTTCGGTTTCTATGTGTTGGACGATTTGGGTTTGTTCTTCAATACAAGGAACTCCAAATGCAAATTCAACAAAAACATTTTGATATAAATGTTGAATAGTAGAACCATAAGAAGTATAAGAATTAAATTTTTTAAAAATGTTTGAATCTAAAATACAATATAAATACTCTGTTGAAAATGTTTTTAATAATGATCGAACAACAAAAATTCCACTATTTAAACAAGCAGGTTTATCTAAATTTTCAACAATTGCAAGTTTGCCGATTGTTCCATCCTTTGTAATTAATAGATCTCTGTTTTCTAATTGTATATATGGGTCTTCTTCGTATCTTCCTTTATCAATGTGATAACAGTTTTTCCAGTTAATTCTACTGGTTTTAAAGTCAGTTCCAGTCACCAAATAGGAATAACCTTCTTGTAGAAATTCACTTGATTTTAAACCTTTCCAACCAACACGACCTTTTACATAACATAAATGCTTAATTTTTTTCAATTCCCAATGTTCAGGTATTTTCCCCAACCAATCAATACCACTATCTTTGTATGAGACGCGGGATTGAGTTGAGCTGTGCGGGTTGCTTGTAAAGACGCACTGCCGTGCGTCTTTACCACCATCACCATCTTTATTATCGTATATACCTTTAGTTACTGCTTGGTTAATAATGGCTGTTTTTTCTTCTTCGTAGAGTTTGAGTAGTTGTTGCTTTTGTGATATTAGTTCGTCTATTTCGGCTGTTTTGCGGTCGAGATAGTTGGCTATGGCGGTTTGTTCGGGTTTGGGTGGAATTACAATTGGTAAATTTTTAATTTTATTTAAATTTAAATTTTCTTGGGTATTAGAACTGGAATAATATCCAATGAAATATTCAATATAATTCAAATAAAATTTTAAAAATTCTTTATTCAATTTTCTATATGCAACTAAACCTAAAATTGCCTGATTAACAGAAGCATTAATTTTTAATGTAGTTGTTTTTCCAAGTGAAGCAAAAATTGAAATTAACAATGTTTCTTTTGGAATAATTTTTAAATTCTTTGATTTTAAACCATCTATAGTAATTTTTCTTCCTGTTTTATAAAGATTTCCACTACTTTCAGTGATGTCAGCTATTGACACCCAAGGAATGCCGTTATTATCAGTTGCCCAATAATTTGAATTATTAGTTGACGGGGTTCCCCCACAAATAATATCGTCTAATGTATATTTTAAAAGGGTTTCTTCCCAATATTCAGGGATTTCACCAATCCATTCAATATTGCTGGGTTTATATTTGTCGTATTTTATCATTATTTATTTTCCGTATTAAATATATCATCTTTCCAATTTTTGGGGTTGTTGATGATATAATTTTTTATTCGTTGATATTCACCGTCGTTTCTAATAATGTGGTCGTAATATCGTGATTGCCAGCCAAAATTTGGATTAATTTTTCGTGCCTTAATTGTTACCGCAGATTTAATCCCGCGTTTTATTGATGCCAGATTTTTTGATTGTGGTCCAAATTTATTTTTTGATTTGGTTGGTTCGTTGGTTGTATTGTTGGTTGTATTGTTGGTTGTATTGTTGGTTGTATTGTTGGTTGTAGAGACGCAATGCATTGCGTCTCTACGGTTCAAATCGCATTTCAAATCACGTTTATTATATTTATTTTTCCCAATTTCAATAATACTGTGAAAATGATTTGGCATAATACAAAATACATCCAATTTTATATTCATATCCGGACGTATATCAGATGTTTTTAACCATTCATTACAAACAATTTCACCAATTTCTGATAATATCATTTTCTTGTTTTCAATTTCACCAAAAAAATGTTTTCTATTTTTTGTAACAATCGTAACAAAATATTTGGCATTCCATCCGTAATTCCAATTTTGTAAACGGGTTGATTCAACACGATATTTATTTTTATATAATGACATTATCAATCAAAAATTTTCTTTTCTAAATCAACTGTTTCTTTTTCTAATGTCAGAATGTCGGCTTTAATTTCTTCCAATGAACGCAGTTGTTTAAACTTATAAAAATACTTTGTAAAATTTATTTCATACCCAATCTTTGTTTTACTCTCATCAATCCAAGCGTTTGGCAAGTGAGGTTTTACTTCACGAGCAAAGTATTCTTCAATGGTTTGGGGTATAAGAGACGTAATGCCTTGCGTCTTTACAGCTTGCAGGAATGGGATATTTTCATAGTCACGCAATTTTGCATCGGGTTTTGGTTTTCCTTTGCTGTCTTTTTCTATTTCACCGTTTTTTTTTCGTAAAGGCTGTTCTACTGTAACTCGCTGATAACCGAAAAACTCATTTGGATAGATTTTTACAAATTCGTTTTCTTCAAAATCGCCATATAGTTTGGTTATAAATCCAATGCCTTTTTCTTCTCCGTTTTCCGCAATCTTCTTACGTTTATTGCCCAAACTTTTGGTCATCTTTTCATAAAACCGATTAAAATTTCTTTTATTTTCTCCAATTAATTCATCATCTTTTGCTCCGGTAGCATTTATTAGTTGAATTTTACCTTTTCGTTCGGCACTTTTTCTGTTATTGATAATCCAAATATAAGTTGCAATTCCAGTGTTATAAAAAAGTTGGTCGGGCATAGCAATGATAGCTTCAAGCAAGTCGTTTTCAATAATCCATTTTCTGATATTACTTTCCCCGCTACCGGCTTGTCCTGTAAATAATGGCGAGCCATTAAAAACAATTCCAATTCTACTGCCGTCAGGTTTCATCTTTGAAATCATGTGTTGCAGAAAAAGTAAGGAACCATCGTTTATTCTTGGCAGACCTGCACCAAAACGTCCTGAATAGCCGTTATTTTCGTGTTCGGGTTTAATTACGTTTTGTGCTTTTTTCCAGTCAACACCAAAAGGTGGATTTGAAAGCATATAATCAAATTTTTCATCTTCCAATCCATCAACGGTAAATGTGTTTCCGAATTTTATATTTGAAGGGTTTTGTCCTTTTATCAGCATATCTGATTTACAGATTGCATAAGATTCAGGATTTATCTCTTGTCCGAAGACCTCGAGTTTTGCTTTATTGTTAAAGTTGTTCAAATGTTTTTCGCCAATGGAAAGCATACCGCCAGTGCCACAAGCCGGGTCGTAAAGAGTTTTTACAATTCCTTCTTTTGTCAGGGTTTTATTATCGGCAATAAAAAGAACATTTACCATCAATTTAATTACTTCTCTTGGTGTAAAATGTTCTCCGGCGGTTTCATTTGATTGTTCAGAAAATTTTCTGATAAGTTCTTCAAAAACATATCCCATTTCCATACTGCCCATATTAGACAGGTCAATTTCAGCGAATTTTTGTATAATCTGAAAAAGAATGTCTGCCTTTGGGTCGTCCATTCTTTCTATTTGGTCATCAAATTTGAAATATTCTATTATTTCTCTTGCACTTGCAGAAAATCCATTGATGTAATTACGCAGATTTGCAGCAATCTTATCTGGTTCATCCTTTAGTTTTTCAAAGTCAAACTTGCTGCGGTTATGGAAGTTATGTCCGGCAATTTTATTTAGAATTAAATCTTTTGCGTTATCTGATTTATTTTGGATTTTTGGCAAGTAATCTAAAACTTTTTCTTTGGTTGGTTTCAGAACGCAGTCCAGTCGTCTTAGAACTGTTAAAGGCAAAATCACTTTTCCATAGTCCGATTTTTTGTAATCGCCACGTAATAAGTCGGCTACCTGCCAAATTAAATTAACTTTTTCTTTAAAGTTTGTCATTATATCTTTCTCTTAAATAAAAATATTCTAAACTATAAATTATTTTTTTTATACTTTGAAAGGTCATAATTTGCGTTTTTTTATTTTTTTTACTCACCCCTAACCCTCTCTACGAGTAGAGATGGCGTTTATGGTAAAACGCAAATTATGACCCAAAACCAGTATATAAGCCCTGACAAATTTTTACTAAAATTATTCAATTATAATTTTATCTTTATAAATTTCAGTATCTGTTTGGATTACAAGATAATACATTCCTTTTGAGATGTTTGATAAATCAATAATAGTTGTATAATGCCCGGTAATATAATCTTGATTTTTTTCATATATAAAATCTCCAATAATATCATAAATCCTGATATTTACGGATTGTTTCTTATTAACATTAAATTCAACTGTTATTGAGCCATTTGTTGGATTAGGAAATATGTTGATATTGTTTATATTATCAGTAATTTCATTTATGCTAACATCATACTCATAAGGGTCAGACATTTCAGAAGAGCAGCCATATTCACTTGTAACCTGAACTGTATAAGAGCCGGTTTGAGTAGGTTCATAAGGTCTTTCTGTTGCTCCTTGTATTGTGTCTCCGTCAAAAAACCATTGATTTCCATGAACTTCACTTGAATAGAGTATATCATTATCTATAACAATTGTTGGTTTTGCAGGTATTGGATGCACAGCAACATTTACATTAAGGGAGTTACCATTACATGAAGTATTAGTATTAATTATATTTACAGAATAGTTACCATCTTCATAAGTTGTATAATAATTGTTTGTTGCTCCGGGTATTGTATCACCATCTTTAAACCATTGATAGATACATGCAGTATCATTATAAACGCTCAAAAATATTGAATCACCTTCACACAGAGATATTGGTCCTGATGGTGTAATAGTTGCATCAGGCAAAGGATTTGCTGTTACTGTTACAGAAGATGAAGTATTTGAGCAGATAAAATTATTAGTTACAACAATGGTATAGTTTCCGCTTTCCTGAGCTATATAAGAAGAATCAACAGCACCGATAATATCTGTTCCGTCTTTTTTCCATTGATATGTTAAGTTTGTGCCAGTGTTAGCATTTAAGATTACTTCATTACCCTGACAAAATGTTGTTGGACCTGCCTGTGTAATAGTTGCATCAGGCAAAGGATTTACAATTACAACAACATCATCAAATGCTGTGCCGCAACCACTTGTTACAGTTACTGTATAAGTTGTTGTTACTGTTGGGCTTGCCCAAGGATTTTGTATATTTGGATTACTTAAAGTTGTAGCAGGTGCCCATATATATATGTCTCCACCATTTGCTAACAGATTAACAGAGTCACCGAGACATGTTGAAACATCGGGACCTGCATTGGCAGTTGCATTTGTTATAAGTTCTAAATACATTGTATCTGAAGATATTCCGCATTGTGAATATGCAGTAAGAATAAGATTAACAACGGTTCCACTATCAGCGATGCTTGGCGTATAAGTTGGATTTAATATAGTTGTATCACTAAAGCTGCCTGTTCCTGATGTTGTCCATGATAATGAGTCATAATCTGATGCATTGGCATTTAATTGGTATATATTCAGGTAGCAAATAGAGTCATTATAGCCGGCATATACTGTTGGTATAGCATTTACTTTAATATCAATGCCATTATCCAAACTTGTTAATACAGGGTCAGAACTGGTTACTCTTATTCTGTATCCTGTGCCTGTTAGTGTTGAAATTGGTATGATAGTATGTATAGTATCTGTTGTTGTAGCAGATATATTTCCAATATTAACAGGATTAGAGAAATTGCCGTTAGCGTCAGATAGTTGAGCAGTAAATATATTACCTGCATTAAAAGCTTGCATTATTTTTGCTGCAACATCTATTGAATCGCCTGCACAAAAAGGACCATAAGGCATAGTTGATACCTGAATAATACCTTTCCATTTATAAATTCCGTCTATAAATTCATCTAAATTAAATCCGCCTGCCCATCCTGTTTGTATATCATAAAATTTGACGCATGTATATTGAACAGTATCAAGCAAAGTCCATGTTGAGCCATAGTCCAAGCTAAAAGAAGAGCCGTGCATTCCCTGATTATAAGAGGAGCCGATAGAGACATACATACCTGGTGTTTCAGGCACAGCGTCTATATCTGATTTAAAATAGTCGCCTGTCATACTAACAGTTGCCCAGTTTTCACCGCCGTCTGAGGTTTTTTTCATTTCAAAATTAGTGATTTGTCCTGTTTGCGTATCGTATATAATTTCCTGTGTAATACCTTCCTGTCCATTGTTGAAAGCAATTTTTTGAATATCATTTAGTCCTGTTGTATAGACGTTCCATGTCATACCTTTATCATTTGATTTAAAGATACGACCATTATTTGTTCCAAACCATATAGTATCTCCATAGGTATCATATACACCTGTCCAGCCCATTTCTCCTGATAAGTTATCAGGAACATTGGCTTGTGGGACTCTTGTCCATGTATTGCCGCCGTTAGTAGTAGTATATAATTCAAAATATCCGGCATTAGGGTCGCCCATACAGAAGCCATCTGTTTCATTAAAAAAATGTATGACATTTGGGAATCCGTTAGGAGCTAAAAATTCAGCTGTTGGTTGCATATTCCATGTTGCGCCACCGTCAGTAGTTGCAAAGACAGTGCCACCACCATTATCGTTCCACATAGTAACCCAAGATTTAGTAGCACTTGCTGCATTGATACATCCTATATGATATGTTGATGGTACTCCGGTTATTGTGCCGGGTGTCCAGTGCTCACCACCATCTAATGTTTTTACAAAATCCAAAGTGTAAATTTCGTTTTGTGTTGTTGCTACACCATTGTAAGCATAAGCCCATGCAATATTAGGATCTACAATAGAAATTTGATAAATACCTCTGTATGGTGTGTTGAAATGAGTTGCCTGTTCTATCCATGCACTTGAAGAAGGTGCTTTTACAAAAATATAGCTATTTTTTGTTTCTGTAGCAATAACACCGCTATCATTTTGGACAGTAAGAGTAACATTATATGTTCCCGGTATATCATAAGCAATATTTGTTGGATTTTGGTCTGTTGAAGTATTTGGATATGCTCCTTCAAATGTCCAGTTCCATGATACAGGATTCCCTATTGTTTGGTCAGTAAAATCTATACTTCCGCCTTGATTAATCATAAGAGTATTTGCGGTAAAGTCAGGTATTATAGATTTCATAGAGTCCAGTACCATTTGTAAGGCATTACCTGCGTTAATTCGTCCTGCTCCGTTCATACCTACATGGTCTGCATCTTGCAGTGATTCAATATTATCGCAGCTAGCTTTTAATATCATTGTTAGTTTATCAGGTGTTAGGTTTGAATCTACAGAAAGCATTAGTCCGCAAAGACCTGCTGTAATAGGAGTGGACATAGAAGTTCCCTGCATTAGTTCATATTTGCCGGTTACGCCATAATCTGCTGCTCCTCCGCCTCCTGATAGTATGCTGCCTGCATCACAATATGTTGTACTTAATATTGAGAAGAAAGAAAGTCCACCTGTTGCGAAGCCACCAGGTGCGCAGACATCTATCCAGTCGCCATATTCAGAAAAGCTAGACATCACATCGCTTTCTTCTGTAGAGCCAACAGCTATTACGTGGTCTAATGCAGCAGGATATCCTATATAATTAACATTATTAGGGTCTTCTGCTCCGTCTCCATTATTACCAGAAGCAGCTACTAATACACAACCTTTATTATAAGCATAGTTAATAGTATTTTGCATTGTTACAAAATATTGCGAGCTACCCCATGACATACTAATAACATCAGCGTCATTATCAGCAGCCCATACAATACCTTCAAAACCTGCTGACATTCCTCCGCTGACATCTTCAGCAACTTTAACAGCTATAATGCTTATATTATAACCTATTGAGGCAACGCCGATATTATTATCTGTTTCAGCACCTATAAGTCCTGATGTATGTGTTCCGTGCGACCATACTAAAGTATCGCTAGGAGGAGAAGCGTCATTATCATCATCAGCAAGGTCTATTTCTGCAACAATTTTATTTTGCAAATCCGGATGAGCTGTCCATATAGCATTATCAAGAACTGCTACTTTAACATTTGGCGAGCCATTGGATATGTCCCAAGCTGCTTCAGCATTAATTTTGTCCAGATGCCATTTTGCATTTGCACTAAGAAAAAGACCACCTACATTACCATAGTATTCATCATTTGGTGTGTATAATAGTTTAAAAAGAGGAGCTTTTTCAGCATATTCAATAATATTATTATTTTGTAAATCTTTTATTAACTGGTCAACCATTAAATAATTATCAAATTTTACGGAATATGTCTTTTGGAGTTTAGAATCATCAGCCGTATAGAATGGCTTAATGAGTTTAGTAATTTTATATTTACTTTTTATTTTATCTATAAAAGGTACGTCTGAAATGTTTACTTTGTTTTTTATAGATGGTATAAACAGGTTTACATCATCTTTGATTTTGAAATATATTTTTCCATCAATACAATTTTTATCAATTGTTTGAGTAAATCCTTTAATTGAAAATAAGGATAAAATGAAAGCACATATAAATATTGTGCTGAATTGTGTATTTTTTTTCATGAGTATTAAATTTTTTAGTTATTATATCTTTTTAGCTAAAGAAAATGAATTAACAAAAATAAAATTTTTATTAATAAAAGCAAAAATAAAAATAAAAAAAGAAATAAAAAAAATAATTTAAAATGAGAGAATTTTATGTAGATGTTTTTTTGTAAGAAGGGTAATTAGGAATAATATTTGAAGAATTTTGTGTGATTTTTTAGTGATTCAGCTGGGTTTCGAACCCAGGACCCCATCCTTAAAAGGGATGTGCTCTACCTGCTGAGCTACTGAACCAAATTTTTAAAAAATGCAAAAGTAAAATTTATTTTAATAAAAAAAAAAAAATCAATTATTTTGTGTAGAATTTAAATTTTTAACAGCAATAAGTTTATCATAAAAATCAAATGCTTCTTTATTATAAACATATATTGTATAATCATTTTCTGTCTCAGAGTGATTTCCTTCAATAAAAGTTTCATCACCGATGTTTTCTCCATTTTTAAGAAATACATATTGATAATTATAATATCCTTGTTTTAGGTAAATAGAGGTCTCATAAGTGTGTTTGTTATAGTTATATTTCATTTTTCCGTCTTTTGTAAAAAGCCAGTTTGTGAGAGCACCAAATACATATATACTTCCATCTATTAGTGTATTTTTATAGGGTAAAGAAAAATGAACATAGACATAATCTGCTTCAATATTACTGTTTGTAACCGTAGGGTCATCAGTTTTAATAAATTTTTTACCATTTATATCTTTTTTTGAATAATAAGGGCTAAAGGTTTGAACATTATCATCTAATAAAAATACATGATTTCCTAAACTGTCATAAGTAATTTTTTTTATTCTGTCAGAGTTATACCGAATACTTTTTATATCAAAATGGCTAAACTCATTGCCTCCGTTAATAACATTTTTGTAGTTGGAATCATAATCGTGTTCATATATAAGTTGATTGTTTTTAATCATTACAGGTTTAAGGTTTAATATAGCATTATCCCATCGTCGGTTTTGGGTGATTATTACTTTTATGTTTGTGTAAGGGTCATCTATTTTATATCCGTCATAGTTGATTGTAAAATCTATTTGTTGTTTAGAAAATCTATCTTTTACATCAGTGGCTTGTTTAACTCTGGCATTGACAGTAATTTTATTTTCAAAGAGCATAAATTTTTTAGTAAAAGCTATATCTTTTTCATTTTCATCAATGAATACTTTTAAGATATAATTACCTGATTTAGTGATTTTTAAGTTTTCTGTTGGGAATATTAGTTCATAATGAGTATATTTTTGGATGGTATTAAAAGAAAATTGATAATTATTGATATAATCCTGGGTAAATCCGTCTATATATTCTGATTTGGCAATATCAGAAGCTTGCCATAACGCATCACAATGTATTATAGTATATTTATAATTTTTAGTATCAGTATCAAGGTCATCAAAAGATAATTTTAGTTTTTCATCACTATTTAGCTCTATTATTGGCAAAGACAGTTCCCATCCATCTTTATAGAGCAAAACGGTTTTTATATCATCTTTATATATATAATCTTCATATCGCAAGTGGTCTTCGTTATAATAATCATTTTGTTTATCTTCTTTATTAACTTTTACTGTAATAACACTATCTTTTGAATAAATTTTATTTTTTGTTAATGAATTTTTACTTTGTTTAGAGCATGATGAGAGTATAAAATAACTAAGTAATATAATTATAAATAAAAGAATGAAGATTTTTATTTTTTGAAATAAGTTCATTGTTTTTAATATGTTTGGATTTTTTTGCTGATAATAAAAAATTTTAAAATTACTAAAAAATGTTCAGATAGAATTATAATTTTATATTTGATTTTTATTCTCAAATGAAAAAATATGTTTTTAGATAAAATTAATAAGTTCAAAATAATTCTTGGGTCAGGGTCTCCGCGTAGGAAATATTTATTAGAAGGTCTTGGCATAAAATTTAATGTAATAAATAAAAAAGTTAAGGAGACATATCCCAAAGGGTTGAGTTGTGAACAGATGGCTGTTTATTTATGTAAAGTCAAGTCAGATGCTTTTGATTTATCAGCTTTGGATCATAATACAATATTGATTACTGCTGATACTATTGTATGCTTAGATGGTATAATTTTAGGCAAACCAAAAAATTATGATGAGGCAGTAAAAATTTTAAAAATGCTGTCAGATAATAAGCATAAAGTTATTACAGGCGTTTGTATCAGGTCGGTAAATAAAACAAAGACATTCTATGCTTCTACCGATGTTTTTTTTAAGCATTTAAGCAATGAGGAAATCTCTTATTATGTTAGTAATTATAAACCTTATGACAAAGCAGGAGCTTATGGAATACAGGAATGGATAGGATATACAGGTATTGAAAAGATATATGGCTCTTATTTTAATGTTATGGGTTTGCCAATAAAAATGTTGTATGAAGAGCTGTTAAAATTTTAGTAATGTCAATTTATATCTCTAACAAAGAAGGTTTTTCCATCAGTTATTTTTTCTATAAATCCCATTTTCTTTAGATAAGATGTATGTTTTTTATTATTTGAAATAGCATATAATTTTTCATATCCAAGATTTGAGAAATATTTTTTATTTTTTACAAAAATATATTTTCCAAGTTTAAAGTCCCTGTATTCAGGTATTACAAAGTCCAAGTTTATAAGCAGTGATTTTTCGTCATATTTTTCTGCTAAAAAGATACCTGCGACAGCGAGATTTCTTAATATAAAAAAACTAATACTATTTTGTTTAGAATTATATCTAAAATCAGGGAAGATTTTGCTTATACATTGTTTGTAAAAATTTAGGAACTCTATTAGATAAATATTCTTATTTTCAATTTCAAGGATTTTAAAACTTTCTTTTTTTGAATACATTTTGTATATATAATATATATCTATGAGAGTGATAAAAGCATTAATTATTCCTACAGGCAATGCTCCGATTAAAAATCCATATATTGAAAATAAGAGAGCTCCCACTAAATTATACCATCTGAGTTTTATAATTGAACTCATAAGCATTGAAACAGCAATTATAACAGAAGCTAAATAACCAATTATTATTTCTATTGTGTCAATATTCATTATTAAAAAAAATTAGTTAAAAATAAAAATTATATTGCAAATATATATTATTAAATTTGATTTTTTATTTATCTAAGGAGAAAATTGTTACAAAATTTGGTAAATAGTTATATTTCTTTGTTTTATTTAAAAATAAGTAAATAAAAAAATAGCTTTTTTATGCTTTAAAAGAACAAATTTGTCTAAATTTTAAATTTTTTTAGGAATAAACAAGTAATGTTTCAAAAAATATATATATTTTTGAAGTATATTTTTATATCAAGTTATCATTAAAAATTTTATAAAACTTAATATTTAATGTTTATGTAATTAAAAAATAAATAAAATGGTTTACAAAAATTTACACTTTGGTTTTTTAATATTAATGTTAGTTACAAGTATTAATTATTCTTATTCTCAATGTAGTGTTACTGCACATGCAGAGTCAGAGACAATTACCTGCGGAGAATGTACAAGCTTATCAGCATTTGGTAATGCCGGCACTTTTGTATTAAATAATAATTTCAATGACGGAACACCAGGATCAGGATGGGATGCAACAGTTGCTGCAACATTTACCAACCCTTGTGGTCCGGGACCAACTCCAGGCGATGCTATTCATATGTGGATGGGTGATGCCACTCCTGAACCAAGAACTCTTACTTCTGTTGCTTTTGATTTAACACTTGGTGGCTCAATATGTTTTGATATGAGATATGCTACACAAGGTGATGCTTCTCCTTGTGAGGGAGTGGACTTGCCTGATGAAGGAGTACATCTGCAATATTCAATAGATGGAGGCACGACTTGGATTGATATTCACTATTTTGACCCAAACGGTGGCTATGACCCTACTATGACTTCATGGAACAACTATTGCTTTCAAATACCTATTGCAGCTCAAACAACCAATACTATGATAAGATGGTGGCAAAATTCTACAAGCGGTAATGAATATGACCACTGGGGAATAGATAATGTCCAGATAGGTTTAAATGATCCCAGCTATTATTATGTATGGACACACGACGGATATCAAGGTCAGCAAAATCCAACACCTGTATGTCCGACAACAGCTACAACATATACAGTTCTGCTGACTAACGGAACTACTGATACTTGTAGCGGTAATGTTGGAGTAAATGTTGTAAATCCTGATATAAATGTATCTGCAGAATCTGATACTACAATATGTAATGGTGATTGTATTGACATAAACGGACAGGCAGAAGTAATAGTAAGTCCTGCCAGTCAGCCAGAATTTTGTAACAACAGTGGAGATATGTTAGTACTTGGAGGAGTAGAAATCCCTATTAATGTTGCAGGCTTAAATATGACAAATATAACTTCGGGTTCTATTCTATCTGTATGTTTTAGCCTTATGATGACAATGGGAGATATATCTACTCTTACAATAAAACTAATCTGTCCCAGTGGAACAGAAATAACATTAATTCCTGAAGGAGTAACCAGTGGACAAATTTATGGAGGAATGTTCCTTTCGTTTACATGTTTTACTGTTGATGCTATTACACCTGTTTCATCTGGTGTTTCACCATATATGGGTAATTATTTGCCTGCAGCAGGAGTGTCTTTGGATGACATGGCTGGTTGTCTGGCAAATGGTATATGGAAAATGAGAGTAGAAAACAGTAATATGTTGAGTATGGGAACATTTTTTGGCTGGTGTATTCAGTTTGATGACCCTGCTATTAGTTATACAGGTGCATTCACATGGTCGCCTACAACAGATATGACAGGTTCAAACACTTTAACGCCTAATGTATGCCCAACAGTAACTACTACATACACCTTATCAGTTCAGGATTCCAATAACTGCACAACAGTATATGATGATGTTGTTATAACTGTTGAAGATTGTAACTGCACTACAGTAATTGATAGTGTAGTAACCGTAGATCCATCCTGTGGAGCAAACAACGGTGAAATAATTATTTATGCAAGTGGAGGAATGCCACCTTTACAATATAGTATAGATAATGGAGCAACATTTCAATCAGGAAATACTTTTATAGGATTGGGAGGCGGAAATTATGATATAGTTGTTCGCGATGCAAGCCCTTGTGATAAGCATTCACAAGCAACTTTAACCGATTTGCCCGGACCAATAATAGATGATGGCAGTGTTATAATTACAGGTGCAGATTGCGGTATTTCAAATGGTTCAATTACAGGAATTACTGTGTCAGGAGGCACAACATCTTATACTTATGAATGGACAGATGCAAGTGGGACACCAATAGGAGCAAATATTGATTTGGATAATATACCAGCCGGAAGTTATACATTCATAGTAACTGATGTTTATGGATGTGCTGATACATCAGCTTATATTGTTAATAATATAGGAGGACAGACAATAGACGACAGCAACATTATAATCACAGATGCTAATTGCGGACATTCGGATGGTTCTATCACAGGTATTACTGTATCAGGAGGAACACCTTCTTATACTTATGTATGGAAAGATGCAAATAATACAACTGTTGGAACCAATCTTGATTTAACAAGTGTTCCTGCTGGTAGTTATACTTTAACAGTAACTGACAGTAATGCATGTATTGCTATATCAGGTCCTTATACGGTTAATGATATACCCGGACAAACCATAGATGATAATAGTATGAATATTACAATTGCAAATTGTAATGAATCAGATGGTTCTATTACAGGTATCACTGTCTCGGGAGGAACACCTTCTTATATTTATGTATGGAAAGATGCAAATAATACAACTGTTGGAACCAATCTTGATTTAACAGATGTTCCTGCTGGTAGTTATACATTGACAGTAACTGACATTAATACCTGTGTTGCTAATTCCGGTCCTTATACAATTAGTCAGGACTGTAAAGTTGATTGTTTAATAGATGTTCCAACAGGATTTTCGCCTAATGGTGATGGAAGGAATGATATTTTATATGTTAAGACCTTTGGTATAAAAGAAATGGAAATAATAATATTTAATCGTCAGGGAGAAATAATTTTTCAAACCAGTGATATGAGCAATGGTTGGGATGGAACATATAAAGGTATAATACAAGAGACAGCAGTATATGTTTATTACTTAACAGGGACTTGTCTTAATGGTGAAAAAATTGAGAAAAAAGGGAACATTACTTTATTGAATTAACTAAAGTTTCGCAGTATTTTATCGTAATTGCTTATGCTTTATAAATTGCCGTCAGCAATTGACGGATAACCTAAAATATTACTAATTTTTTTTAAATCTAAAAAATAAATATCATGAAAAAATTATTTTTAATACTTTTTTTATTCCCTAATCTACTATTCTCTCAAAGTAATTGGAAAGTAAAATATGATGAAGATAAATACTTTATTGAGAACAAAGGTCAGTTTCAGATAACAGCACCCGAAACATTTAATAATAATGTTGAGTTTGCCTATGACGGCTCTGCGGAAGATTATTATTTTACAGGGTCAGGAATTGCATTTCGTTTCAAACGTTTTGCTAAAAAAGAGAAAGAAAATCGTTTGAAAAAAATTGAAAGGAAAAAAAAATCAACAGCAGAAGAATGGAGAATATATGAAATAAAAGAAAAAAGGGAAAGTGTAGAAGAAGAATGGGTATATGCTCAATGGATAGGAGCTAATAAAGAAGTAAAAATTGTTCCTGTAAATAAGACGCAATTTTATCATAGTTACACATTTAAGCAGAATGGTAAATTAACTAATGTTAATTACATAAAATCATTTAAAAAAATTCTATATAAAAATTTATATCCAAACATTGATATAGAATATGAATTTCATCCTGATGGAGGAATAAAATATTCCGTTATAATTTATCCGGGTGGCGATATATCACAAGTTAAACTTAAATATTCTTCTGAATCTTTTCTTCAGGAAGACGGAAATATTCACATAATAACAAAATTTGATAAAATAATAGATCATGCTCCGGTAACTTTTTATAAGGGAAAGAAGAATGAACTGATAAATAGTGCTTATTTACTTAACAATAATATAATTTCTTTTGAAATAAAGGACTATAATCCTTCAATGACCATAATCATTGATCCATGGACTGATACGCCATTTGCTAACGCTTCAAATGGTGTTTGGGAATGCGACAATGATGCTTCAGGGAATGCCTATATTTTTGGAGACGGCATGTTGGATTATGAAAAATTGATTAAATATAATGCAACAGGAGCTTTACAATGGACTTATACAACATCCTGGGATACTGCAGGTAATTGGCTTGGCACAATGGCAACTGATTTGAACGGGATTAGTTATATCACATCAGGTTCTATTGCTGAAATTGAAAAGATAGATAATTCAGGAAATATGTCATGGCATAATGACGGAGGAGCTATGGACGAATACTGGGCTATATGTTTTAATTGCGATCAAACCAAATTAATTGTCGGAGGAACACGGTTAGAAGGAATGCCGAGTATAACAGGTAAAGGTGTTATTTTTGATATTAGCACAAGTGATGGTAGTGTGATTGATATTGCTGATGTCGGAACCTGCCGTCCAGGTCCAATGGGACTTACAAATGTGCCGATGGAAGTCAGGTCAATGACTTCTTCTTATAATTCTAAATACTATTATCTTACATTAGATACAATAGGTGCAATATCTCAATACTTTTCCTTGTGTGGCTCTGATCATCCCGAATTATTTGAGAGAGATCATACTTACCATTTTGGTTATAAGAGCGAGAATTTTCGCCCTGAGAATGGTAATGGCGCTAATATGGCGATTAAAGCAAACGATAGTTTTGTTTATACACAAGACGGTGAAACAGTTCATAAACGTTCATTAGCTGACGGTTCCATTATTAGCTCGGCGTCAATTCCTGGAGGTAATATAACTAGTTCTCTTGGCGAAAATGCAGCAGATAATAATGGGATAGATATTGATAATTGTGGAAATGTATATATCGGCTCATCAGACAGAGTTATAAAATATGACTCGGATTTAAATTTAATTACTTCTGTTAATACAACATACAAAGTTTCTGATGTTTCCGTAAGTACAAGCGGAAATGTTATTATTTGTGGAACCACAGGCACTACAGGAAGTAGTAACAGGGAAGGTTATGTTCAATCTGTGTCTTTGAGTGCATGTGAGCCAATCACTATGGTTTGTTGTGATGCTGTTATATGTCCTGTTGAACCAATGTGTAATACGGACGCTTCAATATCTTTAATTGCCGGAACACCCGGAACATGGAGTGGAGATGGAGTTAATCCGTCAACAGGAGTTTTTAACCCTTCTGTTGCTGGAGTCGGCACACACGTTATTGTTAATTCGCTTGCTTGTGGTGAGGATTCAATAATTATTCAGGTTCTTGATTGTGCACCTGTTAGTGTATGTATAGATGATGATTTAAACCTTGTAGCTTCAGGCGGTAGTGGCACAGGGACTATTTCATGGTGTGAATCCGAAACTATTAATTACGATATTATTACCGAACAACAATGTATTGATTGTCCTACAGCAACTCCAACTTATATTATGGGAATATATATTAGTTGTAGTGAAACAACATGTATTTATTCTGGATGGTCAGCATACACCACAGGATATATTGCTTCTGTTCCACCAACTTGGCCACTTTTAGTAACCAATGGGATAGATTCTTTAATTTATAATTCTTTATCGGAAATTCCGGCATGCTTACCATGTGATGTAGTAATTGATAGTATTGTAACAGTTGACCCGTTTTGTGGAGCAAATAACGGTGAAATAATTATATATGCAAGTGGAGGAGTGCCACCTTTGCAATATAGTATAGATAATGGAGTAACATTTCAATCAGGAAATACTTTTACAGGATTAGGAGGCGGAAATTATGATATAGTTGTTCGCGATGCAAGCCCTTGTGATAAGCATTCACAAGCAACTTTAACCAATTTACCCGGACCAATAATAGATGATGGTAGTGTTATAATTACAGGTGCAGATTGTGGTAGTTCAAATGGTTCTATCACAGGTATCTCTGTATCAGAAGGAACAGAACCTTTTACTTATACATGGCAGGATGCAAGTGGGACACCAATAGGAACAAATATTGATTTGAATAATATACCAGTCGGAAGTTATACATTCATAGTAACTGATGTTAATGGATGTGCCGATACATCAACTTATATTGTTAATAATATAGGTGCACAAACAATAGATGACAGCAACATTATAATAACAGATGCTAATTGCGGACATTCGGATGGTTCTATTACAGGTATTACTGTATCAGGAGGCACACTTCCTTATACTTATGTATGGAAAGATGCAAATAATACAACTGTTGGAACCAATCTTGATTTAACAAATGTTCCTGCTGGTAGTTATACTTTGGCAGTAACTGACAGTAATACATGTATTGCTATATCAGGTCCTTATACGGTTAATGATATACCCGGACAAACCATAGATGATAATAGTATAAATATTACAATTGCAAGTTGCAATGAATCAGATGGTTCTATTACAGGTATCACTGTCTCAGGAGGAACTCAACCTTATACTTACTCCTGGCAAGATGCAGGCGGCACAATAGCAGGAACGAATATAAACTTAAATAATGTTCCGGCAGGTACCTATACTTTAACAGTACTTGATGCTAACGGTTGTGTTGCTAATTCCGGTCCTTATACAATTAGTCAGGATTGTATAATTGATTGTTTGATAGATGTTCCAACAGGATTTTCACCTAATGGTGATGGAAAAAATGATATTTTATATGTTAAGACCTTTGGTATAAAAGAAATGGAAATAATGATATTTAATCGTCAGGGAGAAATGGTTTTTCAAACAAGTGATATGGGCAAGGGCTGGGATGGAATATATAAAGGAATAAAACAAGAAGTTGCAGTATATGTTTATTACTTAACAGGGACTTGTCTTAATGGTGAAAAAATTGAGAAAAAGGGAAACATTACGTTATTAAATTAGTATAAGTTAAGATATTAGTTAAATTATTTAGAACTGTGAACGGTTACAAAAATTATTGAGCATTATAATGCTTTAGAGAAATAAAAAATATTCTATATATAACATAAAAATATTTATAATGAAAAAAATTACTTTTATATTATTTTTTACATTTTTTTATGGGCTGACAGTTAATTGTCAGGATATTCATTTCTCACAGTTTTATTCATCACCTTTGTTTCTTAATCCTGCATTAACAGGCAGTTCTAGTTGTTTGATGAGAGCAGGATTAAACTATCGTAATCAGTGGAAGAGTGTTACAACACCATATACCACAGAATCTGCATACATAGATGGTAAGCTCATGCCAAAAGCTTTGGGAGATGACTGGTTGGGTCTTGGTGCAATGTTTTATAATGATAATGCAGGAGACGGGAACCTAAAAAGTATAAGAGGAATGGCTTTTGCATCATATAATAAAAATTTAAATAGCAAAAAATCTCTTGTTGCAAGTGTTGGTATTGGATTAGGAATGGTAAATAAAAGTGTTAATTATGATAAATTATTATTTAACAGTCAATGGATAGATGGAGTAGGTTGGGACAATTCTTTACCTAATAATGAGGCAATTTCTGATAATTCTATTTCTTATTTTGATATTAATGCAGGTGCATTAGTAACTTATTCAGAACCAAAATCATCTAAAATAAATTTTCGTTTAGGCGTAAGTTTAAGTCATCTTAAAAGACCTAATGAAACATTTTATGGAGATAATAGTGAATTGAATAAATTGGGCACAAAGACCATTATTCATGGAGAAGTGTCAGTAAAAGTAAAAGAAAATTTATATATAAGACCAAAATTTATGTTCTCAACACAGAAAGCAGCCAAAGAAATTATTTTTGGAACAAATATATCCGGTAAAATAAATGAGAATGTAGCGATATATGGAGGACTATGGACAAGATTGCCAAGAGATATTATTCCTGTTGTAGGATTAGAATATAATAAATTTTTAGTGCTGTTTAGTTATGATGTTAATTACTCAAAACTACAACCAGCATCTAATAGCATGGGTGGTTTAGAAGTGTCTTTAAAGAAAGAATTTTTATGCTCTTATAAAAAATCAGGATTTTCAAGAGCAAGAAGAATAGAATGTCCTTCTTTTGAATAATATCTATTCCATTTTTTACAATATCATAGTTGAGTCCATTCCCAAAAGACAAAATTGTGTCATTCCGAATTTAGTTCGGAATCTCTAATTCCAATAAAATTAATAGATTCTGATCAGGCAGTTGCTTGACAGAATGACAAATAAGCAAATATTTACTTTTCGGAGTGGACTTATAGTTATTATTATAATCAACCTAAAATTTACTGATAATGAAAAACTACATATATATTCTTTTAGTGCTGTTTATGTTTAGCATTTCTTGTAATCACAATAATACTAATAATCAGCAAAAAAACAATCAAAAAAATAACTTTAAAATAGTATTTTATAATGTTGAAAATCTGTTTGATACTATTGATAATCCAAATAAAGATGATGACGAATTTTTGCCTTATGGAGAAAAAAAATGGGATACTGAAAGATATTTTAAGAAAATAGAGCATATTTCAGATGTCTTAATTGCTGTAGGCAATGAAGAACTGCCGGAAATTATTGGACTTTGTGAAGTAGAAAACAAAGAAGTTGTAAAAGATTTAATTAACAGGTCAGAGCTAAAAAAAGGTAATTATGAAATTGTTCACGAACAAGGTCCTGACCCGCGAGGTATTGAAGTTGCTCTGCTTTACAGAAAAGATGAATTTAATTATATTACGCATAAAATGATAAAAGTTATATATCCTTTTTTTGAAAATAAACGTACAAGAGATATTTTATATGTTAAAGGTGTGGTTAATAAAAAAGACACTTTGCATATTTTTGTAAACCATTGGAAATCAAGAAGTGGCGGGCAAAAAAAAACCGAGAAAAAAAGAATGCAATTTGCTACTGTTTTAAGAAAAAATGTTGATTCTTTATTTAACATAAATAAAAATGCCAATATTATTATAATTGGTGATTTTAATGATAACCCGAACAATAAAAGTGTTGCTGATATTTTGAAAGCTCAGAAAATTTCGGATAAAACAAAATCTGAAACATTGTATAACTTGTCATACAATAATTTTGAAAATAAAAAAGGTTCACATTATTATAATAAAGAATGGAATATGCTTGACCAGATTATTGTTTCAAGTAATATAATAAGTAAAAAAACAGGACTAACATTGGCAGATAAAAAGGAAAATATTTTTAGGGGAAAATGGATGTTATATGAAAGCAGAAGTGGTGAAATGTTACCTGACAGAACTTATGGAGGTAAAAAATATTATGGAGGATACAGCGACCACTTACCTGTTTATATAAATTTCAGTGTAAATTAATTTTATTTATTAATTACCTCGCCATTTATGGCGGGGAACCGAGTTTAAAGCTAATTATGGGCTTTAGCCCATAATAAAAATTAGTCGGGCGCCTGACCGATGCAAGGTTTTAAGCTATAAATCCATAAAAAACATTGCAATTTTAAAATTTATTCTATCTTCTAATGTTTTGTTTCTATATTTTATATTATAATGAAACAAATTGTTTGCATATTTTTAACAGTAATATTATTTTTACATATATTATTTGTAAAAGCTCAATATATATCAAACCCTTCATTTGAGGGAACACCTCAGATGCATGTTCCACCACCGGGCTGGGGAACATGTCATTATAAAAGCACAGCTAATACTCAACCTGGTTATTGGGAAGTTGACAAAACACCATCCGATGGTAATACATATTTAGGTATGTGTACCAGAGGTCCTTGGGGAGATAATGCTAATCTTAGGAAGATTGTCAAACACAGTTAATTCAACCATTATTAACTGGTAAATGCCTTATGACGTTATTCAACATAAGTTTATGAAGTTAGTTATTTTGAAGTTATTAACAATAGAATGTTAATAAAATAAATATATACTGTAAATTTTTGATTATATTTTTTATTATCTTTGTAGATAATTATAAGCCATTAGAAAAAAGATTTAGAAAAAGCTATTATTTTTTTGTATCTTTGACACTTTATTTTTAAACTAAATTCTTAAATAATTATAGTGAAAAAATACAGTTTTATTCTATTATTTTTTTGTTTCCTGTTATTCATAAAATTTTCTTATGCTCAGGCACCTGTTGCTGACTTTTCAGCAGATGTAACTACCGGCTGTGATGTCTTGGTAGTACATTTTACTGATTTGTCAACAAACAATCCTGACTCATGGCAATGGGATTTTGGTAATAGCGTAACTTCAACAGAACAAAATCCTGCTATAGTTTACTTTTCTTCCGGATTTTATACGGTTACATTAACAGCAACTAATAGCTCTGGCAGTGATACAAAAATAAAAACAGATTATATAAGAATTTATGTATCTCCTGTCAGTAACTTCTCAGCAAATCCTTTGTCAGGATGCGCCCCTTTAACTGTTAATTTTACCGATTTATCCTCTGCAGATACATTAATAACAAACAGATTATGGAACTTTGGTGATGGTGGTAGTGATGTAACACAAAATCCTACCCATATCTATAATAATTCCGGCACATTTCAGGTCTCTTTATCAATAACAGATGCACACGGCTGTTCAAGTCAAAAAATAATAAATAATTATATTAGCGTTGCACCACAGCCAACAGCATCTTTTATTAGTTCTCAACATCAATCTTGCTGGTTCCCTTTAAATGTTGATTTTACAAGCACTTCTACACCATCAGCAGGGTTATCTTATTTCTGGGATTTTGGCGACGGAGACACTTCTACACAACAAAACCCTTCTCATAATTATATCTCATCAGGAAGTTTTGATGTTACCCTGATAGTAACTGGTCCAAACGGATGTTCTGATACTGTTGTTCAAAATAATTATACAAATATCAACATATTTCAATCTGATTTTGTCGCTGATACTAATTCCGGATGTATGCCTCTGACAGTTAACTTTACTGATATGTCCCCGGGAGCAGTGGACTGGCAATGGGATTTTGGTGATGCAAGTCCTGTTAATACTTTACAAAATCCTTTACATACATATCTAACTTCCGGCAGTTATACTGTAACATTAATTTCAAAAGATACTATGGACTGTTACGATACAATATATTTTGTTAATTTTATTACAGTTTATCCATTGCCTAATGTGGATTTTACTGTTGATGACAGTATCGGATGCAGTGCTCCTTTTGCTCTAACTTTTACTGATAATACTTTTGGAGCTGTAGGCTGGCAATGGGACTTTGGAGACGGAAACACAAGCATGCTTCAAAATCCATCAAACACTTATTTGAATGTGGATAGTTTTGATGTCTCTCTTATAGTAACAGATTTCAATGGCTGTACAGATACTTTGATAAAACAAAATTTTATTAAGATAATGCCTCCTATAGCTTATTTCGGCTCTGATTTTACACAGGGATGTATCCCTTTAACTATTAATTTTGCTGACTCAAGCATATCAAATAATGTTATAGTAAGTTGGAACTGGGATTTTGGCGATGCAAGTCCTGTTGATAATAATCAAAATCCTAGTCATATTTATAATAATACTGGAGTATATCCTGTTACTCTTACTATTACAGATAGTGAAGGATGTACAGATAGTACTGTTAAAATCGTTAGAGCAGGCACACCACCTGTTACTGATTTTGCATCTGATGATACATTGGTCTGTCATGGTGTCCCTATACAATTTTCTGATTCATCAACCGGCTCGGTTAATTCATGGTACTGGTATTTTGGCGATGGCGGTATAGACACATCACAAAATCCTCTTTATACATATTCAGACACAGGATATTTTTCTGTTACATTAATATCAGCATTTAATGGCTGTGAAGATTCTTTGACTAAAATAGATTATGTTTATATTCTTCCTCCTAATCCTATGTTTGGTGCAGACCCGGAGATAAGTTGTGTCTATCCTGATACAGTTATGTTTTTTAATTTATCACAAGGTGCAGATACTTCTTTTATGGATTTTGGTGACGGAAGCCCTGTTGATACTATTACTCAGGATACAATATTACATATATATCAAAATCCCGGATTTTATGATGTGAAACTAATTGCTACTAACAGCAATGGATGTATAGATTCTTTGACAAAAACAAATTTTATAAAAATTTCTGATATCATACCCGGATTTTTCCAGGATAGTCTTCAGGGTTGTCAATATGGCGGCATAACTTTCATTGATACTTCTTATGCTAATGATACTCTCGTGAACTGGATGTGGGACTTTGGCGACGGCACAATAATTGACGGCGATTATCCTAATCCTATACATTATTATGATAGTGCCGGAGTTTTTTCTTCTAAAATGGTTGTTACTGATACACTTGGATGTAAAGATAGTTTGATAAAGCCAAACAGTATTAGCGTTCATGCGTTACCTTCACCAGTATTTACTGCTGATACAACTTACGGTTGTGTTCCTCTAACTGTTACATTTGACCCGTCTCTATCATCTCCTGTTTTCCCTGCAAGTTTAATAATGTGGATTTGGGATTTTGGAGACGGAAGTCCTGTTGATACTAATTTTACTAATGACACAATCATACATATTTATCAAATACGAGGTAATTATACTGTTAAACTTACAGTACTTGATACAAAAGGATGCGATAGCACCTTGATAAAGGTTAATTATATTAATCCTACTTATCCTTATACTGATTTTACAAGTGATACAATTATATGTTTTTACGATTCTGTTGCCTTTACTAATACTTCAACAGGTGGCGGATTAACATATATATGGGATTTTGGCGATGCCAGTCCTGTTGATACCTCTGTAAATCCTTTGCATCTTTATATTACAGATACTACTGCTGTGTTTGATGTATCTCTTACTGCTACTGACACAAACGGATGTGATAGTACTATTGTAAAGCAAATTACTATTTCACGACCGGTTGCAAATTTTGGTGCAGATACTGCTTTTGCTGATTGCCCGCCATTATTTACAACATTTACTGATTCTTCAACTGCTGATATAAGTAACTGGTTCTGGGATTTTGGCGATACTGCCAGCGGAAGTTCTAATATATCGGTATTTTCTGATCCGCAACATGTATTTGAAAATGCAGGCGTTTATAGTATAACTTTAATTACTATCAATATTTATGGATGTATGGATACTCTTATAAGACCTGATTATGTTTTTGTTAATGGTCCCAGCGGAACATTTGATTTCTTCCCTAAAGCAGGATGTGCTCCATTAGATGTAACATTTATTGCAAATGCACAAAATACAGAAATATATTACTGGATATTTGGTGATGGAGGATCTATTACTACGGGTGATACTATAAATGGAGATACTATAGTTGGTGATACTGTAACTTATACTTATACACAAGGAGGAACTTATCTTCCTGCTTTAGTAATAGAAGATTCTACAGGATGTCAGGTGCAGATTCTTGCTCAGCAACCGATTTCTTTAATATCAGGGGAAATTGATTTTACTGTAAGTGATACTTTATCCTGTTTCCCTTCTTCTTTTCAGTTTGTTGATTTATCAAATCCTTCATCAAATATTGATTCATGGCTTTGGGATTTTGGCGACGGAGCTACAAGCACTTTACAGCATCCTTTACATCTTTACGATTCATCAGGAATATATGATGTAACATTAACAATAACAATAGATAGTTGCGTATATTCATTAACCAAACCAAACTTTTTAAGTGTTTTTACTTTCCCTGATATTGATTTTACATTGTCAGATACAGCAGCTTGCTCGCCTCTTATTGTTGAATTTATTATTATTGATTCTACTGTAACTTCTCCTGTCAGCACTTGGGAATGGGATTTTAATGACGGGACATCTGTTGATAACAATAAAAATCCTATACATTATTTTTATAATTCCGGTATTTATAATATTGATTTATCTGTTATTTTTCAAAATGGATGTCAGGCAAATTATACAAAGCCGGCAAATCTGACTGTTTATCCAAATCCTGTAGCTAATTTTTATACTGATAAAAATAATGTTTATGTAAATGATATTATTTTATTTATTGATTCAAGCTTAGGAACAAATGTTGCCTGGTATTGGGACTTTGGAGACAATGCAACATCTACTGAACAAAACTCATATCATAACTACCAATATATTGGAGATTATCAAACAATGTTAGTAGTTACAAGTTCTGACGGTTGCCTTGATACTACATATAAAATAATTAATATTATTGAGATGCTCAAAATTCCAAATGCATTTACTCCTGATGGAGACGGCATAAATGATATTTTTATGAAAAACTGGGATTTGATTATATTAAACCGATGGGGACAGACATTATATCAAGGTATGGACGGCTGGGACGGAAAGTATAAAGGAGAATATGTCTCACCCGGAACATATTTTTATATCATTTCTATGGGTGATGTAAAAAATAAAACAAAGAAATTGACAGGGTCGGTAACAGTGATTAGAAAATAATTATGAATTACGGATTACGTATTACGTATTATGACCTTTATGCTTTGAACTGGAAACTTTTGTCTTGTTAAAATCTTATTGGAAATATAAAATAGATGAGAAAAGCAGAATTAATAGTGATTTTAATCTTTATAAGTAATTTATTACTTGGGCAATCTATGCTTATTCAGAAAGCTGATACTGCCTTTAAAAAGAAAAATTATTATGATTCAGCAATATTATACCAAAAAGCACTGGAAAAAGGAACATCTGATAGCACTATTACCCAGTATATTGATTTTAAGATAGCAGAATGTTTTGATTTTAGTAATGATTATGAAAAAGCTAAAATTTGGTATGAAAAATCAATAGGAAACGGATATACTAATCCAGTGGCTTATTATAATTATGCTAATATGCTGTCAATGAGCGGGGAATATAATGAGGCAAAGATGTATTTTAAAAAGTATCTTAATAAAGTGCCTGATGATAAAAACGCTCAATTAAAAATTAAATCATGTGAATTTGCTTTGGGAACGCAAAAAGAAAAAGTTTTATATTCAGTAAATAATAAAGAAGAACTAAATTCAGAGTATAGTGATTTTAGCGTTGCTTATGTCCAAAACAGAATAATATTTGCATCTTCAAGATTTGACAAAAATGATAAGAAATATTATTCATGGACAGGACAAAATTTTTCGAATTTTTATGAATCAAAATATAATACCGGAGCTTTAAAATGGAAACAGCCATTAAAATCTAAAGGAGGAATAAACTCCAGATTTAACGACGGCACTTTATGTTATGACAAGAAAACAAAGATTGCATACTTTATGCAATGCAACGGACTTAAAGGTAAAAAGGCAAATTGTAATATATATTGTTCTTCATTTGACGAAAAAGAAGATGAATGGAACGAACCGGAAATTTTTGTATATAACAGTAATGAATATAGCATAGGACATCCTGCTATTACATCAGATGCCAGGACAATGTATTTTGTGTCTGATATGCCTGACGGGTTTGGCGGGAAAGATATCTGGATAATAAAAAAAAATAATAACCAATGGAGTGCGCCGGTAAATTTAGGAGATAAGATAAATACACAAGGAGATGAAATGTTTCCTTATATTTTAAGAGATACTTTGTTGTATTTTTCATCAGACGGACATATTGGCTTTGGCGGATTAGACCTGTTTTATTCTAAAATTGAAAATGATTCTTTTTCAGAACCCAAAAATTTAAAACAACCGTTTAATTCAAGTGCAGATGACTTTGGAATAATGTTTTTGGAACAGGACTCCGGATTATTTTGCTCAAACAGATATGGAGGAAAAGGTGATGATGATATATATTCTTTCAACTTAATACCAATACATATAAATGCTTCGGGTCTGGTAACTGACAGAGATAGTAAAGAGCCAATAGGCGAAGCAATTGTAACATTAACAGGAAATAATGGCTCTATTGACTCAACATTGAGTGATTTAACAGGATATTACTTATTTGAATCTTTAAAACAGGATATTGATTATGTTGTCAGTGTTCGTAAACAAGGTTATTTAGGCGATTCAAAGTCCTTTTCTACAACAGGGATAAGAAATAACAAGAACTTTTCAAAAAAATCAGGATATGACCTTGATTTACAACTAAATTTAAACTTTGCATTGATAAAAATTGTTAAAGAAGAAATTAAAATACATAATATTTATTATGACTATGGCAAATGGGATTTAAGAGATACTTCAAAAATTGAATTAGATAAACTTGTTAATATCTTAAATGAAAACCCTAAAATTAAAATTTTAATTAATTCTCATACTGACGAACGCTCTGGTGATGAGTTTAATTTAGAATTATCTAAAAACAGGGCTCAGGCAGTAGTAAATTATTTAATCAAAAAAAATATTGAGCCAAACAGATTAGCATCTAAAGGATGGGGCGAATCAAAACTTTTAACAGCAAATGCCAAAACAGAAGAAGAGCATCAGTTAAACAGAAGAACCAGTTTTAATATTGTTAATGTTGATGAACTTGATTCAAAATACAATCCTGTGAAATATAAAGATATAAAAAGTATGCACAGAGATATGGAAAAAGCTTTAAATAAAGAAATTAAAAAAGGTAGCAGTGTTCAGGACAAAGTAATAACAGGAGATATAAGTTTCAGAGTTCAGATTTTTGCATCTAAAAAAATTCTTAAACAAGACAAATATAAAAAAGTTGAGGAAAATATTTCTGAATTTAAAGTAGAATATAAAAAATATGAAGACGGATATTACAGATATACAATTGGTTTGTTTGATAAATATGAATCTGCCGCTGAAATGGAAGAACGACTAAAAAAATTAGGATTTGATTCTTTTGTTACAGCATTTAAACAAGGTAAAAAAATATCAGTATATAAGGCAAAACGATTGTTGGAAAATGAGAAAGAATAGTTTGATGCTTGAAAATATATAAGATAAAATTTGTATAAATGTATAAATTTAGAATTCTTAAAAATTGAGAAAAACAAAAAGCAATAAGGCAGTTGCCTGATAACAATTAGAATATCAAGTGATTATTTAAAAAACATTTTTTTTATTAAAGATAATTTCCCCGAAGGGGAAAAATATTAATAACTCCGTATGCAATGCGGAATTAAAGGAATAATAAATTATGCTACAACCCTGAAAGGGTTGAATAAAACTGACATAAAAATTGTTTTTCTATTCAATCAGGCAACTGCCTGATTGATGTTAATATAATTAGTTAATAACCATAGGTGCAACCTATGGTTATTAAAATTAAATCCCTTTCGGGATTTCTCGCTATTAATAAATAAATTTAAAAATCGAAAAAAAAATTAACAATAATATGTTAGAATTTTTAATGACTCATGTTTAATGTTCAAAAATATATAAAAATTTTAATGAAAAAAATATTACTAATATTAATTGTTTTCAGTGCATTATTAAGGTTTGACATTTTTTCTCAAAATGATGTTCAGATAAGCAATTTTATGTTTAGCAAATTATGGTATAATCCTGCTTTTGCAGGAAGCAATAAGACAACAATAAATGCTTTAATACTTGCACGACAGCAATGGGTTGGCTTTGAGACAGCTCCGGCTACGCAAATATTTGAACTTGACACGTATTTTAAGAAATTTGGAGGCATTGGATTATCAATAATAAACGATAAATTGGGTTATGAAAAATCTATAAGCCCTAAGATAATGTATTCTTACCAAAAACAGGTCTCAGAAAAATCATTTATATCAGCAGGTATTGGACTTGGAGCTATTAATAAATCTCTTGATGGAACAAAATATATATACGAAAATAAAGATATAACAGACCCAAACGGGATATATGACATAGAAAATGAAATAGAACCTGAACTGGATTTTGGATTGACATTTACTAATCAAAAGTTTACATTAGGATTATCTTCTACACATATAACAAAGTCAAACAAAAATGCATCTTTTATCAAAATTCCCCGTCATTATTATTTTTATGCAGATTATAATATTAAAATGAATAATAAAGTAAATATAATTCCATCTTTTTATATAAAAAGCAATAAAGTGATTACTCATTATGAGATAAATACAAATGTGATTTTTGCTAAAAAATTTCGTGCAGGACTGTCATACAGGTTAAGCGAATCTGTTATTGGATTGTTAGGAATGAATATAACCCCAAATATAAAGATAGGATATTCTTATGATTTTGATGTTGGAGTAATAGAAAAATACAGTAGCGGCTCTCACGAGATTTTTCTTATCTGTTCGTTTAACAAACCCTATAAACCGTATATCTATTATAAAACACCACGGTTGTTTAATTAATATCTAAAAATTTGGGAAATATTATACTTGCTAATACGGAACAAAAATCAAAATACCTCAACTTTTTTTCCAAATAGTTGGTATAAAGGACATTTTTAATGCTTTTTTAGAGTATATTCTTTCAAGTGGACAAAATTAATGCTCTTTTTATTATACATTATTTTTAGGTTTAAAATTTTGATTATTTTTACAACGTTAAGTGAA